>Ga0181537_10001429_pt1 | contig 22084 bp, 19 predicted proteins | sample PEATcosm2014_Bin_39_FD_119765 | JGI IMG/M metagenome (GOLD analysis project Ga0181537, IMG submission 119765) | Peatland microbial communities from MTU Mesocosm Facility, Houghton, MI, USA - PEATcosm2014_Bin23_10_metaG | ecosystem: Environmental > Terrestrial > Soil > Wetlands > Peat | place... | reverse complement strand
TCGTCCGCGAGCATGCCGACCAGAGTGGCGTTCCTTGCTCCTCCGCCCGAAAGAATCATTTCGCGGAAAGAATTTCGCGCGGCTGATTTCTCGATCACGAAGCGCCGCACCGCGCCGGCAATCGAATGCACTGTCAGAGCAGTCGCCGTCGCGACAATATCTTCCTTCCGCGCTCGCCCGCATTCCCGCACAAACTCACTCACGAACTCCCGCCCGAACTCCTCGCGTCCCGCCGTCTTGGGCGGTTTGGCCCGGAAAAACTTATGCTTCAACATCGTCGCGAGCACCGGCTCCAGCACCCTCCCAGACGCGGCAATTTTTCCCCCGCGATCAAACGCCCTCCCAAACAAGCTTGTGGTGACAGCATCAATCACCATGTTCCCCGGCCCGGTATCAAAGGCGAACACGTCGCTGGCGTCGCAACCCGCCGGAATCGCCGTGAGATTTGCAATGCCTCCAACGTTCTGCACCACGCGGCCAATCTTCGCATCGCGGAACAGGACGTAATCAAGATAAGGGACCAGCGGCGCGCCCTTGCCGCCTGCCGCCATATCCGCCGGACGAAAATCGGAAACGACCGGGACGCCCACGCGCGCCGCAATCACAGCAGCCTCTCCCGTCTGCCACGTCGCTGAAATTTGTCTGTGTAGAAAAGGCCGCGCCTCACCCTGATGATAGAGCGTCTGCCCGTGGCACCCGACCAGATCGGCCTTCACGCGAAACTGCCGCTGCGTGGCCAGCACGGCGTCCGCGTACAACTCGCCTAAAAGAAAATTAAGCCGCGCGAGGTCAGCCACACGAGCGTGGTCCGCATTCATCGCAGCCAGCACCGCCGCCCGCACCTTCGCCGAATAAGAATATTCCGCGTGCCCCAAAAGCGTGATGGATTGGGCAAGCCCCGTGTGGCGCGGGCGCTCCCGCCCGCGACTGCGCGCAGCGGAAGCCGGCTCAGCGCGGATGCCCGACTCCCGTTCTCCAATGCGCACCAGCGCGACATTGATTCCGTCCGCTGAAGTTCCGCTCATCACTCCCGCGACGACCATCCCCGCCTTGCGTATGCTCGACTTGCTCATGCGCTCGACCTCATGAACGCGACCGCCGCCGGTCGGCCTGCCGGCTGAAAGGCTCCAGCCGCACCTGCTCGCCAAACTCCCACAACCGCCGCGAAAGCTTCTCAACCGCGGTGTTCGTAGGCGGCCGTGTGGCGCGGGCACTCTGGCCCGCGTTCTTCTTCTTAAACGCCCGTACTCGCCGCGCTGCCTCCGCCACGCGCCTCGCGAACTTCGCATCTTTTTCTGCCGTTTTGACTAGCGCTTCGTGCGCCTGCAGAACAGAATCCTCTTTATGGCAGACCAGGCAAACATCGCCGCCCGCCCGCACAAACTCGACAGCAGCCTCGCCAATCGGCGCAGCCGCGAGCACGCCGCCCATCTCCAGATCATCCGACACAATCAGATTGCGGTAGCCAATGCGCTTGCGCAGTATGTCGGTGATCCAAATCTTCGACAGGGATGCCGGAGTCCGATCGCGCGTGACCTGCGGATATGCCGCGTGCGAAACCATCACCATCGGCAGTTGCTGCCGCAGCGTCCGGTAGGGAATCAGGTCCTCGGCCCACAGCCGGCTTAGCGGTTTCTCAATCACCGGCAGTTGGTGATGGCTGTCCAGCTTGCCTTCGCCGAGTCCGGGAAAATGTTTGCCGCACCCTATCACTTTCGCGGCGCGCAATCCGGCCAGAAATTCGCGCGCGTAGATAACAGCTTCTTTCGGGTCATCCGATACTGCCCGCGAGCTCAGTACACTTCGCGATGCCTCAAACGCCAGATCGAGCACGGGCGCAAAGTCGACATTGAATCCCAGCGCGTGGCAGTTCGCGCCGATGATTTCTCCGTGCTTACGAAAAAGCGAACGCTCTCCGGTCGCAAACACTTCCGCTGCCGAAGGCGCAGCTCCCAGTGCATCGCGAAAGCGATCCACCGTTCCACCCTCCAGATCGACGCAGGTGAACAGAGGAGTTGCGATGCACTTCCTGCAGTCGTGCAACAGCCGCCAAGTTTGCTCCGGACTCTGAATGTTTCGCGCGAACAGAATCACTCCTGCTGGCTGCACGCGTGCGAGCAGGGAAGTGAGGCGCGGCGAAATTTCAGTTCCGTCAAAGCCAATGATCAGCAACTGTCCGATCTCGTCAATAAGCGCCGGCTTGCGTCGAGCCATGATTGTCCGCCTGCGACCTTCCTCTGTGTCCCCTGTGTCCTCTGTGGCTAAATTTCTTTCTTCAACTCCGCCAGCAAATTCAAAGCTTCCAGCGGAGTGATCCCGTTCAAATCCACTCCCCGCAATTTCTCCAGCACCGGCTGCGACAGCGGTGTAAAAATCGTCAACTGCGCCGGTGCGGGAGTCGATCCGGGAGAAAGATGCGCGGTCGCCTGCTGCTCCGCAAACTCATGTTCAGTGAGAACCTCGCGCGCCCGCAGCACAACTTCGTTCGGCAATCCCGCGAGCTTGGCCACTTCGATGCCGTAACTGCGATCGGCCGCGCCCGGCTCGACTCTGCGCAAAAATATAATCCCGCCGCCCGTCTCTTTCACTGAAACGTGGTAGTTCTTCACCCCCGAAAGCTGCTCCGCCAGTTCAGTCAGTTCAAAATAATGCGTCGCGAATAAAGTTTTCGCCCGCACCCGCGCATGCAGATATTCCACCGCCGCCCAGGCAATGGCCAGGCCATCGTACGTAGACGTCCCGCGCCCGACTTCATCCAGCAGAATCAGCGACCGCGCCGTCGCCGTATGCAGGATCGCGGCCGTCTCCGTCATCTCCACCATGAACGTAGAGCGTCCGCGCGCCAGGTTATCGCTCGCGCCAATGCGCGTGAACACGCGATCCACCACACTCAGCCGCGCCGACCGAGCCGGAACAAACGATCCCATCTGTGCCAGAATCACAATCAGCGCCGTCTGCCGCAGGTAGGTCGATTTCCCGCCCATATTCGGCCCGGTCAGCAACATGATGTTGTGTGTGGTCCCGTTCAGATAAAGATCGTTGGGAACGAAGCGCTCGCTGCCTCCAGCCATTTCCTGCTGCTCGATCACCGGATGCCGGCCCTGAATAATCTCGATCTCGCTCGCGTCGCTTCCGGAAAATGTCGGCCGGCAGTAATTTCGCAGCGCGCCGATATGCGCCAGCGCCGCCAGCAGATCTACTTCCGCCAGCGCCAGCGCGGTCTGCCGAATCCGCTTGGCCTCGCCCGCAATCGCCGTTCGCAATTCGGTGAACAGCCGCCGCTCGATCTCGACAATCTTCTCCTGCGCGTCAAGAATCTTCGCTTCGTACTCTTTCAACTCGGGTGTGGTAAACCGCTCGGCTCCTACCAGCGTCTGCTTGCGATCGTAATCCTGCGGAACCAGATGAAGGTTCGGTTTCGAAATCTCGATGTAGTAGCCAAAAATGGAATTGAACTTCACCTTGAGCGATGAAATCCCCGTCCGGGTGCGCTCTCGCTGTTCGATCTGCGCCAAAACTTGTTTGCTGTTGCGCGAAAGTTCGCGCAGTTCGTCGAGATCGCGATCCACGCCCGCGGAGATCACGCCGCCATCCGCAAAACTCAAAGGCGGCTCCGCGACAACCGTCTTCTCAATGCGTTCGCGCACGTCCCCGAGTTCGTCAAGCAATGCCTGCAAAGCGCTCAGACGCTCCGCGCTCAACCGGGCCAGCGCGCCCTTGATCGCCGGAATCTTTCCCAGCGATGCCGCCAGCGCCAGCACATCCCTTGGATTGGCAGTCTCCAGAGTGACCCGGCTCAGCAGTCGTTCCAGGTCAAGGACGCCATCCAGCGCGCGCCGCAATTCTTCGCGCGCGACCGTCTCTTTCACTCCCGACTCCACGGCGTCAAGTCGCCCTTGAATTTCGCTCAAGTCAAGTGACGGCCGCAGCAGCCAGGCGCGCAGCAAGCGCTTTCCCATCGGCGTGACCGCAGCATCGATGGAACGAAACAAAGTGACGCCCGCATCGGCACCGGCAAACAGCGGTTCAATCAACTCCAGATTGCGCACCGTGACCGCGTCCAGCACCAGGCAACTCTGCCGCTCATACCACCCGATGCGGTCCACGTGGTCGAGCGAGCCGCGCTGCGTCGACCGCACGTAATATAAAATCGCGCCCGCAGCCGCAGCGGCCGCCGTCCGCCCCGCCAGCCCGAAGCCTTCCAGCGACAGCACGCCAAAATGATTCTCCAACAGCGGCAGCGCATGATCCGGCGCAAAAATCCAGTCATCGAGCGGAGTTTCTGTCAGAGATGAACCGTGCAACGATGAACCATGCAAAGGAGAAGCATGAAGAGATGAACCATGTGGAGACAGCCGCCCCCGGCTGTCTGGCCGAGCAAAGCTCGGCTGGCTGTCCTCTGAAGCTCCACGGCTTTCAAACAGCGGCGCCGCCGACCCATACAACAATTCCTTCGGCCGCAGTTGCTCCAACTCTTCCTGCACCCGCCGCATCGCGCCATCCCCGGAAAATTCCGTGGCCCGGAATTCGCCAGTAGACAAATCGAGCGCCGCAAATCCTACGTGCTGCTCGCCCGCGCGGTCGGTCACTGTGGCCAGCGCGGCCAGAAAACTATTCTCATCCGACCCCAGTGACGAGTCCGCCGCCGTGCCCGGCGTCATCACCCGCGTGACTTCCCGCCGAACGAGCTTCTTGGCCTGCCGCGGATCTTCCATCTGCTCGCAAATCGCCACCTTGAAGCCCTTGCGAATCAGTTTTCCGATGTAACCCTCGGCCGCGTGATAGGGCACGCCGCACATCGGCACCGCGATGCCTTTTTCTTTATTGCGGGAGGTCAGCGTGATCTGCAGTTCTTTCGCGGCCACAATAGCGTCGTCGAAGAAAAGTTCGTAGAAGTCGCCCAGACGAAAAAACAAGAGAGCGGTAGGATGGTCTTTCTTGACCGCGGCATACTGCCGCATCAGCGGAGTGGACGGCTCGGTCATTTCATCGATCATTACACCGGCAGTTGCATCGGCCATCGCATCGGTCATCAGTCGGCCATGGGCTCGGTCCGCGCGGCGGGCTTCGGCGGATTATAACAAAGCGCGCCCGCCCCTCTCGTGCGGCATTTCTCATGCGGCCGCGGAAAATTATCGTGACATTCGCGGTTGACTCCGGTTCTCTCCCGGTGTTCTCCTCTCTCATGGAACTCCGCAAGGATCCCATCACCCGCTCCTGGGTCATCACCGGCGATGACCCTGGCGACACCGGACCGCGCCCCGAATCTGCCTGCCGTTTTTGCTCCAGCTCTGCTGAGCCGCTGCACGAGATTGCCAGATCGCCCAACGCTCCCGGCACTCCCTGGTCGGCGCGTTCCGTGGTACATCCCCGGCCGCTCTACCGCATCGAGGGCGAACCCGGCCGCCGCGGCGACGGTATTTATGACCGCATGCATTCTCTGGGTGCGCATGAAGTGCTCGTGGAAAATCCCAGCCACGACCGTCATCTGTGGAAAGCCAGCGACGATGAGATCGGCTACTTTCTCCGCGTCGCCGCCGAGCGCATCCTCGACCTTAAGCGCGATCCCCGCATCAAGTACGTGAGCCTGTGCAAGGACTACGGCAAGAACGCGGGCCAGGAATTCAGCCATCCCACCTCGCAGCTTACCGCGACCATGTTCGTCCCGCGCCGCGTGCTCTACGAACTACGCGCCGGCCGCGAATACTTCGTCAGCAAAGAGCGCTGTGTATTCTGCGACATCATCCAGCAGGAGGAACGCCAAGCGGTGCGGGTTATCGAAGTTCGCGGAGACTATCTCGCGCTCTGCCCTTACGCCCCGCGCGTCCCTTACGAAACCTGGATTCTCCCTCGCTATCACGACTCCTCGTTCGAACGTGCGGGATTAAATCGCCCCGGACTGCGCATGAACCTCGCTGCGCTTCTGCGCCGCACCTTGCAGCGCGTGCGTTCCGTCACCGAGGACTTTCACCTCGTGCTGCACACCTCGCCCAGCAGTCTGCATCCCTCGAAAAATCTCGGCTACTGGAAGACGATTGATGACGACTACCACTGGCACATCGAGATTCTTCCAGTGGTGCCGTCCAAGGCGCGCTCGTACGCATTCAAAGAGGTGTACTATTCCCCCGTCAGTTCCGAAACCGCCGTCAGACAAATGCGCGAAGCGAGAATCGACGGCTGAGAATAGATCGTTAGGGGAAAAGAGTTCGTGGAAAGTATGATCGATGGCGGTTCGGATTCTGATGGGAACAATAACCGGGGCGTCATTCCGAGCGGAGCCGTTCTTCGGGCGAAGCGAGGGATCTCCCGCGAATCGACACTTGCGTCAAGAACACTTCATCATCCAACGTTATGACCGCTAGAATCAACGGCCTCATCCCCATGGCTTTCGCCGCCGACGTGCAGCGCTCCGTCGACTTCTACAAACTGCTGGGGATGGAAATTCGCGGCAGCCTGCGGAATTCCGCGGGCGGGCTGCAATGGGTCCACCTTGTCTGTGCAGAAGCCCACCTGATGTTCTCGCGCGCCTCTCACCCCGTCATCGCGAGCCAGCAAGCGGTCTTGTTCTACCTCTATTCACCCGATCTGGTTGCTCTGCGCGAGCATCTCCAGGCCAGTGGCGTCGAGGTATCACCCATCACTCACCCCGACTACATGCGCAAGGGAGAACTGCGCGTCTACGACCCAGACGGCTACTGCCTGCTGATCGGCCAGACGGACTAGGCTGCAGCGGCGAGTTGTTTTATCGAGCCTCAAGAAAACAACCGGTGCGGCATTTTGCGTCGCAGTTTGCCGCACCGGTTGCCAAGCCGTCTTACTGCTTCACCAACGTGGCCACTGAGATGTGTGGCCAGTGGATGACGGGGCCGTTTGGTGTGGCCGGGAAGTTCAGAATGACCCTCTGCACATATTGCAGCTGCAGGAAGGGCTCTCCGTCGGTCGGTTGCACCGTTTCAATCCAGAAGATGGCATCCATCTGAATCGCGTTGGCGTTCCGTACGACGAAGGGAATGTTCAGAATTCCCGTGGATCCTGCCGCCGCCACCGTGGAGATGACGATCACCGTAGTCTTGACGATCTTCTGCCCGGCGATCTGCGCCAGCAGCACCAGGTTCGGGTTACGAATCGTGGCCGCCGCAGCCAGTCCCGCCGGAACGCAGCATGCCGGCAGCGGCGTGTTCAGATACTGGTCGGTGTAAGGCGCGCCGAGGATTTGCGTGGCGGGCGTATTCAGGCCGGGGATCGCGGCGTCAGTGAAGGGAAAGGAATCGACCGGCTGAATATCCGGGCCGCCGTTCACTTCCGTGATCAGCGTGCTCTGCGCCAGCAGCGAATCGCCGTGAGGAATGGTGGCCTGCCGCACCACGGTCGGCTTCGGCACATTCGGGTCTTTGGTCGCAGGTACATGAAGCCACAAACCGGGTTCAATGTGCAGCGCTCCGTGGGATTCACAGTCCGCCACCTGCTGCAGATAATGCAGGCCGTGCAGAAAAGCGTCATCCTGCTCCGAGCCGCGGTTCGGAATGTCGCCGCCGATCAGCGTGAATTCCAGGTTTTCGATCGTGCCATTGATCTCCAGAAAAAACGGTTTGTGGTGCTGGAAATCGGGCCGCGCGATCAGGTTGAAGCCCGTTCCCACCCAGCTCCCAGGGAGTTCCTTCAGAGGCCCGAGTTTCTCATGAGCTGGTTGGATCAGGGTTTCAGCGCGCGAAATTGGGCGAATGGTTCCCATACGCAGTTCTCCTTAAGTTGTGATTTTGTGTTCAGCGGGGCCTAACTCGGGAGGAAGCTGGCTCTGCGGGACTCCGCTGCAGCCAGAACGGACAGAGTACTCCGGCTTAGAGAGCTATTTTTTCCACAGGGAGTTTTGTCCGGTTTTCGTAACAGGAGGGAACGTCAGTATGGGCCCTCTGCGTTGCCGCAAGCTGACCCCGACCGCAAAGCCCGCGACAAGTGACCGCTGCCCGTTCCATAATGTCGGCATGTCTTCCAATCCGTCTCAGCATCCGTCATCCCATCCGCCCCTGCGCCGCCTGAAGACCTATACCGGGGCTCAAGGTTACGTCTACCAGTATTATTACGTCGGCAAGCGCGACGCACTGCCGGACGACGCTGAAGCTCCCGCCACCGAATTTATCTTCGACGTGACTTCCGACCGCAAGCTCACCTATGCGGTCAGCGTGTTTCTCCCCGAAGCGTCGCGGAATGCCTGGAGCCAGGCTCACGGCCGCGACCTGAACGACGCCGAACAGTACGCCGCAGTCAAGCTCCGCCTGTTCCGCGCCTTCGATGAACTCGAAGACATGAAGGCGAACGGCCGCCGGCTGAGCATTGACCGTAGTTTGCTGGAAGAAGCGCTGGCGAGTTTGGGCGTGGGATAGAGCTATTTCAGATCCCTGTCATCCCGAGCAACGCGAGGGATCTGGGTTCCTGCCGGCACCGTTCCCACTGTCGGCGCAAGCAAAACCCAGGTCCCTCGCTTCTCTCGGGATGACAGTCGCGGTGACGACGGCTCGCCTCGGACGTCATCACCCGAATTGCTAACGCCCGACCGCCAGCATATAAATGAACGCGGAGATCCACCGGTGAAAAAACTCAACCAGATATTCCTTCTATCAATCCTGATCGCGACGGTAGTGGGTGCGTGCCCCGCGTCCGCTCAATCCGCGCGCTGGTCCGAGCAGAAAGCCAACCAGTGGTACGCGCACCAGCCCTGGCTGGTGGGCAGCAACTACATTCCGAAGTCGGCTATCAACCAACTGGAAATGTGGCAGGCGGCCACGTTCGATCCGGTTGAGATCGACAAGGAACTGGGCTGGGCCGAAGCCATGGGCATGAACACGATGCGCGTCTTTCTGCACGATCTGCTGTGGCAGCAGGAGGGTTTTCGCACGCGCATCGACCAGTTCCTGACCATTGCGGCGCGCCATCACATTCGCCCGCTGTTCGTGCTGTTTGATTCCTGCTGGGACCCCTTGCCGCGCGTCGGCCGGCAGCACGATCCGGTTCCGGGAGTGCACAATTCCGGCTGGGTGCAGAGTCCCGGGGCCAATGCGCTGGTCGATCCCGGCCAATATCCGCGGCTCAAAGAGTATGTGCAAGGAGTAGTCGGCGCATTCGCAAAAGACAACCGCATCCTCGGCTGGGACATCTGGAACGAGCCCGGCTCGGATCAAACCGGCAACTATCCCAAGACGGAGCTGAACATAAAAGACAAGCTGGCCCGCGTCACGGCGCTGTTGCCGCAGGCCTTCGCGTGGGCGCGAGAAGTGAATCCCACGCAGCCACTGACCAGCGGGGTCTATGACGTGGATACTGCCACCGATGAGTCCAAACAGGATGAAATGACGCGAATCCAGTTGCGCGAGTCCGACATCATCACGTTTCACAACTACAGCTGGCCGGAAGACTTCAAGAGCGAAATCGCGTGGCTGCGGCGCTTTCATCGTCCGGTGATCTGCACCGAATACATGGCGCGCTCGGTCGGCAGCACGTTTGACACGATCCTGCCCATCGCCAAGCGCGAGCGCGTGGGCGCCATCAACTGGGGATTCGTCGCCGGCAAAACCCAGACTTACTATCCCTGGGAGTCGTGGGACCATCCCTACGTCCGCGAACAGCCGCCGGTGTGGTTTCACGAAGTGCTGCACTCCGACGGAAAACCCTACCGCCAGGCCGAAGTGGACTTGATCAAGCGGTTGACGAGCAAACCCTAGGTGCTCCTTCGTAGTGGTTGAATTTGGATTCTGGCAAGCAAAATTATCGAAGTGTCATCCCGAGCGGAGCCGTTCGTCAGGCGAAGAGAGGGATCTCCCGCTCATCGACACTAGCGTCAAGGCAAATCTGCTCCACGGCCAGCGGAGAAGAGGCCCAACCCGGGATTTTGGGGTAACATCATGGATTCAAGTGCCGGGCTTCCCGGCACTGACACTCATAAGGCCTATGTCTCTGCTTTGGCTGCGTTTCGCGCTGGCGTGTTACTTCATCGGGCTGGTCTACGCCTTCGTGGCGCTCACCCGCACCAGCGACCTGTTCAGCCGCATCGCCCTGCACGCCGCCAGTCTGGGGATGGTCTTCCACTTCGTCTCGCTCGTCGAGTTGTTTCTTTCCGGCCAGGTCGTCTGGGCGTCACTGCACAACGGGGAATCGCTGCTGGCTTTCTTTTCGATGACCTTTTTCATGATCATCTATGCGATTTACCAAACGACTTCGCCGGGAGTCGTTGTTTTCCCCATCGTCTTCTTTCTGACTTTCGTGGCCGCGATCGATCAGCAGCCTGTCCTGCTGACGCAATATGTCTCACACAAAGGCTGGCTCGTCGCCCACATCATCCTCATCTTCACCGGATACGCCGCGCTGCTGCTCAGTTTCGGCGCCAGCCTGCTCTATCTTTTGCAGGAGGGGCGCCTGAAGGCCAAGAAATCCAGCAGCCTCACTTCATTTCTTCCCGCCCTCGAAGTGATTGACCAGATCGGCTACCGCTCGCTGCTGCTGGGGTTTCCGTTCATGACGCTGGGCCTGCTCACGGGCACAATCCTGGCTGCGAGCACTTACGGTCGCGTGGATTTTCTTGATCCGGTATTTTTGTTGTCGCTGCTGATGTGGGCGGTTTACATGCTGATGGTGTTCACCCGCTGGAACTCGGGCTGGCGTGGGCGCCGCGCGGCCGTGCTTGCAAGCTTCGCCTTCTTCGCCGCCATCGTGGCCTGGGCCGCCAACTACTTTTCCAGCATTCACAGGTTCGCCTCATGACGCTCGCATTATGAGATTCCAGCTCATCGGCGTGAATCACAAGAGCGCGCCGCTCGACGTGCGCGAGCGGCTGGCGATCCCGGAATCGCGCCTGCCCGATACTTGCCGCGATCTCACCGCGTATCCGGGAATCGAAGAAGGTATGGTCATCTCCACCTGCAATCGGGTGGAGATTGTGACCCACACGACCAACGGCTCGGCCGACCTGCGCGGATTTCTGCACCAGCACTTTCATCTCACTGCCGACGAACTGGACGCGCATCTTTACGAGTTTCGAGAAAAAGATGCGGTGCGCCACATTTTCCGCGTGGCTTCGAGCCTCGATTCCATGGTGGTCGGCGAAGCGCAGATTCTCGGCCAGGTCAAGGAAGCCTATGCGACGGCCCGCGCCGTGGGCGCCGTCAGAAGCCAACTCGACCAGCTCTTCACCCGCGCCTTCGCGGTGGCCAAACGAGTGCGCAGCGAGACCGCCGTGGGATCGTCGTCTGTCTCGATCGCGTCGGTTGCCGTGGAACTGGCGAAGAAAATCTTTGGAACGCTGGAAGGGAAGACGGTGTTCATCGTCGGCGCCGGCAAGATGAGTGAACTCGCCGCTCGCCATCTGATCGCTCACGGTTGCGAATCGATTTTCGTCTCCAATCGCACCTACGAGCGCGCCGTCGGATTAGCTCACAAATTCAAGGGGCAGGCCATCCGCTTCGACGATCTATACGAACAGTGTGACCGCGCCGACATTGTGATCACATCCACGGGCTCTCCGCAGGCCATTTTCCGCCGCGAACACGGCGAGCAATTTCTTTCCCGTCGCAAGAACAAGCCCATGTTTTTCATCGACATCGCCGTGCCCCGCGATGTTTCAGCGGATATGGCCAAGCTCGACGGCATCTTCACCTACGACATCGACGACCTGCAGCAGGCGGTGAGCACCCACGTCGCCGACCGCCGCAAAGAGGCGGAGTTGGCCGAGGCGATCATCACCATCGAAGTCGAGCGCTTCGAGGCCAAGCTGCACACGCTTGATGTCGTACCGACAATCGTGTCGTTACAGGATCATCTGGAAACCATCCGTCAGGCGGAAATTGACCGCGTTCGCGGCCGGCTCGGCCACATGACCCCAGAGCAGGAAACCGCGCTGGAAGCACTGACCCGCGGCATCATCAACAAAGTGATGCACACCCCGATCACAACGTTAAAGACCGCGGCAAAGGAATCCGAAGCCACGACGATCGTCGATGTCGTGAGGCGATTGTTCAATCTGCACGAGAAAGAGAAAGAAGCCGCGCCGGCCCCAGAGAAGAAAAATCAAGTGGGGACGAGGCAATAAACGCCGCCTGATCGAATGATCATAGTCCTTTTTGTCCTCTGGGATTGCCTCTTTGTACTTGCAGGATGGTACTTGTACCGGCATCCACTCCTTTTCGAAAACGTTCGAGGCGAGCAATGGCAGATACGGATTAACAAAGTCATCGGGATCATCTTGATGATCGTTGGAGGAATCTTCGCGGTCGCGGCCGCGCTTGAGAACCGTGGGTCGCGGCTGTCCGCAGCCGCGAGGGGCTCGAATCCCTTACTCTCCGCCGCCTTATGCGACCCACGGGACCTTAGTACCCTCATCGCTCGTAACTCGTTGTTGACTCACCTCTCGTCAGAGGGTAATCTGAGGTTGGTTCTCAAGCGCGGCACAGCACCAAGTTGTCAAGGCGGCCTAACCGGTCGCCTTTTGTTTTTGTGCAATATCCTGCCTCCGGTCGCTTACCATGCCTAAGCTCCGCATCGGTTCCCGCGGCTCGCAGCTTGCCCTCTGGCAGGCGAATCACATCTCGGCGCTTTTGCAGGCGCGCGGCCACGAGGTCGAAATCGAAATCATCCACACCACCGGCGACAAAATCACCGACGTGCCCCTGGCTATGGTCGGAACCCAGGGCGGACTTGGCAAAGGAATTTTCACCAAGGAAATCGAGGAAGCCCTCGCCGCCGGGCGCGTCGATCTTGCCGTGCATTCGTTAAAAGACCTGCCCACCGAACTTCCTCCAGGATTCGAAATCGCGGCCATCACGGAGAGGGAAGACGCGCGCGACGCCTTCTGCTCGCGGCTTTACAAAAAGATCGAAGACCTCCCTCAGGGCGCACGCGTGGGCACCTCCAGCCTGCGGCGGCAGGCACAACTCAAGGCCGTGCGCTCCGATCTCGACATTTTGCCTTTGCGCGGCAATGTGGACACGCGCCTGCGCAAGCTCGAGCAGGGAGAATACGACGCGATCATTCTCGCCTCGGCCGGACTAAAACGCCTGGACAAGACCGAACTCGTTCAACAGATCATCCCGGCGGAAATCATGTGTCCAGCCGCGGGCCAGGGTGCGCTCGGCGTCGAGATTCGCGAAGGCGATGCCGCGAAGCGCGGGTACCTTGCATTTCTGAACGATCCCGCAGCCCGCGCCGCGACCACCTGCGAACGCGCCTTGCTCAATCGCTTGGGCGGAGGCTGCCAGGTTCCCATCGGCGCCTTCGCAGAAATACGCAACGGGGAGCTGCATCTGGAGTCGATCGTGGCCGATCCCGATGGATCGAAGCTGCTGCGTGATTCCCGCGACGGCAAGATTGACGACGCGGAGGAACTCGGCCGGGCAGCGGGCGCCGCGCTGTTGGCTCTCGGCGGCGACCAGATTCTGGAAGCGGTGTACAGCCGCGGTCTGGCAGTTCCGCCCCAGCCGTGATCCGCGGCTCACCCACCCTCGGCCGCATTCCTTCAGAGTCAATGCTAAGCAGCAAGCGCCGCCGCACGTGGAGCCCCGGACGCCTTCGTCCGGGGAACAGCGCACAACCCCGTCGTTCGAGAGCAATTGCGCTCCCCGGGCGGACGAGGGCGTCCGCCCCTCCATAAGCCGAATCTCTCTCTTTTTCTGTAATCTATTTACTGGTTTATGCCCAACGTTCTCCTCCAACTCCTCGGCGGCGCCAAGCCCCACGCGCTGCGTCGCTGGATTAACCTGTGGCCGCCGTTTCTGGGAGCGGGCATTCGCGTGAAACACATCGCGCCTGACATGAAGGCGGTCGACGTCGAGATGAAGCTGCGCTGGTGGAACGCCAACTATGTGGGCACGCATTTTGGCGGATCGCTCTTTGCCATGACCGACGCTTTCTATATGCTGATGCTGATGGCGAATCTGGGCCGCGACTACATCGTCTGGGATAAGGCTGCCAGCATCCGTTACCGCAAGCCGGGGAAGGGAACGGTGCGCGCGGAATTTCGGCTGAGCGACGCGCAACTTGATGATATTCGTGAAAAACTGAACACGCTGCCGAAGTACGAGCCGGCGTTTCAAGTAGAAGTGAAAGATGAAACAGGCGAAGTCGTGGCCGCCGTGGAAAAGCTGCTGCACGTACGCAAGAAAGAGCCAACGAGGAATTAGCCGCCGACGAGGCGAAAGAAAACACATGTACATCCCTGAACATTTCCGCGTGCACGATCACGCCGACGCCATCGGATTCATGCGGGCCAATCCCTTCGCGATTTTGATTTCGTCCCCGCCGGCCCCGCCCGCGCCAGCCCCACCCAATGACGAGAGCCCGTTCGCTACGCACCTGCCAGTATTTATTATCGCGAACGAGGAGAGCGTGGTGATTCGCGGGCACGTCGCCAAGGCGAACCCGCACTGGCGCTATCTCGAACAGCAGCCCAACTGCCTGACTATCTTCCACGGGCCGCATGCTTATGTTTCGGCCTCGAACTACACCACACGCGAAAATGTCCCCACCTGGAATTACGGCGCGGTGCATGTTTACGGGAAGGCGCACACCTTCGCATCTCCAGAAGATTTGCAGGGTGTGCTTCACCAACTGATGGGGACGTTCGAGCCGGCGTATGCCGAGCAGTGGGCCAGCCTGAACGAGGCTTACCGCGAACGCATGCTGAGCCACATCGTCGGCATTGAGATCGCGGTGACTAAAATCGAGGCCAAATTCAAGCTGAGCCAGAATCGCACGAAGGTCGAGCAGAGCAACGTGATCGCGTCGCTGGCGAAGGCTGAAGACACGGCGGTCTCGGGCGTATCGCGCCTGATGCGCGAGCAGGGCCTGGGCGAGAAGAAATAACCAGGCGTCAAATGATTCTGTGGGGCGGGCACTCCCTTGGGCAAGCTCAGGACAGGCTCTGCCCGCCAAGTCTGACCATGAGCAAGAAGCCTAAAACACCGTCAGTTCAGCCTCTCAGGGGAGTCAGAGTGCTGGTGGGCCGCGCGCGGCACCAGGCGGGCGTGCTCTCCGCGGAACTCCGCCGACTGGGTGCAGACGTGATCGAGATCCCATTCATCGAGATTCGCAAGCCCAGGTCATACCAGGCGCTCGACGTGGCGCTGAGGAGTCTCGCCAGTTACGACTGGCTGATTCTGACCAGCGTGAACGGCGCGGAGGCCATGTGGCAGCGGATGAAAAGACTGAGGCTGGCGAACTCGGCGCTGCACCATCTGCGCATCGCGGCGATCGGCCCTGCCACGAAGCAGGCCATCGAGCAGGGCGGTGGCGAAGTCGACGTCGTTCCCAAAGAGTATGTTGCTGAGTCAGTCGTGCGCAGCTTGCGGCGCAAAGTGAAAGGGAAGCGGGTGCTGCTGGTCCGCGCCAAGGTTGCCCGCGATGTGATTCCTCAGGAACTGCGTCGGGCGGGCGCCCAGGTTGACGTGGTCGAAGCTTACGAAACGGTGGCGCCGCAGTCTTCCCGGGTGCGGCTGCGCGGCGTGTTGAAGAACCAGAAACGGCGGCCGCACGTGATCACGTTCACCAGTTCTTCGACGGTGAGGAATTTTGTGGAATTGCTGGGCCCGGCCGTCGGCTCGGCTTATGGGTTAAAAGGGCGCCACAAAGTGCTGGCTGGGATTCAGATGGCGTCGATTGGTCCGGTCACTTCCGCAACCCTGCGCGAGTTCGGACTGCCGGTTGCTATCTCGGCGAGGAAGTTCACCATCCCAGGATTGATCGAAGCGATTGTGGGTGCGACACGTGCAGGATCAATAGCTTAGGGGCAAGTGATTGAAAAGAAAGAGCGGTCGCAGCGTCCGCCCAGAAGTCCTCTCTTAAGTCTATCCCGCTCAGCAGCTTAGCGCTAAGTTATTGAGAATGGGAGCGAACCGGTTCGACGGCCAGCCGCAGATTCGCGTTGAGGTCGCGCTGCAGAATGCCATTTGCTGAGCCGCTAAGGCCCCTGGCAGCGAGGATCGATCGTCGGGGCGGCCTGGAGGTCACAGCCGAAGGTCGGCCTCTAGAATCGCCTGCCAGCTCTAGTCGCTTGCAATGGAATCAACAGCTTAGCCCTAAGTTATTGATTCTATTCAGTGCGGCACTGTTTCAGTGAATGTATGTACAAATATACTACGTACAATAAAAGCAATACCGTTTCATACTTACGGCCTTGTACTGACTAACGTCCCTATTCTGTGACCGAACAACCGCAATCGGCAGGGACGACGTGCGCCAGCAGAAAGTCGGCGACCCGCTGGTAGGCGTCAATCTGATTTTCCACGCGCGCGAAACCGTGGCCTTCGTTTTCGTAGACTTTTGCTTCTACCGTCCCGCCACGTTTCTTGATCGCGTCCACTACTTGCTGAGTCTCTGATTTCGGGCAGCGCGGATCGTGGCCTCCGGCCAGCAGCAGCAGCGGCGCCTTAATGTGGTCGATGAAGTTGATGGGCGATCGGTCTTCATAGAGCGCCTTGTTCGTGACCACATCACCCATGGTCGCCAGATCCGACTGCTGCAGCACGGGATCTTCGTTTTCAATTTCGGTGAACCAGTTCACGAAGGGCACGATGGGCACGCCCGCGGCCCAGACTTCCGGCGCCTTGGTCACGGCCATCATGCTCAGGTAACCGCCGTAGCTTCCGCCCATGACGGCGATCTTTTTGGGATCGAGGTGACCGGTCTGCTTGATCCAGTCAACGCCGGCCAGCACATCCTGCAAATCCCCCCCGCCCATGTCAAATAAATTTGCCTGCTGAAAATCCTTTCCATATCCGGTTGAGCCGCGATAGTTGGGCGCGAGCACCATGTAGCCTTGATTGGCGGCAAACTGCACGAAGCGGTTGAAGGAATTCATGCTCTGCGCCGTAGGGCCGCCGTGAATATAAACGATGGCGGCATTCTTTCCGTTGCGCGCCATGTTGAAAGGCACGTAGAGAAATGCCGAGATGGTCCACTTGCCGTCGCGGCTCGGATAGTGCACCAGGTATGGCTCAACCATGTCTTCCGAGCGTACGCCCGCGACCAGCGAATACGTGATCTGGTGCGACTTGCCGGTCGCCAGCGTGTACACCCAGAGATCGCCGGGAGCGGTGGGGCCGTTGTGGTAGTAGAGCAGGCGAGAGCCGTCATGGGTAAACGCGGAATGCCCGCCTGCGGGTTCATTTACCCCCTTAGGAATAGGCAGCGCCGTCGATTTGCCGGCGGCGAGGTCGTGGAGATAAATATCTTCGTTGCCGTCCACATTGGCGCTGAAGGTGATGTGCTTGCCGTCGGGAGAGAATTCGCCGCCGCGAATTTCCCATTTGTCTTTGGTGAGCCAGGAGATCGGGCCGGGTCGAGGGGCTCCTCTTTCGCCGACCAGGAGTGTGCCAATATTTTCGTAACCGTTTTCCGCGTTGGACGTAACCAGCACCGTCTCGGCGTCGAACATGCCGAGCGTCGAAACATCATTCGCGAAGTACAGTTTCTCTCCTTCGTGGGGGGTGAGCAGCGTGGACCTTCCGGTTTTGACGTCGGCGATGAAAATGTTCGAGTCCGTGCCCTTGGCCTGCTCCTGCGTGTAGACGATGTATGCGCCATCTTTCGACCAGATCGGATTCATGTTCCGCTTGTCCTGCGGCGTGTTGGTGGTGAGGTGCTTCACCTCGCGCAGGACCATGTCGTAGATGTCGATCTCGTAGGCGGCTGAGGTTTTCGGTTTGACCTCGTAGGCCAGGTATCGGCCGTCCGGCGACCAGGTGGGATTAAGTTCGGCAATCTCGCGCGTCTGCGTGAGGTTTACGACTTTACCGGTCTTCGGCGACACAAGAAAAATGTCCCACTGCTCGTCGCCGTCATAGTCGGACTGGTAGGCGATCCATTTTCCGTCGGGCGACCATGCGGGCGCGGTCTGGCGCTGGTCGCTGACGGTTAACTGAACTGGCCATCCGCCCTCGGCGGGGACAAGCCACAAATTGTTTCGTCCGCTCAGGTTCGAGATGAAGGCGACGGTCTTGCCGTCGGGCGACCACGTGGGACGGCCTACCTGGCGCGTCATGTAGAGCTTCTCGATGGTCAGGCTGCGGGGCTCGACCTGCGCGTTGGGCTTGGAGGAAATCTGCTTCGGGTCGGTGATGGCGTGCGGCGCGGGCAAAGTCTGGGCGGCGGTTTCGGCGACTACCGTGGTCATGAGTATGACGATAGCAAAGAGTGTGGGGGCGCGCATGGAAGTGGAGGCCTCAGGCGAAGAGGAACAGGAAAGTTTAGCAGAGCCCGAGGACAGACTCGTGGGCGGGAAATTGCATAGATCCTTCGCTTCGCTCAGGATGACAATGCCGCAAATGGAACTACGCTTTCGCGTCCTCGTGCATGTCGACTGTGCTCCAGGTTTTGTCGCCGGCGTGGCACAGGTTTTCGAGCGCGCAATCGGCGCATTTGGGCTTGCGGGCGATGCAGAGTTTGCGGCCGTGCCAGATGATCTGGTGCGAGATGAGGATCCACTTGTCGCGCGGGATGATCTTCATTAGATCCTGTTCGATTTTTTGCGGATCATTCTGCATCGTCAGTTCGAGGCGACGGGAGATGCGGTGCACATGGGTATCAACCACCACTCCTTCGGCTTTGTGGAACCACGAGCCCAGCACCACGTTTGCTGTTTTGCGGGCGACGCCGGGAAGGGTGAGCAGCTTTTCCATGTCGTCGGGAACCTGGCCGTTGAAGTCGGCGACGATTTTTTTCGCTGCGCCGACGACCGACTTCGATTTGTTGCGGAAGAATCCCGTGGAGCGCACGTCAGGCTCGAGTTGCTCGGGAGTGAGCGCGGCAAAGGCTTCGACCGTGGGATATTTGCGGAACAGTTCGGGCGTGACGCGGTTTACGTTGGCGTCGGTGGATTGCGCAGAGAGGATGGTCGCGACCAAGAGCTCCCAAGCGCTCGAATGTGTAAGGGCGCAGGTGACGTTGGGGTAGAGCTGATCGAGGCGGCCCAGGATTTCTGCGACGCGGTCGGGGGCGAGGGGGTTGTAGGATTTCGGCTTCGTGGAGGAGGCGGCTGTTTTTGCCGCGAGATTTTTTCGCTCCTTTGGGGCTGCTGCCGAGGCTTTGCCTCGGCCTGGACGGGCGGGGGCGCCCGTCCCCACATGAGCATCTTCGCCGCCAGCAGTCGTTCGCCCCATACGAACTTTATCTTGACGGCCGGTGCGGGCGGGCTGGCGGGGGACTAGACCACGAGGCATGACGGACTCCCTGGGGGCAACATCTTAGCAGAGCGGCTTGACGTCTTGGCTTAACGTCTTGACGGCACGGGCTTACCTGCGCGGCCAATGGCGATTCCGCGGGGTGGCCCTCAGTAACCTCGCGGGCAATTGACGGGTCTCGTGGCCCCCGGTAGTCTGGAGGTAAGCCAGCATCTAATCCAGCGAGTCAGGAAAAATCCCTTGGCAGTAAGTTCGATTCAACTCGGGCAGGTGTGGCGCAGCGAGGCCGATGGCCAGGATTATCTGGTGACCAAGGTCTACAGTGAAGTGTTTTCGCAGTTCGCTATGCTGCGTCCGGCGGGAATTACCGCCCCTGATGCTCCTACCGTGCGCGTGAAGGTCACCAAAGGCCCACAGGGCGCGACTTTGCCCGGCTACGCGTTTACTCAGGAAGGGTCGTTCTAGTCTTAACCTCATTCCAGCCTGAACCTCTGGTCCCACCCTTAACGTCGCACTTCCGGCAGCATTCCCGCTGGGAATTTTCGGATAGACTGAAAGTCAGTGTCCAGGGCTCAGTGGTCAGTGGCCAGCGCAGCTGAGCGACGGAACCTCCGAGTGCTTGGTTCCTGACTTCTTATGACTGAGAAAATCCTGGCAGTTCTGTTTGTCTTCATCAGCAAGGTGATCGCCGCGACCGGGTACGCTGGGATCGCGCTGCTTATGGCGATTGAGTCGGCGTGCATTCCGCTGCCTTCGGAACTGATTATGCCGTTTGGCGGATATCTCGTGTTTCAGGGGACGTTCAAATTGTTGTGGGTGGCGACGGCGGGAGCGCTGGGGTGCAATCTGGGGTCGCTGGTTGCCTATGAGATTGGATGCTATGGCGGGCGGCCGCTGGTGGAGCGCTATGGGCGCTGGATTCTGATGGGGCAGCGCGAACTGGATTGGGCCGACCGGTTTTTTCTGCGCTGGGGATATCTGGCCGTTTTTATTGGCCGGCTGCTGCCGGTGATTCGTACGTTTATCGCGCTGCCGGCCGGAATTGCGCGCATGCCCCGCGGGCGCTTTCATGTCTACACTTTTCTAGGGTCATGGCCGTGGTGCTTCGGACTGGCCTGGCTGGGAATGAAGCTGGGCCAAAACTGGCGCGAGCTGGGGAAATATTTCCACAAGTTCGACGCGGTGATTGGCGTGGTGCTGATAGCCGGTGCCGCTTATTTTGTTTGGAGCCACTGGCGGAATCGAGTCAGCGATCAGCCGTCGGCGGTTAGAGGTCACTAGGCGCTGGCTGGCTTTCAACAATTGGTTTTGCCAGCTGCGAGGCCACGATTTGCCACTTGCCCTCGCGCTTCATCACGATGTCGGTATAGACGTAGCGGACCGGGATGCGCTCTCCGCCTTGCTCGACCGCGTCGTCTTCCGAGCCGTGGACGATGGCCACATCCTCGCGCAACAGGCGGATGCGGCGGCTGGTGGAGATCATCCAGATGTAACGAATCTTGCCGGACTTGAGTTTGTCGATTACATCCTGCTTGGTTGAGAGCTTGCCGGCCTGGTCATACTGCACATAGTCGTCGGCGAAGATGCGAGAGAGTTCGGCGACGTCGGCGGCGATCAGGGCACGGTCGCCGTCTTCGAAGAGCTTCAGGACCTGCAGTTCGTCTTCTGTCATCAAGCCGCCGTCGGAATGATACTGTACAAGTTATCATTTTCCATCCCCGGAGGAACCGATGCGCCGTCTTTTCGCTGCCTTGCTATTCGTTGCTTGTGTTTTGCCGTTGACCGTAACCGCCCAGTCGGCTCCGGCTACTGACCGGCCGTTTGTGGTGGAGTATTACTACAAAGCCAAATGGGGTCATGCCGACGAATTTCTAAAGCTGTTCAAGAAGAACCACTATCCGGTGCTGAAAAAAGAAGCCGAGATGGGTCGCATCACGAAGGTCTGGATGGACCAGCCGCGCTACCATACCACGGAAGACGGGCGCTGGGATTTCCGCGTCACTATCGTGTTTAAGAATGCCACTGTGGCGAATGAGCCGTTCGACGAGGCTGGGCTCCAGAAGCAAATGTATCCCGACCAGGAGACATTTCAGCGGGAAGAGCAGAGGCGTTTCGAGATCCTCGATGCGCACTGGGACTTGCCGGTGAAGACGGTTGAGCTGGACGCGAAGCCCTAAGAGCTTTCACCACAGAGGACACAGGGGACACAGAGGTGAGGACTTCCTCTGTGCTTTATGTTGTCTGTGGTTTAGCTTTCGGCTGTGGTTTTTGACACGAGTGACGAGGCGCGGGAGATCCCTCGCTTCGCCGGAAGAACGGCTCCGCTCCGGATGACGCACTACTGATGTTAATAAGTGTCTTCTAACTCATCTGCCTACGTTCCGATGCCTCAGAGATGCAAACGATGTTAAACGTTGGTAACAATCAGGAGGGAAATCCTTTATCGCGCCTATCAAAATTTGGAATTAGACATAATCTCTACATGATCGATAATGTATTCCATGGACAGCCTTATTTCTGTTGAGGATTCGCATGTAGATGTACTCCACGAAATCAGTGAACGCCTGGGTACGGCGGACGGATTTCACGACGTTCTGACCCGCGTAGTCGAGTTTGCCGCGGCGCTGGTGAAGTGCGACTCCTGTCTCATCTACATTCTCGAAGGCGATGAACTGGTTCTTCGGGCCTCGAAGAACCCGCATCCTGAAGTTGTTGACCGGCTGAAACTACGCGTCGGGCAAGGCATTACGGGATGGGTGGCGGAGCATCGCGAGCCGGTGGCCATTCCGGAAAATGCGGCGCACGATCCGCGCTTTCAATTCTTTAACGAGCTGCCGGAAGACAGCTACGAAGCGTTTCTGTCGGTGCCGCTGATGTGCCGCGGGCGGGTGGTGGGCGTGATCAATCTGCAGCATCGCCAGCACCAC
>Ga0181537_10001428_pt1 | contig 22116 bp, 20 predicted proteins | sample PEATcosm2014_Bin_39_FD_119765 | JGI IMG/M metagenome (GOLD analysis project Ga0181537, IMG submission 119765) | Peatland microbial communities from MTU Mesocosm Facility, Houghton, MI, USA - PEATcosm2014_Bin23_10_metaG | ecosystem: Environmental > Terrestrial > Soil > Wetlands > Peat | place... | reverse complement strand
GTCAGGTCGGATCGCTAGCGCTGACAAGCGGCGGCTAGAATCCTGAGCGTGATGGAGATTACCACTGGCGTCCGATTGCGGAAGAACGCCGTAACCGGACCTGCACTGTGCTCGATTGCCCTGTTTCTGCTCTGTTCGGGAGCAGCCCGGGCCCAAGCCGGTCCGCCGTTTCTGACCAACGATCCCGGCACACCGGGGAACGGCAATTGGGAAATCAACTTAGGATCCATGCAAGACATCGCCCGGGGGGTGTCTTCTTACCAGGTTCCCCAAATCGATTTAAATTTCGGCCTCGGGGAGCGCATCCAGCTGACCTACGAGATCCCCTACGTCCTGCAGACCAGTGAAGGCCGCCCGGTGCAGAGCGGCTGGGGCAACGCATATCCCGGCGTCAAATGGCGCTTCCTGGATCAAGGCGAGGGCGGTTGGCAGATGTCCACGTTTCCGCAGGTCGAGACCGGCGCCTCGCAGGCCGCGCGCGACAAGGGAATCGGCGCGGCCGGGCCCCGCTACCTTCTGCCGCTCGAGGTCACCAAGAAAGTGGGCCCCCTCGATGTCGATTTCGAAGCGGGCTACTACGTGGCCGGCCATGGCCCCAAGGAGCGCATTCTCGGACTGGTCGCGGGCGGCTCCGTCACGCAGCGGCTCGAGTTGGACGCGGAGCTTTACGACGATCGTGTCTACGACGCCATGGCGCATTCCACCACATTGGGTGTCGGCGGCCGCTACAAGCTGCACCGCGGCGTCATTGCACTGTTCATGGCCGGCCGCAGCATCACGGGATTCTCGCCCGGTCAGCCGCAGTTCATCGGCTACGCCGGCGTCCAGATTCTATTGAGCAATTATGGACGCTCATTGACCTCGGAACCGTGAGTTCGATCCTGCGCAGCCCGCCAGCACGCAGTACACGAGGGTCATGAACCTGTCAGGCGAGCGCGAAGTGTTGCTCGGTAATCTCATCCAGGCGACCCGGTCCAGGGGCTGGCCAGTCAGGGCTTATTTCCGCCAAAATTGACGGAGACGCTGGCGACCCACGTCCGCGGATCGCCCAGTTGGATGTAGACCTCGTTCGGAAAGTTCGGCGGAACGTCCCCAAAATAGAATCCGCGCACCGGGTAACGCTTATCCAACAGATTGCGGCCGGACAGATACGCCGACCAGCGGGCCGTTTCCCAGCCGATCTTCGCATTGAGCAGTCCGTACGGATGGGAGGTCGTCTCGTTCGGCGGAAGATCGAAGTAATAGCCGCCCATGCCGGTCACGTCGATGCGCGCGAACGCTCCGCGCGGGTCGCGATACGTGCCATTCACAGCTGCTTGCCAGTGCGGCGCATTCGCAAGCTCGCGCGACACCGGCAGAGTGGTCGTGCCGGAGGCGCCTTGTTGCACGAAATCCTCGAAGTACGTCTGCAACAGCCCAAGGTCCGCGCCCACTGTCACCCTGTCGGTCGCCCGCCAATTCGCATCGCCCTCGAGACCGTAGTTGTGGCCGCTCGCCGCGTTGCCGGTGTAGAAAACGAAATCATCCGGGTTGTCCGGAACGCTCTGAAAGCTGGTCTTGATCTGGGCATCGTGCCGGGAGAGATAAAAAATATCCGTGTTGATCTCGAGCCGATGGTCGAACATGTCCGCCTTGTAGCCCGCCTCGGCGCTGAGGTCCGTCTCAGGATTGAACGACAATTGATTCGGCAACAGACCCTGGCTCAAATTGAAGCCGCCGGCCTTGTATCCGCGCGACACCGTCGCATAGAGCGACTGGGTCGGGTCGAGCTTGTCGGTCAGTGAAGCATGACCACCCCACAAATCGTCGGCAGGGCTCAACGACGCGGGTATCACCGACTCGATGGCGGTGGGCAGCACGGGTGCATTGGTGTAGCCGGTATTCGTGCCGAGGAAGTAGGTGGTGGTCCCCTGGTAAGTGGCGCTCCAACGCTCGCCGCGCAGGCCCACGGACCAGCGCAGGTCTGACGTGATATCGCCATCCAACTCGCCGAACAACGCGAGATTGCGCGCCCGGTAGCCGCTGTTGATGACGTCATTGCTTTGGTCATCGGCGGGATCGACCGGCGTGGCCAGCGGTTGATAATCACCGAGGCTCAAATCGCTCAACGTTTCATCCAGCAGATTTCCATAGAAGCCGACGAGCCATCCGAACCCTTGGGATTGCTCGGTGCCGAGGCGCAGTTCGATTGTTTTCGTCGTGCGGTCGCGGTTCTGAATCTCCGAGTACTGATAGACCGTGGCCGCCGGCGCCCATAATACCGGGTTGCCCCAGTCGCCGTCGTAGCTGTACTTGATGACGGATTTGGCATACGTGGCGATGGCGGTAAGGCCGACGCTGTCGTTTGCCAGATAGTGGACGCGGGCCGAAACACCGGTCGAATGCTGCGAGTCGACGCCGGGTTGGTCCGACTCCGTGTTTCGTGAATTGTCGATCGCGTACGCGTCATAGCCGTTGTCGATGTCGACCTGCATCGCGGTCAGTTCGATGCGCAGCTTCTGCGAGGGCGTGAAGACCCATTTGGCGCGATAGGTGTATTCATCCTCGGCGTTGGTGTCGTCCCGATTCAAATACAGATTGTGAAAGTAGCCGTTCGTATAATAGTGCTGCACCGCCAGCCGAAACCCCGAATCGAGCGAATCAATGGGTCCGCTGAGCACCGCGCCCTCGGAGCGGGTGCCATAGTCGCCGCCGTCCAGATCGATCCGGCCGTAGATACTGGCGGTCGGCTCGGCGCTGCGCAGGTAGATGAGCCCCCCAAGCGCATTCGCGCCATAGCGGGTGGCTTGCGGCCCCCGCAGCACGTCCACTTGATCGATATCGTAGAGAGTGCCGGCGCTGCCCAGGCCGCTGAAGTCGACGTCGTCGACCAGAAAGCCGACCGATGGGTTGGGCGCTCCTTGATATTGTTCCAACTCGCCGATACCGCGAAGTTGAAAGTAGCGCGGCAGCGAGGTGTCGCCCGCCCAGTTGAGATTCGGAATCAATCCGAGCACATCCTCGAAGTTGGCGCGGCCGGCATCGCGCAATGTCTTGCCGTCGAGGACGGTCACGCTGGCCGGCACCTCGATGGCGGGAGCCGCCCGCAGCGTCGCAGTGACGATGATCTCGTCGAGTTGCGGGTCGTTGGAGGAAGAATCGTCCGCGGCGGCGGGCAACGGGACCGTAAGAACGAGCAGCAGACCACAAAGCGCCGAAGACTTGACCATGCTCCCTCCGCCGGTACTAGCCGGATCAGGTTCAATGGGTTCGCGGATGTGCGCCGTAACGCTATCGGCATCTCAGGCCTCAAAGGCCACCCCAGCTAATCGACGCGAGTACTGTAAGGGATTTTCACAGGAGTGCAAGTTCGCAATCGTGCCTGAATGGACATATCAACGCTCGAGTAGGATCATGGCAGGCACTGCGCGCATTGCCTACGATGTGCGCCGCGCGCACGATTATGGAATTGAGCTGTCCACGGCCGGCGTCGCGGTCGACATGCACGCGGTTCAGGCCCGCAAGAGGCGAATCGTAGATGCCTCCAGAACCGGCTTGGAGAATTGGGTTCGCGGCCTGCAGAACTGTACGGTCTACCAGGGCCACGCAAGATTCGAATCGGCGCGGTCTGTCATCTTACGGCACACCGTACACATCCATCCCACTGTCTCGGAATTGATACCCACGGTCCTCGGCGAACTGGTGCAGCGCCCGCGGCCCGCCAGCCTCGGCCGCTAAAAGCTCACCGAAGACCGTGCCTTGCGACATGGACATCAGGGCGTCTTGAATGAAGCTGCGTCCGCGGCGATACGGTCGGCCAGCTCGCCGATGAATTCGCTCCAGGCGCGGGCAACTGCTGCGGGCTCCGTGGAGGTCAGGGATCCATGCATCAAGGCGGCGTTGCGCTTGGCGCTCTGCGATCCGGCGGCGGGAACAATGAGCCAACTCGCGCGCATCGAGGCTTGCGAGGCCACGACGGTAAATTCCAAGATATCGACGTTTATGCCCAGTGCAGAGTCAGGCTTTGGCAGCCGCGGATAAATGACGCTGCCCGGCGGCAGCCGCCGATCCAGATCGTCGGCCAAGGTCTGCCGGGCAAGTTGGGCCAACGGAGCGGACCAATGATCGAAGTCGCTTATCTCGAGTTTTCCGGCCGCCGACAGGCTGAGGATTTCGATACGATCCCAACTTGCGGGCACGTTTAGGGTATCAACGCGAAGCGCGGGCGCCTGATAGGCATCCATGCGCGCCGCGGGCGCGGCCGGATCGAGGCCATAGATCCGCGTCGGGGCACTGTGACACGCGCCGAGCGTGACGGCGACAGCATATCCAATCACCCGCCAGGCTGTTCTGACTTTGTTCATTTTTCCGGTCTCTTGCCGCGAATCAACGCCTCTGGGTGCCGATCGAGATAATCGGTGAGCGTTTTGATCGATCGTGCCGCTTCGGTGATCTGCCGAATGGCATCGGGCAGGCTTGCATCCTCGTTGGGCCCGCCGCTTTCCACGACCTGACGCAACGCAGCCGCGGTCCCGGACAACTCCGTGGCTGCATCGCGTAGCTTGCCGATGAGCGGTCCGACTTGCGGCTGCACGTCGCCGAGTAGTTTATCGACTGAAGTCAAGGTCGAGTGCAGGTGCGCCAGGCTGTCTTTGAGCTGCGGCGATGACATGAGCGTCGCCAGATTACCGGTGATTGTCTCGAGGTTCGCGCCGATGTCTTGCAGCGGCACGGCATCCAGTTTATTGAGGAACAAATCCGCCTTTGCGGCAATATCGTCGAGATTGCCGGACCCCGGCGCGCTGGGAAAGCGCGGATCGCCGCCGTCGCTGACGAGCTGCGCGGCCGGCGCGCCGACCGTACGCACCAGCTGAATCGATTGGTCCCCGAGCAGCGGTGGCGACTGCTGAAGTCTCGCGCGATAGCCGAGATGAATGAGGCGCGTCAGCGCGGCATCGGTGGCGGCACGCAAATCGTCGGGAGCCTTCTGTGCGCTCGCGCCAGTCTCGAGATGCATTTGCTGCGGATAAAGCAGCGCTGTGGCGATCGCATACGGGGCGCCGGTGCGCCCACTATAAGCCAGCCGCGTGGACTCGACTTCGCCGATCTGAAATCCCAGCAGCGTCACCGCTGAGGTCTCCTCGAGGACGCCCGCATCGCCGTCAAACGCAAATTCGTAGCGTACCGTCGGACCCGACAGGCCTTGCCGCGCGGCGTTGTGCGAAGAGTACAGAATGAACTCGGTGTCTGCCGGGCTTTGCGGATCATTGGGATTGGTGGTGTCCATCTCGATGTCGATGCCGCCCGCCAGCAGAGCGCTCAAAGGTGCCAGGTTTGCGGTGATGCCGCCGCCCGCGAAAGAGAGCCGCAACGGACTTATTTTCCAAAAGCGCGTACCCGCACGGATGAGCGAGTCGTAAGGCTGGCTGATGAAGGCCTGCAAGCGAAAACCGTGGCTGCCATCGAATTGAATCTCGATGACTTTGCCGACGGCTTGGCCGTGAAAGAGGACGATGCTGCCTTCGTGGATGGAATTCAGGGAATGGGCCCGCAATTCGTAGCGTGTGCCCTTGTCGCCGGGCAAAATCGGCGGCGCCTGATCCAATCCCTCAAATCGATCCGCCGGCTCGCCCCCCTCCCCGGGCGCATAGCCGATGGCGATCCCGGAGAACACGGCCCTGAGCGAACTCGGATCCGAAAGGTTTGGATTGGCCCCGATGAGCCAGAAACGGGCGTTGGAATTGAGACCGCTCTTTGCGGCCGGCACCATCCGCAGGCGGAAGTCCAGCCGCCGGCCATCGGCGTTAGGTTCGATCTTGATCAACTGGCCTGCGTCGACGCCCTGATAGAGGACCTTGGTCATGCCCGCTTTTGCGCCGGCGGCCCTGTTGAAGGTGACCGTGACCACCTCACCACGATTGAACAAAGCTCTGACACCAAGGTAGCCAACTATGAGCAATGCGGCGAGCGGTATACCCCAAACCAGATTGGGCCAGATCGTGCGGCGGCGGCTCGTTTGCGGAGCGTCGCCGGCCGCGTTGGTTTGGCCTTCCGGGGTACTCATCGATTTTGCTCCGCCGCGTCCCACATCCTGCGCGGATCGAAGAACTGTACGGCCAGTGTCGTCAATATGACCACCGCGGAGAAAGGCACGGCCGCCGGCTCGGCATGGCCGTCAATGAGCGCGTTGAACTGCAAAACAGGCACGAAGCAGGCAATGGTCAAGGGATCCACCATGGACCATCGCCCGATTTCCTCCACGACGCGATAAACGCGTGTTTTCCAGACGAGGAATCGATACGAGCCGCACATTGCCGAAGAAGCACACCATGCCAACCCGAGCATTTTGAGCAAAGGTATGGTGAAACTCGCGGTGAATACCAGCACCGCCAAACCGAGCAGATGCGATCTGACCAGGTCGACCACACCGCCCAGCACCGTATAAGAAGTGGGCCTAAGATCGATCGGAATCGTCGCGATGGGGTAGATATTTGCGGGCAGGTACATCAGTCCCGCCGCCAACAGAAGGGCCATGGAGCGCGAGTAGGGATTTGTCTTGCGCGCCGTCACGGTGGCGTGGCAGCGCGGGCATATCTTCGGCTCATCCGCTCGCGGAATCACCAACTCGCAGGCCAGGCACATCATGCTGGGTGCCCGAATCGAGCTTTGGTCCCGACCTATCAAGCGCCAGACCTGCGCCCTATCGAGGGTCGCCCGGGCCACCAATGACAGAAGGCCCGCGAGGATGAAGCAGATGGCGCCCGGTGCCAGCGATACGACGAGCGATGTTCGCAGTCGAAAATAAGCCACCAGCAAGCCCAGGAGAAACACATCCAGCATGGCCCATACCTGGAGCGCGTTACAAATTCGGAAAGCCGGCGTCAGCCATACAGGCCGCCGCCCAAGCCGCAGTGCCGACAGCACCGCAGTCAACGCGCCGAAGCGGATTACGGGAAACGTCAGTACAAATAAACAGACGATGAGCGCCAGCAAGGGCGATCCGTCGCGCCAAACGACCGAGACGCTCATGGGCAGAAAACTCGTGCGGGTGGCGCCGAGCGCTGAGACGGTCAGGAATGGCGCAGTCCAAGCCGGAATGAGCAGCAGCATGATCGCCGCCGAACAGGCCAATGTGGCATCCAAACTCTTCCCGGCACTGTGCTCCAGCTGAGTCTTACAGCGGCTGCATGAGACGAGATCGCGCCGATCCACCGGCGGTTGAATCTGCATGAGGCCGCAATTGCGGCATTCCACGAAATGGCGGGAGCCGGCGCTTGGCGTGATCGTCGCGTCGAGGTGCAGAGCCCGCATCATTGTCTTGTCATCATGTCGTAAATCTGCGCGAATATCCAAGCCAGTTTGGTAACGCCGTGTCGGCGGCTTAAAGTAAGAAATCATCTGTGGTACAAGGACATCATGCTCGAACACGTGAAGGTGCCCGCGCGGAAAGCCCTTTTGATTTTGGCTGCCATGACGGTCGCGTTGTCGGCTGCCGGCCGGGGGACCATGCACCTCCCCGGGGGGAAATCCCCGGACCTGCCGCCGAACGCGGGCCGCGACGCTTATCGTCAGATCGTGCAAGACCAGTGCGTGATCAACTGGACTCAACACAACGATCCCTCGCCCTGCGAGCGCGTCTTCTTGACCGACGCGCATGCCGACAGCTCCGGCTATGCGCTGCTCGCCGATCCGGACGGCGGCGCACACTTCTTGTTGATTCCCACCCAGACGATCGCCGGGACTGACAGCGCGGAACTTCTCGATCCCAATCTACCGAATTATTTCGCCGAGGCGTGGCGCGCCCGCAATCTACTCTCGGATTTCCTCGGTCACGAGGTTCCGAGATCCGACGTGGGACTTGCGGTTGGCTCGGCGGCAACCCGCACGCAGAACCAATTCCATATTCACATCGCGTGCCTGCGGCAGAACGTGGTCGACTCCTTGAAGGAGGCGGCGGACAAGATGACGGACTCCTGGTCACCGCTGACGGTCGGCGAGTTTCCCTTTCAGGCACGGAGCCTCTCCGACGAGGGTCTGGAGGTATCGAATCCATTCGAGTTGGTTGCGAACCTGAGTCAGGACGCGCGGCATCACATGGGGAACTACACGGTGGTGCTCGCCGGCGTCCAATACCGCAGCGGACCCGGATTCATCCTGCTGACCGGCAATGGGCCGAGCGGAGAGCTGCTGCTCGACTCGACCTGTGCGGTAGCCGGCGGCGGCGGCCGACGGGAATGAGACGCGCGGGCTATTGCGCCCCACGGCGGCCTTCTAGAAAGACTGGCGGCGGACCTATCATACGGCGAACAGCAGGCGTAGATTTCCTGGCTCGCACAAACCACTACGTGCCTGACACCTCGTCGCGTGTGCCATCCTTGCGAACTGCGCAGATGACTTCCCGGATCTTGGTAGGATCCGCAGGCTTTGTAAGGTGAGCGTCAAACCCGGCTTCCGCGGCCAACCGTTTGTCCTGATCCTGCCCCCACCCGCTGATGGCGACGACGCCGATGCGCGAGCCTGATGGAGCCCGAATTCTCCGGCAAGTCTCATACCCATCGAGGGCCTACCTGAGGGCCGACCCCCTCATCTCACCTCCGGGATCACTAGCGACGCACGTCACGACAGGTTCTCGAGGCTCACGCCCCAGCGTTCGAGCGCACTTTTCCCGTCGCCATTCTGGGCAATCGACCCAGGCGTACGCGAAAAACGTGGCGCGGGCAGTTGATGTTCAATATCGCCGATTTTGACAAAAGCCCCACAGGAGCGCAGGTGCTCATTTTGCGGCGCCTCGCCGGCGACGAGAACCGGCGCAAAGCATGCGTCCGTTCCTTCCAGCAGAGAACACCATTCGTCCAGGGTGCGCGTTGCAAAGATCTTCTCGAGCGCTTCATTGAGTTCCGGCCACCGCCGCTCGTCGTATTGCGCGCTAAAAAGGGCCGCTGGAGCTTCGCAGAGTTCGAGCAACTGGCGACGTAGTTGATGTCATGCCCCGCTGCGTGCGAAAGAACGCCCTGCTTCGTTTCGCGGATGCGGAGCGACCGTGTATGTTTGGGGCACCAAGGGGAGCGCCGCGGAATATTCGAGCGAGGAGGGCTCGGACCTGGAGGGATTGCATTACGCGCAGGTCGACGTATCCGACCCTGATGCCATTCAAGCGCACGAGGCGCCCTTCAAGGCGCTCGATGTGCTGGTGTTGGCGCAGGGCATCGTCATTTACGACCGTTCGCGCGCGGTGGTACAGGCATTGTTTAGCTCCTGCGCATTTGGACACATCATCGGCCAGCCAGTCGATCCCCTCGCCGTGGCTCAAATTGTGCTCGAGGGCATCGCCGTCGGCCGATAGCACGACGGACCCTGGTCCGCCGTCTGTGGCTTTCACCGCAACTCCGCCGAAAGTGGCGTGAAATATCCTATCGATTGAACGTACACAAAACAATGGTTTACTATTGATCGGTACACCATCAATGTGCTTCGATCGCGGGACCCTGAATCTCCCGCATACATCGCCAAGGCCCGACGGCGCCAAGAGCCGGCACTTCTGTTCTCGCCAATGCCGGCTTTGAGAAATTGATGGTGTACGTATCAACGGTTGACTATTGATTGGTCAGCTGTCACGATCTGCATCTCGAAGCCGGACCGGTTCCTCGCGAGCGCACCAGCCGGGCGGCGGCAGATATTAAAAACAGTCGGACCAGGACCAGGGGAGAGTTGCAGAATGAAATACCGCACCATGCGTGGACCTACGCTCAAGATAATCGTCGACGGTCTGGCGATTGCGGGTCTGGCCGCGTGGAACGCGGCCGCCTACAGTCAGAGCGTCTCACCTGGTTCCCCGGCGGCCTCGCGCTCTGAGCCGGACACTTCGTTGCAGGAAATTATCGTCACCGCTGAGAAGCGATCGGCATCCATGCAGGACACGCCTATCGCAATGGATGCTTTCGGAGGGGAGGATATCCGTCGGTCTGCCATTAGCGATATCTCGGGTTTGACACGCATCGCGCCAGACCTGCAGATGTTGCAGACTGATCGGACGCTGCAACTTAGCATTCGAGGCGTGACGAGCCTGGATGTATCGAGTTCAAGCGACCCCGCGCTCACGGTCAACCTCGATGGCGAGTACATCAACAGCGGCACCGCCATCAATGCGGCGCTGTTTGACTTGGAGCGGGTGGAAATCCTGCGCGGTCCGCAAGGAACTCTCTATGGACGTAATTCCACCGCGGGCGCCCTCAACCTGATCGCGGCGAAGCCGGTGCTTTCGGAATACGATGGCTATGTCACCGCGGGCTACGGCAATTTTGCTGCGAAGCACGGCGAAGCGGCATTCAACGTGCCCATCGGCGACAAGGTGGCAATTCGACTCTCTTTATTCCATGACGACCATGCGGGCTACCGGGACAATCACCCCGCCATCGACGGCGATAATGCGAACACGTCGGCGGCGCGAATTTCGGTGCTGGCCAAACCGAACGACCAATTGACCGCGTATCTCGCGGGTGAATTTGTGGACGTGAACCAAGGGCAGATTGCCCAGTATGGTGTCGCTGTCAACGGCTCTACCCCCGGACTCGTACCCTACACCAACCCGGACAATCCCGCGCAGACCAGCCTGATTCCGTCTCAATCGACGTTCGCTTATGATCCCTCGAGTTTCCCTCTTGCCACAAATGGGTCCTTCCAATCGCGGCAATATGCGCTACGTGGACGGCTCGATTATGATTTTGGACCTGCAACCCTGACCTACGTCGGCGGTATTCGATACATACGATCAGGCGAAGTGCAGGAATATGACGGGCTGGCGCCCGGTGGCGGTGTCCATTACCTTGCCAACGACCCGAGCATGGACTCGCATACGCAGAGCCATGAGCTTCGACTGTCCAGCGGTCCGTCCAGCCCGCTGATCTGGCAAACAGGTGTCTTCTTCTTTCGGGAAACGCAGAGTGTCGTCCAAGGTCTGTACGCGACGAACTTTCAGATCCCACCGTTCCCCGCAACGGGTCAATACGTCAACACGTTCTATCGCCCCGACTTGAAGGACACCTCTCCGGCGGTCTTCGGACAAATGACCGTTCCGGTGATCGACGATACATTGAGCGTGACGGCAGGAATCCGCTACACGTCCGATAAAAAGAGCGGCACCTTCTACAATTGTCCTTTTAACTTCATGAATTACCTGATCGGCAATGTGACCGCGTTGCCGGGGACGAATTGCGCTGGCGTCGTAGTCACACCCCAAAGCTTCTCGGGCAGTAAAGTAACATGGAGTACCGGGATCGATTGGCATCCCGCGACGGGCCACCTCGTCTACGGCAAAGTCTCTTCGGGATACAAAGCGGGCGGGTTCGATAATGCGGGCACGTTCAGCCCGGAATCTCTATTGGCCTACGAAGTCGGTTCGAAGAATGAATTTCTAAATCGGACGCTGCAGTTCAATACCTCCGCATTCTATTATGATTACACCAACCAGCAGGTGCAGGTATTCATCAACCCGGCCATCGCGTTTACCACCCAAAATGCAGGGGCATCGAGAATCTACGGCTTGGAGACCGATACTCAATTTCAAGTCACGTCAGCCGACCGACTCAGCCTCACGGCCAATTATTTGAACGCCAAGTTCACGAAGTACGAGGGGAGTTACGGGACCCTGAGCGGCACTGCTTTCCCGGCGGATCTCGCTGACCACCAACCACCGATGGCCCCACGGTTCGTTTTTTCGTTCGGCTATGACAGAACGTTCAATTTAGGCGACTCTGGCACGCTCATCGCGGACGGTGCCGTTCGCTATACCACCAGCTACTTTTTATCGGTGGATAACTGGGCCAGCGATCGGCAGGCGGGCTATTCAAGGACTGAGCTTGGCCTCGAATACAACTCACCGAATAAGAGTTTTTCGGTCCGCGGCTATGTTCATAACCTCGAGGACAAGATTGTTAAAACGCGAGCCGCGTACATTAATCCTCCGTCGGAGTACGTGTTCGAGTTTGGTGAACCGCGTACATACGGAATTCAGTTGACCAAGAAGTTCTAGCCTGCGTATTCCGGGCGGTCACGACCGAAGTTCCGAATTCGCGTGACCGCCCTTTCCGATTCGGTGTGACCGATTTCTGGCATGGGTCTTCATGCCGCGCTGAACTGCGAAACTGTCAGTCCTCGGCGTCTCGCCATTTGCCACAGCGCCAATACAGCGAGCCCTGAAATGAGCGGGCTCACGGCCAGGCCTATAAACATCATTTCCACAGGCAATCCTCGGGCGATCAAAAAGCCACCCAACCAAGGTGCAAGGGCGGCTCCCAAGCGCATCGCGGCAACCGCCCAGCCAATGCCTCGAGCCCTGAGATTGTCTTCGTAGAGCATGCCGGCGACGACCCCCATGAGATTTACCGAACTTACGGAAAGCGCTCCCGCCAAGCCACAAGCGAGGAGGAACGCATGGTCATTTCCGAAGGATTGACCCAACAACACAAAGGCCGGAGCGCCGAGCGCCGTGGTCACGGCCACTACAAGAAATAGAGACCCGATCCTATCTATTACGCGAGCAATTAATATCGCGAAGAGCAAGCCAGACACGGCAAAGATCGACGGGCCGATCGCAGCGGTGCTCGCATCGATATGCGCCAAATGAGCCAAGCTCGGCAACCAGCTCAAGGCGAAAAACATCGGCACCGCCGATGCAACGAATGCAGCCCAAAGCAACAGCGTGATTCTCCATCGGTCGGCGCGAAATAAGCCGGTGACGCTATCGAGGGGATTGCGCACCGCTTTTTCGGTTGCGTCCGATCGCTTTCTCGAAGGCGCGGGTTTGGGTATGAATATCATTGCCAAGATGGACAGAAAAGCTGGTATCGCTCCGCCGATGATGAAAACGCCATGCCATCCGAAATGAGGTTCGACGACCGCTACCAGGGGTCCGCACAGACTGACGCCTGCAGCCGAGCCCACCGAGGTGAGCGTGACTGCCGTAGCGCGCAAGTGCTTCGGTACTATCTCGAAAATAGAAGAAGCGATAACCGGGAACAGCCCCCCCAATGCGAGGCCGGTCAGAAGCCTGACAATGATCAACTCGGCGCCTGTGCGGACGAAAATCGTGCAGAAACACCCAATCGAAAAGGACATCGCCGCGAGGAGCAAGGCAATTTTTCGGCCTATGGAGTCAGCGAGCGTGCCGAACAACACCGCGCCCAATGCAGTGCCAATATAGCCGGCGCTGAAGGCTGCTCCGAGCGATTCAAATCCTATCCCTAATGCTTTCCTTACGAAGGGAGCTGTGAATGCCAACACAGCCTGGTCTATCCCGTCGGTAACCTGCAGAGCGAATAGAATGCCAATCACGATAACGAATCGCAGTCGCGGGCCGGAGCCGTGGGTTGCCTTTTCTGCAGTTTCAGGGCGACGGACTGAACCTGCGCCATTCTGGGAAGCTTTCGGATCAGTATCCGCCGGTTGCATCAACGCCGCCACCGATGCGCCGCTCCGTTTAGTGTTTTGCGAATTGCCATTTCAAATCAACCTCGCCGATAGGCGGTTGGTTGGTCCCTGGTCTCCCGTGGAAAGTGCGCCAGCTCCACGGCAGCTTCGGCCGCCAGTCTTCCGGATGTGAACGCCCAGGCAAGTCCATGCCCGTGACCGGAGACTGTAAACCGACCCTGGCCCGTATTGCCGGCGGCGAATAGGCCGGCAATCGGATTGTCGTTCCGGTCGAGGACTCGGAGCTTCGTATCGACCGCCAGGCCGACGGGTGCAGGCAGTCCCCACAGCTTCAATGGTCCAAGAGCGTAGTAGGGTCCATCGAGCAGCTGTTTTTCTGCGTCTCGTTCGCTGTTCACCGTCTCGAGCGTGGCCGAAAAAGCGTCCTCCGCGATTCCGAGTTTCGCAGCGAGTTCGCGGGCCGTGCGGCCGGCGACGTATAGATCAGGGCGCGACCGCTTGTAATCAGACAAGTAGGCATAACCGACCCCGGGCGCCGTCGACACAAAATGAGGCCAGCGTGAGAATTTCCTTGCCAGGCGGGCATCCAAAATGAGCCAGCACTCCCGCGTTTCTTCCTTGGCGAGGCTGAGTTCCGCGATCCCCGCGTCGCCGCCAACTCGGTTGCCCTGCTTGTTGACCAGAACGGCCCCGGCCTTGAAGATCTCTGGATCCGGCCGCAGCGCTGCCGTAATGAAGCTCATGATGAACGGCCGAGTCAGCGTTGCCGGCAACCGCTTCACGGCCCAAGCCATGAACGCGGTAGCACTCCGGCTGAGGGGTAGACTTTGCAACAGCGGATTTCGTGGCGGCGCAACGAACCGCATCCGCATGACGTGTTCGGGACCCATGTCGGGCCGGTGCACAACATGCCCGCCGACTTCGCAGGCCATCACATGCCCATCTCCGGTTGCCAAGGGGTTCCAGGGCGGAATGCCCGCTGGCCATGACTTGATAAACTTTCGCAGCAACGCTTCGTTTGCCTCCATGGCGCCGGTGGCAAGGATGACGCCATGCTTCGAGTTGAGGCGCAACTCCCCTCCTCCAGGCGCACGCGCGGCGAGGACTCCCACGACTTTGCCACCCTCGGCGATCAATGCGCCGGCTCGACAATCGAGTAATATTTTAACGGCCAATTTCCGGCATGCGTGTTCCAGACGCTGTATGTAGACTCTTGACGTTGGGACTACTTGGTGCATTCGGTCTGCGCTGCTCGGCGGCTGCGGGAATGGCCCGAGGAAAACGACGCCGAGTCTCTTCAGGACTTCTACGGTCTCGCCCACGTGCTCGGCGAGCAACGTCCGAAGCGCCGGATCATCCTCGATCCCAAACCGCAGAGTTGCCGCCTCGAGGTCCGCGGCGTGGCTCGCCGGGGAATCCTCGATTCCGGCTGCCGCCTGATAGCTGGTTTGCGAAGCGGAGATCGATCCCACCGACAGCGCCGTAGTGCCTCCGAGCAGGTGCGCTTTTTCAAGAAGGACGACTTTCATCCCTCTCTCAGCGGCAGTGACGGCGGCCATCAGACCCGCTCCACCGCCACCCACCACGATCAAATCCACGTCGTCGACGGGCACCATTTAGCCACCGAATCCCGCTTTGACGTGGGTATCCACAGATCCTGCTGCGTTGATGAATGCGCTGACGAGAGCGTTGAAAACGTTGGCATGCTCGATCTGCGCCCAGTGACCGCATCGATTGAACACCAGCAACTGTGCGTTGCGAAGCACGCTAAGGACCCGCAAGCTGGCTTCCAACGGCACGATGCGATCGTCACGGCCATGGATGACAAGCGCCGGAATGACCAGGGAAGGGAGTTTGGCCGCAAGTTCCGTAGCTTCCGACTTCTTGGGCGTCATCTTGCCGAGTTCGGTGCGCCGTAAGAAATTCGCCAGGTGCCGCGGATTGTCCAATGCGCTCTTGGCCCGCGCCGTCAACAGTTCATCCGTGATGTACGCTGGATCGAAAAGCATGGCCTCGCACAGACGACGGAAGTTTTCCTTGGACGGATCGCGGTAGGTTTGCACGAGCACCTGCATGCCCGCCGTTGGACCGGCCGGCGACATCGTCATTGGCAGACCTAGACCGCCCGCCGCGGCGCCCATCGCCACCATATGCGACACGCGGTCGGTGTGCTCGATCGCGAGATTCAGTGTGATCACACTACCCATGGAGTTGCCGACCAAGGCCGCCTTGTCGATGTTCAAGGCGTCCATCAATAGTTTGATGGACTCGGCCTGGGCCTTCGGTACATCCTCAATGTCGGGGTCGAACTCATCCGACTTCCCGTAGCCGGGCACGTCCGGCAAGATGACGCGGAATTGCTGCGCGAAGAAATGCGCATTATCCTGATAGTTGCTCCACCCGGATGCGCCCGGGCCACCACCGTGCAGCATGATTACCGGATAACCTGAACCCAGTTCATTGTAGTGAATCTTCCATTTACTGGTTTGCACATATCGGCTGGTGGATTGCTCAGTCACGTCCATCGGATTCCCCCTTTCCTTCACAACAAATGTTCGCTAGCCGTTCGACGTCAAACGCCAAATCAACACATTACCACAAATAATTGGTATACTCCTGAACTGCAAGGTGACGGTGGCTCCTCGACGGATAAGCTCCCTACCGTTGCCCGCCCGCGAGCCAAACCTCTTTGGAGAGATCGACGATGCTGACGCTTTATCATCATCCGACGGCCGTCTGCGCTGCGAAGGTGCGCGTGGTGCTTGACGAAAAGCAGCTTTCTTGGGACGGCCGGGTTGTCGATCTCGGCACAGGTGAACAGCATCGGCCGGAGTATCTTGCTCTGAACCCGAACGGTGTCGTACCCACCCTGGTACACGACGGCAATGTCGTAATCGAATCCACCGTAATTAGCGAATACCTAGACGACGCCTTTACCTCACATCCGCTGCGTCCGGCGGACGCCTTTCAACGCGCGCGACTGCGCCTCTGGACCAAACGTGAAGATAGTATTCACGATGTCATCAATACGCTGACGAGCGTGATGGTCTTCTGCCCACTGCAACGAACACGCACCGCCGAGGAACAGGCAGAGTGGATCGCGCGCATGCCGGACCTCGCCAAGCGCCAGAAATGGATCGAGTTAATGCGCGACGGCGCCGATGCCAACGCTGTGCGCCTTGCTCTAGTCAGGCTGCAGGACTTGATCCGCGACATGGAGGGCGCTCTTGCCAACGGTCCGTGGCTTGTCGGTGATGCATTCACGCTCGCCGATTCTGGTCTGATATCGTTTTTCGCACGTCTCGCTGCGCTGTCGCTCGATTTCTTGCTGGGCGACTATCCCCGCGTTGCCGACTGGTATAGGCGCTGCGTGGCGCGGCCCAGCTTTGACGTGGCTATCGGCCAGTTTCGCGCCGATCCGATGCAGACGATGATCGTCACGTTCGGACTGCACTCCCAGGCATCGATCCGTGCAGCATGGATGGCGACGGCCAACCGTACCGCTGCAATCGAGCCTCCGCGTTAATACCCAGGCCGGTTTACTCTTTCATGCGGAGTCGTGCACTCCGAAGGGCACCCTGAATGGCTGACAGCAACACAAGCCGCGTCTCCGCGCCGACTAATCCAGAACTTCTTGCGGCGATGCATCGCATGCACCTTAAGCCACTGTGGGACTTGTACAAGGGATTGAACACACGGGAGCCCCGATTTCTGGAGCCCATGGTCTGGCCCTGGTCCGACATTGAGCCGTTGATCGACCGCGCATCCGCCGAGGTCGATATGGCTCATGCGGAGCGTCGCGCCCTGATGCTGAGCCATCCAGCCTTGACCGGCACCACCTTTACCACCCCCACCCTTTCCGCCGCGCTTCAAATCTTGGAGCCGGGGGAGCATGCACCTTCCCACCGCCACACGCTCGCGGCACTTCGCTTCGTATTGACTGGAGACGGTGCCATCACAGTCACCGACGGTAAGCACTGCCTCATGGAACCCGGCGACCTCATCCTTACTCCCGCCTGGACGTGGCACAAGCACTATCATCCGGGCAAGCAAAGGGCGGTTTGGCTTGACGGTCTCGATGCACCGCTGTGTACCGCGCTAGGCACTGTCTTCTTTGAACATGGCCCGGGTCCGGAAGATGCGCAATTGCCGCTTAGGGAGTCTGACAAAGCCATGTTCGGCGGTGGTGTGTCGCCACAAAGCGCAGTCATTTCGCACGAGCACAGCTATTCGCCACTTTTTCGATACCCCTGGTCCTCGGTGAGCAGCGCGCTCGATGCAATGGCTCCAGCAGAGGACGGATCGCGGCGCATCCGTTACGTGAATCCGGTCGACGGCGGCTCAGTTATGCCGACGATCGACTGTTACGCGGAGCGCTTCGAAGTTGGAAGGACGACCCAACCGTATCGAGTGAGCGCCACGGCGATAGTGGCCGTCGTCGAAGGGCAGGGATCCTCGCGTGTGGGAGCGAAACAGTTCACGTGGAGCAAGAACGATATCTTCACCCTGCCGCGATGGCAGTGGATCGAACATACGGCTACCTCCGGCCCAGCAAGCCTGTTCCTCATGACCGATCGCTCGTTCGTCGCGAGCATCGGCCACCTTCGCGAGGAAAGAAAAATGCCGGAGGAGTGATTTTTTCGACCCGCCCACGCAACCGATAGCGACCAAATATGGGAAGTACGCTTACGGCTGGTAAGACTCAGCGCTTTAGCCGCCAAAGATCCCACGCTCGCTCGATTTGACCATCATTGGCCGTCGTGGCGGCAGCGGCCTCAGCAGAATTGAGGTATTCGACCTCGCCGATGCCCATCGCAATCGACTGAATCCGGGCGTTAAGCTCGGTATAGGCTGCCCGAAATACCGCCTGTCGGAGAGTCGAACCGACCACCGTTACGCCATGTCCCCGCATGAGCACCAAGGCGGATTGCCCCAGATCTCGAGCCAGAGCTTCTCCGAGCGGGCGGTTGCGTATCAGCATGTCCGTGGCATGTCCGCCCACGTCGCGTATCTCGAATACCGGCGTCCCCAGACCGAGAAAGGCGCTCATGTGATAAATGGGCCGTAGCCTCACGGCCTTCACCGTCCCGAACGGAATTGTCGCCGGCGAATGACTGTGCACGATGGCGTGCACATCCGAACGAGCCCGGTAGATCTCTGCGTGAATGAAACGTTCCAGGTAGGGAGTGCGTGCATCGCCGGCACACTCAGCGCCATCGAGGTCAAACGTCAGAATGTCGTCCGAGGTGACGAGCAAGGGCGCCATGCTCCGCGCCAGGATAAAATGCCCCGGGCCGGCGCGAGCGCTGACGTGACCGAACCCGTCAACGATTCCCTCGCGCGCCAGAATATGATTTGCGGTTACAAGATCTTCCCGCAGCGCAGGATCGATCAAAATCATGGCAGTGCCGATCAGGCCGACTCGCCGATCGCTGCAGCTTTGTTCGCCTCCGCGCGTTGCTTTACTCCGTCATAGAGTTCCTGATCCAGCGGAACCCGGCTATAGATATTATTTACCTGCACGATCTTGGAAAGAAGCGCCAGAAATACCACCTGCTCGTCGGGGGCAAGCGGCGCCAACAAACGTTCCTGGATGCGATCAAGCATCGGAAGGATGTCCGCGATGGCCTTCTTTCCTTTGGCGGTGGCGTTGAGAACGTGACAGCGACGATCGGTAGTGGAACGCACCCGAGTGATCAAGTCCTTCGCGACGAGCCGATCGAGCACCTTGACGAGAGTCGTTTTGTCCAAAGCAATAACGCCGCTCAAGCTGGCCTGGTCCAAATCGGGTAGTTGAACAATGGCGTTCAGTGCCGAGTACTGAACCGAGGTCAGGCCCAGCTGGGCTGTTTCATCAAGAAACAATGCCTGGGAGATTTGATACGTGCGGCGAATGAGGTGTCCCGCGCGCGAATATGCAGATTCTAACACCTAAGGTCCTCGCAGGGCTGCCGCGTCTGGAAACCCAAGCAGCAGCCAGCCTAAATACAAAATTACTGGAAGGTCAAATCTATCGGTGTACATACTAACTCAAGGCTCGCTGATAGTGGTGGCGCCTTCAGTCAAACGACATGGACCGTCATTTCTCCCAACCCGGCGATACGGGCCCGCAACTCGTCGCCCGACACGAGCGGGCCTACTCCCTCAGGGGTGCCGGTGAAGAGGATGTCCCCGGGCTCGAGCGTGTAGAAAGAACTGGCAAACTCTATCAAGCGGGCGACTCCATACACCATTTGGGCGGTATTAGAGTGCTGCCGGCGCGTTCCGTTGAGATCCAACGTGAGCTCGAGCGCGTCGGGATCCGCGATCTCGTCGGCGCTGGTCAACCACGGGCCGACAATTGCATAGCCATCGATGGACTTGCGGAAGCTGCGATCCTCGGGTCCTCGGAGCGTAATGTCGAGCCCCACCGCGTAGCCTGCGACATGATGAAGCGCGTTAGCCCGCGAGATGTCACTGCCACCCCGTCCGATGACCGCCACCAACTCGATTTCATAGTCAGTGCGGCGTTCGGGAAAGCGGATCACCAGGGGATCTCGCGGACCCGCCAGCGCGGACCCCGCCTTGAGAAACAGTCCCGCTTCCTTGATGTCGTTGATCGTATGGCCATAGCGGATGCCGGCGTCCGCGTCGGCCTCGGCGATATGCTTCTTGTAATTGACCGGTGCCGCAACGATCTTGCCGGGCGTCAGCACCGGGCAGCAAAAGTCGACCTCATCCAAAGCGTAGCGGTCGCCCTGGCGCCGCGCGGCAGGCGTTGTGGCCATGAGAGCTGGCCACGCGAGTATCAGAGGGTCACCACGACCGCGCGTCGACGTCATCAGCCGTTCGACAACAGCGGAAATATCGATCACTTCGCCGTCGACAACTTCACCGATCTGGTCATCGCCGAAACGGCAAAGCCTCACTGCGCTGCTCCTACCGTCACGGAAGCACCTCGCTGGGTCGTTGAAGATCGCGCGCTGCAAAACCCGCAACCGCCTTATAGCGCTCCTGCCACTCGACCAGTTCCTCGTGCGAAATGACGTCCTCAATCCGGTCGAATGCCTTGCCGCCGGTTCGTTCTTCGATGACATTCAATATTGCATCCGGCGATATACTGCGATTAGCGATGACGACTCCCGACGTGGCGGCCAATCGTTGTGCCTCATAGTTCTTCAGAGCAGGTTGCGGATCGGCGCTCGCCGACAACGCTGCCGCCAAGGTGCTGGCATCAATGATCGCTTGAGCAGCACCATTTGAACCGCGGGGCATCATCGGGTGAGCGGCGTCCCCCAGCAAGGTAATACGCCCTTGAGTCCAAAACGGCAAAGGTTCCTGGTCGACCATGGGATATTCGTAAACTTCTTCGGCGGCATGCAGCATGGCGGGCACATCCAACCAGTCGAAGCGACAATTCTCAAAGCCTGAAATGAAATCCTCGACGCGCGCCTTGCGCGTCCAATCTCGAACGAGATGTTCAGTGGGGCGTTGCACTTCGATTACCCAATTGAGCAATTGATTGCCTTGGCCGTCTATATCATTACGGATCGGGTACATGACCAGCTTGCCATGCCGATTGGTGCCGAGATATGCCATGCTCGCCCCGCCATGAAACGGGGGCCACTTCGTCACTCCGCGATACTGTGCGGTGCCTTCATAACGGAGGGCTGAGCCATTTGGATGCATTTGGCCACGAGCCACCGAATGAATCCCGTCGCATGCGACTAAGACTGTCCCTCGCGCCTCCAGCTTGCCCTCGAACCGAGCAATCGCACAGTAATCATCCTGGGCGATCCCGACACACTTATGGTCGAGACTGACGGCCTCGGCTCCCAGACGTTCGATGACGGTTTCCAACAAAATCGCGTGCAGATCGCCGCGATGAATGGAAATCTGCGGCCATCCATAGCCCGCGTCCCTGCCTCGCGGCTCGGAATACACGAGCTGGCCCGCCCGGGTGTAAAAAAGATACTCGCGAGTCGGGATGCCGGCCGAGACGAGCTTGGCCTCGAGCCCCAAGTCCGCCAACTCCCGAACGGCATGCGGCAGCAGGTTCAACCCCACCCCGAGCGCACGCAACTCCGGGGCCGCCTCGTAGATCCGCGCGGCAATGCCGTGGCGATGCAATGCAAGAGCGAGCGCGAGCCCGCCGATTCCCGCGCCAACGATGACGACATCGTGCTGGTACGAGCTCGGCATATCTAACCTCTATCCAAAGTTGACACCCGAAGCACGGCGGGACCGCGGGCGGCGTCAGTTTCCATCGTCGATTGTGTGGGTCGGGTAACCGGCATCGAGCCACGCGTCGTATCCGCCTTCAACGATGGCGACGTCGGTAAAGCCCAGGGTGAGCGCGAGCTGGGCCGCGCCGTCGGCTTCGCTGCCGTGCTCGGACACGAATAGAATGCGTCGAGTCCGATCGAGCTGTTCCGGGCGGCTCGCAATCGATCGATTGGGCAGGCTCACCGAACCCGGTATCCGTCCGCCGGCGAAATCAAACGAGGGGCGCAGGTCGACCACCTGTACTTTGCCGGATTCCAGTGCTGCCTTGACCTCGGCCACGCTGACCTGGGCTATCTTCGTTGGGTTGTTCACGACCCGCGCCCCTAAAAGAAGCTGCTGAGGTTGCGTGACAACAGCACGGTCTGTTCCAGAAAGATGTGCCGGGTCACGATCTTCAGGCCCCCGGGCGTGCGCCGCAGCACGTCCTTGCGCGAGCCGATCCAATGG
>Ga0181537_10001427_pt1 | contig 22117 bp, 27 predicted proteins | sample PEATcosm2014_Bin_39_FD_119765 | JGI IMG/M metagenome (GOLD analysis project Ga0181537, IMG submission 119765) | Peatland microbial communities from MTU Mesocosm Facility, Houghton, MI, USA - PEATcosm2014_Bin23_10_metaG | ecosystem: Environmental > Terrestrial > Soil > Wetlands > Peat | place... | reverse complement strand
TAAATTTTCGCCGCTTTGGATCAGCCGACAGTGAGGGCAACGAAGCGGGGATAACGCCCGAAGGGCGGCCCCGAAGGGGCGAGGAGCGAAGCGACGAGTAATCCCTCCCTCTCCGCCAGAATTGCGGGTTTGGATCAGAGATTCGGTGCAGCGGAGCTAGATCGTTTAAACTGAGCTCGTTGTTTGAGAGAGCGGCGCGGGTGTTCGAACCCTCGGGTTCAGGGCGCAGCCGCTCATCATCGTCGAGTCTATGGTGGCTCGCGTTTGCATCTTCGCGACGACTGGCCGCGAACCCCGTCAGGCCCGGAAGGGAGCAGCGGTAGCGGCTTTAAGTCGGGCGCCGAAGTCCTGCTGGCGCGGGCCGCCTCCCAAAAGCCACGCGAGCGCGGCATTCCGAAGCTAAACTTGAACCTATGAGCTACGTGGTATTGGCGCGTAAATGGCGCCCCAAGCGGTTTGCCGAAATGGTGGGGCAGGAACATGTGCTGCGCGCCTTGAGCAACGCGCTCGATAGCGGCAAGGTGCATCACGCGTTTCTGTTCACCGGAACCCGTGGCGTGGGCAAGACGACGATTGCGCGCATTTTGGCCAAGTCGCTGAATTGCGAGACGGCGGGAGTCAGTTCGAATCCCTGCGGTGTTTGCGCCGCGTGCCGGGAGATCGACGAAGGCCGGTTCGTCGATCTGATCGAAGTGGACGCGGCGTCGCGCACAAAAGTGGATGACACCCGCGAGATGCTCGATAACGTGCAGTACGCGCCGACCCGCGGCCGCTACAAGGTGTACCTCATCGACGAAGTGCACATGCTGTCGACTCATTCGTTCAATGCCCTGCTCAAAACTCTGGAAGAGCCGCCGCCGCACGTCAAGTTCTTGCTGGCGACCACCGATCCGCAAAAGCTGCCCGTGACGGTGCTGTCGCGCTGTCTGCAGTTCAGCCTCAAACGGCTGCCTGCCTTTCTCATCGGTGAACGCCTGAAGTTCATTGCCGGCGCGGAGAACCTGCAGATCGATCCGGCGGCCGCCGGGCTGCTCGCGCGCGCGGCCGAGGGCAGCATGCGCGATGCCTTGAGCTTGCTGGATCAGCTCATCGCCTTCGGCGGAGGGACGCTGAGCGAAGCCAATGCTCGCGCGATGCTCGGCACCATCGATCGCGGGCATGTGGGGCGGCTGATCGATGCATTGGCGCGCGCGGACGGTCCTTCGCTCCTGGCCGAGGTCAAGGAGCTTGACCGCGACGCGCCCGACTACGACCGGGCAATGGTCGAGTTGGCGGCATTCCTGCAGCGCATTGCGCTCGTGCAGATCGTGCCCGAAGCCGCGCAGCAGGACGAAGAGTTCGACGCGGATTCGCTGACGCGCCTCGCGCAGGCGATCTCACCCGAGGATGTGCAGCTCTACTACCAGATCGCCCTGGGCGGGCGCCGCGATCTGCCTCTGGCGCCGGAGCCGCGCATGGGATTCGAAATGACACTGCTGCGCATGCTGGCGTTTCGACCCGAGGCGGCCGCGGTACACGGCGGTGCGAACGGCCGTACGGCCGCCGCGGTCAGCGTGCCGGAAGGCGCGCCGCGCGTTGCAGGCCCGGCGGCTGCCGCAACGGGAGCATCCGCGGCCGCCGGCGCCCCCGCGCCCACAGTGTCCGGCGTGAGATTGACGAGCGTCGATGCGGATAACTGGCCCGCGGTGGTCGAGGCCGCAAACTTGAGCGGCATGGTGCGTCAATTCGCCCTGAATTGCGTGCCGGGCGGCCTCGAGAACGGGGTCCTGGCTTTGAAAATCGATGCAGCGACGGCGGATCGGCGTACGCGGCCCATCGAGGACAAACTCGTGCAAGGGCTGTCGAAGTATCTGGGCAAGGACATTCGCGTGGTCTTTGAAACGGCTCAGGCGGAACTCGCCACGCCCGCGCGGCAGCGCCTGCTTCAGGAACAGGACAGGGTGGCCCGCGCCGCGGCGGCGTTTGACGCGGATCCGACGGTCAAGGGCTTGCGCGAGCGCTTTGGCGCGGACGTGGATGCGGCCTCCGTGAAACCCGCCAACCAGGACCACCAATGAGGAGATCGGCATGTTGAAAGGCGGACTGGGGAATCTGATGCGTCAGGCTCAGCAGATGCAGGAGACCATGAAGAAGGCGCAGGCCGAGCTCGCACAGCTCGAGGTGACGGGCGAATCCGGCGCGGGCATGGTGAAAGTCACGCTGAACGGACATCACGAAGCGAAGAAAGTGACGATCGAGCCGAAACTGCTGGCCGAGGATAGGGACATGCTCGAAGATTTGCTGGTGGCCGCCGTCAACGATGCCGTGCGGAAAATCGCCGCGCGCAGCCAGGAGAAGTACACCGGTCTCATGTCCGGACTCAACCTTCCGCCCGGCATGAAGCTGCCGTTTTGAAATACACTCCCGCACTCGCGCGCCTGATCGATTCGCTGCGCTGCCTCCCCGGCGTCGGTCCGAAATCCGCGCAGCGAATGGCGTTTTATCTGCTGGAGCGCGATCGCGATGGCGGCAAGCTGCTCGCCCAAGCGTTGAGGGAGGCGCTCGACAGCGTCGGGCATTGCAAGCGCTGCCGCATGTTGACCGAGAGCGACTACTGTCCTATCTGCGCCTCTACGCAGCGGGACCCGGCGCAGCTCTGCGTGGTGGAATCGCCCGCCGACGTGGTGGCCATCGAACAGTCGGGCGGATTTCGCGGCCGCTACTTCGTGCTCATGGGGCATCTGTCGCCGCTCGACGGGGTGGGACCCGCAGAACTCGGATTGGATGATTTCGAGCGGCTGCTGGGAGAGGGGGAAGTGAGCGAAGTGATTCTCGCCACCAATCCGACGGCCGAAGGAGAGGCGACGGCGCACTACCTCGGTGAGCTCGCGCTGCGATTGGGCCTGAAGGCGTCGCGGATCGCCCATGGCGTGCCCGTCGGCGGCGAGCTCGAATACGTCGACGGTGGCACGCTGGCTCACGCTCTCGCGGGACGCACCGCCGTCTCCTGAAGCCCGGCCGGCTCCTAGGGCACTAGGACGCCAGCTTCTCGTAGAGGCGGAACAGGCGCCGGTAACTTTCGTAGCGCCGCGCGGCAATCTGCCGGGCCACTACGGCGCTGCGCACGGCGCAGCCGGGCTCCTCCATGTGCCGGCAATCCTTGAAGCGGCACTCGACGCTGAGCTGATGGATCTCGATGAAACCGCGCTCGGCCGCGCGCACGAGGTGCGCGGGCGGCGCGAAATCGCGCACCCCCGGCGCATCGATGATCGAGGAATCCGTCCCCAGCGAGTACCAGCGCGCGGTGGTCGTGGTGTGCCGTCCTTCGACATCGCGGGTCAGCTCGGCGGTTTGTGCCTCCGCCGCGGGGGTGAGCGCGTTCACCAGCGAGGATTTGCCGACGCCGGATTGTCCGACCAGAAGAGTCACTGCGCCCGCGAGCGTGCGCTTGAGTTCGGCGATGCCCGCGCCCGATTGGGACGAGACGGTGGCGCAGTTCAATTTCAAGCCGCGATACGTCTCGAGCTCGGGCCCAAGCGCGTCCGTTCCCAGATCCAGCTTGTTGACGATGAGTAATCCGTCCAGTTCCTTCAATACGGCGCCTGCCCAGTAGCGGTCGACCAGGAACCAGTCCGGTGCTGGCTCCGGGGCCACCACGATGGCAAGCCGGTCGATGTTGGCGGCGACGGGCTCGGCGCGGCCGCGCGCGTCGATGCGCTCAATGAGGTTGCGGCGAGCCTCGACGCTCTGGATCGACGGTCCATCGGCGGAGGGGGGAAAGGACCAGGTGACCCGGTCGCCGCAGACGATGCGCTGCTTGCGACCCGAGAGAGCGCAATGCAGCGTCACTCCCTGCGCCTGTACCAGGACGCCCCGGCCATAGCTCGCCAGCACCGTGCCGCTGCCGCCGATGCCGCCTTTCGGTTCCTTGTGCTCTGCTACCATGGGGCTTTCAGTATTCGACGCTCATGAAATCTCCCGAAAATCTCATTTGGATCGACCTGGAAATGACGGGACTCAAGCCGGAGTCCGATCTGATCATCGAGATTGCGACGATCGTAACCGACAAACACCTCAACGTGCTTGCCGAAGGCCCGGTGTTCGCGGTGCACCAGAACGCGGCCGCCCTCGACGCCATGGATGACTGGAACCGCAACCAGCATGGCCGCTCCGGGCTGACCGCACGCGTTCTGGCGAGCGCCATCGACGCCGCGGCCGCCGAACGCGAAACGCTGCAATTTCTGCAGACGTGGGTGGAGCCCGGGCGATCGCCGATGTGCGGCAACAGCATCTGTCAGGATCGGCGCTTTCTGGCCCGCCACATGCCGGCGCTCGAGAGATTCTTCCACTACCGCAATCTCGATGTGAGCACCCTGAAGGAACTGGCGCAGCGCTGGGCGCCGCAGGTGGCGGACGGATTTCGCAAGGCTTCGAGCCATTTGGCCATGGACGACGTTCGTGAATCGATCCGCGAGCTGCAGTACTACCGCGACCGTCTCCTGCGCCCATTCTAAATCCCAAGCTCGCGCAGCGAGCAAATATCGGACGGGGTCGCATCGACCCCGTTGAAGCTTGGCGCGCAGGCGCCTGACCAGTGGCGCGCAGCGCCTAACGAGTGGCGCGGCGCCTAACGGGCGTCGCCCGCGAGGAACATCCAGGTTTCAACCACCGTGTCGGGGTTCAAAGACAGGCTGTCGATGCCCTGCTCGACCAGCCAGCGCGCCAGCTCGGGATGATCGGAGGGCCCCTGCCCGCAGATGCCGACGTACTTGCCCTGCGCCTTGCACGCCTTGATCGCCATGGACATCAGAGCCTTGACCGCGTCGTCCCGCTCGTCGAACGACTTGGCCACCACGCTCGAGTCGCGGTCCAGGCCGAGCGCGAGCTGCGTCATGTCGTTCGAGCCGATCGACATCCCGTCGAAGTACTCCAGGTACCGGTCGGCGAGCAGGGCATTGGTCGGCAGCTCGCACATCATGATGTGCTTCAGGCCGTTCTCGCCGCGCTTCAGGCCGTTCTCGCCAAGCAGCTCTGTGACCGCCTTCGCCTCGCTCAATGTACGCACGAACGGCACCATCACCTGCACGTTCGTCAGCCCCATTTCATCGCGCACGCGCTTCAGGGCGCGGCACTCCAGTTCGAAGCAGGGTCTGAACACCTTGTCGATGTAGCGCGACGCGCCGCGAAAACCCAGCATGGGATTTTCCTCGTGCGGCTCGTAGTTCTTGCCGCCGATCAGGTTCGCGTATTCGTTCGACTTGAAATCCGAGAGGCGCACGATCACCGGCTCGGGCGCGAACGCCGCGGCGATCTGCGCGATGCCTTCGGTCAGCTTGTCGACGTAGAAATTCACCGGATCGCCGTAGCCGGCGATCTGCTTGGTGATGGTGTCCTTGAGCTCGGGGCTCTGCTTGTCGAATTCCAGCATGGCGCGCGGATGGACGCCGATCATGCGATTGATGATGAATTCGAGGCGCGCGAGTCCGACGCCGCTGTGCGGTATGCCCGCGAAATCGAAGGCGCGGTCGGGATTGCCCACGTTCATGGTGATCTTCACCGGAATCGCCGGCATGGCGTCCATTTCTATGGTGCGCTGGTCGTATTCGAGCATGCCGTCGTACACGTGTCCCGTATCGCCTTCGGCGCAGGACACCGTGACCTGCTGGCCTTCCTTGATGGCGCTCGTGGCAGTGCCGCAGCCGACGACCGCCGGTATGCCGAGCTCGCGCGCGATGATGGCCGCGTGGCAGGTGCGTCCGCCGCGATTGGTGACGATGGCGGAGGCGCGCTTCATCACCGGCTCCCAGTCCGGATCCGTCATGTCGGCCACCAGCACGTCGCCGGCGCGCACCCGCGACATCTCCTTCACATCCTTGATGATGCGCGCGCTCCCGGCGCCGATGCGCTGGCCGATGCTGCGGCCGCTGACAATCAGCGTCGAACGCGATTTCAGGGTGAACCGCAGTATCGTGCGGCCGGCGCGGCTTTGCACGGTTTCCGGGCGCGCCTGAAGGATGTAGATCTTGCCCGTCGCGCCGTCCTTGCCCCACTCGATGTCCATCGGCGTGCCGTAATGATCTTCGATGATCAGTGCCTGCTTCGCCAGGCTCGCGATATCCGCCTCATCGAGCGAAAAGCGATTGCGGTCGGCCGGCGCGACATTGATCGTACGGACGCGCTCCTTGGAGCCCGGCTCCCCGTAGATCATCTTGAGCGCCTTGCCGCCGAGATTCTTGCGCAGCACCGAGCGACGGCCGGCGCGCAGCGCCGGCTTGTACACATAGAATTCGTCCGGATTGACCGCGCCCTGCACGACGGTCTCCCCCAGGCCGTATGCCGCCGTGATGAACACCACGTCTCGAAATCCGGAGTCCGTGTCGAGCGTGAACATGACCCCGGCGCTGCCGAGGTCGCTGCGCACCATGTGCTGCACGCCGACCGAGAGCGCCACGGCGCTGTGATCGAACTTGTTGTGCACGCGGTAGGAGATGGCGCGGTCGTTGAACAGCGAGGCGTAGACTTCGTGCACGCAGGTCATCAAATGTTCCTCGCCGCGCACGTTCAGGAAAGTCTCCTGCTGTCCGGCGAAGGATGCATCCGGCAAATCCTCGGCCGTCGCCGAGGAGCGCACCGCGACGGCGAATTCGTCCGCATCGCCGCTCGTCTTGCCCATCTTGCGCCAGGATTCCAGGATCTCATCGTGAAGTCTCTTCGGGAACGGCGTGGCGAGCATCCAGCCGCGGATCTGCGCGCCCACCACGCTCAGCCGCTCCACGTCGTCGACGTCGAGTTCGGCCAGGACGGCGCGGATACGCTCATCGAGTCCGTCCTGCGCCAGGAAGTCCCGATAAGCGTGCGAAGTCGTCGCGAATCCGCCGGGCACGGAGACCCCGAGGGCCGCCAAGCCGGATATCATTTCCCCGAGGGAAGCATTCTTGCCGCCGACGAGTTCAACGTCCTTATTCTTCAGCTGCTCGAAGGGGATGATGTAGGGCTTCATATTACGCTGCTTGTGGGGCTGGGATTTAAGTGGAACACTTTGCCTCGCGACGTCGCCAACATCCGAGGCTACCGTGATTAAACGAACTGTGTTTTTTGTTTCCGATCAAACGGGCATTACTGCAGAAACGATGGGTCACAGCCTCATGACGCAGTTCGACGGCATCGAATTTCGTCAGGTGACTGTGCCATTTATCGCCACCGTTGACAAGGCGCTTGAGGCGGTTCGAAAAATCGATTTGGTGGCCGCCCAAGAGGGAATGCGGCCGATCATCTTCAGCACATTGGTCCAGGAGGATGTGCGCAACATCGTGCGCGGCAGCACCGGCTTCTTTCTCGATTTTTTCGATCCGTTCCTAGCACCGCTCGCGGCCGAACTCAAGACGCAATCCACCCATACCGCGAGTAGGACGCACCGCATGGCCGATACGCACGCCTATGCGACGCGCATCGACGCCACCAACTTCGCCCTGGCCAACGACGACGGGTCGGTGGTGCGCGACTACGAGCGCGCCGATGTGATCCTCGTCGGCGTCTCACGCTCGGGCAAGACGCCGACCTGCCTGTATTTAGCGATGCAATACGGAATATTTGCCGCGAATTATCCGCTCACCGAGGACGATCTCGAATCGCGAAAGCTGCCGGCCGCCCTCGAGGCGTACGCGCATAAGCTGTTCGGCCTGACCATCAAGCCGGATAGATTGCAACAAATTCGCAATGAGCGCCGTCCCGACAGCCGCTATTCATCCGCGCCGCAAGTTGCCTTCGAAGTCAGGGCGGCGGAGTCTCTGTTCGAGCGGCACGGCATACCGATGCTCGACGCCACCGAGGTCTCGATAGAAGAAATATCGAGCAGAATTCTCGACCGCACCGGCATCGAGCGGCGTCTGCGCCCCTGACATCCTCGGGGTGCATGGTATAGTTCAACGCATGTTAGCCGATCAATGGTGTACGACAACGTGGGGGGCGCGGCCCGGGAGCTTCGTCAGTCTGATGACGCTGTATGAAAGCAATTTCGTGCGCCTGGGCTGGCTCGTCAGCGATCTGCGCGCGGTGACCGCGCGCCGCGTTTCGCACGTCGCTTCGGACTGTGATCTCTATCTCACCCCGCGGGAATTGAGCCGTTATACCAGTGTGTTTCGCCTCACATATGAGTTCGAATCCGGCTCAGGCAAGCTGCGCGACCCGGATTTGGAGGTGTGCGTATATCACGATGCCCGGCTTGCCGAGGTGCGCAGCTTCCGCGGATTCAAGCGCCATCCGCAGCTCGCGAAGCTGCAGTCGGGACTCAAGCGTGAACTGGATCAGCGCTGGAGCCGGAACATGATGTTAAATAAATGGCTGGAATATTGCGCCGAGCGGGGTCATCGCTTCTAGCGGCTGGGATGTGCCCTGGTTTGCATGGGAGGTCCCGCAGACGCGCCCTTAAGCTCGAGGCGGGATTTTGATAGACAAGCTGAGTTTTCTCAAAGGAGGCACGGACGGGGGCGCGGTGAGTCCCGACGAGGAGCGGCTCATGCAGCTCTTCCAGAATCGCGCGGGCCTGAAGAAGGCCTATGCCGACCTCAAGGACGAGTTTCATCTGCTGCGCGACCGGCTCAAGCAGCAGGAGGGCGCGACCATCCGCGTGCAGGAGCAGTTCGATGCGCTCGGCGAGCTGCTCGGCGATCCGAAGACCGGTTTCGGCGCCCTGGTGTTCTTTCAGCTGCGCGCCCTGTGGAAGGTATGCCACCAGCAGCTCGCGACGTTCGCCACCGATCTGACCCGCCAGCAAGAAGCGCGCGAGGTCGCGAAGCACAAGGCGGAGACGGAGGCGGCGAAGAACTCGCGTCTCGCGGACGTCGACCGGCGGCTGCAGGCGGCGGCGGCCCAAGCCGACTTGCAGCGCCGGCATCTGGCCGCGGAGCAGGCCGAGATCGGACGGCTGACCGCGTTCTGGCATTATTTCAAGCGCCGCCGCCGCCAGAAGTCCCTCGAATCAGCGCGCAGCCTGGTCGTCGCTGCCGACGCCGCGGTGGGCGATGTGCACGCCGAACGCAGCGCCATCGAGCACGAGGCCGCGCCCGAATTTCCCGGCATCTCGCTGGCGGCACGCCGCAACATCAATCTGGCGATCATCAGCTACGCCGAGATGCTGTGCGAGCATGTCGACGCCTTCGGGCTCGCGGCGCGCGCCAAGGAGGCCGTCGCGCGCCGGGTTCACGAGATGAGCTTCGGCACGCGGGCCGAGTGCGAGGGATATATGCAGCGCGTGCAGCAGGCGCAGGCGGCCGTGGCCAATCAGAAGCAGATCACCGGCGCGCTCAAGGCCAGGCTGGAACGGCTGCGCGCGACCTGCGATTACCGCAACAACGCCGATACCGTCCCGACGGCGGATTCATTGGCGGCAAACGCCATCGAAGCGGACCTCGGCAAGACCTCGAAGACCCCCGGCGCGCCGCCATGGAACGTATTGGCCGAGGATTACTGGGACCTCTATACGCTTCTGCTGCGGTAGGAGCCTGTCTTAAGTATTCCCCGTGGCCGCGACCGCGACGGATTTGACTTCAATCGAGGCGGACCCGACAGGCTCCTAGCGCAGGTCGGTGCGCCGCGCCTGCGTGGGCGCCGCCCGATGCGCCGTCGCGACGGCGAGATCCGCCGCGATCTGCGCCGCCTCATCGAGCAGGATGCCCGCCGCCGCGTCGTCCTTGATTTCCTCCAGCGACTTGACCGGCTTGACGTCGTGCGCGGCCCGCCAGGCGTTCTCCCGCTCCAGCCGCTCGCCGTCCAGACGCTTGCGCTCTTCCTCGCGCGTCTTGAGGTTCAGCGACAGCGTCTTCTGGCTGCGCATCGCCTCGAGAGCCGCGATGTCGTCGTGCAAGTAGCGGAAATCGGCGCTGTTGGCGGTGCGCTCCTCGTGCAATTTCTCGAGCGAGGCGGCGGTCGCCTTCAGATCGCCTTCCACCCTGAACGCGGCCGGTTCGATGTGATCCCAAGGCAGGGCGCGGTCGCGCGTGCTCTCGCCGACTTCATCGGCGTCGATCAGCGAAGGCAGGGCGATGTCCGGGGTCACTCCGCGGTCCTGGGTGCTCTCTCCGGTGATCCGGTAGTACTTGCCGATGGTCACGTTGAGCTGTCCCAGCTCCGGCTTGCGCCCGAAAATCGTGTAGTTGAGCGGGTGCGCGTTTTGCACCGTGCCCTTGCCGTAGGTCTGCTGGCCGACGATGAGGGCACGGCCGTAGTCCTGGATGGCGCCGGCGAAAATCTCCGAGGCCGATGCGCTGAACCGGTCGACCAGGACGATCATCGGTCCGCTGTAGAACACCGCGGGATCCGGATCATCGTCGACCTCGATGCGCCCGGTGGTATCGCGCAGCTGTACGACCGGCCCGCGGTCGATGAACAGCCCCGTCAGCGACTCGGCTTCCGGGAGATAGCCGCCGCCGTTGGCGCGTAGGTCCATGATCAGCACGTCGGCGCCGTCCTTTCGCAATTCGCCGATCAGCCGCTGCACATCGCGGGTGGTGCTGCGGTAGTCCTTCGCGCCGGCGCGGCTGGCGTCGTAGTCCTGGTAGAAGCTCGGCACGGTGATGATGCCGACCTTCACATCGTGTCCGTTGCGCTGCACGACGCGCATCGCCTTGTGCGAGGCCTGCGCCTCCAGAGACACGCGGTTGCGCGTGAATTCCACCACTTTCTGCGGCGAGCCCGGAGCCGCGCCCGCCGGCAACAGCTGCAGGCGCACCAAGGTGCCCCCGGGACCTCGAATCTTCTGCACGACGTCATCGAGACGCCAGCCGATCACGTCGGTCAGATCACCGTTCTTGCCCTCGCCGACGGCCGTGATGCGGTCGTTGGCGGCGAGCTTGCCGCTGATGGCGGCCGGACCGCCGGCGATGACGTCGATCACCGTGACGTAGTCGTCCGTCAGCTGCAGCGAGGCGCCGATGCCCTCGTAGCTCAAACTCATCTGGATGTTGTATTCCTCGGAATTGCGCGCCGAAAAATAATTCGAGTGAGGGTCCAGGGACAGCACGAACGCATTCATGAACGCCTCGAAGACATCCTCGGGCTTGCTCTGATCCATGCGCTTCTCGACATGCTCGTAGCGCTTGCGCAGGATGTCGGCCGCTTCGGTCCATTGTTTGCCGGCGGTGACCAGCGACAATTCATCGTTTTTCACGCGCTTGCGCCACAGCTCGTTCATTTCGGCGGCATTCGCCGGCCAGGGCTCCTTTTCGCGGTCGAAATTGAACGACTCGTCGATGTCGAAGTCCGGCTTCTTGGCGAGCAGTTCGACGGCATAGGCCATGCGCTCGCGGCTGCGTTGCTGGTAGCGGCGGAAGATGACGAACGCCGGCTCCACGTCACCGGCCTTGATGGCGTCGTCGAGCTCGTAGCGGTAGCGCTCGAACTCCGCGATGTCGCTCGCGTAGAAATAGCTTCTGCCGCCGTCGATGGCATCGAGATAGCGATCGAGGATCAGACTGGAAAGATGATCATCGAGGGGAGCGCGCCGGTAATGCTCGCGGGCGACGATGTCGGCCACGCGGCGCGCGACATAGTTCTCCTGCTCCGTCGGAGCGAGCACGGCCGCCGCGGCCGGTACTGCGGGCGAGGGTGTCATGGCCGCGCCCAACAGGGCGGCCAGCCCCACCGCGCTCGCGCAGACGGCGATGCCGGAAATCCAGCGCGAACGCTTCGCCCAAAGCCTATTAGTCATCACCGTACCCGTTCTCCTGTAAACTCGGAGCCCCGATTCCCTCAAGGCTAGAGAAGCCTGTGCCCATGCCCAAGTGTATATGAGCCGTAAGGTATGCGTCCGTTCACTGTACTGATCGGCATCATCCTGGGGTCCTCGGCATCGATCACGTTCGGCCTGGGGACCGTGCTGATCGTGTTCTGCGTGCTGGCCGGAGAACACCCCGAGTTATTGCACGAAATGCCGCGTCTCGTATTGAGCCTAGTCGCATTTTGCCTGTTGACTGCCGCCAGCGCCGGGAGTTTCCTCGGCCAGGTAAAGTCACGCTCTTGGCGCGGCTGGGCGCATCTGGCGACCGCCGGATGCCTGTGCGCCGTGGTTTTGCTCTACTGGCCGCGCCGCAGCTGAACACCTAGGGAGTGAGCAATACCATGCGAATTTGGGGTCAATGGGGCGTTTTGGCGGCCGTGAGTGTGCTGCTGACGGCCTGCGCGACGCATCCCAGGGTGCCGCCTCCATCCACCGACATCGATGAAACGGCCTATCGCGAGCATGTCCGCGTCCTGGCTTCCGACGGCTTCGAGGGCCGCAAGCCCGGCACACCGGGCGAGGAGAAGACCGTCGCCTATCTGATTGAACAGTTTCGCAAATTGGGCTTGAAGCCCGGAAACGGCGAGAGTTTCGTGCAACAGGTGCCGATGGTCGAGATTCTGGCCGGTGCCGATGCCTCGCTGTCCATCGCAGGCCGCCGCGGGCCCCTCGTGCTCGGCTATGGCAAGGATATGGTGATTTGGAGCAAGCGCGGCCAGCCGCAGGCGGAGCTCAGGCACAGCGAGCTGGTATTCGTCGGCTACGGCATCGTCGCTCCGGAGTATGCGTGGAACGACTACGCCGACATCGACGTACACGGCAAGACCGTGCTGGTCCTGGTCGATGACCCGGGATACGGCACCAAGGACCCCAAGGTGTTCAAGGGCGGCACCATGACCGATTACGGGCGCTGGGACTACAAAATCGAGGAAGCCGCCCGCCAGGGAGCCGCGGGGGTGCTGCTCGTTCACGACACCGGTGCGCTCGGCTTCGGCTGGAACGTGGTCCAGAGCACGTGGACCGGTGCGCTGCTCGAGCTTGCGGCGCCCGACGTCGATGCCGGCCGGCCGGCCATCGAAGGCTGGATTCAGAAGGACGCCGCGCAGGAGTTGTTTGCCGCGGCCGGACTCGACTTCACCGCCGCGGCGACGGCGGCGGCGCATGCCGGGTTCAAGCCCATTCCCACCGGCCTCAGCGTCGATGCGGCGCTGCATAACAGCGTGCGCCAGTTCAGCTCCGCAAACGTCATCGCGCTGCTGCCCGGCAGCGGCCGGCGCAAGGAATACGTCCTGTACACCGCCCACTGGGACCATCTGGGCCGCGACCCCGCCCGGACCGGACACAACATCTTCAATGGGGCGGTCGACAATGCGTCCGGGCTGGCGGGGCTGCTGGACCTGGCGCAGTCCTTCCACCGCACCAAGCCGGTCCCGGACCGCTCGATCGTATTCCTGGCTGTGACGGGCGCGGAATCCGGTCTGCTGGGGTCGGAGTACTACGTCGAGAATCCGGTTTTCCCGTTGAGGCAGACCGCGGCCGTGCTCAATTTGGACACGCTGCGCGTCGGCGGACCCACGCGCGATTTGACCATATTCGGTTTCGGCAATACGGATCTGGAAGAGCAGGCGCGCGCGGTGGCCCTGCTTCAGGGGCGCGAAGTCACGCCCGAACCCACGCCATGGCAGGGACTGTATTACCGATCGGACAATTTTACCTTTGCGATGGCCGGCGTGCCGGCGCTGTATGCGAAGGGCGGTCTCGACGACACCGCGCGCGGGCCCGCTTGGGGCAGGGCACAGCTCGACGATTACATGGCGCATCGCTATCACCAGCCGGGCGATCAGTATTCGCCGGAATGGGACGTGCGCGGCGCCGTCGATGATCTCACGCTGTATTACGAGGTCGGCAACCGGGTGGCGCACGGCCGGCGATTTCCGCGTTGGTATCCCACCAGCGAATTTAGAATCAGCCGCAATCGCAGGGCGGCGCCTTGAGCTAGCGCTTGCCGACCCTGGCCCAGTTCTTCTTCCGATCGAAGCTCCCGGAAGTGTTGTAGGGATCGACGCCGGAGCTCCTCTCCGCCGCCTTGGGCTGCGCGACGTTCACGCTCAGCGTGTGAGTGGCCTTCGCGGGCCGCAGCTCGCGCGGGCCGACATCGACTGTGGAATCGCGAGCGCTCCGGGTCTTGTGATCACTCTGCATGAAAGTCCTTCCCTCTGCGAATGAACAGCTCGTCAATAGTCTTTAACGGTTGTTTTGAGTCTGCCCTGATCTGCATGTTCCCAATCGCCACAGCGAAAGCCGGCGGCGTCGCGGAACTGTGACGCAGCTCAAGTGGCAGAAGACATAACGCGGCCGCGGCGATCAGCGCCTCGCGAATCGCGCTCAGGCCAGGCGGCTGCTGGCGCGCCACCAGGCGCGAAGGCTCCTGAAGAGGAGGTACAGGCCATAGGGCCCGAGGAGCACCAGCCACGCGGCGATCGATCCTTCCCGGAGGCCCTGTAACAGGCTTTGATACAGCCGTCCGAGGCTGGCGCCCTCGTAGCGGCCGAGGGAGGCGGCGCCTGCATAGAAGATGAGGACGGGCATGACGCCCGCTCCGATCAGCAGCCCCAGGGCGGCCAGCGCAAGTTCCATGGACCAGGGACTCGTGAGCCCAAAGCCCTCGAGCCATCTTCGGATCGTCATGCGGGTCATTGTAAACGAATCCGGCTTCGGACCACCCAAGCGCTGTAGAATTGCGCGCATGCGACCCTGGTCCCCTCAGACGCTGTACGACGCCAAGCCCCGGGCCTTCATCACCGTCGGAACAATCCTGGCGCTCGGGATGATGCTGTGGTCCCTGTCGGCGGGAGTCTGGACGGTGTGGGGCGGGCTTCTGCGCTTCGCCGGCGCCGCGCTCGCCATCGTCGGCGGGGCGACCCAGCAACTGCGCCAGGACTGCCGCGCACGCAGCAACTGGCGGCGAGACGCCCCGCCTTGATGCGCACGGCGGTGGTGGGCGTCGGCTATCTGGGCCGGTTTCATGCGCAGAAATATGCCAGATTGCCCAACTCGCACTTGGTGGGGGTCGCCGACCCGTCGGCCAAGGCGCGCTCGGCGGTGGCGGCCGAACTGGGTGTCGCGGCATATGCCGACTATCGCGAATTGCTGGGCCATGTCGATGCCGTCAGCATCGTGACGCCGACGCCCCTGCATTTCGAGGTCGCGAAGGATTTTCTCGACGCCGGCGCGAGCGTGTTGGTCGAGAAGCCCATGACCGTGACCGTGGAGGAGGGACTGAACCTCATTGAGCTCGCGCGCCGCGCCAACCGAGTTTTGCAGGTGGGCCATCTCGAGCGCTTCAACGCCGCGGTGCAGGCGATGCAGCCTGCGCTGACGGTGCCGCGCTTCATCGAGTCGGCGCGATTGGCGCCCTTCAAGTATCGCGGCACGGATGTCGACGTGGTGCTGGATTTGATGATCCACGACATCGATCTGATCTTGAGCATCGTGCGCTCCCCGGTGGTCGCGATCGATGCGATCGGCACCAGCGTCTTCTCCAAGGAGATCGACATAGCGAATGCGCGCCTGCGTTTCGCCAACGGTTGCGTTGCGAATGCCACCGCCAGCCGCGTGAGCCGCAAGACCGAGCGCAAGCTGCGCTTGGTTCAGGATGACGCCTACCTGTCGGTCGATCTGCAGCAGAAGATCATCACGGTGATACGCAAAGGCACCGGGGTGGGTGCCGACGGCATGCCCCAGGTTGCCATCGAGGAGAACAGCTACGAGCAGGGTGACGCGCTCAACGACGAAATTGCCGCATTCCTCGATTCCGCCGCGACCGGGCGCGCGCCGGCGGTGAGCGGCGAAGACGGACTTCTGGCGCTGCGAACCGCGGTCAGCATCGCCGAGCAGGTGGCGAATTCGCGCCGGCGATTCTCGCAGGGGCGCAGCGAGTGAGTTGGAACAGGACTCTTAAGGAGAGCTCGAAGCCGGCGCGGGGGGCGGCGGGGACGGAATCCGCGGCGCCGCGCCGGGAATTCCCGGCTCGTTGTCAGTGACGGTCACACGGTCGACCAGGTACCGCGTATCGGCGAAACAGTTGGTGGGAATGCCGGGGTGCTCGGTGTAGTGCAGCTGAACCCGGTGGCCCACAGCCTTGATCAAATCCGCAGCGACCGCCTGGTCGCGCACGCTGAAATCCCACAGCTGCGGCGATATGCCGGCACCCATGTACTGGCCGCCGCCGTAGTACAGGGCAATCTCGCCCTCCTGGGTCTTGCAGATCCAGCCGCGGCGTACGAATTTCTGCAACACGCCCGCCCGCTCTCCCTCGGCATACGCCCAGGCCAGCGTCAGCCAGGTCCACAGAGCGCCGCCGGCAATCAGCACCAGCAGCAGGATCATGATCCAGCGGCCGAGACCAGCGGACGAGCGACGCCTTCCCGTGGAATTCGGAACTTCAATCCGCGTCATGGGCGCCAATCTCGCACGATATGCGGCCGAGTTCAACAAAGCCCGGTAGCATTCGCGATCTGTTTTCTGGGCGGGCGAGGATTTGCGATGGGCCGGCCGCATGACAAGCGCTAACAAGGGTTTCGCCGCCGCCGTCACGGCGTTCGTGATCTGGGGAGTGTTCCCTCTCTACCTGCATCCGCTGCACGCGGTTTCGCCGTTCCAGGTCATTGCCAATCGCATCATCTGGTCATGCGTGTTCGTGCTTCTGTGGACCGCGCTGCGCGGCGAGCTGCCCATGCTGCGCGCCGCCCTCGCCATTCGCAGCGTCGTGTGGCGGCTCGCCGTCACCGCGGTGTTGATCACCATCAACTGGATGGTTTATGTCTGGGCCGTCGCCAACGGCCACGTCGTCGAAAGCAGCCTGGGCTACTTCATCAACCCGCTGGTCAATGTGTTGCTGGGAGTGGCGCTGCTGTCCGAGAGGCTCACGCGCACGCAATGGACGGCCGTCGGGCTGGCGGCCGCCGGCGTGACCTATCTCACCGTCGCCACGGGCGGTCCGCCCTGGGTCGCGCTCGCCCTGGCATTTTCCTTCGGCACTTACGGTCTGATCCGCAAGGTCATGAAGGTCGATTCGCTCCCCGGGCTTGCGATCGAAACGCTGCTGCTGTTCCCCTTCGCTTCGGGCTATCTCTTGTGGTGCGAATCCGCGGGCGCGGGCGCGCTCGGCCACACGGGACCCGCGATCGCGGCGCTGCTGCTCGGAAGCGGACCCGTGACCGCGATCGCGCTGTTTCTGTTCGCGTACGGAGCGCGGCGGCTTCCATACTCGACCGTCGGAGTATTGCAATATATCGCTCCGACACTGCAGCTCGCTTGCGGCGTGTTCGTGTTTCACGAGCACTTCGGGCGAGTGCGCGCCGTCGGGTTCGCGCTGATCTGGGCCGCGCTGTTGATCTACGCGGCCGAGGGCCTGTGGCTGTCGCGCAGGCAGCAGCGCACCTTCGCCCGCGCGGCGCCGTGAGGGCGGGGAACGTCGTGTTTCAGCGGCTTTCGTCCGTCGCCCGTCAACCGCGCGTCAGCGCTGATCAGCGGCGGTTAGCTGCCAATCTCAATGATCTGGTTCAGGCTTTCGCAAGCGCGGAGGTATGAACTCTCGGGAACTCTCTTGAGTGGATGGGCTTTCGCATTTCTGGCTCGCCAATCGAAAGACTTGGGTTGATGGCTCAGAATATAACTAACCACACCCTTCGGGCCGATAAACCTCACCGCAAAAGGATTGGCTTCGTTATACGACGCCGTGGTCATCGGCAGACCTATCACTATCCCGGTTCTCTCATTGAACTCTCGCGGCGACAGAACGACCAAAGGATGTACGTCCTTCATCTCGCGGCCGGCTTGAGGATTACAATCAATCCAGATCATGTCGCGCCGGTGCGGGCACCATGATTTCCGGGCGGCCACTAGAGCGCCTCATTGCCGATTGGGCGAGTGGCCATGGCCTCGCCGCCATGCAACGCCGGGTCAAATGCAGCCAGCTTCTGCTTGAGACTCAGCTTTGGCTCACCAATCGCCTTGACCAGAACGTTCGAGTCCTGGGCCGATACTTCGACCGGTTGTCCGACTCTAAAACGAGCCGACCGCGCCACTGCCGCGGGAATTCGCACTGCGAGGCTGTTTCCCCACTGTTGCACGGTTAGCATTGCACTTTTGGCCATGTTGATCTCCGATGTATAAACAAGTTTATACATGGGAGTGTGGATGTCAATTTGGATTGAAGCTCTATGGGACCGCCCTCCAGAGTCGTCCCAACCCGGCATAAAGGTAATGATCGCCAAACACCACGAAGTCGAGCTTGGTTAGATCAACGTCTGGACGGCTGGAGAGCGAAGTACGAATTTGGTTGACGACTCGAATTGAAACCAGCCGTGGTAACCGGCGTGACGCAAATTGAAATTGTAAGTTGGCCTACAGCCGGCTCGTCCACCGGCGCGGATGACGGCTGCCGTGAAGGACGCCGATCACAACGGCTCCGTCGCCGTCAGCGAAGTAGAAGACGCCAAAGGGAAATCGGTGCAATAGGGCGCGACGCAACGACACGTAAACGGCAGCGCTGGCGAGCGGTCTCTCGGCAATTGCAGCAAATGTCGCACAGCCTCATTAAGGAATTCTTGCCCTAAACCGGGCCGCTGCTCCTCATACCACTGGGCCGACTCAGCCAGGCCCCGCTCGGCTTCCGGACGGAGCCGGACATCGACGGTCACAGCCGGCGGCGAATGTCGCGAACGGCGTCCGCGGCCGGTCGGCCACGATTCTTGTCAACCGCGTATGTATTGAGACGGTGGTCGAGTTCGGCTCTCTGGTCGGCGGTTATCGGAAGCGCGCTCTGGTCAGCCGCTATGCTGTCCCAGAGATCCTCGACAAGCTTGATGCGCTCGTCCACGGTCAATTCCTGCAACTTCGTTTCCATGATCAGAGCCTCGTTTTCCCGCACACAAATAGGATACGCCGCAGCGGTCCGAAAGCCACGGCGCTTTTCTGTTGGGTTTCTGGAATTTGGGATTGAGAGCACACCGGCGTCAGCCTGCCGTGAGAATCGGGATCACATCCGCGCCGTTCTTGAGCTTGTGACGCCGAGCGATACGCGCTTTTCCTTTCCTGCGAAGCGATATTTGAGCCGCCACCACTTGCCGCCGCGCGGCGAAATCTCGAGATACAGGCCGTCGCGGTCGAACATCCGGACGGCTTTGGCGGCGGGTTTGGCGTTTCGCGCCATGCTGTCGGTGAGCGCCATCTGGGGGCAACTCCCATGAGGGTTCGACCAGTTGCCCCCAAGGTTGCCCCCAGTTGCCCCCGGAAGTCAACGGCAAGCTGCGGCGCTCTCGGGACCCCAAAAGGCATAAAAAAACCCGCGTTTTATGCGGGTTTAGTGGAAGTCCTCGGATCTCTTCGGATCTTATCGGATCTCTCAAATGGTGGAGCCGGGGGGAATCGAACCCCCGTCCATAAGTCCTACGCTACAAGATCTACGTACGTAGCCCAGTCTATTGTTCTTACCGCTCGCTACCCAACGGGCAGGGAAAGCCAGCAGCCAGCTCGGTGATTTTTCGTCGAACGCACCCCAGGCACGTGTGTTCCACTAGCTGATGAGCGCTACCCCTAAACGGTCGCATCAGCACGAGCCGCTTAGGGTTCAGCCGCGATTAGGCGGCTAGAGCGTAGTTGTCTTGATTGGCAACTATAAGTTTGCAAATGGTTTAACGAGGAACCTGCACCTCGGTACGCCCCTGTAGTTTCGCAACCCATGTCGAAACCGGTCGGCCCCAATCGAGCCTCTTAGTTTACGCGCTTTCGGGGCCGCGAACCAAATCGCCCGGCCGGGGCGCCGGTGGGGATTCCGCGCCGACGCTCGGCGCTCTCATCGGCGGCTGGCCTTCATGATCCGGCTCTTGTCGCGCTGCCAGTCGCGATCCTTCTCGTTGGCCCGTTTGTCATGCTGTTTCTTGCCTTTGGCGAGCCCGATCTCGAGCTTGGCGCGCCCCGCCTTCCAATACAGCTCGAGCGGCACGATGGTGTATCCGCGCCGCTCCACCGCCCCCACCATGTGATCGAGCTGGCGCCGGTTGAGCAGCAGCTTGCGCGTGCGCGTGGGGTCGGTATCGACGTGGGTCGAAGCGGAGTTCAGGGCGTTGATGTGGGCTCCGAAGAGGAAGGCTTCCCCGCCTTTCAGATAGACGTAGGCTTCGGCAATCTGCGCCTTGCCGGCGCGCATGCTCTTCACTTCCCAGCCCATCAGGGAGATGCCGGCCTCGAAGCGCTCCTCGATGAAGTAATCGAAACGCGCCTTGCGATTGACCGCGATCGGCGGCAGCTTCTCAGGCGTTTTCATCTTCATTCACAACAATATCGGACGGGGCCGCCTCGGCCCCGTCAACAGTTGCGCGAAGCGCATGGGAAGGGAAGCGCATGGAAGCCGATTCTACCGGCTCGGCGCTGGCGGCGCCCGCGCTTTTGCCGGAGAATTCACGGCGGCGCATCCGCGCGGGAGGTACGAATGCAGTTGGTCGAGCGCAGCGCACTGGTGACGTTTAGCGCCGCGCAAATGTTCGCCTTGGTGAATGACGTCGCCCGCTATCCGGAGTTCCTGCCTTGGTGCGTCGGCGCCCGTGTGGAGGAGATTTCTGACAGCGAGCGCATAGCGGCGCTCAAGGTGGCGCGCGGCGTGCTGCAGACCGAATTCACGACGCGCAACACGCTGGTGCGGGATTCGCGGATTCACATGCAGCTGCTGCACGGGCCGTTTCGCGACCTGACCGGCGAGTGGCGCTTCGATGCGATCGGCTCGCGCGGCTCGCGCGTGTACTTTCGGGTGGAGTTCGAGTTCAAGAACCGCCTGAGCGCGGCTGCCTTCAACGCCGTGTTCGAGGCGATGTGCGGCACCATCATCGATGCCTTCGTGCTGCGCGCGCAGGCCATATATCCGGTTCAGCCCGGCGCCGCGTGAGGTACCGTGACCGATGCGCCCCTTGAGATCGAGGTTGCCTATGCCGAGCCGCGGCGCGGCATCGTCAAGGCCTATCACCTCGCGGCCGGCGCCACCGTGGCCGACGCCTTGAGCCTGGCCGCCCTCGATCCTGACTTCGCCGGCGTGGATCTGGCAAATTCTCCTGTGGGCATCTTCGGCATACCGGCCGAGCCTCATGATGTGCTGCGGGAGGGCGATCGAATCGAAATCTACCGCCCGCTCGCCGCGGATCCCAAGGTGGCGCGCCGCCAGCGCGCTCAACAATCCCGCAAGCCCCCCCGCTAACCCCGCAGTATTCTTTCTCTCATCTCCCGCTCGCTCCGCGAGCGCTATCGGACGGGGTCGCCTCGACCCCGTAGGTTCGCGCGTCAGCGCTCAATAAGTCCGGCCGTTCTTGATCTTAGCCGCGGATGCATCCTGCGCCGCTGCCTCGGCTGCGGTGGGCTTGTCCAGCCTCGCAACCTTATCCTCCTCGAAGTACACGGTGACGCGGCGCGAGTCGACGTGACGGCTGCGGCCCTTCTTCAGGTAGTAGATGTAATCCCAGCGCTCCTTGTTGAAGCTGTCGGCGACCATCGGGGTGCCCAACAGGTAGCGCACCTGGCTGCGTGTCATGCCGGCCTTCACCTGTTCGACTGCCGCCTGATCCAGGAAATTGCCCTGTTGGATGTTGATGCGGTAGACGCATCCCGAGGCCAGCGCGACCAAGATCGTTCCGAAGAGAGCCCGTTGAAATATATTCGTCAAAGTGGTGCGCAGCCGTTAAATGATTGATAATCGGAGGTGCATCATACCCGAGGGCACAGCATGCCGCAGCGCCTGAAACCCGACTCGACCAGCGAAAGCAACGACCTGCGCAATGCCGGCCTCAAAGTTACGCTGCCTCGACTGAAAATCCTCGACATTCTGGCCGATGGGTCCGCGCGCCACATGAGCGCGGAGGACATCTACAAGAAGCTGCTGGTGTCCAACGAGGACATCGGCCTTGCCACCGTGTATCGCGTCCTGACCCAGTTCGAGGCGGCCGGCCTGGTCACGCGCCACCATTTCGAAGGCGGCATGGCGGTGTTCGAACTCAATCAGGGCGGCCATCACGATCATATCGTGTGTGTTGACTGCGGCAAAGTCGAAGAGTTCATGGACGGCGGGATCGAAGAGCGCCAGCACGCGGTGGCAAAGCGCCTTGGGTTCGAGATCAGCGATCACGCGCTGATCCTGTACGGACATTGCCGCAAGCTCAACTGCCCCAGTCAAAAGCGCGTGAAGTAGCCGCCGCGCGAGCGGGTCATTGGCGGGGCAGCGCACTAACTCGAGCTGCCGCGCGAGCGCTTTTTCTTTGCGCTTTCCGCGGGCGCCGAGTGCGCCAGCATCTCGCGCGCGTGGGCGCGCGCCTGCTCGGT
>Ga0181537_10001426_pt1 | contig 22119 bp, 18 predicted proteins | sample PEATcosm2014_Bin_39_FD_119765 | JGI IMG/M metagenome (GOLD analysis project Ga0181537, IMG submission 119765) | Peatland microbial communities from MTU Mesocosm Facility, Houghton, MI, USA - PEATcosm2014_Bin23_10_metaG | ecosystem: Environmental > Terrestrial > Soil > Wetlands > Peat | place... | reverse complement strand
GTGCTGCGGGGAGGTATTGTCAGCGGCGATCACGGGGATGGTGTAACCGCGTGCCAGCGAACCGTCATCCATGTCTACCAGCACGGTGGCGTTGAGCAGCAGCACACCGGCCTGCTGCGGCACCACGGACAGCTGCTGCTCGATCAGCTGGCCGGCCTCCGGGCCATTGACATCGAGCACCCGATCGGCCGGCAACTGCAGTCCGTCGCCGGGCTGGAACGATGCATGGATATGGTTGATGCCGACGTCCGGGGCTGGAATCAGGGCCACGGTCAGCGTCACCGGCGTGCCGACCACCGGGCGCGCGGACAGCGCGAATTTCATATTGATCGGCGTGGTCGAGCGCGCCGAGCTGACCGCAGTGACCATGTCCGGGTCCACCAGGTCGGCGGCCCTGCGGCCCGCCCTGGCGTCCCGGTTGTGCTGCTGTGACTGGCCTGCGGCTCCCGGGTTGCCCGACGAGTGTCCGCAGGCGACCAGGATCGTCGCACAGGCCACCATTGACGCTGTCTTCAACAACACTGTCCTCTCCAAAGCGCCGGCGACATTATCACAGGTTGCCGGCCAATAGCGGAGGCTCCTCCAGCGCCTGGCACTGGTTCATCAAATCACCGACGTAGCCTTCCCAGAAGCGCGCTTCCGCCGCCCACGGAAATGCCCGCGGAAAAGCCGGATCGCTCCAGCGCTCCGCGACCCAGGCCGCGTGGTTGAGCATGCGCACTGCGCGCAGCGGCTCGACCAGCCGCAGCTCGCGATATTCGATCGCGCCGAACTGCCGGTAGCCCTCCGCGATCTCCGCCCACTGACCCTGCTGCTCATCCGGATTGCCGGACAGGAACATCCACAGGTCCTGCATGCGCGGACCATTGATGCAATCGTCCAGATCCACCAGCAGCGGGCCACGCGCTTGCCACAGGATGTTGCCAAGATGGCAATCCCCGTGCAGGCGGATCAGCGCCGGGGCGCCGAATTCGGCGAATGCCGCCTCGATGCCGCTCACCAGCGTGGCGCTCACGGTCGCGTACTGCTGGCGCATATGCTCGGGCATCAACTCGGAGCTCAGCAGGCTGGTGCGTGCGCGTGTGCCCAGCAGTGCGCGCTCCAGCGTCGGCCGATACTGGAATCGGCGCCGCGCACCGACCGCATGAATGCGCGCCAGCGTGCGGCCGAGCAGCTCGCGCGCGCCCGGCTGATCAAGTTCCGGTGCGCTGCCGGCGCACAGCGGAAAGGCAGCCAGGCGAAACTCGCCATGCCGGTGCAACGTGGTACCCGCCAGCACCAGCGGCGCCGCTACCGGAATCTCATCCAGGGCCAGTTCCGCTGCAAACGTATGTTCCTCGAGTATCTGCTGATCCGACCAGCGCCCGGCGCGATAGAACTTCACCACCACCGGCTCGGCATCGACACGTCCGACCCGATAGACACGGTTCTCGTAGCTGTTGAGCGCGAACAGCCGCCCGTCCGGTGCCAGCCCGAGCGCTTCGGTGGCATCGAGCACCGCATCGGGCGTCAGCGAGGCGAACGGTCGGTCTGCGGCTTGCGCCTGCGGACCGGCTTCGCCTGCTGCGCCGCGGCCGCGCTTTGGTGCGCTCATATCCGACTACGCCTGGCGCTGATTGCCGCTATCATCAGTGGATTCCCCGATTCCGTGTGCCGATGCCGTGTCCCGAAAAGCCATCCTGATCACCGGCGCCGCAGGCTACATCGGCAGCCACGTCGTGCTGCAGCTGCAGGCGCGCGGCGAGCGGGTGGTCGCGATCGATAACCTGTACTCCGGCTTTCGCCAGGCGCTGTGCGGCCTACCGCTGATCGTCGGCGATGTCGGCGACCGCGATCTGGTTACCGGGATACTGCGCGAGCACGAGATCGACACCGTCATGCACTTCGCCGCCCATACGATCGTACCGGAATCGGTGCGCGAACCGCTCAAATACTACGGTAACAATACCTGTGCGACACGCAGCCTGCTCGACAGCTGCACGCGCGCGGGCGTGCGCCAGCTGGTGTTCTCCTCGAGCGCGGCAGTGTACGGCATCACCGCCGGCATCTGCGATGAGGACACGGCGCTGGCACCGGTCAATCCCTATGGCGCGTCGAAACTGATAAGCGAATGGATGCTGCGCGACCTTGCGACCGCCGGCGATTTTCGCTATGTCAGCCTGCGCTATTTCAATGTCGCCGGCTCGGATCCGCTCGGCCGCATCGGACAGTCAACGCGCGCCGCCACGCTGTTGATCAAAGTCGCCTGCGAGGCCGTGGTCGGCAAGCGACCCTACGTATCGATCTTCGGCACCGACTACGACACCCCCGACGGTACCGGCGTGCGCGACTACGTGCACGTCGAGGACGTGGCGCGCGCGCATGTCGATGCACTCGATTACCTGCGCCGCGGGGGCGCCGCGGCGGTATTCAACTGCGGCTACAGCCACGGCTACAGTGTGCGCGAGGTACTGGAGAGCGTGCAGCGCGTAGCCGGACAGGCGCTGGCGATCCGCGAGCAGCCGCGGCGCGCGGGCGACCCGCCGATACTGATCGCCCGGGCCGATCGGATCCGCTCGCAGCTCGGCTGGGCGCCCAGGCTCGATGACCTGGACGAGATCGTCGACAGCTCGCTGCGGTGGGAGAGAAAGCTGCAGCGCGATCCCTGGTAGAGCGGCCCGCCGCCGGCACCACTACAGGCATTGCGCGCCAGGCATTGCGCGCCAGGAATTGCGCGTCACGCATTGCAGCGCTATGTCGCGACTGGCCTCACAGCATGGCGCGCGCCACTGGCATAGAATGATTTGATGGGCTGGCTGCTTCCCAAGTCTTTGAACGGTTTCCTGCTGCTCGGTCTGGGCTTTCTGGCCGGACCGCTGCTGCTGGCGATCCTGCATGCGGCAGTGCAAATGCGCCGCCTGTCGGACACCAGTCAGCAGCTGGTGGTCGACAGCGTGCAGAGCACCCGGCTGACGCAGGATATGTATGCCCAGATCGCACTGCTCGAGCGCGCCGCGCGCCTCTACCAGGTGCTGGGCGAGCCTACGGTACGGGCCTCATTTCGCGAGCACGACGCAAGGCTGGCGGCCATCGTCGGCACCCTGCGCCAGCGGTTGCGTGCCGCCGATGCTCCGGGGCAGCTACAGCGCCTGATCGATACCCAGAAGCACATCGAATCACTGGTGCTGCAGTCACCGGTGCCGAGCGCGCAGGCGGACGAGCTCGCGCAGTCATTCGTACTGCTGGGGGACCTGGCCAACGGAGTTGCCACGCTCAACAACCAGCAGATTGACGCCGAGTCGCGCGACCTGCGCGCCCGCACCGACCAGGCGCAGCGCGAGCTGTTCCTCGAGTCGACGCTGCTGCTGCCGCTGATCGTGATCGTGGTGCTGCTGTTCGCGCTGCGCTTGAGCCGCCCGCTGCGGCAGATCGACCGCGCCATCGGTGAACTCGGCCGCGGTAATTTCTCCAATAGCATCGTGATCAATGGCCCGGTTGACCTCGAGCGGCTCGGCCACCAGCTCGAATGGCTGCGTAATCGGCTGCTGGAGCTGGCACAGGAGCGCAATCGCTTCCTGCGCCACCTGTCGCACGAGCTGAAGACGCCGCTCGCCAATATCCGCGAGGGCACCGAACTGCTGATGGACGGGGCGGTAGGCGAACTCGAGTCCGGACAGCGCGAGGTCACCGCGATCCTGCGCGACAACGGCATCAAGCTGCAGCGCCTGATCGAGAATCTGCTGAGCTTCAGTGCCTGGCAGAGCAACAGCACCGGCCTCGACGTCAGCGAATTCCGGCTGCGCCCGGTGGTCAAGCAGGTTCTCGAGAACCAACAGCTCACTCTGGTGTCTCAGCGGGTGCGACTGGATGTGCGCGTCGAGGACGTGACGCTGGTTGCCGATCGCGGCAAGATCCGCCTGATTCTGGAGAATCTGTTGTCAAATGCCATCAAGTATTCCCCGCGCGGCGGTGTCATCTACGTACGCGGCGTGTCCAGCGCCGAGCAGCTGGTGCTCGAGGTCGGCGACAGCGGGCCCGGCATTCCGCCCGAAGACCGCTCGCGTATATTCGACGCGTTCTATACCGGTCGTCCCCCGGGCGGCCATGTGCGCGGCACCGGCATCGGATTGTCGGTGGTCAACGAGTTCGTCAATGTGCACCAGGGCACGGTGGAAATCGTCGACGGAGAGATGTCCGGGGCACATTTTCGCATCCGCATGCCGCTACGGGTAGCGCCGCTGGAAGCGCTGAAGAAGCAGGCCGATGCCGCGTAACTGCCAGCCGCTGCTGCTCACACTGGCGCTGTGCGCTTGCGCCGGCACGGCGACGCGCCCGGCGCCGCAACCGCAGCGCAGCGAGAGCGTTGCCGAGGATCGCGACGCCGCGGTGGCGCTGCTGCTGGCCAACAGCTTCCAGACGATGCAGCGCCTGTCGCAGGCGCCGGCCGCCGAACAGGCGGAACTGCTGGCCGCGGCGCGCGCCGCCTACGAACGCGCCCCGCAAGGCGGCGCGCAGCTGCGCTATGCTCTGTTGCTTGCCACGCCAGGCCATCCGGGCCGCGATGCGCCCAAGGCGCAGACGCTGCTGCGCCAGCTGGTGGCGCAGCCGGAGACCCTGGCCCCGATCGAGCGCGCGGTGGCGCTGGTGGAACTGGCGCAGCTCGATCGCGAGCTCGGGCTGAAGGCCGACATCGAACGCCTGCAGGCCGATGCCCAGCGCGGCGATCACGAGCGCGCGGTAGCGGCGGCGCAGCGCCGCCTGCAGGCTGAACTGGATGAAAACGCCAAGCTTCGCAAGCAACTCGAGGATGCCCAGGCCAAGCTCGATGCGGTCGCCAACATCGAGCGCAATCTGACCGATCGCAAGAACCCGCCGGGGGGAAGTCCACAGTGAATCAACCCACCAAGCGCAAGGCGCGCATCCTGGTCGTAGATGACGATCCGGGATTGCTGCGGCTGTTGACGATTCGCCTGCGTGCCGAGCAGTACGAAGTCGAGCCGGTCGAGAACGGCGTGCTGGCGCTGGCCGCCGCATTGCGCTTCCGCCCGGACCTGGTGATCTCCGATCTGCGTATGGACGAACTCGACGGCATCGGCCTGCTCAAGGAGCTGCAAAGCCGCTGGCCTGGTCTCAAGGTGATCCTGCTGACCGCGCACGGCACTATTCCCGACGCCGTGCAGGCCACGCAGATGGGAGCCTTCGGCTTCCTGACCAAGCCGGTGGAGAAGCAGGAACTGCTCGACCAGGTGCAAAAGGCGCTCAAGATATCCGGCTTCGTGGACACCGATCAGGACTGGAGGGCCGATTTCGTCACCCGCAGCCCGCTGATGGAGGAGAAGCTCGCGCAAGCCCACATGGTCGCGGGGACCGATGCGCGCGTGTTGATCACCGGCGAGAGCGGCACCGGCAAGGAACTGCTGGCGCGTGCGATCCACAAGGCCAGTCCGCGCCGCAACCGCCCGTTTGTATCCATCGACTGCAGCGCCATGGATGAGGTCACGCTCGAGAGCGAGCTGTTCGGCCACGTCAAGGGCGCTTTTGCCGGTGCCAGCAGCGAGCATCGGGGCTTGTTCCAGAACGCCGAGGGCAGCACCTTGCTGCTGGGTGAAATCGGCGACATGCCGATGCGCCTGCAGGTGCAACTGCTGCGTGTGCTGCAGGAGAACCAGATCCGGCCGATGGGCAGCAACCAGGCGATCGCGACCAACGTGCGGCTGATCTCATCCACCCACAGCGACCTGCAGCGCCTGATTGCCGCCGGCCAGTTCCGCGAGGACCTGTACTACCGCCTCAACATCGTCCACATCGAGATGCCGTCGCTGAATCGGCGACGCGAGGACATTGCCGTGCTGGTGGCCCATTTCCTGGCCGGGATTACGCGCGAGAGCGGCAGCCACAAGATCTACGCTCCGGAAGCCGTGGAGCTACTCGCCACCAGCGACTGGCCGGGCAACGTTCGCCAGCTGCAGAATGTGGTGCGCCAGAACGTCGCGCTGTCGCAGACGCCGATCATCCCGGTGGAGCTGGTGCAGCAGTCACTCGGCGGAACGCACGGCAGCAAGCTGCCCTCGTTCGACGAGGCGCGCGAGGAGTTCACGCGCAGCTACCTGTCGCAGATCCTGCAGATCACCAGCGGTAACGTCAGCCAGGCGGCGCGCCTCGCCAAGCGCAATCGCACCGACTTCTACAAGCTGCTGGGCCGCCACCAGCTGGTGCCCGACGATTTCAAGGCCAGGTAGCAGCCGAGCCGCAAGCAGCACTCGCGGGCTGTCGCCCTCTCAGCCATAGAACGCCGCGATTCGGTCGACCACGTACTGCAGCTGCTGCGGCTCGAGTTCCGGAAAGATCGGCAGCGCGAGGCACTCGCGCGCCGCGCGCTCGGCCACAGGGAAATCATTCTCGCCGTAGCCAAGGTAGGCAAAGCACTGCTGCAGGTGCAGCGGCACGGGATAGTAGATCTCGCTGCCCACCCCGTGCTCGCCAAGAAACGCCTTGAGCGCATCGCGGCGCGGGGCACGGATCACATACTGGTTCCAGGTATGCCGGTAGCCGTGCTTCACCGGCGGCAGCTGGATCTGCCCGACCAGCCCGGCACGCGCAAACGCAGCATCGTAGCTGCCCGCGTTGCGCTGCCGCGCGGCGGTCCAGCTGTCGAGCTTGCGCAACTTTACCCCGAGCACCGCTGCCTGAATCTCGTCAAGCCGGAAGTTGCCGCCGATGAACGGATGAAAGTACTTGGGTTTGCCGCCGTGTACTCGCAGCACACGCATGTGTTCGGCCAGCGCAGCGTCCTGCGTGGTACACATGCCGGCGTCGCCGAACGCCCCTAGATTCTTGGTCGGAAAGAACGACAGGCAGCCGATGTCGCCCATGCTGCCGGCGCGCCGCCCCTCGGCGTCGTCGGCGCCAATCGCCTGCGCGGCATCCTCGATCAGTTTCAATCCGAACTCGCCTGCCAGTGGCAGCAGCGCCGACATGTCGGCGCACTGGCCGTACAGATGCACCGGCATCAGCGCCCGCACCCGCGCGCCGCTGCTGCGGTTGATCAGATCGCCGCCGCGTCGCTCGCAGCGCCGCTGCAGCAACTCGCGCACCGCCGCCGGATCGATATTGAAACTGCCGGCTTCGATGTCGCAGAACAAAGGCCGTGCACCGGTGCGCGCGATCGCGCCGGCCGTGGCGAAGAAGGTAAACGGCGTGGTGACGACCTCGTCTCCGGCACCCACCCCGTAGCTCATCAAGGCCAGCAGCAGGGCATCGGTGCCCGAGGACACCCCGACCGCGTGCGCGCAGTTGCAATACGACGCGGCCGCCTTTTCGAAGTCGATCACATAGCGCCCGAGTATAAAGTGCTGATCCGCGCATATATTTCTCAGAATTGGAATAATCTCGGCTTCCAGCGTCTGATACTGTGTTTTCAGGTCCAGCAGGGGCACGGTGACCGCCGGCGACTTGGTTGTGGAGTTTGCAAGCTGTGACATATGACTCACCCCATAGCGCGGGACTAACAGTACCATTCGTTGGTGCGATTCTATACAACGCGGTCCCGGCGCGCCGTCCGCTCAGGGTCCCGTCGCGGCCGGATTTAAGTGATGACTGAACCGGTACTCATCAACCGCAGCATGCTGATCGCCTTCATGGTGGTGATGCAAACGCTCACTGCACCGCTGGTGGCGTTGGCGTCGCTTTACGTTGTCGCGCAGGCGTGGCACCTGTCGTTCGAGCATTCGCCCTCCACGCTGGTGGTCATCATCACACTGCAGTTCCTGGTACTGACGCATCCGCCGCGCGACCTGAGCGAGCAGCTGATCTGGCGACCATTCGCCGCTTCGGCCGGCGTAGTACTGCGCTGGGCGCTGCTGCTGGTGGTGCTGGTGATCGTCGGCCATTCCACCAGCGCCATCGCCTCCTACCCGCATCGTGCAATCCAGACCTGGGCGCTGGTCACTCCCGCAGCCCTGGTGTTCAGCACCCTGGCGCTGGGCCAGGTCATGCGCCGCGTGGTGGCGAGCGCGGTCGGCAACCGCAAGGCCATCTTCGCCGGCTACAACAGCAGCAGCCTGGCGCTGGCCCGCAGCCTGGACACCAACCGTGCGCTGCGCCTGAGCGTTGAGGGATTTTTCGACGACCGCGGCTCCGACCGCCTGAACATGGAGTCCGATACACGCCTGGTCGGCCGGCTGTCGGAACTTGCCGCATTCGCCAAGGAGCACAGCGTCGATGTGATATTCATCGCCTTGCCGGTGCGTCACATCAAGCGTGTGCTGGACCTGCTCGACGACCTGCGCGATACCACCGCGTCGATCTACTACGTTCCCGATATTTTCGTATTCGACCTGATCCAGGCACGTTCGAGCGAGCTCAACGGCATTCCGGTGGTGGCGATGTGCGAGACGCCGTTCTACGGCTACCGCGGCCTGACCAAGCGCCTGATCGATATCGGCGTGTCGCTCGCATTCCTGGTGTGCGCGCTGCCGCTGCTGCTGCTGATCGCGCTGGCGGTGAAGCTGACCTCGGCCGGCCCGGCGATCTTTCGTCAGCGCCGCTACGGCCTCGATGGCCACGAAATCACCGTCTACAAGTTTCGCACCATGACGGTGACCGAGGATGGAGCGCAGATATCGCAGGCCTCGCGTACCGACAGTCGCATCACCTCGATCGGGCGATTTCTGCGCCGTTATTCGCTGGACGAATTGCCGCAGTTCATCAACGTGCTGCAGGGCCGTATGAGCCTGGTGGGACCGCGGCCGCACGCGGTCGCGCACAACGAGCAGTATCGCACGCTCATCAAGGGCTATATGGTTCGTCACAAGGTCAGGCCCGGCATCACCGGCCTGGCGCAGATCAACGGTGCGCGCGGCGAGACTTCCAAACTGGAAGACATGGAGGCGCGCATCAGGCTCGACCTCGAATATCTGCGCCGCTGGTCGCCATTGCTGGACGTGCAGATCCTGCTGGGCACGGTGCTGAAGATCTTTCGCGACGATCAGGCCTATTAGGGCCAGGATGTTGCAGCGCACCATGTGCTGCCATGGCCTCGAAAGCCGCCGCCATCCAGCAGCACCGTGCGCCCGGGCGAGCCGGAGTTATGTGAGCGGTGCACGGAACACGGGCCGCTGAATCCCTATTATTAGCCTTGCGCCGCAATCTGGCGCCTGTTTAAGTCAGGGCACCATGAACGCAAGTCTGAGCTTTGCAGCTACCGAATCTGAATCGCCGCGCACCTCGAGCCGCGCCTGCCGCTTCTGCGGCCACGCGCTGCACACCACCTTTGTCGATCTGGGCATGTCACCGCTGTGCCAGACGCACATCGAGCCGCAGCAGCTCAACAGCATGGAGCCATTTTTCCCGCTGCACGCCTGGGTGTGTGAGCGCTGCTTCCTGGTACAGCTGGAAGAATACGTCGCGCCGGCAAATATTTTCAGCGAATACGCCTACTTTTCATCGTTCGCCGACAGCTGGGTGGAGCACGCCCGCAAGTACAGCGTGCTGATGCGCGAGCGCTTCGGTATCGGGCGTGACAGCCTGGTGATGGAAATCGCCAGCAACGACGGCTACCTGCTGCAGCATTTCGTTGCCGCAGCTGTGCCGGTGCTCGGCATCGAGCCGGCGGCCAACATAGCCAAGGTGGCGCAGGACAAGGGCATTCGCACCGAGGTCTGCTTTCATGGCCGCGCCAGTGCCGACAAGGTCGTGGCCAAGTACGGGCAGGCGGACCTGCTCCTGGGCAACAATGTGCTGGCACATGTGCCGGATCTGAACGACTTCGTCGCCGGCATGAAGCGCCTGCTGAAGCCGACCGGCGTCATCACGATGGAATTCCCGCACCTGCAACGCCTGATGGAGCAGAATCAGTTCGATACGATCTATCACGAGCATTTCAGCTACTTCTCTTTCTTTACGGTCGAGCAGGTGTTTGCGGCACACGGCCTGACGCTGTTCGACGTGGATGAGCTGTCCACGCACGGCGGCTCAATCCGCATCTATGCCCGTCACGAACAGGACAGCTCCAAACCCGTGAGCGCACGCGCGCAGCAGTTGCGGGCGCGAGAATTAGCTTTGGGCTTCAATCGCTTGCAGACCTATCAGAACTTCGCCGAGCAGGTAAAATCCACCAAGCGAAAAATTCTCTCGCTGCTGATCGAGCTCAAGAACCGCGGCAGCAGCATCGTCGGCTACGGTGCGCCGGGGAAAGGCAATACGCTGCTGAACTATTGCGGTATACGCACCGATCTGCTCTCGTACACCGTCGATCGAAACCCCTACAAGCAGGGCAAGTACACCCCGGGTACGCACATACCGATCCTGTCGCCGGACACGATTCGTGACACGCGGCCGGACTATATATTCATCCTGCCGTGGAACCTGAAGGACGAGATCAGCACGCAAATGAGCTTTGTGCGCGAATGGGGCGGCAAATTCATCGTTCCGATCCCGGAACCGCAGATACTCTAGGCGGCGCGCGCCGCCACGCAGGGTTGATCTGCATCGGTCGTGCTAGCATCGTATTCGGAACGGTTCGGGAGGCGATGAACTTGTCGGTGCAATCAGCCCCTCACCACAAAACAGGGTGTCAGCGCGGCCCGTGCGGGGAATGCAAGGGCTGGGATTGATGAATTCGGCGCCGCATCCAGCGCATCGAGGCGCGGTATTGGTAGCGGGCGGCGGTGACGTGCTGCTGCTGTCCATGCGGCGGCTGGCCAACCTGGTCGCCTATTGCATGGCGTACGAGTTCGAAGACGTCATGGGCCAGGTGACGCGCGCCGATCGGGTCGAGGCGGATGATCTGGCAGCACTCGAGCTGTCACGTCGCGCCTACAAGCTGGTGCGGTACGGGACCGGGTCGCGCACCCTGGCGCGGGCCATGTCTCCAAAGCCGTCGGTGGTGCGGCTGGAGCGCGACTACGACCTGTTCCTGCCGATCTTCAATCACACCCATGAGCTGTACGCTCTTGCCACCATTCCCGGCTGGCGCAAGCGCTGCCGCTACGCCGCCTGCTTCATCAGCGAGCTGTGGCTGCACCTGCTGCCGCGCTACCTGGTGGAACAGCTGGCCGAGTTCGATCACATCTTCCTGGGCGTCTATCACTGCGTCGACGAGGTGGCCCGCATCAGCGGCCGACCGTGCAGCTACCTGCCCCCGGCCGCCGATGTGCTGCGCTTCTCCCCGGCGCCGCAGTTCCCGGCGCGCGTCATCGATGTCTACAACATCGGCCGGCGTTCGCAGGTCACGCACCAGGCACTGATGCGCGCCGCACACGAGCGCGAGATTTTCTATTGCTACGACACCGTGGCCGCCAGCGGCATCGACCAGAAGCAACGCACTTTTCGCGTGCAGAACGCCAGCGAGCATCGCACGCTGCTGGCTAACATGCTCCAGCGCACACGCTACTATTTCGCAAATCGTGCACGCGTCAACGAGCCGGAGTACACGCGCGGGCGCGACGAGATATCGGGCCGCTTCTACGAGGGCGCCGCCGCCGGGGCGGTGATGATCGGCGAGGCGCCGCAGATCGAAACCTTCAGCAGCCAGTTCGACTGGCCCGACGCCGTGATCAACGTACCGTTCGACTCGCCCGATATCATGCAGATCTTGGCGCGGCTGGATGCCGATCCGGCGCGCTTGGCGCGCATCCGCCGCAACAATATTACTCATGCTGCGATGCAGCATGACTGGCTGTACCGCGTCCGCACCGTGTTCGATACCTTTCACCTGCCACACACGCCGGCCATGTTCGAGCGCCAGCAACGCCTGCAGGCGCTCGCCACCCTGCCGGAACCGGCGTGGCCATCCGAGCGCGAGCGCGTTGCGATGGCGCGCGCCTCCGGTTAAGACGCCCGGCGGTGGCGTCGAATTTCGATCACTGACACGTAGACGATTCCCGCCAGGTTGCAGAGCTCTCCGACCAGCACGCCAAAGGGCGCGCCGACGGCACCATAGCGCCGGATGGCTGCATAACCGACAGCCAGGGAAATGATTGCCGCGATGCTGGTGACGCCCATAAGCCGCCGGTGCAGGCCGCTGGCGCCGGGCAGGAAATTGAGCTGGTCGCGAAACAGCATCACCAGGAATACCGCCGACCAGAGCGCCACCAGCACCCCGCTTTGGGCGAACTGCTTGTGCATTACGCGCGCCAGGATCAGGTCGCGCAGCGCCCATACCAGCACGAAGTAGCACAGCGCCAGCGCGCCCAGTCCGGATGCGATCAGCAGCAGGCGTCGGAACAGCTTGCTTGGGCCGTGCGTGTTCAGCCACGCAGACGAGGTCGCCATCATCAGCGAGGTGATGCCGGCCGACAGCAGATTCACGGGCATCAACAACAACCGCGTCGCCGCCAGCCCTGCCACTGCGCTGACTTCCATGGTGCCGGCCACGACATAGTTATAGCCCTGGCTGAAGGCCCAATGGGTCGCGGACCCGAGCGCCGACCAGGTACCCAGCGGTGCCATCTCGCGCAACATGCTCACCGGCCCGTGCGGATTCCAGGCCTCATGGCGCCATAACGAGCGCGACAACAGCACACCGCCGATCGCAGCGGCCAATCCGATGGCCAGGATCGCCCCGGCGGCAGGTACCGGCGACAACGTCGCCAGCGGCACCCCGAGCAGCACGATGGCGCCGTAGCAGACGTCGGCCTTGAGCACGTCGAACGACAGGCGATACGACAGCAGCACGGTGCGGAAGAATTCCCGATACAGCGCAGCCGTCAGCGACACTACGGCGGTGAACGCGATCAGCCCGAGATGCGGGCCGAGAACGCCAACCAGGGTGAGCGTGGCTACCAGCGCTGCCGCCGCGACCGACACGCAGGCGAGGATGCGCCGCTGCCCGCGATACACTCCGCCCACCAGGTCAGCCCGCTGCGCTTGCGTCGCGCGGCTCATGCGTATCACCAGCGGCGGCTGGATGAACGCGCCTTGCAGTCCGGCCAGCAGCAAGCTGGTGGTGGACACCAGTACGAAGTAGCCGTACTCAGTATTGCTGGTTCTTCTTATCAGGATCAGCCCGACGATAAGATTGGTTGCCGACAGCAGCCCCTGCACGATGATGGCGCTGCCGAAGGTGCGTACGAACGCTCCGCGCCGATTGCCTTGCGCCATTATTGCGCCTTATGCAGCTGCGCCGGCGCCTAGACAGGCGGTCGCGCAAATGGGTTGCTGCAGGCGATCCTCGAGTCAAGCAGCCCCAGGTACTTCACCGCACGAGTTTCGTCCGCACCGTTGATGAAGAAATCCGATGAAATCAGATAGGTCGACACGATCCGGTCTTCCCCGTGGCGCAGCAGGTAGGCAAACCTGCTGTGGCCGGAGGATAACGAGAACTGCGCGTAGGCGGGGCTGATCAACGACAGCGTCTGGATACGCGGCTTGGAGATGACGTGCAGCGCTGCCATATCCTGCGCAAACTTCTGCACCCCGTCCGGATCGAGCGTCAGGTAATCGAGTCGTTTGCGCACGATCATCTGGATGACGGCTACCGGATTGGCGCCGAAGAATTTCCACGCCGCCAGCCCGGTGAGCGCGGTGGCTCCCGACAACAGAAACGTGCGGCGCTTCATGCCGCATGCCCTGGGGCAAGCAGTTTGTCGGCCGCCCACAGCGACATCGCGGACAGCGTCAGGGTCGGATGTGCGGGAGTCGCGGTCACGAAGGCGCTGGAGCCCAGCACCAGCAGGTTCCTGACCTGGTGATGCACCAGGTAGCGGTCGACGATGCTGGTGGCCGGATCGCTGCCCATCACCACCGTGCCCTGAATGTGGGCATCGCTGCTGGCGCGGTAGATGCTCTCGATGCGCTCGATCGGCAGCGCCTCGGCCATCTTGTCGATGATCTTCGGCACCTGGTCGCCGCCGCGCTTGGCATAGTCCGAGTAGCCGACAAAGCGTGTCTCGGCCAGGCGCGGATTGGCCGCATTCACTACCACCATGTTTTCATCGCGCGGAATATCGTCGAACAGGAACTTGAGCATCATGCGCTCGGTCCAGCGGCCGCGCTCGGCGCGCAGCGCGCCGTACGTGGTCAGGAATGGCGAGTTCAAAGTCTCAATCAGGCAGGCGGCGTACTCGCGCCGGTGTTCGCCTTCATAGAACAGGTATCCCAGCCCGCTGTTGAGGCTGCTGCCGTTGTAGGATTTCACCCCTTTCAGGTCCAGCACGACGTCGACGCTCATCTTGTCGGTGAGGCGCTTGCCCAGCAGCGGGTGGGTGATATTGGAACGCAGCAGGATATGCGGGTTGAACAGGCCGCTGGCGGCAAGCACCAGCAGGTCGGCGCTGACGTGCTCGTCCTTGCCGTCGCGCAGGTAATTGACCGTGCGCGCGACCCCGGCACTGGTCTCGATGGTCTGGACCTCCGAATGCAACTGCAGCGTAATGCGTGGATCGGAGTAGATCTCGATCAGGCCGTTCTCGATGGTGAACTTCGCGTCCACCGGGCACAGCGGGCAGCCGCCGGTGCCGCAACAGACGCCGCGCCTGCCGGTGGGCACGCTGGCGCGCGCGGTGCAGGCGTGAAACCAGCCGTCCGGAAATTTCTGCTTCAGCAGCACGTCGGGGTCGGACAGGCGCTGCGGCGGCAGCGGGTACGGTTTCGAGCGCGGCATCGGGCTGTCCGCGGGGCCGGACATCAACATGATGTCCTCGGCGTCACAATAGTACGGCTCGAGATCATCGTACGAGATTGGCCAGTCCTGGCCGACGCCGTAGCGCGAGCGTAGCTTGAAATCGCCCGGCATCATGCGTGAACCCCCGCCGCCCCAGCACTTGGAATTGCCGCCGAAACCAGGGCTGACGTACCACTCCTTCTGCGCCGGCACGCTCACAAACACTTCTTCCGGTGCGATGCTGGAGGTACGGCGATTCTGCAGCTGCCAAGCCTTGGTGTCGCGCGCGCCGCGCTCCAGCACCAGCACGCGCACCGTGGCCGGCGCACGCTCCAGATAGCGCTTGAGGAAAAAAGAACCGGCGAAGCCGGTGCCGATGACGATTATGTCGTAGTGATCAGCCATGGCTCCCAACAACGTTAGCGCAGTCGATCAGCGGCAGCACCATTGCGCCAGCATTCTAATTGCGCGCGACAGATCAAAACCCTGGCCGCGTGCGCGTATCCGAAGCAGACAGGTGCGTGCTGCATCACATTTAGCGCCCGGGCATGCCGCCGCGCTCGCCGCGCGTTTACATTAGCGCCATCCGGAAAGCGGGCAAAGGCATTAACACCCAGGGCCTGATGCTCGCCCCACCGCCAGGCGTCCGGGTGGCACTGCCCTCCCCGCGCCTGCGCCATGGGGCAGTTAAATGATCGCCGACCTCGGCCTGCAAGATAGAATATTAAATAATTTCAATTACTTATAACCCGATAATGGCTGCCGCGCGGCCGGCCCACAAAGTGAACGGCCACGCTGCCGAGCGGTCTCAGCATATGCGACGCTCGGGTGGCTCGCGGAGTCAACGTGATGCGGTTCAGTCAAAGACCGTGGCTGCGATGAGACGCCATAGGAGCGCGTCTGAGCGCGCCTTGCAGCCACGTTCCAGACGCGGTCTCCGGAGCGCTCGCTCAATGCACCCAGCCGTGTCTGAGCATGCTTTGTATCCGCAATTACTTTGTATCAGTAGTTTGTATCCGCCGAGCGACAGCTCGCCCGCGTGTGCGTGCGCATTCCAATGATATACTCACGCCATCTGCGGCCCTTAAGTCACGCTCCCCTTCGGAACAGCCGTGCTTCACAATCGTCGTCCAGGCACTGGAATCGGGAGTGACAGACATAAGTCTACAGGGCGGGGGAATACCCTGCGCGCCGTGCGACAAATCAGCGCTTCACCGGGCCGCGGCTTTTCAAGCAATCTATCCGCGCGTCGCGTTTCCAAGCGGATGTCCGGCGACGGCAGCGTAGTCGCTTGATCGGAGCAACCCTGCTGCGAGACCAACACACGCAACGCTCGCATCGCGGGCGACGGCGAACTCGTCAGCCAGCAAGCGCCAGCTCCTGATCGAAGAGCCGTAAGGGACGACATGTTCTCCAAGCGACACTTGACGTCAGCGCCCGACATTGTTCCGCTGTACGCGGCCGGGACGGCTATTCCCAAGATCATTCATCAGACCTATCCTGATGCGCACCGCAACCTGCCGTCCATTCTTGAGGAGAATGTCCGCAAAATCGCGGCCCTGAACCCTGGATGGGAGCACCGTCTTTACGACGACAACGACATCGCCAGTTTCATCGAGTCCACCTATGGCGCGCGGGTACTCGACTACTACAACCGCCTGAACGAGAAGTATGGCGCCGCGCGGGCCGATCTATTCAGATACCTGCTGCTGTACCGCCATGGAGGGGTGTACCTCGACATTAAGGCCTCCCTCGAACGTCCGCTGGACAGCGTGCTGCATCCCAAGGACGTGTATCTGCTATCGCGCTGGCGCAATCGAAAAGGCGAGCAGTACGAAGGCTGGGGGATCCACAGCCGGCTGCGGCAGATCGGTCGCCAGGAATTCCAGCAATGGCACATTATTGCCGCTCCCGGACATCCGTTTCTGAGGGCTGTCATCCAAAGGGTCTTGCGTAACATCGACAGCTACAGTCCGGCCTGGGATGACACTGGACGCAGCGGGGTACTGGCATTGACCGGGCCGATCGCCTATACCCTGGCGATCACGCCGCTGCTGGATCGGTATCCGCACCGGCTGGTAAGCAGCCACGATGAACTCGGCTTGGTTTACAGCATATTCACCTCGGCCATCTACGAGGCGCACAAGTCGGTATTCAAGTACCACTACACCGACTTGACGGAGCCGGTGGTAAAGGTCAGCGGCACAAAAAAGCTGTTATGGCGGTTTATCGGCCCGATCCAGATCCACATCATCCATCGCGCCCAACACATCATCGAGGCCATCGGCAGGCGCCTGCAGGGCAGGCGCGATTCACGCCGCCAGAACTGAACTGCATCCGGTTCAGGAGGCGAGCACCGTTGGCCGCGCCAGCGCCACGACATGCTCGGCTATTGCCAGCGACGCCGTGAGGCCCGGCGACTCTATGCCGTACAACCCAAGGTACGGACAGCCGCCGTGATCGGATGGGCCGCGAATGCAAAAATCGGCGGCCGGCTGGCCGGCGGCGCTGATCTTCGGCCGGATACCGGTATATGCGGGCTGCAGCCGCGATTCATCCAGTTGGGGATAATAAAGCCTGATGGCACGGGCAAAATCCGCCCGGCGTGACTCGTCGAAGCCGTAGTCGATCTGGTCTACCCACTGCACATCCGGACCAAAGCGGGCAGCGCCATGCAGATCGAGCGTCACGTGGGTGCCGAGCCCGGCCGCATTTGCAACCGGATACACCAAGTGACGGAACGGCGACGGCCCGGACAGGGAAAAATAGTAGCCCTTGGCCAGGAAGCGCGGCGGAATGGCCGCCGCCGACACGCCGCATATTCGTTCCGAGATGCCCTGTGCACCCAGGCCGGCGCAGTTCACCACCGCGGCCGCGCGCAGCGCCATCGGCGTCGCGCCGCCGACCTGCAGTGTGACCGCGCTTGCATGCAGGCTGCCGCCCGTGACCGGACTGTTGACCGCCAGCACCCCGCCGTGTGCCTCCAATTCCGCCAGGTACGCCAGCATCAGTCCGTGTGAGTCGACGATGCCGGTGGATGGTGAGAACAGCGCAGCGGCGCAGCGCACCTCCGGCTCGAGCTCGGCGGCCTGCGCGCTCGTCAGTCGTCGCAGGTCATGGACGCCGTTAGCCAGGGCCTGGGCTTCGTATTTTGTAACAACCGGGATTTCCTCCGGCGAAGCTGCAACGATCAGCTTGCCGACCCGCCGGTGCTCCACCGCATTCAGGGCACAGAAGCGATACAGCAGCTCCCGGCCGGATACACAGAAGCGCGCTTTCAGCGACCCGGTAGGGTAATAGATCCCGGCATGAATGACTTCGGAATTGCGGCTGCTGACGCCGGTGCCGATAGTGCTCTCGGACTCCAGCACGATGACCTCGCGCCCGGCCAGCGCCAGCGCCCGGGCTACGGCAAGGCCGACCACTCCGGCGCCGATCACCGCACAATCGATCTGCTCGGTCACGCCTACTCGAGCAGGAATTTGCTGACGTGAAAGCCTTCGGCCCACCCGGATTCAGCGCCGGATTCGAGCCCGCGCAGCCGCATCAGCGCGCGAAAGGTATCGTGCGTAAACCAGCGCTTGGTGCGCTGCGTGGCGTAGCTGCCCAGCAGGATCGCTATCTTTCGCTCCGCCTGGGCGCGCGTCAGCGGCACATAGGCCGATGGCGTGGTCAGTCCACCCTCGTATTTCGGAATCTCGTATTCCAGGATCAGGTGATTGCGGAAGGTATTCCAGGTCAGCTCCGCGACCACCCGATGGTCCTGGTGCAGATCCGCGCGCTGGTGGGTGAATATCAGATCCGGATCGGGCAGCCGTTTGAACGATTCGAACACTTCCTTGATGGCCGAATATTGCGCCGGAAAGAAGCCATCGCGGAAGCGGTGCGCCAGGACGGTCGCCTTGCCGGCCCGGCTCAGGAAACGCTTGGCGCTGGCCCGAAGCTCGCGCTCGCGCACCGGCGTCGATCCCAACGCCACCCATGTGACCTGCGCGCGCCGATAACGGCTCAACAGGCTCAGCATCGCGCCGCCGCAGCCGATATCAATGTCGTCGCAGTGCGCGCCAACGCACAATATCTGCAGCGGCCTGCGATCGGCGATTTTCCTTAGCTCGAGTAGCCGCATGGTGCGCCCGCTATTTGTGCCACACCATCCAGGGACAGGTGCCGCGGGCGTCCATCCGATCGAGCGTGATCTTGTCCTTGAAGGTGTCCATGCACTGCCAGAAGCCCTCCCAGCGATAGGTGGTCAGCTTGCGTTCCCCTATCAGGCGCGCAAAGGGCTGTTCGACCAGCTCGTCACCTTCCTGTATGTAGTCGAAGATCGCCGAGCGCAAGACAAAGAATCCGCCATTGATCCAGAGCGGCTGATCCGGCATTGCACCCATGTGGGTGACCAGGCCCGCGGGGTCGGCGTGCACAGCGTGAAAGCTCTGCGAGCTGCGCACCCCGACAAAGCTGGCGATCGCATCGCGCTTGCAGAATTCATCGATGTGTCGATCGAGCGGCACATCGGACAGCCCGTCGGCGTAGTTGGCCAGGAACATCTGCTCGCCCTGCAGGTACTTGCGCACCCGCAGCAGGCGCTGGCCAATATTGCTGTGCAACCCGGTATCGACGAAGGTGACGCGCCAGTTGTCCAGGTCGTGGCTGTGCAGCTGGACCTTGCGACCGCCTTCGCTCAACGTGAAGTCATTCGACATGGCCTCCGAGTAATTGAGGAAATACTCGCGCACCATGTCGCCGCGATAGCCGAGTGCCAGCACAAAGTCGGTATGGCCGTAGTGCGCGTAGTAGCGCATCAGGTGCCACAGCACCGGCCGACTGCCGATGTTCACCAGCGGCTTGGGAATGGTGTCGGAATGTTCGCGCAAGCGCGTTCCCAGACCGCCGCAAAACAGCACCACTTTCATTTTCGTCTCCCTGCACTACGAATATCCGGCCGCCGGCGGCGGCCGGCGCGCGCTGGCGCCGATTTCCCTGCCTTTGATGCCGCTGCCGGGCGAGCTGCGCGACTCGCCGGCGCCCGCCCCGGCTTGGCCGCATCGGTCGCCCGCAGCAGCCGCGCCTGTTCAAGTTCATCGGCAACCAGTTTGATCGCCGGGAAGCTGATGCCGGAACGCTGCGCGATATCGAGAAGCGACGCGCCACCGTCCGATTGGTTCAGTACCCACAGCATGGCGCGCTCCCTGTCAGCCGGGCTGCGCCCGCCCATGGCCCCATACAGTCCGCGCTTACCCAGACGCGGCTCGCCCTTGGGCGACAGGTTGATGTAGCGGCGGTTGCTCTCGAGCACTTCGACCACCTGTTTGCACGCCTCCAGGCTCTGCTCGAGCCGGCCTGCGGACATCAGCTGCAGATCATCGGCGGAACTATGATACTCCGGATAGCCGTCATTCACCGACCGGGTCAGTCGCCCGACCGGCAGATTGAATCCCGGCGAGCACAGCTGGCGCTCGTCGTATCCATAAGGTTCGAAATCGATCACGCGTGTCTGCGGATCGATGCCGCGGGTCACATACTCGACTAGCCGATCAATCTCGCAGTCTCCGCGCCTGCTGCGCTTGTAGGTGAACGGCGCCGGATCGGCCAGCAGGCCGAGCACCAGACCGTGGCGCACGCGACCCAGGCGTTGCTGATTGCGTTGCAGCCAGCATAGCGAGCCGATGGTGCCGGGCGCGAACACCAGCCGATAGCTGTAGCGACGCGGAGCGGCGGCTATCCACGCGGCCAGCGCCGTCGCCACCGCCATGCCGCTGGTGTTGTCATTGGCGAGCGACGGGTGGCAGATATGGGTGAAAAACAGCACCTCGTCCTTGCTGCGGCCGGGTAGCACGCATTCGGCGTAGGTGAGCGCGCCGGGCGCGAGCGAGCTGTCGACCACGATTTCGTACTTTCCCGGCCGCAGGCGTTGCAACTCGCGGTGGCGCAGGCAAAAGCCCCACTGCCGGCGGTAATAGCTGGTGCGATAAGGAATCCAGTCCTCGTGCGCAGGTATGGAATGGAGCCGCGACTTGAGCTCCTCGAGCCCCATGCTGATACGCACCGGTTCGGAATAGTTGAGGATATGCAGATTGTGGGCGTTGAAATCCACCACCCGGCGGCCATCGCTGTCTGCTACCCAGGCGTCATCGATGTTCCATTCGAGCGGCACCTCCCAATCGAACACCCGGGTGCCGCTGGGCACCTCGTGCCAGTCCAGGTCGATGCGATGGTTGATGAGCCGCAAAGTCTTACGCACGCCGGCGCCGGTTATGCTGCGGCAGATCGGATACAGCTCGGCTGCGAATGCCTGCAGCGCGGCGCCAGCGGACAGCGGCGCCGGATTCATGCCGGCACTGCCGCCGTGCGTCGTTCGAGCTCCCGTTCGAATTGCCCACGATCGAAATCCGGGTAGTTGGCGTCACGGTCCGAAATCACGCCCGGTGGCATTGGCCAGGCGATGGCAAACGACGGGTCGTTCCAGCGCACCCCGGCCGCGAGTGCCGGCGCGAAGCTGTCGGTCATCTGGTACCACACCTCGGTGCGCGGCAACAGTGTCTGGAATCCATGCGCGATACCGGCAGGAATGAATACCGCGTCGCGATTGTCTTCATCCAGCGTCACGGCGACATGCTGCAGATAGGCCGGCGATTGCGGACGCAGATCCAGCAGCACATCGTACAGACGGCCGCGCACGCAGCGCACCAGCTTGCCCTCCTGCGATGGCGGCCACTGAAAATGCATGCCACGCACCGTGCCAGCGTGTTCGTTGTACGACACACTGGCCTGCACCGCCTGTGTCGGCAGCCCGGCAGCGGCAAATTCCTCGATACAGAACGTGCGCGCGAAGAAGCCACGGGCATCGCGCTGCGGTTCGATCCCCACCAGCGCAGCTCCGCCTATCGCCAGAGGCTCAAAGCGCATGTCAGCGCCAGTAGAAGTCGTCGTCGATCTGCTTGGTTCGAGTCAAGTAGCGGATCTGCTTGAGCCGGGTGAAGGCCCGGTACTCATAGGTTTCCTTGTTGAACTCGATCTGCTCGAAGCGCTCGCGCAGCTCCTCCGCTCCCAGGCGCGCGTTCCAGCCGCAGCTGAATCCGGGCAACTTCGTTGCAATCTTGGCGAACGATACGCGGTAGCTGCGATTGTCGGCGCTGGACTTGCCGGTAGTCAGCTCGCAGCCCGGAAACACGTCGGCCACGATCTGCGCGATTTCGCGTACCCGATAGTTCTCCGCGTCCTGTCCAACATTGAATGTCTCGCCATTGACCACGTCCACCGGTGCGTCGAGTACGCAGCGGATCGCAGCCGAGATGTCTTCGATGTGAACAATCGGCCGCCACGGACTGCCGTCGCTGGTCATGGCGATGCGCTTGTTGGTCCAGGCCAGTGCACACAGATCATTGAGCACGATATCAAAGCGCATGCGCGGCGACGCCCCATAGGCGGTGGCATTGCGCATGAAAGTAACGCAGAAATTGGCGTCCGCCAGCGGCTTGACGTCACGCTCGACCATGACCTTGCATTTGGCGTACGCGGTCTGCGGATTCACCGAGCTG
>Ga0181537_10001425_pt1 | contig 22120 bp, 22 predicted proteins | sample PEATcosm2014_Bin_39_FD_119765 | JGI IMG/M metagenome (GOLD analysis project Ga0181537, IMG submission 119765) | Peatland microbial communities from MTU Mesocosm Facility, Houghton, MI, USA - PEATcosm2014_Bin23_10_metaG | ecosystem: Environmental > Terrestrial > Soil > Wetlands > Peat | place... | reverse complement strand
CGGTGGCGCCGTGGCCGCCGCCGGAGCCGCGCCGGTGGCGGCGGCAGGGACGGCTGCGGTGGCGGTGGCGGCAGGGACGGCTGCGGTGGCGGTGGCGGTGGGGACGGCCGCGGATGCGGTGGTGGTGGGGACGGCCGCGGATGCTGCGCCGGCTGCGCCAAGGAGCGGGCCGCCAAACAGCACGAGGACTCCCAACACGATGCGGTCTCGCAGGATCGCTGCGCGGATGTTGGCTTTATTCATGGTGCGCCAGTCCACTTCAAAGTGGGGAATACCCGCCTGGATCGCCTACGGCAGCACATATGGTAGCCTATTCACAAAATCAACAAATTCAAAGGGAATTGACTTCATGAACAGCGTTTCGGAGAGTGAATCGCCTGCGCAGGGTTCTTCGCCCCGCGCGCCGGAGCAGGTGCATTTCAGCGGCAACGGCGCCGAATATTTCGGCATCTGGATCGTCAATCTGCTGTTGTCGATCGTCACCTTGGGCATCTATTCGGCGTGGGCCAAGGTCCGGCGGCTGCAGTACTTCTACCGGCACACCGAATTGGCCGGGTCGAGCTTCGATTTTCACGGCAGTCCGGGCAAGATCCTGATCGGGCGCGTCATCGCGCTGGCCATGCTGATCGCCTACAACTTCTCCGTGCGCCTGCATTCGCCGCTGACAATCGTCATCCTGGTCGTCATTGCGCTCGTCATGCCCTGGCTGCTGCGCAATTCATTCCGGTTCCGGCTTTACAACACGAGCTGGCGCGGCACGCGTTTTCACTTCCGGGGCGCCGTGGGCGCCTCGTATCGCGTCTTCCTCCTGAACGGGTTTCTGACGCTGATCACCTTCTACGTCATGGCGCCCTTCATGCATCAGCGGCTGAAGGCCTATCAGCACGGCAACAGCTGGCTGGGACGCACGCAGTGTTCCTTTCACGCCGGGGCCGGCCAGTTCTATTTGATCTATCTCTTGCTGCTCGCCGCCGCCGTGGCGTTCGCCTTCGTGATCGGCGCCAGCGGAATCGGCGGTGCGCTCGCGACATTTGCCCAGGTCCACAAGGAGGGCGGACACGCCAATCCGGCCGCGGTCTTCAGAGCGCTGGCCATTCTGTACGGCGCGCTCATCTTGCTGGGGATTTCGATCGGACCGGCCTTTCACGCCCTCATAACCAACCTCGTCTGGAACAGCACCCGCGTCGGCGAGCATCGCATCGAATGCAATATGTCTCCGTTTGCCCTGATTTGGATCACCGCCAGCAACTTTGTGCTGGTGCTGCTGACCCTGGGACTGTTCATTCCGTGGGCCATGGTGCGACTGGCGAAGTTTCAGCTGGAATCCGTGCGCCTGCTGCCCGCCGGCGATCTGCAGGAATTCGTGGCCGCGGAGCCCGAGAGCATCGGCGCGGTCGGAGAAGAGGCGGCGAGTGCGTTTGATTTCGACATCTCGTTGTAGGGCCCGGCCGGGCTGACATGCTTCAGGCGAACTACTTCGACGGGCGCTCCACCCGCGTTCGCGTCGTCAATTTGTCGGTCGCTGGCGAAGATCTCATCATCGCCGGCGAGGATGTCAATTTTCGAATCCCCTTTGTCGATGTCACGGTGGACGAGCGGCTGGGGCGGGCGCCGCGCCGTCTGCGCCTGAAGGACGGCACCTTCTGCGAGGTGCGCGACCTCGAGGCGCTCGACACGCTGCTGTCGTTGACGGCGCATCGCGATGGATGGGTCGATCGCATGCAGCGTCACGTGCAATTTGTCCTGTTCTCGATCTTCGCGTGCGCGCTGCTTGCAATCGCAGCGTACCAATGGGGCCTGCCATGGGCGGCCGCGAAGGGGGCGCAGGTTTTGCCGCCCGCCATGGGAAGAACGCTGTCGATGCGGACGCTGAAAGTACTGGATGGCAGCATTCTCCTGCCGAGCAAGATCGGCGAGGAGCGCCGGCGGACGCTGAGTGCCAGATTTCACGCGCTGCGCCTGCCGGAGGGAGGCACGCCGCGCTCAGAATTGCTGTTCCGCAGTTCGCCGCAGCTTGGGGCGAATGCGTTCACCTTGCCCGACGGAACGATTGTCGCGCTCGACGATCTGCTCGCGGTGATTGGCGACGACCGGCAGATTCTGGCGGTTCTTGCCCATGAGCTGGGACATGCGCACGGGCGTCACAGCCTGCAGTTGCTGCTGCGGAGTTCCGCGGTGGGAGCCTTCTGGGCTCTGTATGTCGGCGATATCAGCAGCCTGCTCGCGGCGGCACCGGCAGCCATCGTGGAGGCGAGTTATTCGCAGGACCTTGAAAGGCAGGCTGACGATTATGGGGCGGCGCTGTTGAGGCATAACGGGATGTCCCCGGCACTGCTCGCCGACGCCCTCGAGAAGCTGGCGGCAGCCCACGCCGAAGCCTCCAAGGGAGGAGGATATCTGTCGAGCCATCCTGCGACGGACGCGCGCATGCGCCGATTGCGGCACCAGGCGGCATCTTTCGGGGACGAGTAGCGCCGGCGCTGGCTCCTGGCGCCGAAATTCAATTCTTCAGGCGGAAGCCGGTTTTGAACACCCAGGCGACCACGCCGAGGCACAGGGCCAGGAACCCCACGGTCATGCTCATGCTGAGGCCGACGCTCACATCGGCGGTGCCGTAGAAGCTCCAGCGAAAGCCGCTGATCAGATACACGATGGGATTGAAGAGGCTGAAGGTCCGCCAGGCCGGGGGCAGCATGTCGATCGAATAGAACGCGCCCCCGAGGAAGGTGAGGGGAGTGATGACCAGCATGGGAATGAACTGCAACTGTTCGAATCCCTTGGCCCAGATGCCGATGATGAATCCGAACAAGCTGAAGCTGAACGTGGTCATCAGCAGAAACGCGATCATCCATACGGGGTGCAGGATTTTGATCGGCGCGAACAGCGACGCCGTGGCCAGTATGGTCAGACCGAGAATCACCGACTTGGTCGATGCCGCGCCCACGTAGCCGATGACGATTTCGACGTAGGAGACGGGAGCCGACAAGAGCTCGTAAATGGTGCCGGTGAATTTCGGGAAATAGATGCCGAACGAGGCGTTGGAGAGGCTCTCGGTGAACAGCGCCAGCATGATCAATCCCGGAACGATGAAGGCGCCGTAGCTGACGCCGCCCGCAACCGACAGGCGCGAACCGATGGCCGCGCCGAACACCACGAAGTACAGGGAAGTGGTGATGACCGGCGTCACCAGGCTCTGCACCAGCGTGCGCAGCGAACGGGCTATCTCGAACTTGTAGATCGCCCAGACCCCGTGCCGATTGAAGATCAAACGCGTCGCCGGCTGCCTCATGCGTGCCCGCTCACCAGCTTGACGAAGATATCCTCGAGCGAGCTTTGGTGGGTCTGCAAGTCCTTGACCGCGATCGACAGCTCCGCCAGCCGTTTGAGCAGGAGGGAAATATCGATGCTGCTCGCGCTGTCGACGGTGTATACCAGGTCGCAGCCCGCGGCTTTGAGCTCGAGCCCCCATGAGTCGAGCTCAGGCGGGATCCGCTCGAGCGGTTCGCGCAGGTGCAGGGTCAGCTGCTTCTTGCCGAGCTTCTTCATCAACCGCGTTTTCTCCTCGACCAGCACCAGCGCGCCCTTGTTGATCACACCCACCCGGTCGGCCATCTCCTCGGCCTCCTCGATGTAATGCGTGGTCAGGATGATGGTGACTCCCCGATCGCGCAGTCCGCGCACCAGGGCCCACATGTCGCGGCGCAGTTCCACATCCACGCCCGCGGTCGGCTCGTCGAGGAACAGGATTTCCGGCTCGTGCGACAGAGCCTTGGCGATCATCACCCGCCGCTTCATGCCGCCGGACAGCGTCATGATCCTGCTGCCGCGCTTGTCGAGCAGCGACAAGTCGCGCAGCAGGCCCTCGATGAAGGCCGGATTCGGCGCACGGCCGAACAAGCCGCGGCTGAAGGACACCGTCGCCCACACCGTCTCGAACGCATCGGTGCTCAATTCCTGAGGCACCAGGCCTATCTTCGAGCGCGCGGCGCGATAGTCGCGCACGATGTCGTGGCCGTCCGCAATCACCGTGCCGCCGCTCGCGGTAACGATGCCGCAAATGATGTTGATCAGCGTGGTCTTGCCTGCGCCGTTGGGGCCGAGCAGGGCGAAGATCTCGCCCTTGTCGATCTCGAGGTTGATGAGCTTCAGCGCCTGAAAACCCGACGCATAGGTTTTCATGACGTTGCGGATCGAGATGACGGGCAGAGGCGCGCGGGCGGGCGCGCGCTCTTCAGCCATTGGCGATGCGCTTGACCACCGCGCGCGCGAAATCCGCCGTGCCCGTATGGCCGCCTAGATCACCGGTTCTCGCCATGTCCACGTTGAGCGCGCGGTCGAGGGCGGTGCGCAGGCGGGCCGCCATGTGCGGCAGGTGGCAGTGCTCGAGCATCATCGCCGCCGCGAGCATCAGAGCGGTCGGATTGGCCACGCCCTTGCCGGCAATGTCGGGCGCCGAGCCGTGCACCGCTTCGAATATCGCGGCGCCGGCTCCGATGTTGGCGCCGGGGGTCATCCCCAGGCCGCCCACCAGGCCCGCCACTAGGTCGGACAAAATGTCCCCGAACAGATTGGTGGTCACCAGCACGTCGAATTGCCATGGGTTCAGCACCAGCTTCATGGCGCAGGCGTCGATGATGACGGTGTCGAGGATGAAGCGGCCCTTGTACTTGCGTTCGTACAGTTCCAGTCCCGTCTCCAGGAAAATCCCGGTGAGGGCCTTCATGATGTTGGCCTTGTGCACGATGGTCACCTTCTTGCGGCCGGTGGCGAGGGCGTGCTCGAACGCGAATTCCAGCAGGCGGCGGCTGCCCTGGCGCGTGTTGACGCCCGTCGCCATGGCGACGGCGTGCGGGTCGTCGTCGATCTGGATGTAGTGCTCGTGACCGATGTACAGGCCTTCCAGATTCTCGCGCACCACCACCAGATCGATCTTGTCGAAGCGGCCGCCCGGAACCAGGGTGCGCGCGGGGCGCAGATTGGCATACAGCTTGAACTCCTCCCGCAGGCGCACGTTCGAGGAGCGGTATCCGCCGCCCGAGGGCGTCTCGAGAGGACCCTTGAGGGCGAGACGCGTCCGTTTGATGCTCTCGATGGTGTTGGCAGGCAGGGGATCGCCGGCCGTCTCGACGCCCTCGAGTCCGGCGACCTGCCTGTCCCATTCGAACGGTGCGCCGAGCGCCTGCAGTACCGCCAGGGTGGCGTCGACGATTTCGGGACCGATCCCGTCGCCAGGGATGAGGGTGGCAGGAATTGACTGTGGCATCGGCGTTGGCTCTCGATTGGTGACTTGACGGACTAGGATACTAGAATTGATTGAGATTAAACTGAGCGCCGGCGCGGAGGATTACTCATGAGCGGCGAGGAGTTCGTTGCGGCGACGCGGCGCTGGCTGGAAAGATCGGTCATCGGCCTGAACCTCTGCCCCTTTGCCGAGAGCGTGTACCGCGCCGACCGCGTGCGCTTTCGTGTGAGCGAGCAGCGAACCGCGGCGGGATTGCTGGCGGAGCTGCGCACGGAGCTGGCCGATCTGCAGTCGGCGGATCCCGTGCAGTGCGAGACCACGCTGCTGATCCATCCGTGGGTTCTCGCGGACTTCATCGAGTACAACGATTTCCTCGAAGTCTGCGAGGCGGCGATCGAGGAGCTGGGCCTCGAGGGAGAACTGCAGGTCGCGAGCTTTCATCCCCGGTATCAGTTCGCGGGCACCCAGCCCGAGGACATCGAGAACTACACCAACCGCTCTCCGTATCCCATGCTGCATCTGCTGCGCGAGGCCAGCATCGAGCGCGCCATTGCCGTGCTGCCGGATCCCGACGCTATTTACCGCAGAAATATCCGCACGCTGCGCGATCTGGGGCACGCAGGCTGGCGGCGGCTATGGGGTCTGCCTGACTAATGTCTTGCGCATGGGAATGAATTCTATGGTCTCTCCGGCGCCGGTGTCGAAGTGCACCGTGCCGGCCCCGGCATAGCCGCGCGCCGCGTAGAGCTTGACGCCCGGCAGCGTCGCCATGAGCTCCACCTGGGAGAATCCATGCGCGCGCGCCTCGTTCTCGCAGTGTTCGAGCAGCAGCGTCCCGATGCCGCGGCGCGCATGGGCCGGATCGACGAAAAAGGCGCGGATCTTCGCCGCCTGAGTGTGCGGATCGAGCAGCGAGGCATCGCGGCCGGCTCTTGCGTCGCCGCCGAACAGAGTCGATCTGAAGCTCCAGCCGCCGCAACCGACGAGTCGGCCGTCTTCCTCGGCCGCGAAATAAGTTTCATCGGCCAGCAGTTGCGTGTCGACGCCGAAGGCGCCGCGCAGGGCGCCTTCCACTTGCGAGGGCCGATAGTCAGGACTCAGGCCTCGGGCGGAACGGGCGATCAGCGCCTCGATCCGCGGGACATCGGCGAGGGCGGCCTTGCGCAAGCGGATGGGCATGTCCGAAGTGCAGCCTTCCGCTCAGCGCTCCGCCCGGGAGGCCGAGCGCAGCATCGCGAATGCCGCATAGGCGATGACCACGATCACCAGCCAGCGCAGGGCCCGCAGCGGCAATGTCTTGACGATGTACGCGGCAATGAGCACGCCGATCACGCCGCCGAAGGCGAGCCCGAGGGAGGGACCCCAGGCGAATCGGCCGGTCTGAAAGAAGCGCAGGCTGGCCATGGGCTGCAGCAGCGCACAGGCGCCCATCATGATGGGGAAGGCGGCGAGGGGGTGCATGCCGAGAAGCGCCAGCGTGATCATGCACGGCGCGTACAGTCCGATGCCGGCGCTCATGAGCGCTCCGAGAATGAAGTTGATTCCCACCGCCAGCCCGAACTTCCAGCCGCCCAGGGCCATCGCCGTGCCGCCGCCCGGCAGCGCGCCCAGGTTGATGGCGGTGAATACGGTGCCGGCGATGAGCAGGGCCACTCCCATGGTGACTTGAATCGCGCGCCGCGGCAGGCGCGCCACCACGCCGGCGCCGAGCCACGCGCCCGCCGCCGCGCTGCCGACCACGGTGACCAGCAGCTTTGGATCCACCACGATGGCGGTGACGAATATCAGCGCCTCGGTGATCGCGGAGGGGGTATGACCCACGTTCAGCGTGCCCGGTATCAATTCGTCCGCAACGATGCCGCGCAATTTGTAGATCGCGGTGGTGGGTGCGAAGGAGCCGATCCCCAAGGTGTCGAAGAAATCCGTGACGAAGCCGATCAGCAGTTCGATGGGTTTGGGCCAACGCACCGTTGTGCTGCGTCGCGCCGCGTTGATTGCACCAACGATGAAGGCCGCGCCGGCGAGGCCGATGGCCACATAAAAGACGAATTGCGCGGCATTCATTTGCACAATATACCTGGTGGCGCAGGGGAAATAACCCAGCAACGCGCAGCAGTATTCAGTTTGCGGCGGTTCACGTACACTGGATCTCAAGAAGGCGCTCAGCCTCAAAAAAATGCGAGGGATGTTGTGGTGCGTTTGCGTTTTCCCGCTAAAGACCAACAGACAACCGGGCGATGAGAGGGCTTAACGAAATGAGATCAAGTATTCCAGGGGCGGCGCGCCGCGCGATGCGCGCGTGTGTTGCGGCCGCCGCCATGGCCGCCTGGGTGCCTGCCGCGGCGCTGGCCGATTTCCCGACGCCGCTGCCGGCCGAAACCATCCCGAAGGTCGAGACGCTGCCCGCGAAGTACCCGACCGCGTGGAGCTTTCTCAACTACGCGGGCGATCGCATCGAGCTGCGCAATGTCGGCAGCGACAGCCGCGACGTGAAGGGTCAATTGCAGGCGCACGATTCGGCCACGCTGCTGATTCCCGACAAGCGCCCGGAACTGTACGTCGCGGACACCGTGTGGTCGCGCGGCTCGCGCGGCACGCGCACCGATTTCATCACCGTCTATGACACGCAGACGCTGAATCCGATCGGTGAGATCGTGCTGCCGGGCGCGAAGCGCGCGCTGATCACCGCCATGGAAGGGTTGATCGCATTCACCGATGAGCAGCGCATGGCGCTGGTCTTCAACTTCACGCCCGCCTCCTCGGTGACGGTGGTCGATCTGGTGAGGCGGCAGGTGCAGGGCGAGGTGCAGATTCCGGGCTGCTCGCTGGTGTACCCCTCGGGAACCCGCGGATTCTCCACCCTGTGCTCGAGCGGCACGCTGCTGACCGTGCGGCTCGATGCCGGCGGGGCGGTGGCCGGGCGCAGCGAGTCGAAGGCCTTCAATCCTCTCGACACCGACCCCTTGTTCACGGCGTCGGCCGTCGTGGGCGGTGTGCGCTACTTCCCGAGCCTGCATGGGCGCATTCAGCCCATCGACATGCGCGGGGACGAAGCAAAGATTCTGCCGGATTGGCCCTTGCTGTCCGCGGCCGACGAGCCGGGCCATTGGCGGCCGAGCGGCTGGCAGCTCGTCGCCGGCGATGAACAAAAGCTGCTGTACGTGCTCATGCAGCCGGACGCCCACGAAGGCACCCACAAAGACCCGGCCACGGAAATCTGGGTGTACAACACGGCCACGAAGACCCGGGTCAAGCGCCTGCGCCTGGTGCGGCCGGGTTCGTCGATTTCATTGACTCACGCCGCCGAGCCGCTGCTGCTGGTGCAGGCTGGCGAGCGGCTCGACGTCTACGAACTCGGCGGCGCGCTGCTGCGTAGTTTGGATTTGCCGGGGTTTCATACCCGCATGCAGATCGAGCCCATCCGGTAATGAGCACCGTCGTATCGCTCGGAGTGATGCAATCACTGATCGCGCAGCTCGCGGCATTTCAGGCCGCGCTGCTGCTCGCATCGGGATTGCACAAGTGGATCGCTCGCGGCCGCACCCGGACCGTGCTCACGGAGTTTGCCGGAGTGCCGCGCCGCCTCGCGCCATTCGCGGCCGCGGCCGTGGCGTCGGCCGAGGCGCTCGCCGGTGTGCTGCTGTGGGTGCCCTCTTGGCGCGCGGCGGGCGCGGTGCTCGCCGCGCTGCTCTGGGGCGGGTATCTGTCGTTGATTCTGCACGCCATTGCGCGAGGCCGGCGCGACGTGGATTGCGGCTGCAGCTTCGGCGCCGCACAGCGTCCGCTCGGCGCCTACCAGGTGCTGCGCAACGCCGTGCTGACGGGGTCGGCCCTGCTGGTGGCGGCGGCCTGCGAGGCGGGCGCGGTGCAGCCTTTCCTCCCCTCCCAGGTGCTGGCCGGGCTCGCCTTTCTCGCGCTGTACGGCGCGCTCGATCAGACGATGAGCCTGACGGCGCCGCGCAGCGGAGAATTGCTATGAGCTTCCTGGTGGCCTCGCAGATCGCGCTGTGGATCGGATTGCTCACCCTCGGCGTGGTGTGCATGGCGCTGGCGCGCCAGATCGGCGTTCTTCACCAGCGCATTGCGCCCGCGGGCGCACTGTCGCTGCGCCAGCCGCTGAAGCTCGGGGCTGCGGCGCCCGAGCTCGTGCTGCCCGGTCTCGACGGATCGCCGGTGAGGATCGGCGGCGCACGCGGCGGGCGCAGCCAGCTGCTGCTCTTCCTCTCGCCCGGCTGCGCCGTCTGCGAGACCCTGTTGCCGGCCCTGCGCTCGGCACAGGGCGCCGAGCGCGGCTGGCTGGACATCGTCCTGGCGAGCGATGGCGAGGGCGACCGGCACGAGGCCTTCGTGCGCGAAAAAGGCTTGAGCAAATTTCCGTACGTGGTATCCGAGCATCTGGGGCGCAGCTACGGCGTGGCCAAGCTTCCCTATGCGGTGTTGATCGATGAGGCCGGCCATCTATCGTCGACGGGTCTCGTCAATACGCGCGAGCATCTGGAGAGCCTGTTCATCGCCAAGGAAACCGGCGTCGGCAGCATTCAACAATTCCTCGGGCAACGTGGCCCGAGGCCTGCATCTTCGGGAGAATAAGTGTGGCTCAATTCGACGAAATAGCGGAAAAAGTGGTGCGCGGCTTCGCGAGCCGCACTTCGCGACGCAGCATCTTCAGCGTGCTGGGCGGCTTTCTCGCCGGCGCGGCCACACTGCCCCTGCTGCCGGTGGCGCGCGCCGGGGAGGGCGAGTCAACTTCGCCCGGCGATCCGAATTCCGGCCAGACCCCGCCGCAGGGCGGCGGCAACCCGCAGGATCCCGGCGACCCGACCAAGTGCGATTATTGGCGGTACTGCGCCATCGACGGCTCGCTGTGCGCCTGCTACGGCGGCAGCGTCAATTCATGTCCGCCCGGAACCGAAATGTCGCCGATCACGTGGATCGGCACCTGCCGCAACCCGGCGGACCAGCGCAATTACATCATCTCGTACAACGATTGCTGCGGCGGTGTGGCGTGGGGGCGGTGCGCCTGCCAGAACAACCAGGGCGACCGGCCGGTCGTGCGCCCGCAGAACAACAACGAGGTCACCTGGTGTTTCGGCACTCAGAGCCAGTCCTATACCTGCTCCACCGCCGTGATCCTGGGCGTGGCTATTGATCAGAAGTAGCGCGCTTAAGGCCGGGCACGGACGCGCGGCGGCTGCGCGTGGCGTCGCGTTCTGCGCCGCGCCGCTGCTTGCCGCCGCTCTCGGTGCCGCGCCCGTCCGAGCGGCGCAGCCGGAGGCGGTGGCCGCGGGGGGCGCCACTGCGGCGGGCGCGACGGTGTTCGCCAATCGCTGCGCCGTATGCCATGGACCGCAGGCCGCGGGCATACCCGGCAGCTTTCCTTCCCTGCACGAGCAGGTGGTGGCCTTCGCGAAAGTACCTGAGGGCCGCGATTACCTGGTCATGGTGGTGACCACCGGTCTGATGGGCGCCCTCAAGGTGGGCGGTGTCAGCTATAACGGCGTCATGCCGGCGCAGTCGGGCTTGAGCGAGGCCGAGATCGCCGCCGTGCTGAGCTATCTGGCGAGCGATCTCGGCAGGAACGAGGCGGGTGCCCCTGCTCTATCGGCCGCCGATGTGAGCGCCGCGCGCGCCCGCCATCCCGATAAATCGGCGCAGAGCACCCGGGCTCTGCGGCCGGCCACGGAGTCATGACCGCCGCGCTGCGCGTCGATCGGTTCGTGGCGGTCCTGATGGCGTCCGCGCTGTCGGCGGCGGCGTTGCTCGCGGCGCCGTGTTTCTCGATGCGCACCGCGGGTTCGGGCAGCGCGGAGGCGCAAACGGCCGGCGCCGCGCCGAGCGGGGCGCAGACCACCGCGCCGGGCGGGACGCCAGCCGGTGTCGAGAATGCGCAGCGCGCCTGGCAGCACTGGACGCTCAATTGTCAGGGTTGTCATCGGCAGGACGGTACCGGCTCGGAGGGAACGGCGCCGAGCCTTGCGGGTACCGTGGCCCGCTTCCTGTCGGTGCCCGGGGGACGCGAATATCTGGGCCGCGTGCCGGGCGTCGCGACCTCGCCGCTGTCGAACGCGGATCTGGCCGAAGTCATGAATTGGATGCTGTGGCGTTTCGACCAGACGCACATGCCGGCGGATTTTCAGCCGTTCACTGCGCAGGAGATCGGACAGCTTCGCGCCTCGCCGCTGCGGCTGGAGGCTTCGCAGCTGCGCGCCGACCTGCTGAAGAAAGCGGATGAGTCCGCGACGCCGTGACCGGCTCGGCGACAGCGCAGGGTTCGCGCGAGGAGGTGGTGATCACGACCTGCCCGCGCGACTGCTACGACACCTGCGGCATGCTGGTGCACAAGCGCAATGGACGGGTCACGGCGGTCCGCGGTAATCCGGGCCACGCCGTCAGCCGCGGTACTTTGTGCGGCAAGTGCTCCACCGCCTACAACCGCGAGTGGCGCGATCCGCTGCGGCGGCTGAGTGAACCCATGAGGCGGGTGGGCGCCAAGGGAGCGGGCCGGTTCGAGCCCGTTTCATGGGACACCGCCATCGGGGAGATCGGGGAGCGGCTGCGCCGCGTCGTCGCGTCGCAGGGCGCCTCCACGATTCTGAACGCGCACTACACCGGAACCATCTCCCTGCTCGCCGGAATTGCGCCGATGCGCTTTTTCAATCGCTTGGGATCCACCGAAGTGGCGCCGGATACCATTTGCAACATGGCCGGGCACGTCGCGCTGCGCTACCTGTACGGTTCATCGCTGGATGGATTCGATCCCCGCGCGGCCGACACCGCGGCGTGCATCGTGGTGTGGGGCGCGAATCCGCACGCCTCCGCACCCCATGCTCACGAGCACTGGCTGCCCGAGGCGCGCGGCACGGTGGTGGTGATCGATCCGGTGCGCACCCCGACGGCGGCGCAGGCGGATATTCATCTGCAACCCTTCCCCGGCAGCGATGCCGCACTGGCATTCGCCCTGCTGCACGTCATCAGACGCGAGCAGCTGATCGATTCCGCGTTCATCGCGGCGCATGTGCAGGGATGGGAGGAGCTCGAGCCAAAGCTCGCTGCCTGCGATCCGGAATGGGGCGCGGCCGCCACCGGCGTGCCCGCCGCCCTCATCGAGGAGGTCGCCGTGCTCTATGGACGCGGCCCGTCGTTGCTGTGGCTCGGCCAGGGTCTGCAGCGCCAGTCCACCGGCGGCAACGTGATGCGCGCCTGTGGCCTGTTGCCCGCGGTCACGGGCAACCTCTGCAAGCCCGGAACGGGCTTTCTGTACCTGAACGGCAACTTGCGCCAGCGATGCATGGATGAGGAGTATCTGGCGGGCACTCACCTGGCTCCGCCCGGCGGCGCGCCTTGCATCAGTCACATGGACTTCGCGGCCGCTCTCGAGGATCCGGCGCGCTCGCGGGCGCTGTTCGTGTGGAACATGAATCCGCTCGCATCCTGTCCGCAACAGGCGCGCCTGCGGCGCGCCTTGCAGCGGGAGGATTTGCTGACAATCGCGCTGGATCTGTTTGCGACCGACACCACCGCGATCGCGGACTACGTGCTGCCCGCGGCAAGTTTCCTGGAGTTCGACGATCTCATCGCCTCGTACTTTCAATTGACTCTCTCGGCGCAGGTCAAGGTAATGGAGCCCATGGGCGGCGCGCTGCCGAATCTGGAGATTTTCCGGCGTCTGGCGGCCGCGATGCAGTTCTGCGAACCCGAGCTCGCGGAGAGCGACGCCAGCATCCTGGCCACGCTCATGCAGCGCAGCGGGCTGGGGCTCGATTTCGCGGCGCTGGCACGGCTCGGATCGATCTGGGTTCCGGCCTTGCCCCAGGTGCAATTCGCCGACGGCGTGTTCGCGACGCCGAGCGGCCGTATCGAGATCGCCTCGGCCCGCGCGGCGGCGGATGGCTTTCCGCGCGTGCCGCAGCCCTGGAGCGACGCGCGTCCCGCTGCCGGTAAACTACGCCTGCTATCGCCGGCGCATGCCTGGCTGATGAATACCAGTTTCGGCAATGTACGTCAGATCGAGCATCGTATCGGCGAAGCAACCATCGCCCTGCATCCGGAGGACGCCGCGGCACGGCGCCTCGCGGAGGGGGACTCGGCTGTGGTGCACAACTCCTGCGGCCGCCTGTGCCTGAAGGTCGTCATCTCGGGCGAATTGCCGCGCGGCGTTGCACTGGCCCACAAGGGCCGCTGGCTGTCCGCGGACCCGGCGGGCGCCAACGTCAATGTGCTGAATCCCGGGCAGAAGAGCGACATGGGCGAGAGCACGGCGGTGCACAGCGTCGAAGTGTCGGTGGCGGCGCTATGACCGCGGAGAGCCTCCTCGCCGGCGCCGCCGCCGGCGCGGTCAACTTGAAGCGCTCGCTGGGATACTGGGACTTGGTCCTGTATGGATTGGCCTATATCGCGCCGTTTGCGCCCTTGAGCACCCTGGGCTTCGTGTGGAACGAGTCGAACGGCCTGATCGTGCTCGCCTATCTGCTGGGCGCCGTATGCATGTACTTCACGGCGCAGAGCTACGCAACCATGACCGAGACCTTGCCGACCGCCGGCTCGGTGTACGGCTTCGCGCGCCATTCGCTGGGAGTATTCCCCGGGTTCATCGCGGGATGGATGATACTGCTGGATTACCTGCTGATCCCGGCGTTCGTCTACGTACTGATCGCGGTGGCGCTGGAGTCGCTGCTGCCCGGCATCGATCGCGGAGTCTGGATCGTGCTGATGGTGGCGGCGACCACGGCCGTCAACTGGTTCGGCATCACGGTCACCTCCCGCGCCAACTTCATCGCGGTCGCATTGCAGGTCGTGATCATGGCGGGATTTCTGGTTCTGTGCGTGATCGCGCTGCACGCCGGCAAGGGCAATGGCGCGCTGACGCTCAAGCCCGTGTTCGACGCCGCCGCGTTCGACGCGGGCAAGATATTCAGCGCAACCTCGATCTGCATCATGTCCTTCCTCGGATTCGACGCGGTCTCGACGCTGGCCGAAGAAGTACGGGGCGGTGACCGGCGCGTCGTGGGCCGGGCGATCATCGCGGTATTGGTCCTGGCCGCGGTTTTCTTCGTCTTCGTGACCTGGGTGCTCGGTAATCTATTGCCGGGGATTGCGATCAAGGACCCGGCGGCAGCCGTCTATGAATTGGCGGCATGGGCCACCGGCCCCTGGACGGCGGTGGTGCTGGCATGGGCGTACGCGGCCATCGTCGGCTTGTCGAATGCGTTGCCGATGCAGGTGGGCGTGGCGCGGGTGGTATTCGCCATGGGCCGCGACCGGCAGCTGCCGCGCGTACTGGCCCGCGTCCACCCGCGCTACCGCACGCCCTACATGGGCATGCTGGTCACGGCCGCCCTGTCGCTCGGCGTGGCGCTGTACATGAAAGACCGGCTCGACGATCTGGCGTCCATCGTGAATTTCGGCGCCCTGAGCGGATTTCTGTTTCTGCATGTCTCCGTGCTGGCGTATTTCGGGGTCAAGCGCCGCTCGGGCGCGTGGGTCAGGCATTGGCTGGTGCCGATCTGCGGGATCATCGTGGTGCTCGCGGTGTTCTCCGGCATGAGCGCGCTCGCGGTCCGGGTGGGGACTTCATGGCTGGCGGTGGGCCTGGTGTATGGGTTGGTGCTGAAAGCGAAGCATCGCGGCGAGTTGCACGCTTCGCTGTAGCGCCTGCGCGCCCTTCGGAATTCATTCAGGATTTCGAGGCTTGCACCGGTGCGCGGTTGCGCGAATCGCGGCCGTAGTAGTCCGGATAGTCGGCGCTCAGTCCCTTGAAGCGGCGGTGCACCCACAGATACTGGTCCGGGACGCGCCGAACGTGCGCCTCCAACAGGCTCATGAAGCGCTGCGTGTCGCGGGCCGCATCGCCGCTCGGGAAATCCTCCAGCGCCGGTCCGATGATCACGCGGTATCCGGCGTTGCCGGGCAGCCGCTCCGGAAAGTAGGTCAATACGGCGGCGCCGGAGATTCGCGCCAGGCGCGAGGTGGCGGTGTTGGTGGCGGCCGGGATGCCGAAGAACTTCACCATGACCGCGCCCTTGTTGCGGTAGCTCTGATCCGGCGCGTACCACACCACCTCATTGTTCTTGAGGGCGCGAATCATGCTGCGGATGTCGTCGTAGGCGATGGGCTTGCCGTGGCGCGAGAAGCTGGTGAACATGGTGTGCGAGAGGACCGCGTTTTTCGCCGGGCGATACACCACGTTGAGCGGCACCACGGTGCCGAGGACGCGGGTGGAGATTTCAATGGTGGTGAAATGGCCGCCGATCATGATGGCGCCACGCCCCTTGGCGAGCGCTTTCTCCAGGTGCTCGAATCCCTGGATCTCGGCCAGCCTGTGCACCCGGCGGTCGCTGCTCCACCAGGTGTTGGCCGTTTCGCACAAACCCATCCCGAGGCTGCGGCAGTGACGGTCGAGCAGGTCGGCCTGATCCCGCGGCGAGAGCTCCGGCATGCACAGCTGAATGTTGCGGCGGGCGATGCGCACATAGGCGAGCGGCAGGCTTCGGATGAGCCCGCCCAGCGCCGCACCGATGTGCCGCTGAACGCAGAACGGCAGCAGCTCGATGGTGCGCAATACGGTCAAGCCCGCCCATGTGGCCCAATACTTGGGCAGAACAAGTTCTAGCTGCATCGCCAAGGCGCACGCCCGCAGGGCGCTGACCCGAGTCCCCCACGGTATTTCGCGAATCGATTCATGGCGTCGGCACAAGATCTCTGCGGCAAATGGGCACGGGCTTTGTACGGTAGACCTGCGGGCAGGGCGCAAGAATAGCCGCGTTGTCCGGCCGTTACCAGGCGTCGAATTCGACATAATCGCCAGCGGGCCGGCCCCTCGCATCGCGGCGAGTCACGGCGAAGGGACGGATGGCGGGAGCAGCTGCGGCGATGCAGCATGATTTGCCAGAAGCGAGCTTGCCCGCGCTCAACCCGCGCTCAAATATTCGTATTTATCAGTAAATTGCTGTAGCATCCGGCCCGGTTCGTGATTTCTACTTGGTCCGTTTCTGGTCACCGCGCCGCTCCGGCGTCACCTTGACCACAACCCACAAAGCAGGTTTCTTCGATCCAGGTGGCAGGCACACGGCTCTTGCATCGCAATGCACCGTGTGACCGGCCGATAGCTTCTTTTGTAGTAGGTATTCTTCACATGACCAAAATGTATGTTGGCAATCTCCCGTTCTCGATGGACGAATCCGCGGTGCGCGCGCTGTTCGAAAAGCATGGCGCCGTACAGTCGGTTGCGCTGATCAATGATCGCGACACCGGTCGGCCCCGCGGCTTCGGCTTCGTTGAAATGGCAAGCGCAGATGCTGCGCGCGCCATGCAGGCCTTGAATGGCCACGATGTCGACGGGCGAGCGCTGAAGGTGAATGAGGCTCAGGAGCGCACCGGCGGGGGCGGCGGCGGTGGTGGCGGTGGTGGCTCGCGCGGTCCGAAGCGCTGGTAAGGCGTTTTAGAATCGAGCGAGAACTGGGGCCGCAGCGATGCGGCCTCAGTCGTTTGACCGGGTAGATTTGCGCGATCAGGGTTTACGCCCAAGGCAGCTTTGCCTATAATCGCGCCCCTCGGCGAGGGACCTCAATTGTTGGAAGCAGGGCCCGCGCCGGAGGTGCGCCCCGGACGGGGCAACGTTTGCAGACGAAGGGGGCCGATGGTCCCCTTTTTTGTTTTCAAGTGCGGGTTCAAGACAATGCGCGACGCCTTGATGCGCCTATTAGAGCCGCCCATCGAGGCGTTGGATTATGAATTGGTCGACATCGAGTATGCGCTCGGGGCCCACGGCGGGGTTTTGCGAATATTCATCGATCGCCGCGCCGAGGGTTCCGGCACGGGGGTCACGGTGGATGATTGCGCGCGCGTGAGTCACGCGGTGAGCCAGGTCCTCGAGACCGAGGATCCGATCAAGGGGCATTACACGCTGGAAGTCTCTTCGCCGGGATTCGATCGGATCTTGCGCACCCGCGCGCACTTCGAGAGGTTCGTCGGCGAGCGCATCTTTGCGGAGTTGAAGGTGCCCCAGGATGGCCGGCGGCGCTACGTCGGGGTGTTGAAATCGATCGCGGACGGGACAATTGTGGTGGAAGTCGACGGCAAGGCGCATAGCCTGCCGCTGGAGCGGATACAGAAGGCGAGATTGCGGCCTTAAGCGGCGAGGAGTCTAGAAAGGACCATGAACAAAGAAATTTTGATGGCGGTCGACGCGGTCTCCAACGAGAAAGGCGTCGACAAGGAAATCATATTCGACGCGCTCGAAGCGGCGCTCGCCTCCGCGACCCGCAAGAAGCACGGCGAGGAGTTGGACGTGCGCGTTGCGATCAACCGCAAGACCGGCGGCTACGACACCTTCCGCCGCTGGAAGGTGTTTGCCGACGACTCCACGGAACTCGAGGTGCCGGAGCGCGAGCTGCGCCTGGACGATGCGCGCGACATCGACAAAGACGTCGAGCCGGGCGGCTACGTGGAAGAGCCGATGGAATCCGTGCCCTTCGGCCGCATCCTCGCGCAGACCGCCAAGCAGGTCATCGTGCAGAAGGTACGCGAAGCCGAGCGCGCGCAGGTCGTGGACGCCTACAAGGATCGGGCGGGCACCCTGGTGAGCGGCATCGTCAAGCGCGTCGACCGCAACGGCGTCTATGTCGATCTCGGCGCGAATGCCGAAGGATTCATCGCGCGCGAGGAGATGATTCCGCGCGAGCCGGTGCGATCCCAGGACCGGATCAAGGCGTATCTGAAGGAGGTGCGCACCGAGCCGCGCGGTCCGCAGCTGTTCCTCTCGCGCACCGCGCCCGAGTTCCTGATCGAGCTGTTCAAGCTCGAAGTCCCGGAAGTGGGTCAGGGCCTGATCAACATCCTGGCGGCGGCCCGTGACGCGGGCGTGCGCGCCAAGATCGCCGTGCGCAGCAACGATCCGCGCGTCGATCCGGTCGGGGCGTGCGTCGGCATGCGCGGCTCGCGGGTACAGGCGGTTTCCAACGAGATCGCCGGCGAGCGCGTCGACATCATTCCGTTCGACGACAACAACGCGCAGTTCGTCATCAACGCCATGGCGCCGGCGGAAGTCACCTCGATCGTCGTCGATGAGGATTCGCACTCGATGGACATCGCGGTGTCCGAAGACAAGCTCTCGCAGGCCATCGGCCGGGGCGGCCAGAACATCCGCCTCGCCAGCGAGCTGACGGGCTGGGAATTGAACGTCATGAGCGAGTCGCAGGCCGAGGCGAAGAGCGAGAGCGAATCCCTGGCGCTGCGCGAAACCTTCATGAAGCAGCTCGATGTCGACGCCGATGTCGCGAGCATCCTGGTGCAGGAGGGCTTCTCGACCATCGAAGAGATCGCCTACGTGCCGGCCAGCGAGCTGAACGGCATCGAGGAATTCGACGAGGAAATCGTCAAGGAATTGCGCACCCGCGCCCGCGACGTGCTGCTCACGCAGGCGATCGCCAGCGAAGAATCGGTGGACGGCGCGGAGCCGAGCGCGGAGCTGGTGGAAATCGCGGGCGATGCGCTCGCCAAGACGCTGGCGCGCAAGGGCGTGCGCTCGCGCGACGACCTGGCCGACCTCGCCGTCGACGAACTGGTCGAGATGGGCGGCATCGACGAGAAGCAGGCTGGCGCGCTGATCATGGATGCCCGCAAGCACTGGTTCGCGGAAGAAGCAAAGGTTTAGGAGCAAGTATGGCAGATGTTACCGTCGCCCAATTCGCCGAGGTGCTGAAGGTTCCGGTCGACCGGCTGCTGCAGCAGCTCGATCAGGCAGGGATCAAGGTCGACAGCGCGGAGGACATGATCAGCGAGGATGCGAAGCACGAGCTGCTGACGCATCTGCGGCGCAGCCACGGTCACGATGATGTACAAGCCGACGCAGCCCCGCGCAAGATCACCCTGCGGCGCAAATCGCAATCGGAGCTGAAGCTCGCGAGCCCGCAGGGACGGGCGCGCACCGTCAACGTCGAGGTGCGCAGCAAGCGCACCTACGTCAAGCGCGAGGTGCTCGAGGATCAGGCCCGTCACCAGCAGGAGGAGATCGAACGGCTGCGCGAGACCGAGGAGCAGGCCAAGGCCGCCCTCGAGCGGGCGGAACAGGAGCGGCTCGAGAAGGAGCGCCAGGACCGGGAGCGCCTCGAGGAGGAGAGCCGGCGGCGCACCGATGAGGAAGTCCGCAAGCGCACCGCGGAGGAGGAGGCGCGACGGGTCGCCGAGCAGATGGCGCGAGATCAGGCGGAGCGCGAACGCAAGACGGCCACCGCCGCGAAGCCAGGCAAAGCCGCGCGGGCCGTGGTGGACGACAAGGCGACGCGCTACGGGCGCCAGGAACTGCACATCGTCGGCGACGTGAGTTCGCGGCACAAGAAGAAGAAGTCGCGCGACGGGCGGCGCCGTTCCGTCGGCGGCGAGTCCGACGCGAAGCATGGATTCGAAATGCCGACCGCGCGCGTGGTGCGCGAGGTGGCGATCGGCGAGGCCATGACGGTCGGAGAGCTGGCGCAAAAGATGGCGGTGAAGGCGACCGAAGTCATCAAGGTCATGATGAACATGGGCGTGATGGCGACGATCAATCAAATGATCGAGCAGGACACCGCGGTCCTGGTGGTGGAGGAAATGGGCCACACGGCGGTGCTGCGCAAGGAAAACATCATCGAGGACGACCTGCAGGGCGAAGCGGACTCCTCGCTCGAAGTGCTGCCGCGTCCGCCGGTGGTCACCGTGATGGGCCACGTCGATCACGGCAAGACCTCGCTGCTCGATTACATCCGCCGCACCAAGGTGGCGGCGGGCGAGGCGGGCGGCATCACGCAGCACATCGGCGCCTACCATGTCGAGACCGCCAAGGGCATGGTGACCTTCCTCGATACGCCCGGCCACGCGGCGTTCACCTCCATGCGCGCCCGCGGCGCGCAGGTCACCGACATCGTGATCCTGGTGGTCGGCGCCGACGACGGCGTCATGCCGCAGACCATCGAAGCGATCCAGCACGCGCAGGCGGCCAAGGTGCCGATCGTCGTGGCGCTCAACAAGATGGACAAGCCGGAAGCGGACGCCGAAAAAGTCAAGCAGGAGCTCACGAAGTACGGCGTGATTCCCGAGGAGTGGGGCGGCGAGAACATCTTCGTGCCCGTGTCGGCGCGCACCGGACAGGGTGTCGACCAGCTGATCGACAGCATCCTGCTGCAGGCCGAAGTGCTCGAACTGAAGGCGCCGACCACGGGGCTGGCGGCGGGCTACGTGATCGAGTCGAGCCTGGAGAAGGGCCGCGGTGCCGTCGCGACGGTGCTGGTGCTGCGCGGCACCTTGAAACTCGGAGACCCGCTGCTCATCGGCCAGGAATTCGGCCGGGTGCGGGCATTGTTCGACGAGGCCGGACACCCCGTGGATGCGGCCGGTCCTTCCATTCCCGTGGTGGTGCTGGGGCTGTCGGGCGCGCCGAATGCCGGCGACGAATTGCTGGTGGTCGAGAGCGAGCGCAAGGCGCGCGAAGTGGCGATGCATCGCCAGGCCAAGTCGCGCGACGTCAAGCTCGCACAGAAGAGCGCGAACATGCAGGACGTGTTCTCGACCATGGGCGAGAGCAAGGCGGACCTCGTGCAGCTGCTGGTCAAGGCCGATGTGCAGGGCAGCGTCGAGGCATTGCGCGACGCGCTGAACGGCCTGTCGACCGGCGAGGTCGCGGTCAACATCGTGGCCTCCGGGGTCGGCGGCCTGACCGAGTCCGACGTCACGCTGGCTGCCGCCTCCAAGGCGCGCATCATCGCGTTCAACGTGCGCGGCGATGCCGCGGCCCGCGCGGCCATCAAGGATCACGGCGTCGACGTGCGCTACTACAGCATCATTTACGAAGCCATCGACGACATCAAGGCGGTGCTCACCGGCATGCTGTCGCCCGAGGTCAAGGAGCAGATCGTGGGGCTCGCGGCGGTGCGCAGCGTGTTCCGCTCGAGCAAGTTCGGCACGGTGGCGGGCTGCATGGTGATCGACGGCTACGTGCGGCGCAATTTCCCGATCCGGGTGCTGCGCAACAACGTCGTCATCTTCGAGGGCGCCCTGGAGTCCCTGAAGCGCTTCAAGGACGACGTGAACGAAGTTCGCGCCGGAACCGAATGCGGCATCGGCGTGAAGAACTACAACGACGTGCAAGAGGGCGACCAGATCGAGTGCTACTCGCGAGTGGAAGTTGCACGTACTCTGTAAAGGCGCTACGCGCCGAATTCTACGGGGTCGAAGCGACCCCGTCCGATAGGCGCTCGCTGCGCGAGCGACGGGATTAGAGACATGGCCAAAGACAATCCGCGCGCGAGGAGGCTGGGCGAGCAGATTCAGCGGGAGCTTACCGAGTTGCTGCGGCGCGACGTCAAGGACGAGCGCATCGGCAATGTGACGATCACGGCGGTGAGCGTCACGGGTGATTTGCGCACGGCCAAGGTGTACTACCTGGTCTTCGGCAAGGACGGTCCCGATCCGAAAGTGCAAAAAGGCTTGGAGAGCGCCGCCGGATTCTTGCGCAATGCCCTGTCGAAGTCCCTGATGATCCGCTACACGCCGACATTGAGCTTCGAGCTCGACACCTCGATCGAGCACGGCGTGCGCCTGACCCAGTTGATCGACTCGGTGACCAAGCCGCACAAGCAGGCAGCGGGCGACTCGGCGCATGAGCACGGCGGCCTCGAGGATGACGGCCACGTGATCGACGAAGGCTAGCCGATACACGCCATGAACGACCGAAAGGCTCGAAGAAGGCACGAGAACGCAGATCGTTCAGGAAAAAATCGAGCCGGTCATGCCGGCTGATATCGACGGCATTCTATTGCTCGACAAGCCCGTGGGCTCGAGCTCGGCGGGCGCCGTCGCCCGCGCGAAGCGGCTGTTCAACGCGCGCAAGGCGGGCCATACCGGCTCGCT
>Ga0181537_10001424_pt1 | contig 22126 bp, 21 predicted proteins | sample PEATcosm2014_Bin_39_FD_119765 | JGI IMG/M metagenome (GOLD analysis project Ga0181537, IMG submission 119765) | Peatland microbial communities from MTU Mesocosm Facility, Houghton, MI, USA - PEATcosm2014_Bin23_10_metaG | ecosystem: Environmental > Terrestrial > Soil > Wetlands > Peat | place... | reverse complement strand
TGAGCGACGGAGATTACTTTCCAGTCACGATACCCGGCAGGAAGTTTGACTCCAAAGTCCGTGGCAGCCTTGTCATTGGCTTGGCCGGATGCGGCTGTGTAGACGGCACCACTGCCCAGCGCTACAACCGCGCCCAACAAGTAAGTAATCGACCTCATGTGGCACCGTCCTTTCAGTACGAGCAGATACGACCTCTGGAAGCAACGCGCAAACAATGCACCATTCCGCAATGGATATAAATAAACCTTTAGTATCAGCTTCGAGCTGCGCGCGCGGTTCGGCTTTGGGAATCGCGGACAGACAAGGCGAGCATCTGGGTATAAGCTGAAATTTCAGAGTCAAATGCAGGGAACATTATGAGCGAGCACTACCACGCTATCGTCTGGATCGACCATCGCGAGGCGAAAGTCTTTCATTTCAATGCCATAGACGTGGATCGAGCGGTCCTCCATTCGCATCTCACCGGCCACCACCTGCATCACAAGGCCAACACCACGGGGAGCGGGCACCTTGGCGTCGACAAGGAATTCTTTCACCGGGTTCTGGAGGCGCTAACGCACACCGGTGAGCTTTTGATCACCGGTCCCGCCAACGCCAAAATGGAACTGAAGAACTACATCGATCAGCAGCGTCCCGAGCTCGCGAAGCGCATCTCTGGTGTCGAGGCTCTTGATCATCCAAGCGATGGGGCGCTGGTTGCCTTTGCGCGTAAGTACTTCAAAGCGGATGACCGGATGCATTCACAGACACAAAAGTCGCTTTGAAAAAATGCGGTTCGAGGCGCCGCAGCTTTGGAATCTCGCTGAATTCAGGGCGCGTACTGCGCCTCGCCATTGCCGAAGGACCAGTTCTCCTTTTTGAACTCAACTAAGTTAATGACGACGTCTTCGCGACGGAGGCCTACTTGCCGATGGAGGCCGTCGGCGAGGGCTTGGTAGAACTTCTTCTTAATCTCTGTCGTCCGCCCCTCGTTGAGCGTTATCTGGATAATTATGGCGTCGGCGGTTCTGTGAATACCAAGATAATCGGAAACAATTACCAGCTCGCTCCGGCCATGCTCGATGATTACCTGGAAGCGGTCATCCTTTGGAACATTCAGGACGCTGATCATGGCCTGTAGACAGTGTCGCCAATCGCGCTGCGGTACGCGGGGCTCTTACCTGAGGAAGATCGATTCTGGCTAATGGCACGATATCTCCGGTGTGCAGGGTGTAAAAGCGGCGGATCCTGATGGATTCGCTCACGCTCCTCGGCTTGTAGCACACGCTGCTCGGCTTCAAGGAGCGCCGTTTTTAGCGCCAACGAGGAAGGACGGCAGCCAGTGCGCGAATGGTTGAAGGCACTGCCCGAAGCGGAACGTCGCCGCCTGGGCCAGGAGATCCGGACGATGCGGTTTGGGTGGCCGATCGGGATGCCGCTGGTGCGCAAGCTCCAACCGGATCTCTGGGAAGTCAGGGTGCGGCTTGAGAATCGAATCGCTCGCATGTTGTTCACTGTGATCGACGATGTGGCCGTGCTGGTTCATGGATTCATCAAGCAAGGACAGAAGACGCCGCAGGATGATTTGAAGCTGGCCGCGCGTCGCGCGCGGCTTATTCGTCAGGCCGTGCGGTGATAGGAGCATTGAGATGGCACGCAAGAAAGTGAACCCGCACATCGGAAGTGAGATCGAAGATTTTCTGCGCCAGGAGAGCAAGCTCGAATCCTCCACCGCACGTGCCATCAAGCGCGTACTCGCCTGGCAGATCCTTCAGGCGATGAAGCAAAGCGGCGTCTCACAGGCCGAATTGGCGCGGCGCATGAAAACCAGCCGCGCTGTAGTGCACCGCCTGCTTGATGAGACCGATCCGTCGGTGACGCTTTCTACCATCAGCAAGGCGGCAGCTGCGTTAGGTCGCAGCGTGCAGCTGCAGCTGGCCGCTTAGAGGGATTCTCCGAGGGCGAATCTGCGCAGAGCATTCGTCGAGGGCTGAAGCAGGCTTTAGCTTGCGTGAAGCGCAAGCGCGGGCGAGGATCATTTCGCGCACATCCCCGCGGATATGGACGCGAAGGCGATCCCCGATCGCCGAGCGGTGTCCGCACGGCGCGGAGCGATGAGGAATTGATCGAGCGGCGCCTCAGGGCAACACGCTCGGATTAGGAGGCAAGATGGCCAAGGCAGGTAGCAGTTCAGAGAAGATCCAGCCGAGTTCGGGCAATGTGGTTGCCGACCTAGGGCTACCTAATCCCGAGGAGCTGGATACCAAGGTCCGTCTGGCCGTTGCCATCAATCGTGAGCTGGACGCACGTAAGCGCACACAGGCCACGGCGGCTGCGACGCTCGCTATCTCTCAGCCCAAGGGGTCGCTGCTCAGGCACTACAAGCTCAAGGGCTTCTCGGTTGAGCGTCTGATGCTGCTGCTCACGGCGCTGGGCAGCGACATCGAGATGCGCATCCGATCGCCGGTGGCAGCGCGCAGGGCAGGGCGCATCCTCGTTCAGGCGGCGTAAGTTCCGTCGGTGCCCGCCGGTCGTATCTCGCCGCGGCGATCATTCTTTCTTCAGCGACCCTACAGTTATCGCCGCGCGCGAATGCGGTGCGCCGTCATGACTCCGGCGTTGAAATTGCCTGCGAAACCCTCGCACGGCGCGGCCTGCTGGCCAAGCGCTTTCGCGTATAAACGGCCGCCTCCCCGCGGCGCCTGAGAAGGCGCGCCGCGGGTCCCCTCCATTTATTCCACGATCGCTTGCCAGTGCGGCCTTTGCGCCATGCGCGTGTCTCTCCGGGAATTTCACTCATCGGAGATCACGACATGGCTCACACGCTTTTCATCCGCGACGGCGAATCCTTCCGCGAGGCACCCGCCCAGGACGTCATTGACCGCGCGGCCGCTCTCATCGCCCAGCACTTCCGCACCGGTGCGCCGGCCTTCACAAGCCCTGGCCGCACCCGGCAATACCTCAGGCACCAGATCGGCGCGCTACCCTACGAGGTCTTCGGCCTCCTGCTCCTCGACAATCGCCATCGCCTCATTCGCGCGGAAGATCCTTTCCGCGGGACAATCGACGGCGCCTCGGTGCACCCGCGCGAAGTCGTTCGGACCGTGCTCGAGGCCAATGCGGCCGCGGTGATCCTCTGTCACAACCACCCCTTATGTTTCGTTTGGGGTGTAACCACCCCGGTGATTGGCGCGGAAAATCACCCGATCTGTCGTCCAAGAAAGAATGGGATGGGGTCTTGCCTTGTTTCTTCGGGCCGTATCACGCCGGTCTCCCCGTCAAGGCGCTTGCGTTGCTCACGCGCTCTCGCGCGTTCCTCTACGCGCCGGGTGGCCGTTCGGCCAGCCTGTGACGGCTGCGCTGCGGCGTGAGGGAGATCCTCGTGGGCAATTTCGCCCACCTAGACTCAAGGATACGAGGATGACAACGCTATACGTTCGCGATGGCGATCAATTCCGGGAAGCCGCTACGCAAGATGTTTTAGATCGGGCGAACGCGCTGATCGCACAGCGGTTTCGCAGCGGATCACCGGTTCTTTCGGCGCCCGCCCTTACCCGCGAGTTCCTGCGCCTGAAGCTCGGTCCCCTGGAACACGAGATTTTTGCCGTACTGTTTCTCGACAATCGGCATCGCCTGATCGAGTACGTGGAACTCTTCCGCGGCACGATCGACGGGGCGTCGGTGCAACCGCGGGAGGTCGTGAAGGAGGCGCTGGCGCGCAATGCGGCCGCGGTGATCTGCACGCATGGGCACCCCTCGGGCGACCCGACGCCATCGCACGCCGATCAGGTCATCACTGCGAGGCTCAGGCAAGCCCTCGCGTTGGTCGAGATCCGACTGCTCGATCATCTGATCGTCGGTAACACCATCTGCTCGATGGCCGAGATGGGGCTCGTATAAGCCCTCAGCGGCGCAGCGCGGTCGGCATCGATCCGCGGCTGCGCCGCTCTTCGTCCCGTTCTCGCCCGCGCCAGGGCGAGAAGATCGCACATCTCCTACCCATCTATAAATCACTAAGCTTGCGCAATATAATTTGTTCTCTACCAACCCTCGGGGGAGAATAAAAATGATCCGACGACCGTTCATCATTCTTCTTGGACTGCTGCTGTGGCTGCCCGCCCTGGCCGAGCCGCCAGGCGACAGCGGCCCTCCTGCGGACATCCTCGCGGTCCGGAATATCGAGATCATATTCCACACCGCCGGCAGCGTCCTCCCAAACAAGGATCTCGATTTGATGATGAGCCTGTTTGCCGACGACGCCGTGCTCACCGACACCGCGCACGACAATAAGGTGTACCAGGGCAAGGAGCAGGTCCGTACTTACTGGGCGGACGTCAGCGGTCCATTCCGTCCTGAGCATCACTGGATCGGCTATACACCGGCGATGCGGATTAAAAGTCACGTCACAGGAAACACTGGCACGCTTGACTTCGAGTGCCTGTGGATGAACGTGGACGACAATACTATCGGCGCACACGCCTTCTCCTCGATGAAGCTCGCGCGTGTCCACGGACACTGGCTGGTTAAGGCCATCAAGGTTGGCAAGGTCGACAAGCTCTAGTGGGTTTAGCCGTCAGCGGCGCAGCGCGGCCGGCATCGATCCGCGGCTGCGCCGCTCTTCGGCCAGTTCGCGCTCGCGCTGGGCCAGAAGATCGCGCGTCTCCTGGTAGGCGGCGAGGTAATGGTCGAGGAGCGCTGCGAGGCGACTGGCCAGGGTGTTCGCGGTGCTCAGCTCGGCGCGCAGGCGTTGGATCATCGGCTGATGCATGGCGCTCGAATCGGGAGTGTCACGCAACTGACGAATCGCCTCGAGCGCCTCGGGATAATGGCGATACAGGGTGTTACGCGAGATGCCGGTGTGGCGGCACAGCGACGCGACGGTGACCGGTTCAGCGGTGCCCGTCGCGTCCTTGGCCGCGGACTGCTCGAGGGCCGCTTGAATACGGGCGGCGACCGTGCCTTCAGCGTGCGGCACGGGTGGTGACCGACGGATCACAGGCGCGCACGATAGCGAGCGCCTCGCGCAGACGTTCGCGCGCAATCTGCAGCGTCTGGCGCGGCAGCACCGGGTCGCGGAGCAGGGCCTCGTGTCGAGAGACTTGCGCTTGCCAGTAGGCGAGGTGTTGGGGGCCGACGGCGAAGTTGCGGCAGCTGGCGCAAGTGGACGGCTCGCGGCGCACCGGGTTCGGCGCGCTGGTGCTGCCGAGGCAGGCGCTATGGTCTTGTCGGTAAACGCAGAAACCCCAGTCACAGACGCCAAGGGTGAGGCCCGCGTTGGCGAGGGTGCGGGCATAGCGCCTCAGATCCTGTTTGACGCGCTGGCCGCGAAAACGAGGTCGCTTGGCCAAGACCTCCGCGCCGGCGCGACCGCCGAGGCGGCGGGCGCTGAGCATCTGCTCCCAGGCGGTGACGGACTGCTCGAGGATCGCCGCATCGATCTCGCGGTTCAGGACGTGATCGGTGCCGGCATAGCAGTAATCGGTGACCCCGCGCTCGCGGTGGCCCAGGTGCTGGGCGATCGCAAAGAGCGCCGTGCGATCGCGCAGCGCGGCGAAGCGCACGAAGGTCTTGCGGCCCTGATGGGTCGACAGTCGCCAGGGCTTGCCGTTGTGCGCCGGTAAGTCGAACCACGGCGCCGCCCGGTGCTGCAGCAATACCATCTCGTGGGTGCTGGTCACACGCACCGCACTCGTCGTCTCGTAATGCCACTCGCTGGCCCCGAAGCGATGCGCGCGGGCGCGTAGCCACAGCTCATTTCGGCCGGTACGGGCACGATGCGGCGCGGACAGGGCTTCCAGCACGGCGATCGCGTGCACGGCGGTGGGAGGGGCGACCCACTGATGCGGACGCCCGTGAACCTGGGACTCGCGCTTGAAAATGGCGCCTTGAATGACCGTGAGCCCGGCATCGGCCTCGCCCTCGCCGGTAGGGGTCCGCACGCAGCCGACGCGCAGCTGAAGAATCTCGCTGGCGCGGGCACCGATGAGATAGGAGATCACGACAAAGCAGGCGGCGTAGAGCAGGTCCAGGAGCCGGGCGAGCTCGGCGGCCGAGGTGATCGGATGCGCTCCGCGGTGGGTGATGAGCGTGATCCGCTGAAGCGCGCGGGCGCTGGCTTGGCGCCAGACCTCCGCCGTGTGACCGCGGCGGCGCACCTCGGCGACGACGGTGGCGAACAGCTCGCGCGCTCGCAGCAGATCGCAGGCACAGCTCGACAGAAACTCGATCGCGCGCGCAATCAGCGGGACGGCAATCGCATCGGGGGTATACGGCAGGCGGGGGATCTGGTGCTCGCGCACGCCGGCGAGCACGCCGATGCTTTGACCGGGGCAGGGATCCATGCTGAGACCATCGCCGATCTCGGCGCGGTAGCGGTACAGATACAGCAGCATGTGCAGGTACTTCCGGATCGTCGTGGGCGCGAGCGTGCGGCCGTTGGGGTTGCGGCGCTGGGCAACGGAGAGCTGAAAGCGCTTGAGGGCCGGCGCATCGAGCTCGGCGAAGCGCCTGATATGGTGTTCGTCCATCCAACGGTTCAGCATCCGTAAGTAAAACCAATAGCCCGCGGCGGTGCTCGCGCGCGAAGCGAGCCCCGTGGCGAGGGAGCGCGCTCGGATCAGTGCGATAAAGGTGCGTGAGGTCTCAAGCTGGGCTGCGTAAGCGGGATCGGTGAAGCGCCGCCCGCTCCGGCTGCTCCTGCTCCAAGGCATTGGTGGGCTTGAGCGTCCAGGCCGGATCGTGCCACTGGCAGCCGAGCAGGATCGACTCGCGCGCCAGGGTCGCTGCGGACACCACCGCCGGCGGCGGTGTCGGGTGCGCCTTCACCGCAACTCCGGCAAAGGCGGCAAGGTTGAATGCAGGGCGCTCGCTGCGGACAGCTCGGCCGCGCTGAAACGCGCGAGAATATTCTCTTCCAGGATCTGCAAGCGCGGAGCGTAGATCGCCTGCCAGCGCGCGGGGTGAATGCTCGCGGCGGCGGCGCGTAGGTGATCGCGCGCCTGCATCAAGCGCGCGATTGTCTGTGGATCCTCTGGAATGATGGCGTTCGGGCAGGTGAAGCAGCCGAGAAAGTGCGTACACAGAGACCCGCGCCGGGTGCCGGTGGCGATGCCGGCGAAAGGATCCTTGCAATCGAATCCGAACATCGACACCGCGGCGCCGGCAGGGCGCGGTGGGCTTGCCCGGGGCGTCTCTCGCGCCTTGCGCGCCGTGGGCTGTTCGATGTGACCGAGGAAGCTGCTCTGGAGGGTGGCCACGCGGGCGCGATGCTCGGCCTGGACTTGAGGGGTATCGACATAGCGGATGGTGGTGGCGACGCTGCGGTGGTGGGCCACCGCCTTGACCTTGAGCAAGTCGCCCGAGGCGCTCAAGACGCTGGGCCGAATCGATGCCAGGGAAAAATGCGGTAATCCATGCCGGGGCGCAAACTCCAACCGGACCATCTTCTTGGCAAGGGCGGCAGAGAGACCGCTGATGCGGCGCACACCGTGGAAGAGAAACAGGCGGCGACGTAAGGCCGGTGGCGCATGCCGCCGCAGAGGCACGGTGTAGGCGAGGATCTCGCGCACCGGCGTCGGCGGTTCATCGGGGTTGTGGGTGCTAAAGGAGCGGCGTTGCATCTGGCCGGCCCGGTGCTTGGCCCACACGAGCATCTGCCGATCATCGAGTAAGGGAAGCGGTTGCAGGCAATCTGGGGTCAAGGCGGCGATCGGCTCGGGGTTGCCGGCAGTGTGAATCAGGATCGCGAGGTAGTACGGCAACAGCGAGCGCGCATCCGGATAGAGCAGCCGCGCAAAAGCTCAAGGCCATGAAGCTCACACGCGCCGCCGAGCTGGTCGCGAACCATGGCCAGGAGACGCTGACCTACTTTGCCTTTCCCAGCAATCACTGGCGTCAGATCAAGACCAACAATCCTCTCGAGCGCATCATCCGCGAGATCCGCCGCCGCACGCGCGTCGTGGGCACCTTCCCGGACGGTCACAGCGCGTTGATGCTCGTGGCCGCACGAGTGCGCCACATCGCATCAACGCGCTGGGGAAAGCGGCGCTACCTTGCGATGGAGACTCTGCTCAACCCAGTTCACCAGGAGGCAGCAGCCTGAACGCCAGACCGGCTACCGCTAAAAAATGTGCGAAAGAGTCGTTGCACTTTCCGACGGCAGATGGTGCCACGTCACAAGCTCGCTGGCAGCAAACGACAGCGTGAGCTCTCGCCAGAGGATCTGGAGTCGGCGGCAATTCAGTCGGAGGGATCGATCGCGCAAACACGTCGGCGGCTACGGGAAGCAGGCCTGCCAGTCGACGTACCTGTGAACCCCGGAGCTTCTGACGCCACGATGGCGTCAGACTGCGTTGCTGGGTAGAGATACCAAATTCAGGAGCAGAGCCAAAGCCAAGACGGCACAATATCGACGCCCTGCTACACGACACTTGCATCTGGCCAGAGCCCCGACATCTGTATCTGGCCTAAGCAAAGCGATTGATTCTTAATAGGTTTCTAGTGCGCGCGAATACCGAAATCATACTACCCGTTTCCTAGGCACCGCTACAGCTATCCGAGCAAGCGCGGCAAAGCGCTACTTTTTGCAAGAATCTGACCGCTACCCCACCTCCCGCAGTAGCACGTGACGCCAACTGAGTAGTCTGCCAACTGGGTGTAGTTACCAAAACGGCGGGAATTGATGCTGGCCGCATATCCCGAAATTCCTCCCTTCGCATTACGTAGACCGCGCCTCAGCGAAGCCGCAAAGCTGCTAGTCAGTTAACATCGCAGAACACCCGTGGTACCCCGTATCGGGCCCTTTTTGCACAGTCCATTAATCGGTAAGTGCGGCCGTTATTTGAGCGGCCGCCGCTTTAAGGACGCGAACCATCTGCTCAAGGCTATCGTGATGCGCCTTAGTTATTTTTTCCCCCGAGATCACATACGACACCGAGCCAATTGGCATGCCCTCAGCCATTAGTATAGGTGCGCTTATGCCTACAACTCCCTTGTCGATTTCGCCACGGCTGAGCGAATATCCAGCGTTGCGGATTGCAGCCAAAGAAGTGCGAAGCTCAGCCCAGTTGGTTCCCAGGCCTGCAGCCGCGAATTCCTTTCCGTTGCGAGCCTGCAAAGATTTTTTCGCCCGATCTGAAAGCGTTGCTAAAATAATCTTTGACGGCGATCCCCGCGCCAGCGGCATCAGTCTGCCCCGCTGATAACTGGGAGCAAACGTAGGATTGCCAGCTATTGCCTGGTCAATACACATCACTTGGTCACGGTAGAATCGGCATAACAAAACCACTGCCGGCCGATCTACAGCTCCCGTAAGGAACTTAATGGCAGGCCGCGCCGAGTTAAGTAATGGATCGGTCTTCCGGATCAACCAGTCGAGCTGGATTGCGGCGGGACCCAAAACGTAAAGGCCACCTCGGAATGGGCCGATCAATCCTGCTTTCGAGAGGACTGCAAAATGGCGGTAGGTTGTACTCACAGGTTGACCGATCGCGTGAGCTGCTTGCTCAACGGTCCACTGACTTCTTTCAACCGAAAACAAGCCTAGTATCGAAAGCACCTTGTTGGACGTTGACATATGCCGTCACCTTGTTCGCGACCTTGCGTAAGCTGAACTTGGCCAGCAAGCCAAAAATAACTTCTCTTAATGGTTCGGGGGACGTCGGCGCTATATCCGATAGGCAACTGGTATAAAGGCCTTAACCCAAGGGAAAACCCGAATTTCACCACTTAATTCAGATCCCTGCCATCACAGGAATTTCGAGAATTAAGTGGATCAAGCCGCCCGCCAAAATTGTACAGAAAACGCGTGTATACGCGGGATGCATCAGAGCCGATGTGCGAGTTGGGTACCGAATGCACGCCAGTGACCCCCGTGCCCTTTATCAATTCCCATATACCGATAACGCACTTGACCGTCCTGGGAGCCGATTTGTTCGCGAACAAGGCGTCATCCAGATGAACAGTTTTCAAGCGACAAGTACGATCAGTCCCTCGGATAGATACGTTCAAATCCGTCGGCACCTTTCTACAAAGTGCTTGGGAATCTCCCTTAGGCGCAGAGAAAAGTTACTTGACACTTTAAATGACGCGCTTATCATATAATGGTAATAATGATTCGAAGCGCTTCGAACGCTTTGGCACGATATGGCTATGGGGGATTAAGTATGAAAGTAAGATGTCGAAAGATATTCGGGGTGGTGGCAGCATTCGTTACCCTCACAGCTATATCTTCTCTTCCGGTCACTGCTCAAATCCCGTCCAGTACAACAACTTCAACCGCGGCCGCAGTAGCTGCGCCTGCGCCTGATGACGCAGCCAATCCCGGATTGGCCGAAATCGTCGTCACAGCCGAAAAGCGAAGTGAGACCGCGCAGCGGCTGCCCGCCGCCGTATCCGTGATGACCGAAGATGTGCTGGTTCAACACGAAGTCGTTGACCTTTTGGGCATTCAGAATCTGCTGCCGTCGGCAAAGATGAACTACGAAAGCAGCGTGATTCAGGTCTTCATCCGGGGCGTGGGGTCACAGCTTGACCAGCCATTTATCCCAACATCCGTCGGCCTCAATCTAAATGACGCCCCGGTGTGCCGCTACTGTGCAGCCGGATCTTTCTATGACATACAGCGTGTGGAAGTTTTGCCCGGCCCACAGGGGACTCTCTATGGCAGCTCGGCGATCGGCGGCGTCGTCAATGTCGTGACCAACCGTCCGACGCACGAGTGGATGACAGATGCGACGATCGACTATGGCAACTTCAACACCAGACACGAGACGGTCGTGCAGAACGTCCCGGTAACGCCCAATTGGAGCCTGCGCGCCGCGGCGGATTTTTACGACGACGACGGCTTCAACAACAATGGAACATACGACCAGCATTCCAAAGCCTCTAGGCTGTCCTCCCTCTACACGGAAGGAGATGTCTCGGCGTTCCTCACCGGCTCTTTTTATGTGGACAACTTCCGTCCGAGTCCTGTTCAATATCTACCAATCCCTGCCGGCGGTGCCTATAGTTATCCAGCAACCGAATTGGCCACGAAGGAGTTCTACCCGCCGAACGGGTTGTCGTACGGTTACGGAAATTCCTATTCCGAGAGTTCCATGCTGGCCGGGCAATTCGATCTGACTCTCGGCGACATTGTACTTTCATATCTGCCGGCAGCAATCCACGCGTTCGTCGGCGGCGACCGCGATATTTTGGGTTTCGTGGCTCCAACGACTGCGTCCGTCAAGCAGTACTCGAATGAATTGCGCGCCAGCAGCAGTACCGGCAAGATCAACTGGATAGCCGGCCTATACCAGCTCTGGAATCACTCGACCTATGATATTGTCTTCGGGCCAAATCTTAGTGGCATGGATACCGACACGACCAACCGGAGCTATGCAGCTTTTGGGCAACTGACTTATTCTGTCAGCGACCGGGCGCGCTTGACCGCCGGCGTGCGCGAATCGAAAGACTCTCTGGAGTCGCCGCAATCCGATGTGATTTTTCCCACCGCGACTTTGGGTCGGGGAACCATTCCTTTCACATTCAACCACAGCTGGAACCGGTTTCAGTGGAAGGTCGGCGGCGAATATGATGTCGCGCGGGACTCGATGCTCTACCTCAACGTGCAGACCGGCTACAACCCGGGCACGTTCCGAACAGCGCCGGGAGTGGAGGGCCAGGCTGTCGATCCGCAGACGATGCTGGGTTATACGGCGGGCATGAAGAACCTCTTTCTGGATGGCCGCCTGCGATTCAATGTCGAAGGGTTCTACTACAACTACAAGAATCTGTTGGTGAACTCGCTGAATTTCAACACTGGAATCCTCTCCACCAATAATGCGCCGGACACACATATCAAAGGCGTCCAGGTCGATTTGGATGCGACGCCATTGCGCAAGCTGCAGCTGACCGCGAGCTTGGCTTACCTTGATGCCAAATTTACGGATTTCGAAGCCGGCGTACCGGGCGACGTAACTAACTACGCTGGATATCAACTTCCATTTGCACCGGACTTTACCGCGACGCTTTCCGCTCAATATAGTTTCGAGCTCGCAGGAAAGGGAACCCTCCGGCCGGGTGTCAGCACCTACATAAGCAGTTCTTACTGGACGATCTTCTCACATACTTCCAATCTGTATCAGCCGTCCTATACCAAGACGGATCTGAATCTCACCTACTACTCGCCTGGCGAGCGATGGGACATAGGAGGGTACGTCAAAAACTTGGAAAATACGGCCTCGCAGGGAGCAGGATCGGAGACTGGTCGGCCATATCCCTACGCGGGCTCCGCTTATTTCGATGCACCTCGGCAATTTGGGGTGAAGCTGCACGTCAAGTTTTGACCGCCTCCCTTGACAGTCGAGAATTTACTGTTATTGATCCTGGCACTGGCTGGAGCCATCGCAGCCTTTGATGCACAGGCGCTTTATTATCTCTCGCCTCTCATCTCGAACGATCTACATCTCGACAACTCGGAAATAGGCCTCGTCTCGTCCATCGTGCTGTTGACTACCGCCGTTTCCGCATTTTTAGTGGGCCGGTTGTCGGATCAAACGGGAAGACGAGATCGTTACCTGATAGCGGCATTTTTGATCTTCGCGCTTTGTTCCGGGCTGAGCGGATTAGCGTCATCGTTCGCGGCTCTTTTCTTCTCACGTGCGCTGATGGGCGTCGCAGAAGGTCCCGTCATACCGTTGAGCTTATCGATCATGATGGCGAGTTCATCACCCCGACGCCGCGGCTTCAACGCGGGCATCGTACAGAACTTGGGCGCTCAGCTAGTTGGAAGTATGCTTGGCCCCATCATCATCGTAAGGCTGGCAACCCTCTATGACTGGCGTACGTCGTTTTATATCGCCGGCGTACCGGGATTGTTGGTGGCGGCCATGATCGCCTTGTATGTACGAGATCCGATCGCGGGTCCGACCGAACGCCTGCGGACAAGCGCCGCTTCTCCCGCCAGATTCCGGGACCTACTCGCCTATCGAAACATACGCGTGTGCATGTGTCTCAGCGTACTGATGGCCTCCTGGTATTTTTTGTTGCTCACTTTTCTGCCATTGTACTGCCTTCGGGCGCTGGCGCTCACGCCGGAACGCATGAGTTACCTGATGGGAGTGAGCGGTGCGGCCGGCGTCACGTCCTCGATCGTTGTCCCCTACGTCTCGGATCGCATGGGGCGTAAGCCAGTGCTGATCTTATTTTTCTTGATGAGCGTAATGGCGCCCGTGGCACCTCTGATGAGCATCCAATCGAACCTGGTCATATTGCTCTGCATCTTTTGCGGCAGCCTCGGAATAGGAACGACACCGTTGATATTTGGGGTCGTGCCCATCGAGACCGTTGCGAATAAAGATGCGGCAGCCGCGTCGGGTTTGGTTTTGGCTACCGGAGCCGTTTTGGGCGGCTTCGGTATTACAGCACTTGCCGGTGGTTTGAGTGATCGCTACGGGCTGAGCATCCCGCTATACATGGCCGTCGGCTCAGCTTCATGCGCCGCGGCAGTGGGCTTCTGGCTTGTGGAGACTGCGCCCAGGGCTCAACCGGCAGCGCACTCACACCCGTGACGCGCGGATCGCAATCAATGCGTGAGTAAGGTTTGGGACCGAATCAACTGATCAGCGAGTCACAATGAGACAAGCATGAACACGAAATCGCAAGCCGAACCAAATCCATGGCATGAGGCCCTTTTCATAGGGGACTGGCATGAAACTGCAAACGCGATAAGCGTGATCGAACCCGCCACCGGCAAGGAATTGGCACGCGTCGGGCGCGCTTCGGTCAGTGACGTGTCGAAAGCTTCCATGATCGCAACAATCGCTCAAAAACGGTGGGCGGCCGTTCCATTCCGGGAGAGAGCGGCGGTTTTTCGTCGCGCAGCGCAAATTACTGAACGCCGCACGTCGCAGCTTGTGCAGTGGATCATGCGCGAAACCGGAGCGGTTGCACCGAAAGCGATGTTTGAGATCACCTCGGTGATCAATCACATGCACGAGGCGGCTGCCATGTTGACGAAGCCGACCGGACTTCTATTGCCCTATGACGGCGGCGGTTTGTCGATAGCACGCCGCATTCCGATCGGAATCATTGGAGTGATTTCCCCATTCAACTTCCCGTTCCTCCTGTCGAGCCGCGCGATGACACCGGCTCTGGCCTGCGGCAACGCGGTCATCCTGAAACCGGACCAACGAACACCCATAAGCGGCGGTTTGCTTCTCGCCGAAATACTTGTAGAGGCCGAGCTACCGGAAGGGGTGCTGTGCGTCCTTCCGGGGGATGCAGAAGTGGGCGAAGCGCTGGTCATCGACCCAGCGGTGCGCATGATCTCGTTCACCGGCTCAACCGCCGTCGGCCGACGCGTGGGCGAACTTGCTGGGAAGCACTTGAAAAAAGTGGCATTGGAGCTGGGGGGGAAGAACTCACTGATCATTCTCGACGATGCAGACTTGGATATCGCGGTCAAAAGCGGAGCTTGGGCAAGCTGGCTCCATCAAGGTCAAATCTGCATGAGTGCGGGTCGCCATCTGGTTCATGAGCGTGTCGCCGAGGAATACGTGAGTCGGATGTCCCAAAAAGCCGGTCAGCTCACGGTGGGCAATCCCTTTACGGAGCACGTGGCCTTGGGTCCGCTCATCTCTGCCGGTCAGGCACAAAAAGTGGCCGGCTTGCTGCGCGATGCGTTGGCGGCAGGTGCATCGTTGCATGCTGGCGGCCAGTCAAACGGCGTCTTTTTTCCCGCAACGGTGATATCGGGCGTAACCCCCGGCATGCGCGCGTACAGAGAGGAGATCTTTGGCCCGATCGTCTCAGTATCAACCTTCAGCTCAGATAAGGAAGCGGTTGATATGGCGAATGACACCGACTATGGACTTTCGGCAGGCATCATTACCCGGTCGATCTCCCGCGGCAAGGCCATTGCAGACCAATTGAGAGTTGGGCTCGTCCACGTCAACGATCAGACTGTGAACGACGACGGGCTGATGCCGATGGGCGGACAGGGAATTTCCGGCAATGGATCACGCCATGGCGGCCCGGCGAACGTTGAAGAATTCACTCAATGGCAATGGCTGACCATCAAAGATGCTCCGCCGTCGTACCCCTTGTGAAGTTCCTTGGCGGAACTCGTGCCAAAGAAACGCCTGAGCTCCAGCGTTATTCTTGGGGAGATAACTCGGTCTGTACTTGATGAGCAGTTTTACCATTGTCATCAGGGTGATATCGCCATGTTTTTGAAAAAAGCCTGGTATGTGGCTGCCTGGTCGGCGGAGGTCACGCCAACTCCTGTGGCACGAAGAATATGCGACGAACCGGTTGTTCTGTATCGGGACCACTCTGGTCGCATAGCCGCGCTGCAGGACTCCTGCTGCCACCGAGGTGCCGCGCTTAGTGTAGGGCGTGTGGTCGAGAGGGGCTTGCAGTGCGGATATCACGGACTCATATTCGGTGCCGATGGTATTTGCGTTCATATTCCTGGGCAGGATCAAATCCCATCCACCGCGAAGGTACGCAGTTATCCGATTGTCGAGCAGGATGACCTCGCGTGGATATGGATGGGACCTCCCGAGGAGGCTGATCCCGGCAAGATCGTTCGCTATCCTTTTCACGGCGATCTCAAGTGGCCCTATCGCTCGCAAAGGCTGCGTGTTAACGCCGACTATTTGCTTCTGGTAGACAATCTTATGGATCTGACTCACCTCGGTTACGTGCATTCCTCCACGGTGGGCGGGAATCCGCTGGTTCATGTGGAAGCGAAAACCACGACCGCACAAACCTCGTCCGGCTTGAAGCTCACCCGGCGGATGTTCAACTCTCCCCCTCCCCCCACCTACGTAAAGGCCGTCGGCTTCAAGGGCAATGTGGACAGGTGGCAAGAGTTTAAATACATAGCCCCAAGCACTGTTCTGCAATGGAGCGGTGCGGTTGATGCCAACCTCGAGGCGCCGAATGCGGGACCTCGGGAGGGGGGTTTTTCGCTTCGCATCTTTCATGGCATCACGCCCGAGACAAGCACCACCTGCCACTACTTCTGGTCCGCTGCTAATGGGTACCGTCAAGATGACCCGGAAGCGACGGAGCAGCTGTTTGAAGAGATCAATGTCGCCTTCGCTGAGGACAAGGCGATGATCGAACTCCAGCAATTACGCCTCAAGGAGCTAGGCGAGGGCGCTCTCATCGCTATTCAGTCGGATAAGGCGCGCCTCAGCATGAGACGCGCTCTCAATGGTTTGTTGTCGCGTGAGACTGGATGACCGCCAGCAGCAACCCCGGGGACGCCTAAAAGTGAATTTCGTCAAGCCGTCGCCCGTCAATCAACACCGGCATCGCACTGACGGGTATCGCAAGCATTTGCGCCCACTCGCCGCTTCGATTGACCCAGCGATGATTGGTTCCTCGCTGTACGACGACGTCGCCTCGATGAAGCGTCTTGGTGGCGCCGCCTTCCAACTCGAGATCTATCGAACCCTTGGTGATCATGACGTAGTCAACCGACAGCGTCCGGTGCATCGCCGTCGTTTCGCTGGGAGAAATGTCAATTATGCGCAATGCAGTTCCGGCAGCTGGGGTAATGCCGGCAAACGACTGTGCGAGATCGCGCGCATCCATGTTATCGGCCGGCGTCTTGTCGGTCACCCAGAGAAGAACAGTTCTAGATCCGTTGGGGCCAAGGGGAACGCAGGGAAGCACTTGGTCAATAAATTGCGCAACACCCGAGGCATCGTGCTGCGCGATGACTCTCCTTACTTCGTAACTATCTGACGACTGATTCATCGACGTCTCCTCCCCATTCTAGAATGTGTCGCGGACGGGTGGCATGCCCAACGGGCCTGACACGCCGGGCGGCATTCGCCTGTCACACATCAATATGTGTTGGCCTTACTGGATGTTCCGACCGTGGCTGTCGCTCCAGTTCGTTCGACAATATCATCTGAACGCTTGGCCACATTTCCCGCGTCCATGCTCTGAGCAAGTTGAACAGCGTTTTGACCCGCCAGTCGACCCGAAGTAAAGGCCCATCCGAGCCCATGCCCATGTCCAAGTATGATGTTGAATTTTCCGACTCCCACCCCCCCGGCGGCAAATAGCCCACGGATCGGCGTGCCGTTGTGATTGAGAACCCTCAATTTGGTATCCACCCGCAGTCCGATGGGCGAAGGCAGCGCCCAAAGTTGCAGTGGCCCGAGCGCATGGTAGGGACCTTTCACGATCTGTTTATCGGGTTCGCGTTCACTGTTGACGTCGGCGACGGTCTTTTCGAGTTGGCCACCGACAAAGCCGAGCTTGGCGCTCAGCTCGGTCAAAGTTTGAGCGGTGAACAAGAGATCCGGCCTCGAGCGCTTGAAATCTTTGAAATAAGCGTATGCGACAGCGGGAGCCGTCGCGAAAAAGTGAGGCCAGCGACTGAACTTGGCAGCTAGTCTTTCATCCAACAGGACGTAACATTGCTTTTTAGGAAGTTTGGCGACCTGAATGCCGGCGGTCATCCCCGCGACGATCCGGCCTCCCTGCGTGTCAACGAGAATTGCGCCCGCCTCGTATACCTGCGGGTCCGGCACGATGGACGAAGCGAGAAAGCTGCTCGCGAATGGCCGTATCATGAAGGCCGGCATGTGTTTGACAGCCCAAGCCATGGCTCCCGTAGCCGCTCTGGAGAGAGGAAGCTTGGAAAAAAAGGTGGGCCGTGGTGGAGTCACGAACCTCAAATTCAAAATGTGCTGTGGACCCATATCAGGCCGGCCGACGATCTGTGCCCCGATGGCAGCCGCCATCAATTGCCCATCGCCAGTCGACAGAGGATTTATCGGTGAAATGTCCTCCGGCCATGAAGGGATGTATTTTCGTAAGAGCGCCGCATTAGCACTCATATCACCGCTGGCCAAAATTACCGCCCGATGCGCTCTGACCTTTATGTACCCGTTGGCGGGTCCGGTGGCCTCGATCCCGGCCACACGGTCACCCTCCATCAAAAGTTTGGTGACGCGACTTTGCACGAGGATATGTACATTCAGCTTGCGAGCAGCTTTTTCGAGGCGATCGATATAGGCTTTGGAGCCCGGCATCACTTGATGCATACGATCCACTGCATATGGAGGCTGGGGCAGGGGCCCAAGAAAATTAACGCCTAAATTGTTCAGAAAGGCGATCGTGCCAGCTGAGTTCTCCGCAAACATTCTGGTCAAGTCGGGGTCCTGTTCGAAACCACGCGCGGTGGCCAGGGCCGAAAGCTCAGCGGCATGAGCTTCGGGACTGTCGCTGATCCCCGCAGCTTTTTGATAAGTGGATCCGGCTGCCATGATCGTTCCAACGGACAGCATGGTGGTTCCGCCGATCCGGTCACCTTTTTCCAGAAGTACGACCCTGGCGCCGTGCGTCGCTGCCGTTACGGCGGCGATGAGGCCGGCCCCACCCCCCCCAATGACGACAACGTCTGTATCGGTGGGCGCGACTCTAGTGCTCATTTTATTGTCCTTCAACTAATCAGTGAGGACTCGTCCCATTTGGGAGAGCAGAAAGCCGTCAAAAATGGAATTGCCGCGGCCGAATTCGCTGAGCATTTCATCTATACAGCCTTGGAACTTACATTCTTTAACTGATCAATACTGAAGCCAGCGACTTCCTTGTACGAGCTTTGCCACAGGGCAAGTTCGCTGTCCGAGATCACGTCCGACAGCTTAGAAAAACGTGCCCCTCCGGTCCGCTGCTCGACCACGTTTAATATGGCGTCTGGCGCCCTGTCGCGATTCGTAAGAACGATCTTGGCAGTTGCCGGCCGGCGTTCATCTTCATAAGCACGCAGCGCTTCGATTGGATTGTCCAGGGCAGCCAATCTTTGAGCCAGGACACGTCCATCTATGATGGCTTGGGCGGATCCATTGGAGCCGCGCGGCAACATCGGATGGGCGGCGTCGCCAAGCAAAGATATACGTCCATCTCCCCAGCATGCCAGCGGATCTCGATCGACGACGGGATACTCATAAATGGCCACGGCATTGACTATCATTGCGGGAACGTCCAGCCAGTCGAACTTCCAATCCGCCATGTAGTCGATGAAGTCTTCATGACTCGCCTGGCGGGTCCAATCCCTGATTCCGCAATCCTCCTTGGAAACTTCCACAACCCAGTTGATCAGCGCGTGGCCTTCAACATCGATGTTTTCGCGAATCGGGTATGCAACCATTTTTCCGGTCTTCGACGTGCCGACATACGCCATGCTCTTGCCGCTGAGAAACGGCATGGCGCGTGTTACGCCCCGGTAAGAAATGGTGCCATGAAACCTAAAATCGAGATGTTGAGGATGCAATAGCCGTCGAAGGGCGGAATTCACGCCGTCGCAACCAATCACCACGTCGCCACGCGCCTCTGTAGTCCGTCCGGCGCCATTTGCAAATGAGACGCTCGCAAAGTGTCCGTGATTTTCGGCCGCAACACAGCGCTGGTCGGTAACCAAGGAGTCATTTCCGAGGCGCGCCCGAACGGCATCTACCAGAACGCCATGCAGATCCCCTCGATGTATTGATATCTGAGGCGCAGGGTATCCAGCGTACCGGCCGCGTTCTTCCCGATAGACCAGTTGGCCATGCGACGTGAACAAACTGACGTCCTTGGTTTCGACGCCGCACGCGAGCAATTCATCGAGGAGTCCCAGTCGCGCGAGTTCACTCACGGCGTGTGGAAGCAAATTGAGGCCGACGCCAAGCGGCTTGATTTCTTTCGCCGCTTCGAACACCCGACACTCGATACCCACCTGGTGAAGCGCCAAGGCCAAACTCAATCCGCCTATTCCTCCACCGACGATAACTACGTACATATCATCCCCGATCGCGATCCATTGAACCCTCGGCCAGGGTGTACCATACTACGCCGTTCTCATTTTTCGATAATTTAAATACACGACCTACTAGATTTTCGGTTGCTGCATGGCGATAAAAGCGCTAATTCGAGTGCCGGGTCCTGAACCACTTTTATTCAATTTTCATCGAAAAAAACCGCCTCGCGAATAATCGGCAGCCACATGACTTGTTAATTCTAATCTGTCTTGACAGCAATTTTCTCATAAAGCAGGATTAATGTCCAAGAAGAAAATTTAGGTCAACGAAGGTTATCGATGCAGTTTTACTTAAATGGGTTCAGGTCCGGGAATCCGGACCTATCGCCGGCGCGCACGTCAGAACAGCAAACGGACGAGATGCCCCAGGAAGCAGATGTATTGATCGTGGGGTGCGGGCCGGCCGGTCTCACCTTGGCTGCCCAGCTTGCCGCTTTTCCCAACATCAAGACCTGCATTACCGAGCAGAAACTTGGCCCGCTCGATATCGGCCAGGCCGACGGCGTCGCATGTCGCACGATGGAGATGTTCAACGCGTTCGGATTCGCCGAGCGCGTGCTTAGAGAAGCCTACTGGGTCAACGAGACCAGATTCTGGAAGCCGGCAGAGGCGCCTCAGGAAGGAATCGTACGTTCAGGAAGAATCAAGGACACCGAGCCAGGGCTTTCAGAATTTCCTCATGTCATTCTGAATCAGGCCAGGGTCCATAAGTTTTTTTTGGAAGTCATGCGAGATTCTGCGGCCAGCATCCAGCCCTATTACGGTTTGCGCTTCCTCGATGTGAAAGTCGCGACGGGAGACAGCAAATATCCCGTAATCGCCACGTTCGAACGGCTCGGCGCGCAACGAGGGAGCGAGGTTGCGACGGTCCGGGCACGCTACATGGTCGGTTGCGATGGGGCGCGTAGTGCCGTACGCCGGAGCATTGGCCAGACGCTCAAGGGTGATTCCGCCAATCAGGCGTGGGGCGTGATGGACGTGCTGGCCGTGACTGATTTCCCGGACGTCCGCGTTAAGGCGGTGATCAATTCAGCTGAGCACGGCACCATCGTGCTCATCCCCCGTGAAGGCGGATATCTGATACGCATCTATGTCGAGATGGACGAGCTGGAAGCAGGCGAGCGTGTCGCCCGCAGGACAATTGGCATAAACGACGTGATTGCGGCCACACAACGTGTTCTGCACCCCTATACGGTTGAGGTGAAGCAGGTCGCCTGGTGGTCGGTTTACGAAATCGGGCAGCGGCTGTGCGACCGCTTTGACGACCTTGGGGTGCAGGGTGAACCGCGGTTGTTCATTGCCGGTGATGCGTGTCATACGCACAGCCCCAAGGCGGGTCAAGGCATGAACGTTTCAATGCAAGATGCCTTCAACCTGGGATGGAAACTGGCGTCTGTCATCCAGGGCACTTGCACGCCTCAGTTGTTGCGGACCTATAACGAGGAGCGGCAGGCCGTCGCGAAGGAATTGATCGAGTTCGATCGCAAATGGGCTTCGATGCTCAGCGCGCCGTTGAAATCCGCAACCAATCTCAACGGCGTCGATCCAGCGGAAGTCAAGAACTACTTCATCAGCAGCGGGCGCTATACCGCTGGGACTGCCACTTGCTATACGCGTTCGACCATCACTGGACCACCTGTTTATCAGCACCTCGCGACAGGTTTTCCGGTAGGTCGGCGCTTCCATTCCGCTCCGGTCCTGCGCTTATGCGACGCCAAGCCAATGCAGCTGGGTCATGCGGCCACTGCAGACGGGCGATGGCGGCTGTTCGTTTTCGCCGATATCGAGGATCCAAGAGCGGCGAATTCGCGGCTTGCCGCGTTATGCGAAGTCTTAGCGCACTCGCCTTCGTCACCGGTCATGCGATATACAGCTGATGGGCTGGACATTGACGCGACGTTCGACGTCAGGGGGATATTCCAGCAAGCGCACCACCAACTCGATCTGGAGGGAATGCCGGACATCCTCCTCCCCAGGAAGGGGCGGTTCGGGCTCAAGGATTACGAGAAGGTATTCTGCCCCGATTTCGAGTCGGGCCGGGATGCGTTCGAAATGCGAGGGATTGATCGGCACTCTGGGTGTGTCGTAATCGTCCGTCCCGACCAATACGTCGCACACATACTTCCGCTGGACGCGTACGCCGAGCTTTCCGACTTCTTCGCCTGCTTCATGATCCGGCAACGTTGAACTCCGACATATCGTCCCAAGGGCACGTGCATGACTGATAGCAACGCAAGCCGCGTACCCACGCCGACCGATCCTAACCTTCTATCGGCGATGCATCGGCTGAATCTCAAGCCACTCTGGGACTTATATAAGGGCTTGAACACACGTGAGCCC
>Ga0181537_10001422_pt1 | contig 22133 bp, 15 predicted proteins | sample PEATcosm2014_Bin_39_FD_119765 | JGI IMG/M metagenome (GOLD analysis project Ga0181537, IMG submission 119765) | Peatland microbial communities from MTU Mesocosm Facility, Houghton, MI, USA - PEATcosm2014_Bin23_10_metaG | ecosystem: Environmental > Terrestrial > Soil > Wetlands > Peat | place... | reverse complement strand
GACGAGGTCTCGGTGACGGTGCCCAACAGCCAGTACGATGGCGCAGTTGAACCCAAGCTCTTCGACCTCGATCGGGTCGAGGTGCTGCGCGGTCCCCAGGGGACCCTCTACGGTGCGAGTTCCATGGGCGGCACCATCCGCTTCATCACCAAGCAGCCGGATCTGCATGACTTCAGCGCGACGGTGAGCACCGACCTCTCCAAGACCCATCATGGCGGCTTCAACAACGATGAGTACGGGATCTTGAACATTCCGGTGATCGATGGTGTCTTCGCGCTGCGCCTCGGCGTCGACCTCTCGAACGACAGCGGCTACATCGATCATTACATCCCGACTCAGAATGGCGTGGGGCCGACGCTCGGTTCCGTGCTAACCCTCGGCACCAACGACAGCACCGGCATCCTCGGCGAGCGCGGTGTCAACGATGTGCGCACCCAGGTGGTGCGGCTCACAGGCCGGATCGCCGCACCGGATGACTGGGTGCTCACCCCTGCGATCTTCTGGCAGCGCACCGCGGCCGCCGACACAAACGTCTTCTACCCGGACATCGGACTATACGATCAGGACAAGCGCGTGGCGGAGCCCTATGCGGACGACCTGGAGGTCCCGAGCCTGACGATCACGAAGAGCCTGGACGACTGGGGCGACTTCAGCTCGATCACGAGCTACTTCAAGCGCGATTTCAGGCGCATCACCGACGGCACGTACTACAACTCGAACGTGCTTGCCAACACCTTCATCGTCGGGGGATTTGCGAATGGCTACTACACCACCCCACCGACACCGATACCGACGGCGCAACAGCTCTATGCGACCGAAACGGTGCTCGGCTTCCTGCCCTCACCCGCGGGCTACGATGCGCGCACCCTGCAGTACTCGGAGGAGATGCGGCTCGCTTCCAAGAACGCCTCGATTGCCGGGCTCGGCCTCAAGTGGACGGTGGGGGTCTATTACGCGGATCAGCGCCGGCGCTTCCTCGACGATGAGTACATCCCGGGCCTGCAGTCGACGTTTCAGAGCATCTTCGGCTATGGGATCGGCTCGCCGGCCTCGATTCTCGGTCCCAGCTACGCTCCGACCACAGCCTTGTTCCCGGCGGAGTCGTTCGCCAATGACCTCATCTACTCAGGGCACATCTGGCCGCGCCAGAAGCAGATCGCACCGTTCGGCGAGGCGACGCTCGACATCACCTCCGCGCTCAAAGCGACCGTCGGCGTGCGTTACGTGTCGGCGAAGTCCGAGGAGTCGGTGTACAGCGGCGGCTACTACTCCTACGGATTGCCGGCGGTGTACGTCGTCGACGAGACTTTTCACGCCACCACGCCGAAGTTCTCGCTCGAGTACGCGCTCGACCCCAGCACCAACGTCTACATGACCATCGCGAAGGGCTTCCGTCTCGGCGGGCCGACGGGTCCCGACCCCGCGTTTCAGCCGAACGGGCCGCACGGCACACCCGGGCCCTGCGACAGTGACTACGAGAACTACGGACTCACGGGGGCGCCGAGCGAGTACGACTCCGATTCGCTCTGGAGCTACGAGCTCGGCTGGAAGGGACGCTATCTCGACAATCGCCTGTCGATCGATGCGGCGGTGTACACCATCAGCTGGTCCAACATCCAGCAGACCATCAATCTGCCGATCTGCGGCTTCTACTTCACCGCCAATGTGGGCGACGCGAAGATCTACGGCAGCGAGCTCGAGGTGCGCGCGCTGGTCAGCCCGGGCGTGACGGTGTCGTTGAATGCGGGCTCGACGCACGCCTACATCTCCTCGCTGAGCACCGAGGGCGAGGACATCGTGTACGTCGGCGAGCAGGTGCTCGGCGTGCCGATCTACACCGTGACGCCGAGCCTCGACTACGACCGTCCGGTGACGCAAGAGTGGCACGCCTTCGCTCACCTCGATTTCCCCTACACGGGGCGCTCGCGGGGCTACTTCGACTCGAGCGGCCTGCCGCACGTCTTCCAGCCGGGCTACGGCATCGGCAACGTGAATCTCGGCATGAGCCGCGACCGGATCTCGATCGCGCTCTATGCGAAGAACGTGTTCAACTGGAAGAACGTCATTCAGTACCCGTCGGTGAACTCGGTCGAGCAAGGCTACACGGTGCGTCCGCTCACCTTCGGTGTGACCGCCACGTTCAGCCTCTGATGCGGGTGCACATTTTGCCGCGTCAAATACCGGGTTACCGGTAGTCCAAACACAGAAACACGGTATTCGAGTGCCCAGCGCTGTCGAGATTCGTGCTCTTGCACAATATATCTTGTAACGTGCAGTGCCACCACAAGGAACGGATCTCCAGCGCAACATCGGGTCGTGAGCCAGCACTGGCGCAATTTGGGTGTACCGTGGTCCCTATACCTCGTCGAGTCGAATCACAGCCCGGGGGCGCATGGGCGAATTGACCCTGGACCGGACTGGGGTTGCAAACGGCCTGGTCGGCCACGTGCGGGTGCGGGGGCGCACGATCGTCTGGTGCGATTCGGCATTTGCGCAAATGTTTGCCTACGCCGCCGAGGAATTGATCGATCGGCCCGCGAGCGTGCTCTGCGATGGCGATAAAATCCGTGTCGACTGTGGCGAACTGGAAAGTCCGGTCATCGCGCCGGGCGAGATCCTGAGAAGGGAACTGCAGCTGAGGCGCAAGGACGGCTCGCCGGGACGGTACGACATCAGCATGAATTGGCTTTCGCCCGAAAGCGATGAGTGGTGCGGCGCCTTTATCGATGTTTCAGAGGATCGAAACACGTGGCTCTCTCTCATCGAGGCCGAAGAGCATTACCGGAGCCTGTTCGTGGCGATGGCGGAAGGCATCGTCCTCCATGCGCGGGACGGGCGGGTCGTTGATGCCAATGGCGCAGCTGAAAGAATTCTCGGTCTCAGTCGCGGTCAAATCCTGGGAAAGACGTCGATGGATCCGCAGTGGCAGGCCATGCACGAAGATGGGACCGCGTTTCCCGGTGACGAGCACCCTGCATCGGTCACGTTACGGACGGGACGGCCGCTGCGCGATCAACTGATGGGCGTCCGGGCGCGAGGCGGCAGCGTGCGCTGGATCAGCATCAATACGCAGCCGATCTTCGGCGAAGACGGTTCGGTGCCGAGCGCCGCGGTCGCCACGTTCGTGGACGTCACAGAGGCGCGCAGTGCCTCGCAAGCGATCAAGAAGGCGCTCTGGACGAAGGATGCGATGCTGCGCGAAATACACCATCGTGTGAAGAACAATATGCAGGTGATTTCGAGCCTGCTGCGATTGCATAGAAGGCATCTTCAAGGTGCCGGAGCCGCCTGCATTTTTCTCGAATGCGAAAACAGGATTCGCTCGATGGCGCTCGTGCACGAGCAGCTCTCCAGTTCGACGTCGCTCACAGACATAGATTTTGGCAAGTATCTCGGCAATCTTTCCCAGCTGATTGCGCAAAGCCAGCGCAGCGGTGATGCCCGGGTGAAAATCACCATTGATTGCGAGCCGCTGCGCATCGGCGTCGAGACGGCAATTCCCCTTGGTTTGATCGCCAACGAACTCATGACCAATGTGTTCAAGCATGCCTTCGACAAAAGGAAGGAAGGAAACCTTACGCTGAGTCTCAGAAGTACCGGTGCCGGTACGCTCTTGCTATCGGTCGCCGATAATGGAATCGGCCTGCCCACCCATTTCAACTTTCGGGAGACCAAATCGGTCGGGCTGAGCATCGTTAGAAATCTGGCGCGTCAACTGCGCGCGAGTTTGTCCTTTCGCGAAGTCGCAGGCGGGGGTTCCTGCGTCGAAGTCTCTTCGTCGTACGGAGCATAGAATTCATGTCGGCCAGCGCAGACGCCTTGGTTCCTCCGCCCACGCGCCGGCGCATCCTCGTCGTCGAGGACGAGGCGCTGGTCGCGGCGGATCTCGAAGAACGGCTCGAAGTCCTCGGATTCGAGGTCTGCGGTGTCGCCGACAGCTGTGAAGGTGCGATCACGGATGCACACGCTTTGCAGCCAGACCTGGTTTTGATGGACATCCATCTCATCGGACCGAGGGACGGGATCGACGCCGCGATCGAAATCCATGAAACCAGCAATATTCCAGTGATTTTCCTTACGGCGTACGCCGATGATGCCACCCTGGCCCGGATCCGCCCGGCCGATCCCTTCGGCTATATCGTAAAGCCGTTCGCGGAAAGGGACCTCAAGGCAACACTCGAAGTGGCGTTTTTCCGCAAGCAGGCCGAAGCCCAACGCTCCAATATGGAGCAGTGGCTGGCGATCACCCTGAGCAGCATAGGGGACGGCGTCATCGCGACCGACCTGGACGGGAAGGTCAAATTCATCAATCCGATGGCTGCGGGCATGACCGGTTGGATCCGAAACGCCGCCTTGGGCCGCAACATAACCGAGGTCTTTGCCCTGCAAAGGCACGGCAATGACATTTCTGTCCACGAGTTGCTCGATCTCGCCTTCAAGGGTGGCATCACCACGTACCTGGAGGATGGTCATTCGCTGGTGCTCAAGGATGGGCGAACCCTTCCCGTCGCCGACAGCATCGCCCTGATCCGCGATGACCGCAAAGCCATTTCCGGTTGGGTGATCAATTTTCGCGATATGACGGCATCGATCGCGACCGAGATGCAAGGAAGTCAGGCCGAGGAGAAATTGAGGACGGCGCAAAAACGGGGAACTCTCGGCAATCTGGCCGGCGGCGTCGCCCATGACTTCAACAATCTCCTGCACATCATCGTTACAGGAACCTCGCTTGGCCGGGAGCTTCTCGACGAATTGGAAAGCGGCGGAGACCTGCATCGGCTGGGAGAGCTCCTCGATCAAATCGAGGGCGCGGCCGACAAGGGAGCGAATCTTTGCGATCAATTGCTCGCCTATGCCGGGCAGCAGCATCTCGCACCGAAGAACCTGGAATTGACCAGGTTCATACGCGATGTGATGGAACTGCTCGGCGCGACGGTGGCCAAGAACGCGAAACTGGTGTTCGATCTCGCCAATGACCTCCCCTTGATTCGCGCAGATGTCGGTCAATTGCAGCAGCTCCTCATGAATCTGGTCGTGAACGCATCGGAGTCGCTGGAGAGCCGCCCCGGCCGCATTGTCGTCGGAACCACGAGGCTCGAGGCGGATTCAGGGTATTTCTCCCGATGCCAGATCGGACGCGACCTGCCGGCCGGCGTTTATGTCGTTCTGAAGGTGACCGACACAGGGTGCGGGATGAGCCCGGAATTCGTGGAGCGAATCTTCGATCCCTTCTTTACCTCCAAAGATATGGGACGCGGCCTGGGCCTGGCGGCTGTCGCGGGAATTGTTCGATCGTCAAGCGGCGCCTTGCGCGTCGAGAGCATTGTCGGCCATCGCACCAGTTTTGAAGTGGCCTTTCCGCCGGTGGATAGTGACTCCGACCGACGCCCCAAGGTCGGGCGCAAACGTGGGTGGTCGGGGTCGGGTCTTGTCTTGTTGGTTGATGACGAAGCGGCCGTGCGGAATGCATGTGGTTTGCTGCTGAAGAGCCTGGGTCTCGATGTCGAGTCGGCCGAAAGCGGCCGCGAAGCGCTGGCCCTGGTGCGAGAGAATCAAGGACGCTATCGTTTTGTGTGCATGGATATGCTGATGCCGGAAATGTCCGGTCGCGATGCGTTCAAGGCCATCCGGGCGGAATTTCCCGCTTTACCCATCATCCTCATGAGCGGCTACACCGAAGGTCTCGATGAGGGGCTTTTGGAGAAAGGGCAGCCGACCGCGTTCCTCCGCAAACCCTTTTCAAAACAAGATCTGACCGACCTGCTCTGGAGGATTCTGGGATGAACGTCCGCCCTCGCCGCAAAAATGAGGAGTCAGTTGGCGTCGCGATTCCGGTCTATGGCGTATCCGGTGGTTATTCCGGTCTAAACCGGTATATATTCGGGTATGATCAAGGCCGACACCCTTCAGATTACGTCCCAACTTCTGGCTCTGCTGTCCGAGTTGGACGAATTCAAGGGGGCTTGGCGAGCTTAGGGGCCGCGTGGTTTGCTCGGCAAATCGGGGCGCCAGCAGGCTTCTGCGCAGAGCCGTCGGCCGTTGCCGGGCCGCCCGTGTCAACGCCGGCGTGCAATGAGAGCCCGCCGCACGAGCCGCACCATTCGGCTCACCCTCCAGTCCCTGCAGCCGGCTTCAGCGAGTGCCGAGGTGGCAGCACTTTCTTGTAGCCCGACCACGTTGGGCACGAGTTGTGCGTTCCCGTGATAACTCGTGAATGCAATGGCCTGCGCGTTGTCTACCTCGCACCCCGGAGTCGTTACACGCATTACACACCTTAGATCGTCGTCAACGGACCAAGCCAAATCCGTTCGCGCCTGTCAGGCCGCTGGTGTTAAAGCATGGAGTTAGTCAAAAGCGACCTCTTGCCTTCGCCCCTGCGAGAAAATTGCTTGCAAAATGGCGCGCCGCAACATGCATCTGACCTCCTGAGACCTCACAGCTAGACGGGCACGCGCGTTCCTGTGCTCGTGGCCCTTGATGAGACTTTCGTCGTCGGCCTCCGACCGTTCAGAGCGCAGGTGGGTTGCCACACGCGAAACTACGATAGTTCGAAGGGTTTCCCTTCCTGTCCCACACCGTGACTTTTGGATACACGCAGATAGGACGCGTCATTACGACGGGCTTCGCCGGATCGTCATCGGTGTACTTGGTCGCCACCAGAAAATCCGGTGCATGACCATGCTCGACCCAGTTCACCAGAGCATCCATGATGTCCCGATCAGGCCCCCTCTTCGGCCGCTCAGGTTGCAGGCTCGCGGAGATGTTGTTCGGCCCGGGTCCTCCCATGCAGTGTTCCATGCCCGGCAGCTCGAAGGCCCGGTAAAATTGCCCGACTTTTTTCTCAGCTTCACTCCGTGATGACCCCGCCTGCAGATCACCGGCCACCAAGGCTTCCTGGTATTTCTCGAACCCCGGCGCGGACACATCCACCGTGCCTATATATGCGATGATCTTGTGGCCGTCGGCCGAGAAGCTTTGCAGGAGCGTCTCATGGGCGGGCGGCGGAACGACGAGATACTTATAGGCCTCCGGCGGGAACATGGCGCCGAGATTTTCCAGGAATCTCCAGTAATACTCCGTACCCGGTGACATGCCGAGCGAATAGCCGCGCTTCACCGCAGCGACCTCGAGCTCCGTTAAACAGCTGCTTCCCTTGGTCGTTCCGCAAGCCAGTGCGCCGGGGTCGAATCTGCATTGCTTGGGGTATGAAATCAGGCCGTCCTTGACTCCGTCGACCGAGTCGCACGCAGCTATTGCTGCGCGGGAGATCATTTGCAGCGTCTGCGGCCCGAGTCCTTTGGACTGTGCCACGATGCCCGGAAGCTCCCCGATGGACGGCAGGTGTAGATCGATGACGGGAGGAGCTGCCCCGCCAATTGCCATTCCATCAAAGTCGTCAGGATTGTGCATCGCCGACTCATACCCTTGCACAGCCCCGCCAGAACATCCCGAGAAATAGACGTGATGGGCCGGCTTGCCGTAGAACTGCGCAACCAGCGCCTTGGTTGCAACGGCGGTCACATGAGTCGCGCGAAAGTGGTGGTCAATCACTTTTTCAGGTTGACCGACAGCCCATTGCCAGTCCATGGACTCGCCCTTGTGACCTTTGTCGCTTCCCATGACCGCGAAACCGCGGTTAATGAGCTTCGACATGAGGGTATAGGGAATAGCTCCCAACAGGCCGCCGTCGCCCTCCTGAACGAGTCGACCGTTGTAGTGATCCTCGGGGAGCCATGCTTCGAAGTTGATTTCCGAAGATGGGGTCGGAGTAAGTAAGCCGATGACTCTACAGAAAGGCACCCTGACCGTGCCGTGCGCCATTTGCTCCGCCATGGGCGCGCTTAGTTTGTCCTTAAGCTGCGTGATTGACTCGGCAGACATCGATGCCGGAACAACGAATGGCGCCATCATGTGCTTGGCTGAGAGGATGCGACCGTCAGTAATTTTGGCAGCCGCAAGAGCCTCGCAATCATAGGCGACCGCGGTTCCGACCACTCCAGCCGCGCATATACCTAGTAGAAGGAGATGGATACAAAAGTACCGATAATGTTTTGGCACCCACGGGCCTTGCATGACTGTTCTCCAATTACCTGGCGCGCATAGAACTCAGAAGCGTTGGGTGTAGCTGAGTACGGCCTCGCGAGGCGCGGATCGCAGTCCCGAGTAAATTTTACCGGCTGTCGCGTTGATGTTGAACATGTTGGTATACGTTACCTCGTCGGTAAGATTAGTCCCCGTGAGTGCCCATTCCCAATGCCTGGTGTCGTTAGACAGCCTCAGGCTCGCGTTCACCAACGTGTATCCGGACTGCGTGCCGTAGGCAGCGAGTCCGTATGCCCGCACGTAACTTCCGATGTAGTTCGCATCCGCATCGACCGCGATAGCCAAATCCCCCGTGATGGGCCGATTGTAGGTACCGCCGCCGCCCGCGAACCACTTCGGCGCCAGTTGAATCGGTTGGCCAGATAAATTCTGACTGCCGACACCATTTGTCGTCACACATCCGGGCGCGTAACCATAAACCTGGTCCGTGCTGCAAGGTGCATTTGAATAGTTCGTATAAATCGCCTTGTTGTAGTCAAGATGAGTTCGCAGCGAGAAGTCGCGCACAACCCTGTAGCTCGATTGAAATTCGGCTCCCCGGGATCGAGCTCCGCCGGCATTGTTAATGCTGAACAGCAACGGCTCGTTGGGCACGATCTTCAGCGATGTCACCTGGAGATTACGAAAGTTGTAATTGTAGATATCGAAGGTGGCATTCAACCTCTTCTCCAACCACTCCCCTTTTATGCCGAACTCACCGCCGATCGAGGTCTCTGGCTTAAACTCTAGGTTGGCTGCTGTTGTGACATTAAGCACCTCCGCAGTCGAGGTCCCGCCTGATTTATATCCCTGCTTGAAAGCGCCGTAGACGTTGACATTAGGCAGGACGTGCCACGTAAGCGTAACTTCAGGCGAGACATTATTGCCCGTCACGGGCGATCGAATCACCGTACCGACAGGTAGAAAGAACGGGAAGCCGAACTTGAGTTGCGGCTGATCGTTGAGATAAAGGCTCTGCTCCGTGGTGAGCTTCGGTTCGTGAGTCCAGCGCGCGCCGGCGGAAAGCTCTAAATTTGCGGGTAACTTGAGGTCACCCGAACCGAAGAGGGAGTAGGTCTTATCGGTCGTTACATCGGAATAGGTCTGGGAATCGATTCGACCCGTCACCGTGTCGGGGCCCAGCGGCAACACATAGTTATTACCCTGCCACAGATAGCGGCTGTCTTCGAAATAACCGCCAAACGTGAAGTTGATCGGCCACCTGAATGAGGTGTTTGCTCGTAGCTCCTCACTCGCCTGTCGGTACGTGAGGGATTGGGCGCCTATATAGAAAGGGAGCGAGGACTCGATGCCCACGAAGGCGTTGGACTCCATCTTGTAATAGCCCGTGATGGAGGTGAGTGTCATGGAATCGAATTTGTAGGTTAAGTTGGCACTGGTCAGATTATTCTCGTTGTTCGAATAGGGAACACCGCCGTTCGAACCCGGGTAATGACTTGCCAGGGTCGAATTGAGACCCCCTTCGATCGCAATGGCATGTTGCGAACAGTTGGGGTCGGCTGGATCCGTAAAGGTGTAACCAAAGTTCGCGCTAACCACGTAGTTATTGACGCCGGGAGCGCAGAGAACCACCTGGTTGGCTCCGTCGCTATTAGCCCGGTACACTCCGTCAATGAATTTGATCAGGGCCGTGAAGCGGTCGCCAGGCGTGTACTTGACCGACACTCGACCAAGAACTTGGTACTCACCGTCGATGTACTTGTTTACCGGTCCCGGATCAATGAGCGGCGCGTAGCCGACCGGATCAACGATAGGCACCGCCTCGTTTCTGAGGTAGCCTCGCTGCTCCTGAGCCATCCCCGCGAAACGCACCGACAGATCATCTGTGATCGGGAACGTCACCGCGCCGGTCGCTTGCGGCGCGTCGAGGTGGTATTCGTAGCCGATGCGCATATACCCATCGAAGGTATTGCCGGGATCGACGCTCGTAATCGACACGACACCGGCGGGATTGTTCTTTCCGAAGTACAGTGCTTGGGGCCCCTCCAAGACCTCGACTCGTTCCGTGTCGAGCAGCCCGAGCGTGGAAACTCTTCCAACGGTAAGGTTGATGCCATCGATGTTGTAGGCCGCCTCCGGTGCGACACCAGGATCCGAGGGAGCTGAAAAATTGGCTATGCCTCTAATCGCAATTGTGCCGCCCGTACCCGCAAAGCTCGATAGAATCATCAGATTCGGTACTACTTCCGTCAAATCCTTCGAATCAGTGATATTCAATCGCTGAATATCGTCCGCGGTTACGACGGTTATTGCCGCGGGAACGTCGATCAATCGCTCTTCGCGCCTTCGCGCGGTGACGACAATTTCCGCCAAATCGGGTCCTTGGGTGGCGGAGGCGTCGGACGACGGCGTGCCGCCGCTCACCTGCGCCCATAGCTCCGCAGGGCCGACAAGGATCGTTGCCCCGATCACGCAGCCGATCACCCCTCGTCGTAGAAACGTGTCCAGGCACATTGAAAGCTCCCCTCTAATAATTTTTCGAGTGGCGGTAGGACAGTTCCCTACCGGGCTCTCGCTTTTTCGAAGTGTTCTTTGAAGAAGCGCGACATGAGTTGGTACGCCTCCTTCGACTCGGGCAGATCTGGATCAGCCATGAAGTTGTGATCCATCCCGTCCCACGAATACAGCTGCGCATCCACGCCCGCCTTAGCGAGTTCGATCTGCGTGCGCGATGCACCGCTTGCCATGACGTCGCGCGACCCCACGATCAGGAGTGTCGGCGGAAACTTTGACATGACTGCTTGCGATGCCGAGGGGCAGACGAGAGGATCGTTGGGATTGGCGCCCTCGAAATAGCTTAAGCCCCTTGGAAAATCGAAATGAGCACTGTCCGGCGGGGGCCACTTGGACGGTATCGGGGGAATACCGGATGTCACACTGCCGAATCTCGGAGCCGTATAGGCCGAGTCGCCCATTCGGCTTTGGGTGTGCGCACAAAAAATACCGATCGACGATGGATTCGGCAGTCCCATCCTCTGGAACCATGCCATTGCCTCGCCAGTAATCACACCGCCCGCCGAACAGCCGAAGATCGCGATTTCGCTCGACTTGTAAGACTTCAGGAGCTCTCGATAGACCGCGGCAATATCCTCGCTCGCCGCAGGGAAGTGATGCTCGGGACCCATCCGGTAGTCCGGGCTGACGATCTTGATACGCATGGTCGCCGAGAGGGGGATAGCTTCGATTTGCGTTTCTGTACGTGCGCCCATCATGAACGCGCCACCGTGTATGTTGATTAGGATGCGATGGGCGTTCTCTTTCGATATGCCATCCTTCGGACTAAACACTTGGGTCTCGATCCCGGCGATGGTCGTGCTCTCAATGTTTACGCGGTAGGCTGCGCGTTGCTTTGCGGCCAGAGGATTGAAGTACTGCTCATCCATGAGCCGACGCATCTCCGCGATCGGCGTGGCAGGGGGCAAGTTGAATAACGCGAGCGGTCTTTTCTGCCAATCGATGAAGCTCGCCTGAGCCGCCGAGCTCGCAAGATCGGAGAAAGGCATGTCGAAGCCGGCTACGTGCGTTGTCCCTTCGGAATCTATACTCACCGCAATTGCAACGCTCGACAGGCTTACCAGCGCCAGAGCGCACAAGCTGCTTCTGCTCACAAACCTTCGAAGCGACTTCGCCCGATCTTTCATGTTCCCTTAACCTCTTCCCCCGAGGGATTGGGTATTCCTCAGACAGCCGCGCGTGGTTGTGGCGACTTGAAGCCACTCGCAGTTATGGGCGACCGTTACTCCCTGATGCTGTAGTTCTAGTAATCGTTTCGTCCGGCTTAGTTACCAGGCGGTGGCTAAAGCTTGCCAGACGCATATCGCGCGTTAAAGGCAATACGGCGCAACGCTCGATTACCAAATCGACAACTGACTTTGCCAGTTGGCGCGCAGCGGCGTTGCCTTCGCGGGCACGCTTCGAGACACCGCCCTAAACTGCTCACTAGGTGGACGAGCCGCGCTTGATCTTCTTAGCAAGCGACTACATGTGCACGCTGTGGGACCGTCGTAGATTCGGAACGCGCGAGGACGTTTGGGGAGAGAACATTATGAGATCGCGCGGTATCCCGCAGAAGGTTCGCGAATTTTTGCCCCCGGTTTACTCCTCGTGCGTCTCCCGCGTGCTGCAGATGCGGCGCGACGCGCGCACGATTTTATCTACCGTTGGCAGGTAGGCTTCCTCCAGCACTTTCAGAGCTGGAATGGGCAGAAAGGGAACCGCAAGTCGTTCCGGAGGGGCTTTCAATCTGAAGGGTTGACTTGCAACGGAGGCAAGAATCTCGGCGCCGACACCAAACGGTTGGTAAGCTTCCTGAACGACCAGCAGCCTGCCCGTTTTGCGCGCGGAGTGCGCGACCGTTGCCGTATCCAGCGGTGAAATGCAACGCAGGTCGACTACCTCGGCCTTGATCCCTATGGGGGTCAGAGCCGCTGCAGCTTCCAGCGCCAGTTTCGCGGTGTAGGACACTCCAACCAGGGTGAGGTCCGTACCTTCTCGAGTGATGAGTGCCTGGCCCAAACGACCAACTTCTCCGGGAAGGACGGGACCACTATCCCGGAGCAACATCTTATGTTCGAGAAATATTGACGGTGTCTTCGATCGCAGCGCCGCTTTGAGCAAGGAGCTCGCATCGTTTGATGTCGCAGGCATCAAAACGTTCAGTCCTGGCATGTGGCCGAACAGCGCCTCTAGACTCTGTGAGTGATGCGCCCCGACGCCTAGACCTGCACCCGTGAGGGCGCGGATCACTACGGTGAGGTCAGGTCCTTGAGTGCCGAACATCCACTTGAGCTTCGCCAGTTGATTTACGATCGTGTCGAAACACGTCAACATCAAATCCGAGAAAGCGATCTCGACGATCGGACGGAAACCCAGCATTGCCAGTCCGATCGCGGCACCGACGGTCGCAGTTTCACTGATGGGTGTGTCTCGAACACGCTCTGGACCAAATCGCTCAAAGAGTCCCTCGGTCAGCCTAAACAAGCCGTTAGAGACACCAATATCTTGTCCCATCAAGATGATATTTGGGTCTTGCTCCATCTCCTCGGCCAGTGCATCTCGTATGGCGATACGGTATTTCTTATTCACCGTACCCGCAGTAGGCTTCGCTATTTCGCTCATAGCTTGTCGGTCTCGTTATATCGCCCGGCGAACACCACTTCCGCATCGGGATACCTGCCACTGCGGGCAAATTGAATCGCCTCCTCCATCTCGGACGCCGCCTCCATCGCAATCGTCTGACGGCGCGCGGCGTCTAAGTCTTTCGGGTAGCGCTTGGTAAGGATTTCGAGGGGGTCAGCGCTGCCTTTGAGGTCTTGGTCTCGATACTGCTGCGGATCTCCCTCGTAATGGCCGTGCCACCGTACGACTCTGGCTTCGATGAGGGCCGGCCCTGATCCCTCGCGCATTCTCGTCACAACGTCGATTATTCGTGCGCGAACTGCCTCGACATCCGTGCCATCGACCGTATGGCCGGGGAACCCGTAAGCAGCCGCTCGATCCGCAATGCTCGCGATGCGAAATTGCGAACTAAATGGACTCAATTCTGCAAATTCGTTGCGCTCGCAAAGGAACAAAACCGGCAGCGACCATACGGCCGCGAGGTTCATCGCCTCGTGTACCGCCCCTTCATTCGCTGTTCCATCGCCGAAGAAACTCACCACAATGGCATCACTCCGCCGAAGCTTCAGGCCCAGTCCCAATCCTCCCGCGATCGGCTGGTTCTGGCCGAGGACGCCGTTGCCGCCGAGGACATTCCGCGTCAGGTCGGCGACGTGGACGTGGCCCGCGACACCGCCGCAAAGGCCATTCGTCTTCCCGTAGATCTCCGCGAGCAAGGGGCTCATGGGAACGCCTTTCGCCAAGAGATGGCCGTGACTGCGGTGCGTCGCGGTGATCCAATCGCTCGGGCGAAGCGCCGAACATACGCCTACCGCCACGGCCTCTTGACCAATCCCGGTGTGGAGGAAGCCCGAAAATTCGCCCGCCTTGAAGAGCTTGATGACGCGCTCCTCAAACGTGCGGATGCGCTGCATTTGACGGAAAAGCTCCACAGCGCCTACGTTCACGGAGACCCCCCGAATTGCCCTTCAATCCGTTGATCCTCGAGAATCCAACTCACCGTGCAGGCATCGAGCGTAGCCTTGATGCTTCCCAGCAGCATCAGAGCAAGCATGCCATCGACAACGCGATGATCGAATGCCAAGGTCAAGAATGCCCGCAATCGCGCGACGATGTCGGTTCCGACGACAACAGCACGCCGCTCCACGGCGTCGACGCATAAAATCGAGCTTTCGCCTCGATTCATGATAGGCGAACTCAAATACGATCCGAACACACCCGGGTTCGATATCGTAAAGGTTCCGTCCAATACGTCGGCCGCAGCGATTAGCCCCGCCCGTGCTTTTTTCGCTGCGCCATCGATTTCCTTGGCTAGTGCAAGGAAGCCAAGTTTATCCGCATCACGAATTACGGGAACGATGAGCCCTGCGTCACGCGCTACCGCGATACCGAGATGCACCTGCGACGGGATTTCGAGCGTATTTGCATCGACATCGATCCGGGCCGCGACTTCCGGGAATTCCCGCAACGCGCGAAGGGCAGCGAACGCAATGAAGGGCAGGTAGGTTAGTCGAAAGCCGTGCCGCGCAAGAAAATCGCCTGCGGCTGAAGATCGCACTCCAGCAACGGCTTCAAAATCGACTTCGACTGTCGTCGATGCTCGGGCGGTGTTTTGAGTAACCCAGAGCAAATTCGCCGAGGCACGCCGCATCGCGGCGGGGAGCGGCAGAACGGGCCTTTTCATCTCGGCAACAACCGTCAAATCGTCATACGTGCGGTCGCTGGTCGATGGTACCTTGTTGAGAGGATCGTTGGAGATGACCGAAGAACCGTGTGCCGCATCGGATGCAATGAAGGCGATGGTAAGATCGGTAGTAATTTCATCTTGCGGCTTCACCAGAAGCGCGGTCACCCTGCCCGAAACCGGTGCTTCGATATCAACGACGGTCTTTTCTGTCTCGGCCGACGCGAGTTTGTCGCCAGCGACAACCAAGTCTCCCACGCTAATTTTCCACTCGAGAAGAGTGGCTGCGGTTTCGGTACCGGTCTGCGGCAAGCGCACTGCTATGAGGTTACCGGTGGGGTCTGCGTTCATGCTGTGCCGCTATGGGTACGTTCAGAAATCTCATCCGTTGTGGCGGATCGTAAGGGATGACTTCAGGGCCTCGCGCAAGAGGTCCTTACGAATCTTTCCCGATGCTGTCCGAGGGAACGATTCCAAGTACTCCAATCTTTCGGGAAACTTCTGACGCGCCAATCCTTGCGTCTCGAGGAGCTCGACAAGATCCATCAGAGTCGGAGCCTCGTACCCTTGCCGCACGATGATGTACGCACAAACGGCCTCGCCGAGGCGCGGGTGTGGCATCGCAACGACCGCAACCTCTTTCACGGCTGGATGCTGTTGCAGCGCATCTTCGATTTCTTTTGGCGAGAGGTTCTCACCACCCCGAATGATGAGATCCTTTCGCCTCCCGGTAATGATGAGGGCATCATCAGCTGTGACGATCCCAACGTCGCCGGTCTTGAAATATCCCTCTTCGTCAAAAGCTTCCTGGGTATCCTGGGGATTGGTGTAGCCAATCATCAGGGGCGTACCGCGCAGTAAAATTTCTCCAGGTTCCCCGCGGGGAAGAACATTCCCAGCGGCATCGACGATTTTCACCTCGAACTTCGAAATCCTTCCATCAGTCTCCGCCGCGAGTCCCAGCTCGGACGCACCGGGCCAACCCTTGGTTACCAGAGGCGCTTCTGTTGAGCCGTACACACGCAGAGCCCTGCATCTCGCGGTGATTTGCGCGGCACGATAGATGAGCTCCGGAGGGATTGCGGCGCCCCCGCAACTGAACAACCGCAGCGAAGGCAGCGTATTTTTGAAATCTGCCGCTGCGTCAATGAGATCCTGCAGGAACACCGTGGCGCCCGCGCAAAGAGTGGCCTTGACCTGGTCCATCAATGCTATCGCGCGGCCCGGCTCCCAGCGATCCATGAAGGCGACGGGTGCTTCGGTGTAAAAGGGCACTTCCAGGCCAAGAATGTACCCCGTCCCGTGCGTAACCGGCGAGGGCATCAGCATCACATCCTGATCATTGATCTCCCATATTTTTCGGTAGTCGATGTGGGTCTCTGAGATGCTGCGATGGGAGTGAAGTACGCCCTTAGCTGGGCCTGTAGTGCCGGACGTATACATGACCAATTTGACCGCGTCCGTATTCACCTTTGGCAGTGGCCGTACACGACCGCGGCCCGCGTGTATAAGCTGTTCATAGCTGTCGTCCGTCGCCGCCCCTCTTACGATGATGACGTGCTGCAGCTCCGGGAGCTCGGGCCGCAATACCTCGACTAGCCGCTCGTGATCGGTCGAACGATACTTTGAAGGAATGAAGAGGAGCTTCGAGCGTGCATCGGTCAGGATAAAGCGCAGTTCAGCGCCGCGGTAGATAGGTGAGATCGGATTGACTACAAGACCGAGAGCCGCCGCAGCGAGGTTTATAACAACAGCCTCGCGCCAATTCGGTAGCTGGAAGCTGATGGTGTCTCCGCCGACCAATCCCAGGCGAGTGAGGCTCTCGCATAGCGATGCCGTTTCCGTGACGATGCTCTTGTAGGAAACCGGCGGTTCATCTTCGAAGTAGCACGCGATCCGATCTGGGGCGAGCTTGGCCTTCTCCCAGGCTAGATGGGCGACCGTCGGCACATCGAACACGTGTCCAGCGTACTTCTGGACCTTCCATCCGCTCGCATCAAGGACCTCCTCCCTCATCGAACTAGTCTTGGTGGCCGGGTACGTCGGGCGTCGTGTGCTCGTTGTGCATGCCCCAGCTTATCGAGGCACTGATACCTTCCATCGCGATACCATGCGAAACACTATCGAGTATCGCCCTCTTCCAGGCTTGAGTCAGGGCAGATCGAGCGTATCGGCGACACAACGTAGATCGGGCAGCGATGAATCGCGCCCAGTACCACGCACGCTTCAGTAAATCACCCCGCGGCAGAACCTCATTGACCAAACCTAGCTCGAAAGCTCGCCTTGCAGAAAGCTTCTGCCCCGTGAGCATGAAGTAGTGCGCACGAATGGGTCCCATCAGCGTCGGGAATACCACCTGCACCCCGTCGCCCGGTACTACGTTATCCAAGAAATGGGGTGCATCTTGGAACTCTGCATTTTCGTCACAAAGCACGATGTCGTTGAGCAGCGCAAGTTCCGCATGCACTAGCGCCGGACCGTTTATGGCGGCAATGACTGGCACCTCGATGTTAAGGAGGTTCATCTGCAAGTGCTTGCAATTATGGTAGACCTCGTCCCACAACAAAGGCGGTATTGGCTCGCCGAGAGTGGTTTCCGAGCCGATAAACGTGTCACCCGTCCCGGTGAGGATGACGCACTTGTTCTCGTAGTCTCTGGATATATCGTAGAACAAATACGAGAGATCCCCATGCGGACGGGTCCCCCATACGATCGCGGCAGTGTCCTTCCCCTGGTCGTGGAGACGAACTTCGAGAATCCCATCGTCGCGCCGCAGCGTCGCGTAATCGTACTTGCGCTCGTAGTCGGCGAAAGTGATTCGACGGTTGACTAGCGACATAATTGTCACCTCCGTTGTTTCGGCATTTATGACCCCGATCAATCTCAACCTAATTCGATCGAGTCCTCCTCGCCCGTGGAGCCCAAGCTCGCCCAATTTCGGGCGTCCAACGGCCCCCTTGAACCGGTGTCTCGCACGCTAATGTTACCGTCCGAATGAATGTCTCAAAACTTTCAACGCCTACCCGCGCAGAGCGCCAACGAAATCGTATGGCCTGCGGCCGTGATTGGGATGAAGATGTGAATCTCCAAAATCATTGTATTTATCGCTCGCGGCGCCGAATCCGCGTGACCGCAGTTCTTCCTTCCAGTGTGCTACAGTGCAGCGCCGGCGCGAAATATCGTTTTGAACAACTCAAACTTGCAATGCAGGCAACTCGCCGCGATCTCACGTAATCTGAAGTGCCAGCTATGGATTACTTGACTTGTGCCCGCCTTTTCTGCAAGACCGCTGAACTTGGCAGTTTCTCAAAAGCTGCGGCGGGCAGCGGATTAAACACGCCCTCGGTCTCAAGATACATCAAAACGCTGGAAGACGATCTCGGGGTAAAGCTGTTCAGGCGATCTTCCCGTCGAATCGACCTTACCGAGGCGGGACGGACATTCTATGAGAAATCATGCGCGATTCTTCGCGACGTGGAAGAAGCGCGCCGTGCCGTCTCTGATGCCGGGGCGAGTCTCTCCGGAAACCTGCGTGTCCACGCACCCATCGATTTCGCGAGACTTTACATTTCACCGAGCCTATCGCAGTTCTTGTCGGAGAACCCCCGGCTCAGCGTCGATGTTCGATTGGTTAGCGCAGATCAACCATTCAACCCAGAATTTGACCTCAAGATCATCACGGAACCGATCGAGAAATCCAACTATTTCATGCAAAAAATTGCCCCCAACCGGTACATTGTGTGCGGCAGTCCTGCCTATTTTCACTCCCTCGCCATGCCTAAGATTCCGAGCGATCTGGCGGATCATAATTGCCTGCTTGATTCTGGGTCGGGCGCGGATCGTTGGTCGTTCGGCTCGATGCGCAGCTCTGTACTGGATGAGGTGCGCGTTTCCGGCAACTTCCGTTCCAATAGCGTGAACACCATCCTTGAGGCCACCGTGGGCGGAGTGGGCTTGGCCCGCTTGCCCGTTTGGATCGCAGCCCCGTTCATCAAGCGCGGCGCTCTCCTCCATTTGCTCGTCTCCTACGATGTCACTGCACCGAACAGTGGTATCTACGGTTTGTACCCGGAGAGGAAGTCCGCTTCATCCAAAGTACGGGTGTTTCTCGACTTCTTGCAACGACACATCGGTCGACCACCGCGCTGGGACAAGACTTAGCAACGGTACTGAGTGCGTTGGCCGGCTTGAGCGATTTAGGCTTAGAGCTGCGAGATGAAGTGGCTGGCGGCATCAACCTCGGCATTGTGAGCTCAGGATTCCAATACCAGTCCCTATTTGACTGAATTGCTTACCGTTGCTCATTCTGGGTTAGTGGCCGTATTTGTCGGCATTTATCCGCGCAGTTCCTGATGTGTGCGCACGAAAAGTGACACGCTGATCGCCCCGCTAGTAATCGAGTTCGTTCGCCTTTCGAATCGACGTTTTCTATGCCATATGCCTGACAACTTGTCGCTAGATGCGAGTTGTATGGCTGACTATGGTCGCGCTCCAAGTATGAGCGCCCTATTGATCGACTTAACGTTCGTCAACGATCAGCGACTGCCGCGGGCAAGTCTGTGCGGCCGTACGCGCGGTGCGGGCGGCGTGGGCGGACGGCTCATGTTTGACCCAAACCCAAGCCCAAGCATTGGTAGTGAAACGCCAATTCCCGGAATTGTGACTGACGTTTACAGGCTCCAGCAAGACATCGGGACCACACGGCGCGCTCGCTCCGACGCCCACGCCGACGCCGACGCCAACACCGGCTCGCCCGACGAAGGCGCGGCGCTTGGTGGCTCGGATGCATCAACGTCCGCACTTGATACTGCCCTCGATTAGCCTATTACGTATATCGATTCCGGCGCGGCATAACTCTTGTCCAATGGTTTTCCAGACAGGGTTCCAGATCCATTTAGCTCAGCTCGGGAGGGAACCCAGACAATCGATCCTTATGGCAACGAAGCTACGGGGGGCGGGAACCTCTACTCCTCGTCGGCCGGAATGTCGATTCGTACAGTGGTGGACCGACCTCTTTGCAGTCACCTTTGCCGAGCATTTATGCCTCGACGGATTTTAATGACCTCGGCCAGAGCGGACAAGGTACGTCGCTGCTGTCCAAGCTGAACTTATTGACCCTAAATGACGCAATTCCTGCGGATGCTAACGTTGCCTCTGGTGCAGCCCCAAACTACGGCGCGCCCGCAAACGTCGGAGGCGGGTCAGCGCCGGTGAACCGTGAATGCGCCGGTCCCGGAAATATTCGGCACTGACCGGTATGGTGTCGTGTGGAGTGTGGCCGTCGATGACGATGGAAACAAACCTGTCAAGTTATCGGCAGCGACGCTGAGGTGACTGTCTATGTCGATGGAACGATGGTCATTCAACCTCCTGGGGGCGGCCCTGTAAGGGTCATTCCAGGACCTGACTTTGTACCGGACCCTACCACGCAGCGCCCTCGACGCCCACCACTACCGCGGCCCCGCCGTAGCAAAACCGCAAACCGCTTTGCCCGCAGCGCTTCCCGGACTGCTACGGCGACGATCTCGTATACCCCTATCAGGCTGCTGGCGAACACGTAGGGCGTGCTCAGCGGCTTTCATGGCCACGAGGGCGAAAGCCCGAAGAGCTCAGGAGAGGCGCTGCAGCCTGAGCCGCTCACAGCTAGAAGAAACGCTGCTATCCAGAGGTAGATCGTGCGGTAAAGCACCTCGCATCGTCGATTTTATGCTATTCTAGTCAGCATGACTAGATTGCAGAAATCGAAGAGTTCTCGCTCCAAATCGGCCAAGCCGCGCTCAGGCTACTGGCTCCTGCAGGATGCGAAGGCGCGGTTCAGTGAGCTCGTGCGCAAGGTTCGGAGCGAGGGCCCACAACACGTGACGGTGCATGGCCGCGACGAGGTCGTGGTCATCGCAGCCGAGGAATTCCGTCGACTGAAAGGAGCCCTGACCGGCCAGGCCTTGATCGACGCGATCCAGGCCTCTCCCTACCGAGGCAGCGACATTGAGCCGAGCCGCGGCCCCTTGCCCGTACGCGATGTGTCCCCGTGAAGGGATGGATTCTCGATACCAACATCATCTCTGAATTACGGCGCCCGCGGCCGGAGCCGAAGGTCACCGGCTTCGTTCGCACCCAGCCACTCGAAGCGCTCTTCATCAGCGTCGTTACCCTCGCAGAAATCCGCTTTGGCATCGAGCTGTTGCCCGATGCCGCCCGGCGAGCCGAGCTGAGCGATTGGCTCCTGCACCGGGTCCGCCCGATGTTCGAACAGCGAGTCCTGCCTATCAGTGAAGACATCGTCGTCAAATGGCGCCTGCTAGTCGAGGATGGCCGCCGGGTGGGCCACACCTTCTCGCAGCCGGATCTTTTCATCGCAGCCACAGCCCGACATCACGGCCTTACGATCGTCTCGCGCGATACCGGCGAGTACCGCAAGGCTGGAGCACTCGTATTCGATCCGTGGAAAGAGGAAACGTCGTAGTGTCGGCGTCGTGCTGCCAATCATCGATTGAAGCATCGCGCTCGGCGCTCTCGCGCTCTGCAAGGAGCTCATAGTTGTCAGTAGAAACATCATCGATCGCTGATCTCTGGACCCGTACGATACTTCGAAGCTGCCCCGCCACAAATTCCGCGCGATATTCGCGCCAGATGCGCTGATCGGAACTCGCCTGACCACTCGCCGCACCTTCTTCCGCCTCGTCAGTGTAGAAGACAATGTGGCCGGCTAGACGGTAAAACACCGATCACCATTCAAGTGCATCTGCCGCTGCGAAACCTCGAGGCAGCGAAGGCGGAGCTCGAGGCGGTGAGCGATCCGGATAGCCCGCGGTACGGAAAGTAAAGTGAAATCGACGGCCCGTCGGGCGCAGGCATCTAGCGCGACGCTTACGTTAATTCACCCGCTAATCAGGGTTGGGGTTTTGAACAAGTTGTCGCCATCGTAACGTCATGCCCGAGTTGCTGTTCTCGCCGGGGCCGGCATTACGCCAATAGGGGGTTACGAACCTTCACCGCCGAAAATCGTGAAAAGTCCCGATCGGCGGACCATAGCTCGCGAACTCCGTGAAAGCGGCAAATCGCGGCAATTCTCGCGTCGTGAATCGCTCCACCTTGCACGCGTGCAGCAAGTGCGATTCCTGAAAGACTATCGAGGTAGCCATCTGCCTCCCCGATGAACTCGAGGGTCGGGCAGGCATCCAGCTCTGCGAGCGCCTCGAGAGCGCGCTCGAGCGGAGTTGGCGTTTTG
>Ga0181537_10001421_pt1 | contig 22139 bp, 21 predicted proteins | sample PEATcosm2014_Bin_39_FD_119765 | JGI IMG/M metagenome (GOLD analysis project Ga0181537, IMG submission 119765) | Peatland microbial communities from MTU Mesocosm Facility, Houghton, MI, USA - PEATcosm2014_Bin23_10_metaG | ecosystem: Environmental > Terrestrial > Soil > Wetlands > Peat | place... | reverse complement strand
TTCTCGCGCTGCGATGCTGTGGCGCCGAGCAGCCGCGGATACCAGACGAGCGGCACTGTGATCACGCGGCCATCGACCAGGCCCACACTGATTGTGTCCTCGGTGAATTGGACGTCCAGCACGCGCTCGTCGCTATGCACCGACGATGCCGAAAAACTCATTCCAATGCGTCCTCAGAGATGTCGGATATATTCAGTAGCAGCATAACTTGGATCGCCTACGCCCAGCTTTGTTTATGATAGGCGCGCGTTGCCTGTTCAGCCGCGCGTGGCGTTAAAATGGCATTGACTGGTGGTTCAACCCATGGTATCGTACCATAATGAACATCCGCCTCACTATAGATAAAGCAGGCCGCGTCGTCATCCCGAAGCCGCTGCGGGAAGAGCTGCATTTGGAGCCTGGCGACTCCTTGGAAATGGAAAGCGCTGGTGAGCAGATCACTCTGCGCCCGGTGCGCGGGACGGGGCCGCTGAGCAAAGAACATGGCGTTTGGGTGTTTCACATCGGACAGCCCCTGCCCGCCTCCGCCACCGATGGGATGCTGCAGTTGATACGCGAGGAACGCGATCTGGCGAACCTCGGTAAGGGCGAATGAAGGGGTTTTTCGATACTTCTGTCCTGGTGCCGGTATTCTACGGAGACCACGTTCATCATCAGGCCAGTCTGGCGCTCTTCATCCAATTCGATAAATCAACCGGCTGCTGTGGAGCGCACAGCCTAGCCGAAGTCTACTCTACGCTGACCCGGATGCCGGGTAAGCACCGCATCAGCGCCGAGCAGGCCATGCTGTTCATCGGCAGCATACGTGATCGGCTTTCCATCATCGCACTCAGCGGAGATGAATACGCCGATGCGCTGCAGGCATCGGCCGCACTCGGTATCGTAGGCGGAGGAATCTACGACGCCACGTTGGCGCATTGCGCCGTCAAAGCCAAAGCCGAGACGATCTATTCGTGGAACTTCCGCCATTATGCCCTGTGTGGAGGTGAAGTGGTCGGACTCCTGCGGACACCGTGAGGAGTTTTGGACTGGAGGCTACTAACGTACAATATGGGGTTCTGTCAGGGCCGGTGATAAAGGGAGCCATTTTGGCCGGTTCAGGCCGGAGCCAGTGGTCCACCCGGGAGAGCCCACGGTCGACGGAGACGGAGTAAGAACTCTACGGCAGTTTCTAAATCAGTTTCCCCCGAGCGACGCGCACCAGCCACGGTGCGTCCTTATGGTCGCATTAAACTCATTGGCGCGGGTCTGGTCTTAGCTCTCGCGGGGACGGCCAGAGTGTTCCGAGGGGTTCAGGTCGTAATTCACTCGAACCTCCAGCCTGTGTTTTCCTGGGGACTAATAGCCGGCGGCGGTCTCTGTATCATTCTTGCCCTGATTCCGTCGTCATGGATTGTCAAAGCAGCAACCACACACCCGAAGCAAAAGCCTCATCGCTAGCCGCCGACGGCGTGCCTTGCTGCCTACATGCCCTCTCCGCTTCCATGCTTCGGGGCGAAATGCCAGCAGTAGAAGCCGCCCAGCAGCGCCAATAGCGTTCCCCACCACACGCTCGCGTGGTATTGAAAGAGCACCACCTGCTGGTCTACCGGAGGCGGGTGCCCCATTTCGTACACGCCCGCGCCCAGAATGAGCAGTCCATTCACCAGCAGCGACAGGCCGATGAAAAACCAGATCGAAACCGCACTCGCCGCTTTCGCGTCTGTTGTCATAGAAAGTCGCCTACCAGAAAATAATATTGAGGATCACAAACACCACTGCCACCACAACCGCCCAAAAAAGAGGTTTCTGGTACACCGGGACGTTCTCTATCGGAGGAATCTGGGTCTGCCCGTAGACCAAACCAGCCAGTGCGCTATCAGGCAAGGGTTTCGTCGCCAGACTCACCAAGACAGTCACTACTACGCAAATGATGAAAGACCACAACGCCTGATACATGTCCTGGGCGAGCGCTTTCGCATCAGGTGAGAGCGCCACGTAGCGCAGCGCGGAAGGATCGTGGTGCACCCATGCCCACATACTGACCGAAGAAAGCGTCCCGCACAACAATCCCCAGAATCCGCCCGCCCCGGTGGCTCGCTTCCACAGCATTCCGAGTATGACCGTACCGAACAAAGGCGCAATAAAGAAGCTGAATAACGCCTGCACGTAATCCATGATGCTGGCCGACCGCATCACCAGATATGCCGTGCCCACGCTGATGAGCACGCCAACGATCGTGGTCCAGCGACCCATGTTCACGTAGTGATGGTCGCTGCCTTTGCTGTTGATCAGCGGGCGGTAAATGTCGTAAGTCCAGACGGTGGTGAAGGCGCTCACGTTCCCCGCCATGCCTGACATGAAGCCAGCAATGAGCGCGGTGATTCCCAGGCCGAGCAGCCCGGGCCCGCAATAGCGCGCCAGCATGAGAGGAAGAACGTCGTTGTAACTATAGCCGTGAGTTACGGTTGCCACAGATTCTGGAACCAGCTTCATCGGCAGCAGACCCAAGCCCAGCAATCCGGGCAGGATAACAATGATCGGCACCATCATTTTGAATCCGGCCCCGATGATCGGCGCCATTTCCGCGCTGCGCATGTCCTTCGCCGCCAGTATGCGTTGCACCACCAGAAAGTCTGTGGTCCAGTAGCCCATCGAGATAACCGCGCCCAGTCCGAACACAATGCCGGTCCAGTGAATGCCCATCGGATTGGCGCTGAATGAACCCAAACCTGCCCAAAGATGGACATACTGCTCCGACGCTCGCTGGGTAATCAGCACCTTGAGGTGGCCCCAGCCTCCGGCTTCGTAAAGCCCCAGAATCGGAATCAGCAGCGCGCCCGCCCAGATGAGAAAGAACTGCAGCACTTCGTTGAAGATCGCCGAACGCAAACCGCCAAGCGTCACGTAAACCGCAACCGTAAGCGACGAAACCCAGATGCTGAAATTGATGTCCCATCCCAGCACAATTTGCATGACCTTGGCCATGGCGAACATGTTGACGCCACTCATCAGCACGGTCATAAAGGCAAACGAAATCGCCGACAGCGCGCGGGCAGGTTCTCCGAAACGCAGCTTCAAATATCCCGGCACCGAGTGGGTTTTGGAGATGTAATAAAACGGCATCATCACCAGCGCGAGAAACAGCATCGCTGGAATGGCGCCGATCCAATACCAATGAGTTGCTAGAATGCCGTATTGATAGGCGGAGCCCGCCCAGCCCATAAGTTCGAGCGCGCCCAGATTCGCCGAGAGGAAACTCAGGCCGGCTACCCATGCGGTCATCTCCCGACCCGCCATGAAGAAATCTTCGCCAGTGTTCGCCCGCCCTTTCAGGTAGATCCCAATGGCCAGCACCAGCCCAAAATAGAAAACGACAATGGCAATGTCGACGGGCGAGAGATGAACCAGCGTCGAGGAACTCAACCCCAGAGTTGCAAGATGCATGCGTTTTCACCTATGCGCAAAAAGAACTGAGGCGCCTGGCGTGCTGATGGAGAACCTCACCAAGACTCTCAACCAAGAGGCAAAGCCCCTGCCCGCCGAATCCCGCAACCGTAAGCGTTTACGCGGCAAATCCTCATCCACTCACGAGGTAGTCTGCAGGGGAACGGCCAGATTCTAGCACAGCAAAGCGGGTAACTCCGTTGGTTACGCAGCCTGATCATGACTGAATATATTCCCGGCGTTTCGTTTCGTGTTGATCCGTGGCGACAATTGGTTGCGACTGTCGCTCAGCCCGGAGGCGTCCCGGATTCCGTTTCCTCGGACCGATGACTCTCCTCCGACAACTTCCGCAACGACAACCGCTCGTGATGCGCCAGCACCAGGCCGACAGGCACCACGGCCGCAAACGTCACCAGCCATAACAGAATGCCGCAACTCGCTGCCAGCTCCCTGGGAGCAGCAAATGGCCCTGAAAGCATTGCTATGACGGCAAGCTGTGAACCTCCGCCGACCCCGGGCAACTGAAGGATGGAGCCAGCCATGCTCGCCCCCATCAGGATGAGAATCTGGAGAAGCGGGATGTCCAAAGAGGGCGCGTCGTAAGAGTGCGTCACCGCTTTGTAGGCCAGCGCGATCACATACCACATTCCCACCGAAACTAGAGCGGCCTCGAGAAGCGCGACGGGGCCGTGGATCGTATTCAGGCCGGTGCCAAACTTGTGAACCTCGGCAGAGACTCTGTGCCCCAGATTCCGCGGCATATGCGCCATTTTTTTTTCGACCCAATCCGCGATAGCTCCGCCACCGCGGTTGATCGCAATCGCGAGAGCCGCGACCGCCACGACGATGAGGTTCAGCAGCAGCACCCCGACCCTCAGACCACGGTAGAACGGCCCCGGGTCCGGAATTGAAAGCATGCCTCCTTCGCGGAAAACTGCAACCGCCAGCAAGAGGGCGAACGCTCCAAAGTCGAAAATGCGTTCCACAGTCCAGACCGCGAGCTGCGACGAGAACGGAAGACCAGTTCGCCGCGCGATCAAATACGGACGAATAAACTCCCCTACCCGTCCCAGCAACGCCAAGCCCGTGAAGCCAATCAGCGTCGGCGATACCAGAGACGTTGCCGTCACATTCGGCCGCACCGGTTTCAAAAAAATCTTCCAGCGTAGTGCCCGCAAGAGGTAAGCGAAGTAAATCAGCCCGATGGCATAGAAGACGCGGAACTTCCTGATGCGCCGAGCCTGGCCCCAGAACGTGCTCCAATCGAAGCTTTGCCAATGCCGGTATTGCAAATAGACGAGAACTGCCAGGATGAGGAATACGACCGCGCTGGCCAGGATGCGCTTTTTATCCATGAGGAAATAGTCGCCGCGCCCCGTTTCACGACGCGAAGCGGGAAACGGCAGCCCCCAAGGTATACGACGCTGCCGCAGGGGTCAAACTCAGACGCATGTGCGACATGTGCGAGCCCAGGGGCTTTGGGCTTCAGCCCTCGGGCCTCGGCCAAGAAACGTGGGCATCGAGAGACCGATCAACACGAGCACGCGTGCCCTCAGTGTCCCCGTGGTGAAGATCTTGGCTCTTATCCATGTGAATCCTCGAAAATCCGTGGCGACCGCTTTTTCTCGGGGCACGTTAGAATCACTCATGCTTGGCAAGCCAAAGATACACGGCCACGAAACCCGCTACGTCCAGATGCAGAAGAACTACTGCTTTGCCTGCGGTATGAACAATCCCCACGGCATGCGCCTCAAGTTCACGCTCGACGAGCCCCGGCAAACGTTCGTCTGCAAATTCCGCTTGAGCAAGCGCTATACCGGACCGCCCGGGCACTGCCACGGCGGCATCATCGCCACCATCCTCGACGACGCGATGGGAAAAGTGAATAAGCTCCACCACGTCGTTGCCCTGACCAAAGAAATGACCGTGGAATATCTCAAACCCGTCCCGCTGCACCAGCCCTTGCGGGTGGAAGGCCGCGAAGTAAAAGTGCAAGGCCGCGAGCACATCAACATGGCCGAGATTTTCAACGACAACAACGAAGTCCTGGCCCGCAGCCGCGGAACCTTCATCGCCATCGACCCCGAAAAAATGTTCGCCAAATATGTTGGGAGGTAGTAAAAACGATATACAAAATTCCCGGGGGAACCCGGCGTGGAGCGGAGTGACGGTGATATGGGGGAAGTTGACGAATTAGCCGAGCACATCGAGCATGCTGGGCACGCCGGGAGCCTGGGCAAATATCTCGGTATCACCATGGCATGCCTGGGCGTGCTGCTGGCGCTGTGTGCGGCACTGGTCGGAGGCCAGCGCACCGAACTCATCGCCTCCATGGTCGAACAAACCAACGCCTCGATGAAATACCAGGCCATCTCGACCAAATACCGCGTGCTTTTGGCCCAGCTGCGGCAGTTGCATGCGCTGAACCCCGACGCGGAGCGCTTCAAGGAGTGGGACGATGAGTCGAGAAAACTGGTAGGTCAAATCTCCTCAGCCGACGTGGCGCGCGCCGCACGGGTGAACCGTCTGGAGAATGCCAAGAACCTCAACGCCGAGATACCGACACATGAGGACCTCGTCGGCTTCGCCATAGTCATTCGTGCGCTCGATACGGAAAAGGAAGCGGCGTTCGAATGGTCGGAGTCCTATGAGTCGGCCATTCGAGTCCATTCGATGGCAGCTGAGCACTACGAGTGGGCGCAACTGGCATGCGAAATCGGCATCGTCGTCGCCTCGATCGCGCTGCTGTTCATGAGCCGCCCGGCCTGGCTTGCGGCGCTGGTTCTTTTTGCCACGGCCATCGTGATCGTCAGCATCACTTTCGTCTCGGTGTCGAGCCAGCTTCACGGTGCCGAGCAGAAAATCCACGACGCCAGCCAACGATTCATCGGTCTGAATGGCGAACAACGCGACAAAGAGGCTGACGAAGAATTGTTGAAATCAGTCGAAACCGAGAAAACCCCGACAGTTGATCCGAAATAAGTTGGTCCGAGACGAAGGGCCGTGTGAATCGCGCCCTAATGGTCTTCGCGAACCACGGAGCAACCTTCGCGAGACCTGTATTCGAACTAGGCAAACCCTTTCGACATATCCGGGTACCGCAAATTGCGAATGCCCTGTAAAATAGTGGAAGTTGCCCATCCTTCGCGCTTGCGAAAAGGTATCCACAGGGTTCCCAATATGTCGCAGAACAACGGCACCAACACCAGCCTCCGCCTCAAAACCGGCCTAGCCGAGATGCTCAAGGGTGGCGTCATCATGGACGTCACCACGGCCGCGCAAGCTACCATCGCGGAAAAATCCGGCGCCGTTGCCGTCATGGCCCTCGAGCGTGTCCCCGCGCAGATCCGCGCTGAAGGCGGCGTCGCCCGCATGGCCTCGCCCAAGATCATTCGCGAGATCATGGGCGCGGTCTCGATCCCGGTGATGGCGAAGTGCCGCATCGGACATTTCGCCGAAGCCCAGATTCTCCAGGAACTTGGCGTCGACTACATCGACGAATCCGAGGTCCTCACCCCCGCCGACGAAGCTCACCACGTCGATAAGCACGCCTTCACTGTCCCATTCGTCTGCGGCGCGCGCAATCTCGGCGAAGCCCTGCGCCGCATCGCCGAAGGCGCGTGCATGATCCGCACCAAGGGCGAGGCCGGCACCGGCGATGTGGTCCACGCCGTCAAGCACATCCGCCAGATCGTGCAGGAGATGAAAATCCTCACCGTCCTCGGCGAAGAAGAACTCTACGCCAAAGCCAAAGAACACGGCGCGCCGTATGAACTGGTAAAGATCGTAGCCAAAGCGGGGAAGCTGCCAGTCCCAAATTTCAGCGCGGGCGGAATCGCGACCCCGGCCGACGCATCGTTGGTAATGCAGCTAGGTGCCGAAGCAGTATTCGTAGGTTCAGGAATTTTCATGAAAGATTCCACCACCTTCGCCGATCCAGTAGAAGCCGAGAAGCGCGCCCGCGCGATCGTGAAAGCCGCCACCCACTTCAACGACCCTAAAGTGTTACTTGAAGTCAGCGAGGATTTGCAGGGAGCGATGAAGGGCCTGGCCGTGGCGGGCTTGGACGAAGCGCATATGCTGCAGACGCGAGGCTGGTAGAAGCAGAAAATTGCGGTCCCAAGCACGTGCTAGATCTATCTGTTTCATCGTACTCTCGTGTCTACCCTCCAGCGGCGTACGAGATCTTTCTATTCATTGTTGGCGGCAGCTTCGGACAGCTGCGCGCCCCCGGCTGGTAAAGAGCTATACCAATCGATGTTGCGGGTGAAATACATCACCGCTGCCACAGCGAGAAAACTTGCTGCCGCGCCCACCAGGAGCGCATTGTCTTCCAGGCGCAGTAATAGATAAATGAAAAAGTAGAGCAAGCTGAATACAAACAGCGCGCGAAAGCCCTGCACTCGACTTGCAAAAATCCATTGGGCATTGGCCGAAAGCAAAAGCACGGTGGCGGAGCCGGCTACGAGAAAGCCCCGATCAAAACCGATCCGTTCGGCCAATGAGAGCAAGAGAAGATAAAAAATCATATGTGCGGTGCCGACCAAAACATATTGGGCGGGATGGACGCGCTTGCCTGCCGTGGCTTCAAAGACAAAGTAGGAGAGAAACAAGAGTCCGATAAACAAGAGGGCATACTTTAGCGAGCGACTTACGGATTGATACGGATCCGCCACTTCGATAAAGGAGATGCCCAGCGCCGTGTGATCCAGTGCGCTGACCGCTGTTCTGGTGCCCTCGGCGGGAATCCCGCGGGCAATGAAAGGCACGGACCACTCTGCGCTAAAGCCTTGAGAGGAGACCGTACGTTTCACCGGCAAAAAGCCGCCGTCGAAGCCCGGACTTGGCCAGTCGCCCTCTGCCACGAGGCGCGTGCTTTTGCCGTACGCCAGCACCGCAAGCCGCTGCGCGCCGGAAAAGCGCAGGTTAGCGGTTACGTCGAACGTTCCGTTCGGCTTGGCCAGATCGGGGACTCCTACCCCAAAGTAGGTCAAGGGCAGACGGGGATTTTCTTCTCCAACGTTTTCTGCTGGGACGAACGTGCTTGTTTTGCCATTCACGGTGAGTGTTCCATCTGCCAGTGCTCCACGGGCGTCACTAGCTCCAATGACTATCGCGGCTCGGCTCCAGTCCAGTTCCACTCCGGCCGGGGCTGCCGAAGGTACGCCCGTCAAGTCGAATGTTGCATCAAATTTCAGTTCGGCCTGATAGACCGGCACCTTGAACAGAGAACGCCGCCGCTCCTCGGTTTGAATCTTTAAGCGGGCATCGCCCTTCGTGGGAAACACCACATAAACGCCAAGCGTAGGCGAAGCGCCCTTAAACAGTGGCGGAATGCTGTAAGGAATCGATAGTGAGGGTCCGAGAAATGTTTGCGGACCACCCGCTCGGCCGCTGATTTCCTCGACCACATCCTTGGCTCGCTTAGTACGTTCCTCGACCACGCTGTCCACGAAAAGGGAAGGAATGGTCATAAGCAAAGCAAGTCCGCACACTACGAGTAGTTTGAGTCCCATGGAGCGGGACTTATTCCGAATCTGGACACCGAACGGTGAAGAGGAAACTTGATCCAAGGGACCTCCTGAATTTCCACACAAAATACCGACCCAACGGGATCAGCGCGAACAAGCCAAGTACACCTTATCACAAACAGCTTTGTATTACAAAGTTAGATCCTTCGACGGTCGCCGCCATTCGCGGTTTTCAAAGGGGTGGGAATGCGCGGAGCCTGAGCCTAGGTTTTCGCTGGTGCAGCACTCCCGGGGCGGCGGCTCAAACTACAGTAGCCTCGCCGGCAAGGTAGTGATCCATCGGGCTGTTGGCGGGCGGGTGGTGTCCGAGCATGCGAATCATACCGATGACCTGCCCGCGATGCATGATGGAATGGTCGAGCACATGCCGCAGGATTTTCCAGCGCGGAAAGCCCCGTTCAACGTCGCCAGGAAGATGCAAATTCAGCTCGACCCCCAAACTACACTCGGACTGGTCTTCAAGCCATCGGCCGTGGCCGTCCCAGAGTTGCGGCCACCGCTGCCGGAGGGCGTCGAATCAATATTCTGGAGCCATGCCGGTTGGCAGCCGCCAGGTTCCCCCGTCCGTGGTCGTGCTCAAACAGAGCAGCCAGACTCTCTCGCCATCGTAAATATGGCTGAGAGTGGAGAGAATATTGGGGTGCGAGATGCGGAAGTCGCGCTCCATCTCCTCGGTCGTTAGAGCAGAGCAACCCTCGAGCATATTCTGATTGGCCCACGCGGAGCGGCGGACATCGACTGGGAGCAATTGCTTAACGAGGGACACGGAAAAAGTATATACGGCGCCCAACCCAACCCTCAGGAGAGAAACGCCGCAGATTTCCTATAGGAATCTGCCTCGCGCCCCAGGCGAACCCGTCACCTGTGCAGGAGCTTCCTCGTGAAGGCCCGCACCATCGTGGCTGGATGCGTCGCTAAAATGCAGATTTGCCCTAACACGCTTTGCGGTTCACGAAAAACGCCGAGCTGTCTCAAGACTGTAGCCCGGTCGTAGTAGATTTTTTCTCCGGCCAAACGATCATCGGAGTCGAACGTGTACACCCCGCAGAGTGGGACCTCGACTCCTCGCCCTGTTGCCGGAAGGCCGCGCCATGGCCCGAGGTGCGTGCCGCGAATCACGACTTCGACGAGAACGGCATCATCTGTGACATGCCAGCGCTGTATTTCGATTTCCAGATCAGGCAGCGCTTTCATCAGCTGGTCATAAAACAGGCGCACCCCGATACCGCCCTCATAGTGTTCGCCCCACGCCTCGTCATCGTAGCGCGCAGCATCGCCGAAGGTTTGCAGAACACCTTCAAGGTCATGCTCGTTCTCAAGTCGAATGTGCTGCTCGACAAGTGCAATACGCGCCGACCGCCTGTCCTTCGGAATCGATGCGCTGGCCACATGCACCTCCGGTCGGGTTTCATACTACCATTGGAAAATGTTCGCGGCCGGGCCTCATTTTTCGTCGCATTTGATGCTACCTGGCGTTTCGCTGGGATCGTGAGCCGCATCCCTCCCAGGAAACTCGTCTATACTCCTCCCGACACATTCAACCCGAAAGGGAGGAATTCATGCCCGTCCAACAAGGGGACCTTGGCCTGCTGCAGCATCCCGCAGCGCAAGAACTTCTCGCATCGAAAATTCCCGCGCGCCTGGCTTATGTCTGGACCGACGGGTCGCCGCGCGTGATTCCCATCTGGTTTCACTGGAACGGAAAGGAAATCGTGATGGGCACGCCTGCCAAAGCGCCCAAGCTCAAGGCGCTTGCGAAAAATCCCCGAGTTTCGCTCACCATCGACGACAACGTTTTTCCGCACAAAGTGCTGCTGGTTCGCGGCACGGCGCGTCTCGAGCCCGTGGACGGAGTCGTTCCCGAATACGCCCTGGCCGCCGAACGCTACTTTGGAGCGGAGCAAGGCAAAGCCTGGGCGGCACAAATGGGAAAGATGGTGCAGTCAATGGTGCGCGTCACCATCGCGCCAACCTGGGTAGGGCTGCTGGACTTTGAGACACGCTTTCCGAGCGCTCTCCCGCTTTGAGGATCAGCTTGCCGCTTCCCACTTCCAAGCGTGGCCTTTGCTCTCGACGCGCCCCAGGCCCGGAAACGGAAAATGGTAAGCGAGGACATTCACTTTGTCAGCGGCGGCGCGGTCGAGCAGTTGTTGCCGCGTACTCGAGGCATCTGTCGGATTCAGATCGAACAAGCTGCGCCAGCCCGGATACTCCATATGCAAGGGATTTAGCACCGCATCCGAGAGGTGGAGCAACTGTGCATTGGACGATGAAATCAGCAGTGCAATATGCCCCGGCGTGTGTCCGGGCGCGGGGATGGCCTGAACTCCCGGCACGATTTCTTTTTCCCCATCCAGCAAATCGACGCGTTCTTTGAGCGCGGGAAGGTTTTTTTGTGCGCAACCCACCAGCATCTGTTTCATGTGACTGTCCATGGCCGAATCATGTAGCACGGCGGGGTCGCTCCAGAATTCCCACTCGGTTCTTGAAATAACGTAGCGCGCATTAGGAAACGCGGGTTGGCCGCTCGCATCGAGCACTCCGCCGATGTGATCGGGATGGCCATGGGTCAGAACCACATCTGTGATTTCCGTGGGAGAAACGCCCATGGCTTCCAGGTTTTTCAGCAGGTCGCCAGTGGTCGGGGCTAGGCCGCCCGCCCCGGTATCGATCAGCACTTTATGTTTTCCGGTGGTCAGCAGCAGGCAGGTGTACGGGCTCTCGACATGAGTGGCCGGAAGTTTCCGCTGGCGCAGGCTGCTTTCCACCTCTTCCGGGGGCACATTGGAAAAGAGCCACCCGATCGGATAGGAGAATGTACCGTCACTGACCGCGACGCATTGAATCTCTCCAATATTGAAACGCGCGTTGTCTGATGTCATACCCACCTCATAGGATCCCGGCGCGAAGAAGCATACTTTGCCATTAGTCCGGGCGCAAGGACGTTACCCCGGTTTGTCATCCACAGGCGTGTATGGGATCGTCCCCGGCGTGCTGTTATCGTTTGCAGCCGGCGTTTTCGGAGCCTGGGTTCCTTTGGTGGAGATTCAACGCTAAGCCGTTGCTCATCTCATCCATTAGAATCAAGGTGGAGCCGGCGATCCAGACGGATCGTTCGAGCGCATGTTTCTCCGCGTGCTCTGTGGTTAAGGGTTTCATATGACCATCGGTGTCCTGGCCTTACAGGGCGATTTCGACGCCCACCGCCGCCGGCTTGAAGAGCTGGGCGCTAAAGTTGTGCTCGTCAAAAAGCCCGAACAGCTCGACGCCATCGACGGTCTGGTCATTCCGGGAGGTGAGTCGGGCACGTTCCTGAAATTATTGGGAGAAGAGGGCTTTCTAAAACTCAAGGGATTCGTTCACGCCAAACCCACGTTCGGGACATGCGCCGGGGCTATCCTTCTTGCAACCGAAGTAGAAAATCCGAAGCAGGCCGGCCTGGGAGCACTCGATATTTGTATCCGCCGCAACGCCTACGGACGCCAGATCGACAGCTCCATCCGCGAAGGTCGACTCGGCGATTCACCGCTCGAAATGGTGTTCATCCGCGCCCCGAAAATCGAACGCATCGGTCCCAACGTTGAAGTCATCGCCACGGAAAGTTCGGACCCGGTAGCCGTGCGTCAGGGCAAAGTCATGGCTGCCACATTCCACCCTGAGCTCTCCGACGACACACGAGTTCACCAGGCCTTCTTGGATTTGTGTGGGGCGGAGTCGTGTAGGGTGGACAGTCTTGTCCGCCGCTCTTAAATTCGTTTTCGCTTCTGTCCTCCGCCGTGTGATCGGAAAAGACAACTGCGGAGAAAACAACGCGAGCGAGAGTGGATCTCCCGCTCGCCGCCTACGATCAAACTGTCACCCTCACCTCTTAGAGGATGCTACCTCTTGCCGACGTGACCGCGTCCATCGCGGACTTCATTGCCTTTGAAATGCTCAACCCTATCAAGATGTTTATTGGGATCGGGTTTTTCACCGCGAGCTGGCCGAGGGCCGTTATACCCATGTTCGGGATGGAAATGGTTATTTACGTGGCCGTGGAAGCCTGCAGGGCCGTGAAACCAGGGGCCGGCGCCAATGAAGACTCCGCCGGTAAACCACTCCGGGCCGTAGTAGCCGTAGGGAGCGCACTCATACGGCGCGACGTCATAGTACCCGTAGGGACATTCAGGTGCGACGCCGATGTCGACCTGCACCTGAGCTTGTGTTTTGGGAGCAGTGACCGCAAAGCAGATTGCCGCAATAGCAGCTAACGCGAACAACTTCAATCTATTCATTCAATTGTCCTCACCTTTCTTCGGCTTGAAAATCGTTACCATTGATAGCGTGGGGCGAGGGTCTACTGCACCCCCGTGCGATTCAGGATCGCCCCTGAGGTCGGTCCTGGTCTGTGCAATATGGTACAAAAAGCATTCGATTCGACTTTCCCGAAAAAGGTTGATTGCGCAACGAAAGCACAAGCTTTGGCAAATGCCGGAGAGCCGTTCTCGTCGTCTCGCAATGGTGGGGAGCTGAGTTCCGAAGTTCAACGCTTGAGGTCCGGCGTCGTGCGTTTCCTGACAGCCGATGGGATGGCTGACGGCTAAGTTGCCGGCTGTTGTTGCGTCATGCAGTGCATGGTGCCCAGTCCCCAGATCAGGTCGCCCGCGTAAATGGGAATGATTGCGCGCGTAGGGAACAGCCGCGTCAGAGTGTTGAGCACGATACGGTCGTTCGGATCGTTGAATACGGGGACCAGGACGACGCGGTTAGCGATGTAGAAATTGGCGTAGCTGGCGGGAAGGCGTCGGCCTTCGAAGACGATCGGGCCGGGCATGGGGAGTTCGACGATATTCAGCGGCTTGCCGTGCTGATCGCGGGCGGCTTGCAGGCGGCGGAGATTGGTGAGCAGGGGCCCGTGGTTCACGTCGCGTGAATTGCGTTCGAGCATGGTGACTACGGTGTCGGCGGAGACGAAGCGCGTGAGGTCGTCAACATGGCCGTGTGTGTCGTCCCCGGCGATCCCCCGGCCAAGCCAGATGACGTTCGGTGCGCCCAGATAGTCGGCGAAAGCTTTCTCATAGTGGATGCGGGTCATGCCGGGATTGCGCTCCTGCACTTTGCTGAGCAGGCATTCCTCGGTGGTGAGGATCGTGCCGCGTCCGTTGACGTCGATCGACCCGCCTTCGAGTACGATGCGAGCGCGGCTGGGTCGAGTGGAGTTCGTGATCGGGCGGATCTCGTGAGCGTGCGCGGCCTTGGACATTTGAGTGCCGATTTTTTCGTCGTGACGCCAGTTCGGATATTTGGCCCAGGCGTTGAAGCGGAATTTTAGGGCGAGGTCCGCTGCGGGAAGCTGACCCGCTGCGTCGCTGAGGTCGGTGGGGACGGGCGAGGCGCCCGTCCCCACACGAGCACTTCCTACATGAGTTTTCTTCTGGCGCGTAAGGAAGATGCAGCCGGAGTCGCGTAGCCAGACGCGGTTGGTGGGCCAGCGGTGGAAGCGGACGTTGGGCGTCAGCGCGCTCGCGCGCTCGAGCCATCTGCGAGCTTGGGTTTGAGCGCGGGCATTGTTGACGATCAGCTCCACGCGTTCGTGGCGAGCGAGGTTGCGAACGATTTCAGCGTAGACCCACGGGATGGGCTCGAACTTTCCCGGCCAGTCGTCGTGGTGGTGCGGCCACGCGAGCCAGGTCGCAGCATGAGGCTCCCACTCGGCGGGCATGGAGTATCCGAGCGCGGCAGGAAGCAACGAAGAATCGTCCGTTAAAGTGTTGGCTGAATGTTTGCGGATGCGCTTTGCCACGGTCGATTCTTGTCCTGAGTGAGTCTTAGTCCAATAAGCGGCTGGTGATCGGCGCGTAAGCGTCGATGCGGCGGTCGCGGAGGAATGGCCAGTTGCGACGAATCTCTTCGAGAGCTTTCAGGTCAACTTCCCCCACCAGAATTTCTTCCCGGTCGTGCGAGGCTTCAGCCAGTACGCGTCCGAAGGGGTCGCAGAAGAACGATCCGCCCCAGAATTCCAGTCCCTGACCGGGAGCGGATTTACCGCGCACATTGCCGGTTTCGAAGCCCACGCGGTTCACCACGGCCACGTAAACTCCGTTGGCGATGGCGTGAGAACGCTGGATCGTGCGCCAGGCATCGTGCTGCGCCACTCCGAACTCGGCTTTCTCCGCGGGATGCCAGCCAATGGCGGTCGGATAGAACAGCGCAACCGCACCTTGCAATGCGGTAAGACGTGCGCCCTCGGGATACCACTGATCCCAGCAGACGAGCGTGCCGAGGCGTCCCGCGGCAGTGTCAAGCGCACGAAAGCCGAGATCGCCGGGAGTGAAATAAAATTTTTCGTAATAGAGAGGATCATCGGGAATGTGCATCTTTCGATAGAGCCCGCACAGGGAACCATCGGCATCGAAGATGGCAGCGGTGTTATGGTAGACACCGGCGGCGCGCTTCTCGAAAAGTGACGCGATGAGAACGACGCCGTTGTTGCAGGCAGCCGCGGATAATCTTTCAGTCGTAGGTCCGGGAATCGGCTCAGCTAGATCGAATAAAGAGTGATCTTCGCGCTGACAAAAATACTGAGTCTGAAAAAGTTCAGGCAGGCAGACCACCTGAACGCCGCGTCCGGCGGCGTCAGCGACGCGATCGAGGGCCTTGGTAAGATTCTGCTCAGGCTCGGGGCCGCACGACATCTGGATGAGCGCAACGCGGAATTTTTCAGGCGGCAACTGGAGCCTCCGAGATCAAATATAGCATCGGTCAGGCGGGCATCAAGCGTCCGCTGTCGGGCTTCCGCGAAACCGCATCCACGGTTGCTGGTCAATTCAGGGAAACTCACTTCGCACGGTAGTTCTCACGACGAGGTCGGTTTGTTTGTCGCGAAGCTGCGAGCCAGGCGCTGGTTGCCAGCCACGAGTTTTTCCAGCCGCTTCATGATTTCGTCTGAGGGCATACCGCGCAGGATTGTTTCGATCGCCGCTTCGGCGTGCAGCGATTCGGAGCTAACCAAATCGATAAGAAATTCGATGGCCTCATCCTGCCGGGTGAGCGCGATGGCCGAAAGCAAAACGGAACGAAACCACAGGTCGGCTTCTTCGGCGAACCGTTCGCGCAATATGTTGAAGCCTTGGGCAGAATGCGTGCTGGCAATGGCAAGCGCGGCCTCCGCGGCGGGATCATCAGAAGAGGCGAGAAAGCGGCTGATCCAGGCAATGGCGCTCGCGCCCTCGATGCGAAGAATGCCGCAGTAGCAGGCGCCGAGAACTTCGGGCTCGTCGGCGCCGAGAACGGCACGCAGCCGGAGCAAGAGTGCAGCCGACGGCGAGCCGACCTGCTCGATGGCTCGAGCCGCCTCGATGCGAACCGACTTATCCTTGTCGGCGAAGAGTTCAACCAGATGCGCCAGTAAGTCAGCTTCGAGCAGGCTGCGGCATTGCACCAGCGCCAATGCGCAGGTGGCACGAAGGGTTCCGGCGGTGTCGGAACTGCCTCCCCAGACCGGTTCGAGCTGGATGTGACGCATGCCGCGGAGAAAAACGGTGGCGTCCTGATGCTCGAATGCGGCCAGAGTGCGGCTCAAGGCATTCTTGGCCCAGCATTGCGGATCGGTCTTGACCGGGTTGTCGAAGAAGCGCTGGAAGGCGGTAACTAGCTCGGGGATTAAATGCAGTAATTGGAAAACGCGGGCGAGATCGGCGGCTTTGGCGACAACAAAGTTGTTGCGATGTTCGAGCGCCTTGCGCAATGGTTCTGCGCACGCCTCTGGCGCTTGCTGGCGCAGACTATCGAGGGCCGCGATCTGTTCCTCGAAGCTGCGCTTGCCGGGCATAGCAGGGAAGTGTAACCCGGAGAGTGCGCAGACCCTCATTTTTTGACTATAGTTGGAGGCCAAACCGGTTGCGGTAAAAAGCGGAGAAGCTCATGCGAAGTCGAGACTTAGCAAGTTTGGTAGTGATTGTGTTACTCGGTCTGAGAGCCCCCAGGGTTGCGGTCGCCCAACTCACGCCTGAAACTCAAAAAGAAATGTGGAGCGCGGAATGGATCACTTCTCCGGATGGTCCGCAGCGCGACGTGGCTGTGCTGCACTTCAGAAAATTGCTTGACCTGGCACAACCGCCCGAGCATTTCGTGGTGCACGTGAGCGCGGACAATCAATTCGTATTTTATGTCAACCAGCAGCGCGTGGGCGCCGGCCCGTCGCGGAGCGATCTGGCTCATTGGAAATATGAAAGCTACGACATCGCTCCCTTCCTGCGCGCCGGAAAAAATCAGCTCGCCGCCGTGGTCTGGAATTTTGGCGTGCTTACACCGGTCGCTCAGATCAGCGATCGTATCGGATTCGTTCTTCATGGAGACACCGCAGCCGAGCATATCGCAGACACTGGTGAGACCTGGGAAGTGGAAGAAGAAAAAGGTATTCGAGTACCGTTCACCCCCGAGGCAGTGCAAGACGAATACTACGTTGCCGAGCCGGTAGAGCACATCGACGGCAACATGCTCGACTGGGATTGGAATACCCCCGTCTCGAACATCCCCGACTCGCCCCCCCCTGATTCCGGCCTTTTGAAATCCAACCCAGGGGGACGGTGGAAAAAAGCGGACATCCTTGGGCACGCCGCTCCGCCGGGCGCCATGATGCAGGAGAATAATTGGCAGCTCGTTCCCGATCCGCTGCCTCCCATGCAAATGGAGTTGGTTTCCGCCGGCCAGGTTGTCAGGTCCACAGGTATCGTCGCGCCCGCCGGCTTTCCCGAAAACCCATTTACCGTGCCGCCTCACACCAAGGCCTCGGTTCTGATCGACAATTCGCATCTGACCACCGCCTATCCTGAGCTCACGGTAAGTGGCGGCCGCGGATCCACCATCCGCCTGACCTACGCCGAAGCTCTGGTCGACGACAAGGGCCAGAAGGGCAATCGCAATGAAATTGTGGGCAAGCATATTCTGGGCGTTTTCGACGAGTTTGTCCCGGACGGCGCGGCGAATCGCACATTCACACCGCTGGGCTGGAAAACATGGCGCTATCTGCAACTTGATATCGAGACTTCCGATCAAGCCCTGGAACTGGACAGACTGCGGACATGGTTCACGGCGTATCCGTTTGAACAGCGCGGCCACTTCGACTCCGACGACGATTCGCTGGGGCCGATCTGGGAGATTGGCTGGCGCACCGCCCGGCTGGACGCGCACGACACCTACATGGACACACCCTACTACGAGCGCCTGCAGTACGTCGGCGACACGCGAATTCAGGCGTTGATTTCTTACACCGTGGGCGGCGATGACCGGCTGCCACGCCAGGCCATCCAGGCCTTCAATAATTCCCGCATCCCCGAGGGCCTCACGTTCAGCCGATATCCCTCGTCGGTGAGGCAAATCATCCCGACGTTCTCGTTGCTCTGGGTCGGGATGGTGCACGATTTCTGGATGTACCGTTCCGATCCTGACTTCGTCCGCGGACAGCTTGCTGGAACGCGCGCGGTTCTGGATTGGTTTCTCGCTCGCCAGCGTGCCGACGGCCTGTTGATGACGATTCCGTGGTGGCCCTTCGTGGACTGGGGAAAAGATTTCGGTTCCGGCATGTCTCCCCAGGATAGCGATGGCGGATCTTCCGCTATGACGTTGCAGTTCGTCGAGGCGTTACGCTACGCGACAGAAATGGAATCGGCCTTGGGAGAGAAAGCCCGGGTCGAGCTCTACCGCGGCGCGGCGGATCGCGCTTCCCAGGCTGTGTACAAGCTGTGCTGGAACCAGCAATACGGGTTGCTGGCAGACACTCCCACGCAAAAGCATTACAGCCAGCACGCCAACATTCTCGGCACCTGGCTCGACGTGATTCCCCGCGAAAAGCAGAAGGCCGTACTGACCAATATTCTCTCGGCGAGTGACCCTGGCTATGCGGCATCCGGGCCCCTGCCGCCGATGACCAACGCAACATATTACTTCCGCTTCTATCTGGCGCGCGCACTCGACCACGCCGGAATGGGGAACGATTACCTGCGATTGCTGGGGCCATGGCGGCAGATGGTTTCGCTGGGCCTGACGACCTGGGCGGAGACGCCGGAGCCAACGCGCTCCGACTCTCACGCCTGGAGCGCGCATCCAAATTACGACTTCTTGACCATTGTGGCGGGCATTCGCCCGGCTACGCCGGGATTCGGGACGGTCACGGTGGTTCCTCATCTCGGTTCGCTTAAACATGTCTCGGCTGCGGTGCCGAGTCCGAAGGGAATGATCGAAACGGAATACACGGTGGAACAGTCAACGGTCAGAGCGGTGATCAACCTGCCCGCAGGCCTCGCGGGCGAGTTAATGTGGAACGGCAAGAATTTGAAGCTCCACGAAGGTAAGCAGGAACTGCGGCTGAAGGCGGAGTGAGGGTGCGAGTGGAACAGAGCGTGCTTACCGTGGCTCAGCCATGCTCTCGACTTCCGTCGCGGACACGCCGCGGCCAAGAATCTGGCGCAGGGCTTGCTCCGGAACTAGCGTCTCTGCCCGCGCGGATTGCTGCGATGGTGGGCTTTACCTCCACCTTCGGAACGATGCCGATGCGTTCGGTTGGGGCTTTGTCGTAGTTGAGCTAGCCCCAGACCTTACCGATCGTTACCGAGATTATCGACCTGCAGGTCCGATGAGATTGACGAGCACGATGCCGGAGCCGGACTCGAACTGCCGGTCCTGCTCGAGTGAGGTGTCCTATGCCTGAGAAATCAGAGTCAGAATACTGATGAGGGCAAGCAGAAGATGTCGCATCGGAAGATGATAGTCAGGCGGATTCGGGGAAGCGCTCCTTTTTCCATTCCTGATGCGCCGGATGCCAGCCATCGCGTGGCGTCGTTTCCCATTTCTCCTGTAAAGTGATTTGTTCGGAGATTTGTGAGTTGAGCTTGGAGGCGTGATTTTGAAACAAGGCATTCATAGCGAGCATCCTGCAGGAAAGTCTCATGGAGAAGGCTCAAGCGGCGGGGAAGGCAAAGATCGGCACCTGCACAATCCAATCGAGGACCGCCTGATTCCGCTGGAACCGCTGGACCTGGGGCGGGTGAAGTCGATTGACGGGTTAGTTCGCGCCATGGCCAAGACGGCGTTCACCGGACGGCAAGTGGGCGAGGCCGCCGACGTGCTGGAAGCCATGGCGAGTGATGCCGGCTGCTTCGTGGTGATGACGCTCGCCGGCGCCATGACCGTGGCCAAGCAGGGACTGATCGTCACCGAGTTGATCGACCGCGGCATTGTGAACGCCGTGGTCTCGACCGGAGCGCTGATGGCGCATGGCCTGGTGGAGGCCACGGGGAAGTCGCATTTCCGGCACAATCCCGAAGTTTCCGACGAACAGCTCTACGAGCAGGGCTACAACCGCGTTTACGACACGCTCGAGCCCGAGCAGAATCTCGACGACGTGGAAGAAGTGATGTCGGCGGTGTTGGAGGCCTGGGATCACAGCGAAGTGATGTGCTCCTACAAGTTGAATCATGCCATCGGCAAGCATTTGGCGCAGCATGCGCAAGGCCGAGGCATCCTGAAGTCGGCCTATGAAAAGGGCGTGCCGGTATTTGTGCCCGCCTTCACCGATTCGGAGCTGGGCTTGGATACGGCGCTGAACAACCGCCTACGAGAATCGACTGGCCGGCACAAGATCCGGTTCGATCCCTTTGAGGATGTCGAACATTTTGCCGCTACCCTGCTGAGGCAGAAGCGGTTAGGCATTTTCACCATCGGCGGCGGAGTCCCCAGAAACTGGTCGCAGCAGTTCGGGCCATTCATCGAACTAAGGCACCGGCGGCTGGGTGAGAATCTGCCGTTGAAGCGCTATCACTACGGATTGCGAATCTGTCCGGAGCCGGTATATTGGGGCGGATTATCCGGAAGCCCGTATAGCGAGGCCGTGTCTTGGGGCAAGTTCGTGCCCCCGGCGGAAGGCGGGAAATTCGGCGAGGTTTTCCTGGACGCGACCGTCGGCTTGCCGCTGATCGTGGCAGCAGTCCTGGAGCGGCTGGATGGAGACAAAAAAAGCCACCGGGCTTCGAAGCGTAAGGACGGTAAAAGTAAGAACGGAAAGGATGTTAAGAAGGGCGCGAAGCGGAAATAGGCAGCAGATCTCGCCGCCGCGCCAGGCCAAACTTAAGCGGAAGTGTCATGGCCCGGCTCGGGCTCTTGCTGGTCGGGTTGTGGATTTTCGATGCGGGTCTTGCGATACACGGGAGCAAGGATGCTGCTCTCGATCACCTCGGACTCGGCCTGAAACCAGTCCTGGAGCGAATAGCCTTCCACTTGGCCCCGGGTGTCGTAAAGCTGGCGGGCGCGGCGGCGGATTTTCCTCTCCACCATGCCTGCCATGAGTTGCTGTTGCTTCTGCCTGCGAGTTTCAAAGTCCACTGCTAGGTCCCCGATCTCAGATGAATGCGTATAAGTCCATCTCTATGATAACCGAGCGGGGTTAACAGAGTATTACATAAGGCAGGGTCGGGAGATTACCAAAGTCCCACCCCCCGCTCGCCCTCAATTCACCTTAACCGGGATGGTGAGCATTGCGTCTGGATTCCCGCTGGAGCTAACCGTAAATGCTTTCACTGTAACGATATAGCCGCCTCCACCTGCACCGCCACCTGAGCCATTATTTCCGCTTCCGCACCCCGGATGCATCACCAACAAGGCCAGCATCAGCCCGCTCCCGCCCAAGCCGCGCCGCAAACCGCGGTTCCGGCCCGGTAAAAAGACAAAACTGGCCAAAATAAAACCCAAAAGCAGTAGTAAGCTGCTCATTACAAGCCAGTTACGATGTCGGGAGAGTAGGATTCCGGACACTGGAATAGCGGAACTGGACAGCGCAGGACTTGGGATTGCCGAATCCTGCGCTTTCGGCCCTGCTGCAGCAGCGGCCGTGCTAGTCACAGTTACAGTGGCCGTGCCGCTGCCGCTGTTGCTGAAGTCCACGGTGTAGGGGTTGAGAGCGTCGGCCGACTTGATTGAGCAACTGGCGTTGGGCGCAGTGGTGGTGCAGGCAAGATAAACCCGTCCCGTGCCGCTCGTCGAGCTCAGGTTGACCGTGCTGCTGCCCGTCCCGCCCGCCAGCGTGATGGGAGATGCAGTTATGGTCGGCCCCGCAAGTGTCGACGGCTTGTACCAGCGAACATAATCCACAGTCATCACTGCCGGATTGGGCGTGCTGCTGTCAGGAGGTCCCGGCCAACTGCCGGTTCC
>Ga0181537_10001420_pt1 | contig 22145 bp, 16 predicted proteins | sample PEATcosm2014_Bin_39_FD_119765 | JGI IMG/M metagenome (GOLD analysis project Ga0181537, IMG submission 119765) | Peatland microbial communities from MTU Mesocosm Facility, Houghton, MI, USA - PEATcosm2014_Bin23_10_metaG | ecosystem: Environmental > Terrestrial > Soil > Wetlands > Peat | place... | reverse complement strand
GTGGGTGCGCGACGACGTGCCCTTCGGCAACGTGATCATCGACACGGCCGAGCACTACACGGCGAGCGCGCCCCGCAAAGGCGGTCCGGGGCTCAAGCGTCTGCGTACCGTCGGGCTCAGCCCGGCACGTACTCAGCACAAGCACACCAAGTACGTCAGTTACACGCCGCCACCGATCACACCGGTGTTCGCCAGGCCGCTGGCCGGCGAGGGTGTCTGGCGCCGTACCGGTCCCTCGGTCGACGGCGGGCCGCCGGTGCTCGTGACGACCTACAGACCGAGCACGGAATACCCGTCCATCGTCGCGTACGTCCTCTGGATCGACCACACTCGCACCGACCTCGCCTACTACCCCGGCCGCTATGAGCCACCGAGCGCGGTTGACCGGGGTCCGATGATGGTTCCCGTCGATCAGCGTCACCGGCTGCTCGCGACCTTCAACGGCGCCTTCACGCACATCGACACCGATAACGGCTCGGCCGTCAACGGTCACACAAACGAGCCGCTGATCGATGGCAACGCCACGCTCGTCGGCTACCGCAACGGAACCGTGAGCATCGTCAAGTGGACCGGCGGCCCGAACGCGCCGGCCAATGTTGCCTGGGCGCGCCAGAGTCTCACCCCGATCCTCTGGGATGGCAAGCTCAACCCCGAACTGAACACCGACCCGAACAGCATCCAGTGGGGCTACACGCTGGGCGGCGTCACATTCACGCCGCGCACCGCCGTCGGCATCGACGCCCATGGCAACGTGATGTTCGTGGTCGTGTCGGAGGCGACCGTGGTCTCGCTCGCGCAGATCCTGCAGCATATTGGCGCGGTCCGCGGGATGGAGTTCGACATTAACCCCGAGTGGCACACGCTGATCACCTACTCCCATAAGGACGGTCTCCGGCCGAGGATGGTCGAGCCTCAGCCCCAGCAGTCGCCGGACCGCTACCTCACCCCCGACGACCGCGACTTCATGGCGGTCTTCACCAAGGTGCCCGGGCCCGTCACCGTTCCCTTCAAGTGAACCGCCGTCGGACCGTCCGGAGACGGCGATCTCATGAGGATCGACGAGGCGCGAGAAAACGGCGCGCGCCGGCAGCCAGCTTGACCTTCCCGATGGCGATCTTGAGAATGCCGCCATGGCAAAGCGCGAGATCGACGATTACCTCAGCACCCTCGATGAGCCAAAGAGATCAACGCTTGGTTGCTTGCGCGACACGATCGTCGCGCTCGCTCCAAACGCGGAACAGGGGATCTCATATGGCGTGCCGGCGTTCAGGCTGGATGGCAAGACGATCGCTGGGTTCGCGGCGTTCAAGCATCACCTGAGCTACTTACCGCACAGCGGCCACGTGATCGGGCGGCTTGAAAGAGAGACCGAGCGATACACCAAGACCAAAGGCGCACTTCACTTCGCCGTCGACGAACCCCTGCCGGAAGCGCTCGTGAAGAGGCTGTTGGACGCCCGCATGGCCGAAGCTTTCGGACCACGGCCATCACGAGCGGTGCACCCTGGCGGTTAGGCTGCCGGCGCGGTGCCCGTGGCCATCACTGCCGAGCTGTCTGTTACCCACCGTGCGCGCTGCCTCGGTGGGCGCGATGCCTGGCGGCGTCTGATGATATGGCGTTCACCGTCGGGGCAGCCCCAGTGGGCACGTCCGGTCCTGCTATTGGTTGCGGGGCTGGCCGCATTCGGTTATGCGTGGGGTGCGAACAGCGCGGTCGTGGAGCCCTTTTACGGTGCCGCCGCACGTTCGATGTCGCAGAGTTGGCATGACTTCCTGTTCGGGGCCTTTGATCCTGCGGGCACGGTCACGGTCGACAAGTTGCCAGGTGCCTTGTGGGTACAGGCCCTCTCGTTGCGGCTTTTTGGTTTTCACATCTGGGCCGTGGTCTTGCCGCAGATCGTCGAAGGTGTGCTGAGCGTTCTAGTGCTGTATCGCGCAGTGCGACGGCTGGCCGGTCCGACCGCTGGCATCTGGGCCGCCATCGCGTTAGCGGTGACACCAGTGACGATGGAGCTGAATCGCGGCAACGTCTCGGACTCCCTTCTGATCCTGTTGACCGTACTGGCCGCTGACGCAACGTCCTGCGCGATCGTGACCGGTCGTCGGCGCACGTTGCTGATGGCCGGGGTCTGGGTGGGACTTGCGTTTCAGGCCAAGATGCTGCAGGCATGGCTCGTCGCGCCCGCGTTTGCGCTGCCGTACCTGCTGTGTGCGCCAGGGTCGCTTCGGGCGAGGGTCAATCAGGTCGCACTGGCAGGAGTGCTAACGGTTGTTGTGTCACTCAGCTGGATGTCGGTCGTCTCGCTGGTGCCGGCGCATGACCGTCCATACGTGGATGGAAGCCGCAACAATTCGGTCTTCAGCCAGGTTTTCGTCTACAACGGTTACGCGCGTCTTGGTCGCAGCGAGAGCAACGCGACCGTCGGCAGGCCGTCGGCCTTTGCGGCAAAGCTTGCGCGCTCGCCGGATTACCTGAACGCAACGACAGCGACCATCGGGCCGAGCTGGCATCGGCTGCTCGTCGGCCGTCTCGGTCGCGACGTGGGCTGGCTCTTGCCGGCGGCCGCGCTCGCGGCGCTTCTGTTGTTTTGGGAGCGAAGGAAGATGGGTCGGCGTGATCAACGTCGTGCCTCCCTCGTCTTGTGGTGCGCCTGGCTTCTCATCCTGGCTGCGAGTTTCAGCAGCGCCATCTACGTCAACTCGTATTACCTCGCCGCGCTTTCGCCCTCGATTGCGGCGATCTGCGGCCTTGGAGTTGATCTGTACTGGCGCCGACGCCACACACGATCCGCGCAAGCTGCCCTCGCGCTAGTGATGGCGGCGACCACCGGCTACGGCGCATTCCTGTTGTCGGGCGGCCGACACGTGCCAGCGTGGATCCTCCCAGTCTGTCTGGCAGTAGCCGCGACCGGCTTCGTCGCTCTCGTCGCCTCCCGGCTCGCTCCAGAGCGGTCCAGCAGATCGATCGGAACAGTGGCGATCGGCAGCCTGCTGGCATTCTCGGCGTGCGCGTCAGCAGAGGTCGTCTCACAACGCGTCGGTCCGTTCGGCACCCCATACGGGTCGCCGGCGACATTCCACGGTTCTGCGTCGATCTCAACCATTGAAACGGACGCCACCAGGTTCATCCGCCGGCTTCAGCGGTACTACCGCACGCCTATCGGCTTCGCGACGTATACGTCATACCTGGCATCGGAATTCACCTTCTACACAGGCCTGGAGACCCTTCCGATAGGTGGATACACGGGACTGACCCCTTCGCCGACCGTCAAAGAGCTCGCAGCCGACGTATCAAAAGGCAGGGTTCGCTTCTTCGAGGTTCCGATCAAACCGTCGGTCGACGACCCCCGCGTGAAATGGATCCGCGCGCACTGCAAGCAACTGCAGGCTCTCGCTCCCGTGGCGCCCGGTGTGCAGCTGGCCGGATTCGACTGTCAGACGCAGTGAAAGCGAGCGCCGTTGGAGGCTCGCCGTTGCGATCGTCGACTCGAGAGCGCCGCGGGAACGCTGACCGTTTCCAGGTCGCTGGATCGCTTGTCGGACTGTCCACGTCGACGGCCAGAAGGTCGGAACTGACGCTTGTCGGACTGCCCACTCGGACGGCCAGAAGGTCGGAACTGACTATTGCGAATCGGGCCAAATCGCAACGGCGCGAACGCCATCGCTCTCCTCCGGCTTGGGACCGCCGGCGGCGATGATGTCGAGCCCATCTGCACCGGCCTCGAATGCTCGAACGACCTCGGGCGCGACGCGGATGACATCCCAGGCCCGGAGCTCCTGGATCTCGTCGTCGAGCAGGATCCGGCCGGAGCCGGCGACGACAACGTAGGCCTCCTCCTGCTCCTTATGGCTGTGAGCTATCGGGCTACGCAGGTTGGGGGCGTAGCGAAACAGACTGATCCCGAGGTCGCGTGAGTCCAAATGCTTACGGCCAAAGTGGCCCTCGAGGCCCTCTACCCGCCCGCCGACTGAGTCCTCAACCTCGAGTAGGTTGACCTTCGCAAAACGGGACATGCGATCTCCTTTGGCTTGACAGCAAACGGTGTGCCGAGGGGACCCTAGCTGGCCAGCAGCTCGTGCACCTGCTGCGCGGGAGCTGCCAGGCGCTCATCGTTGATCTCGCCCTGCTCGATCAGCTCATACGTGGCCTTGCCGAGGTCTTGGTAGGCCTGTCCCAGCCCGCGCTTGCTCTGCACGTCCTGCACGGTCGCGCGCGCCTTGGCGGTCGCATCGTCGGCGCTCGCCTTGATCTTGTCCATCAGTCCCATCGCGTTCTCCTTTTTCCTAGGCCGTCCGCGGGTACCGGACCCGCTCCATGCTCACGTCACCACGCTGGCGCCGCTGATCATGTCTTGGACAAATGACGCCAACCGCGCCAGTGTATTGGGCAAACGCCAGCAGGAGAGCGCAGATGCCCAATATCAGCTATGTAGATCCTGTCACCGTCGCGGACCCTGAACTCCAGGCCATCATGGAGCGAGCTCGCACCTGCGGCACGCCACGTCGGCCCCGCCGCGTATGCGATGAGGTCACTGGCGCGTCGGTCAGGTGTCCCCCCAGAGGCGCTCTTGCAGGCCGGTGGCACGCGCGACCGGGCGGTTGACCGCGGCGCGCACGGACCGCTCGCCGCCCACCACGATCAGTCGCTGCTGCGCACGGGTGACGGCGGTGTAGAGCAGCTCTCGCGTGAGGATGGGGGAGTCGGCCTCGGGCAGCAGGACGGCGACTGCGTTGAACTGCGAGCCCTGACTCTTGTGGATCGTCATCGCGTAGAGCGACTCGACCGCGGTGAGGCGTGATGGCGCCAGCGAGACCAGCTGGCCGTCACGCTCGAACACCGCGCTGGCCGCCGCCCCATCAGCGCTACCGATCACGACCCCGGCATCACCGTTGTACAGGCGCAACTCATGGTCGTTCTCTGTGATCAGCAGCGGCTCACCGACGTAGTGGCCGCTGGAAGGCTCGAAATCGTGGAGCGTTTCAGAGAGCCAGCGCTCGACCATCGCGCTCCAGTGCGACAGGCCGTACGGTCCGCGGCGGTGGGCGCAGAGTAGCCGGAAGCGGCTGAGTGCCTCAAGCGAGGCGGGGCCGTCACCGGCGCGCGCTGCCCGTGTGACCTCGCGGTACGCGTGCACCACTTGCGAGCGCAGCAGCGCCGAGCTCTCTCCGTCTTGCGTTACCCAGACGATCGCATCTTCGCCGCCGCTCAGCGCGCTGAGCGTCGCGTCGTCGTCGCCCCGCCGGATCGCGTCCGCCAGCGAGGCGATCCGCGAGCCGAAGCGGTGGCCGCGCCGCAGGGTGACCACGCCGTCACCGAACCATGGCGCCGCCGTCGGAGTTGGTTGGCCGCGGGCGAGCAGGGGGAGCTGGGAAGCCGCGGGCGTCTGCGCCTGGTCGTCAGGGCGCTCACCGGTGACCCGGGTGAGTATCGCCCGCATGCCGGCTGCGAAGCTCGTGCCCAGCTCCGCAGGGCCGACGATGTCCCGCAGGACCGCTCCCGCCTCCACGGCGACCAGCTGATCGGGGTCGCCGACCAGCACCACGCGGGCGTCGCTGCGTACCGCCTGCAGCAGCCGCGTCATCAGCGACAGCGAAACCATCGAGGTCTCGTCGACTATCACCAGGTCGTGCGCGAGGCGGTTGCCGGGACCGTGCCGGAAGTCGCCGGCGCCGGTACCGCCGCGCGCGCCGAGCAGCCGGTGGATCGTGCTGCCGTGCAGCGCTTGCAGCTGTGCCCTTACCGCGGTGCTCACGTCGAGCGTGGCCGCCTGCTCGTGAACGGCCTGCTGCAAGCGCGCCGCGGCCTTGCCGGTGGGCGCACACAGCGCGATGAGCGGCGGCGAGCCGGGTGGATCGAGTGCCGCCGCCTGCTCAGAGAGCAGCGCGACGGCACGTGCCACCGTCGTCGTCTTGCCGGTCCCCGGCCCGCCTGCGATCACGCTCAACCCTCGCAGCGCAACGCAGGCCGCGGCCGCGCGCTGAAGCGCATCCTCAGGGTCCGGGAAGAGTCGGGTGATGCCTGACCGCAGGTCGCCCAGCTCCACCTGGCGCAGCGGCATCCGCGCAAGCGTTAGCAGTACTTCGGCAAGTGCGTTCTGCTCGCGCCAGTAGCGGTCCAGGTAGAGCCGCGTGCCTTCCAGACGCAGCGGGCGGCGCGCCGAGTCGTCGGTGGCCACCAGTCGCTCACAGGCGGCTACCTGGGCGGTCCAGGGCGCTGCGTCGGGCCAGGGGAGGGGGCGGTCATGGTCTTCGACCATGACCGCCCCCGGGGCCGCCCCCAGGTCGATGAACACATGCCCCAGCCGCGGCGCCCGCACGGCCAATGCGACCGCTAGCAGAAGCTCATCCCGATCCACGCCGGCCAGCTCACCGAGTGTGCGGGCGACGTGCACGTCAGCCGCGACCAGCACGCCGGCGACGTTGAACTCGCGCAGCAGCCCTGCGGCTCCCGCCGCAACCTCGGGGGCCAGCTCGTCGAGGATCGCCGTTGACTCAGCGTCCATCGAGCAGCTCACTGAGTTCGACGATCAGCTGACCCGGCGGCTGCCAGGAGAAGACGCCACTCGGGCCGGCGTCTCCCACCATGCCGCGCAGGAACAGGTAGTGAACGCCTGCAAGCGCCGTGGCCGGGTCATATCCGGTCACGCGCCAGCTCAGGTAACGGTGCAACGCGACCGAGTACAGCAGCGCCTGCAACGCGTAGTGGGAGCGCTGCATCTCAGCTGCCAGCGCTGACGGCCGGTAATGCCAGGCGGTCAAGGGCTCGCCGGCGACCGCCAGCCAGTTGGTCTTGTAGTCGACCACTGAGTACCGCGCGCGTCCCGCGCTGTCGCGGGTGCGAAGCACCAGGTCGATGGTGCCAGTCAGATATCCACGCAGCGTCGCTGCGAGCGCTGGGTCCGCCAACCGCTTTGCGTAGCCGGCGAGCGGATCAGGCTCTGGCAGCCATTCCGCAAGCAGCACCGCGACACGATCCAGGGTCGCGTCGCCCAACGGCGCGTCGCCACCGGCCAGCGGCAGCTCAAAGACGAGCTCATCGAGGCGGTCGGCTCGGGTCACGTCGGTGAGGCGCAGGCCATCCAGCGGCACGCCGAGAGGCGTCCTCAACGCCCGCGCCAGCCCGGCCGCGACCACCTGCGAAGCGCATCCCAGCAGGCCAGAATCGGTCCCAGCGTGGTGGCTGAGCCACCTACTCAGCGACCCCTCGAGGTCAGCGTCGGCGAAGTCAGCCGCCTCAAGCGCGCTGTGGATCACGGTGCCGAGCCGCGGGCCGGCGGCCATCGCTGAGAGCGGTAGCTCCGGGGACTCGGTCGGCGGCGGTCCGGCCGGCTCGTCAGCGACCCCCTGCTGCTCTGGCTCGGAGCCGACCAGCGCGTCGCTCGGCCGCTCATGCGCGGGGGCGGTGATCGCGCTGTAGGAGGTGCGCCGCCAGGTGTCGTCCAGCACCCAGTCGAACCGTGCCACGTTGAGCTCGTCCGCCGGCTCGGGCACGCCGCGCCAATCCGCCGGCAGCTCTCTCAGACCAGCCGTTTCCACGACCACGGCGCTGGACGCGAGGGCTGCGACCTCATGGAGCCGTTTGAGCGCAGCTTCGGGCCGCATGCGTGTCGCTCCCTCAACCGCGACATTCCCGTCCTCATCCTGGGCAAAGAGCAGCCGCCCGAGCGGCGAGTCCTTGGCGTCCCAGGAGCTGGCCCACCACACGACCGCCTGGTGACGTGCTCGCGTCAGCGCCACGTAGGCGAGGCGCAGCTCCTCACCGCGTTCCTCCGCCCGATGCTGCTGGTAGTGGCGACGGCGGTCAGCGCCGCGCAGGCCCACATCGATTGCGCGCACGTTGTCAGCGGCGGAGTCATGGAAGTAGACCGGTTCCTCACTGTCGTCCGGATGCCAACCATCCCACAGAAACGGGCAGTACACCACAGGGAATTCAAGGCCCTTGCTGCTGTGGATCGTCAGCACCTGAATCGCGTCGGCGTCGGAGTCCAGACGCCGGGTGAGCTCCTCGTTGGAGCGGTCTCGGTCGGTCGCTGCGATGCGCGCGCGCAGCCAGCCGCTGAGCGCGGTGATACCCAGCTGCTCCGGGCGCGCGGTCCCATGCAGCAGCTCCGCGATGTGCCCAAGGTCGGTGAGGTAGCGCTCCCCACCGAACCTTGAGAGCAGACGAGCCGCAACGTGGCTGGTTGTGAGGATATGGTGCGTCAGTGCCGCGAGGCCGCGCTCACGCAGGACGTGAGCCCACTCGTAGAGCCGCTGATACAGCGCCTCCAGGTACTCCTCGTCTGCCGCCGCGAGCTCAGCGGCGCGAGCACCGAGAAACGGAGTCAGGGCGCCCGCGCGAGCGCGGCCGGGGTCGGCCGGACGCTCCAACGCCTCTAGCAGCACGAGCCAGTCGCGGGCCGCGGTCGTGCCGAAGACGCTGCCCGCACCGCTGATCACGGCTGGTACTCCCACGACCCCCAGCTGCTCCTGGATCTGCCGCGCATGGCTGGCGGAGCGCACCAGTACCGCAACGTCGCCCGGCGCCACCACCGTCTCAACCACCCGACCGTCGTACCGCCGTTGCAGTCTTGCTCCGGAGTTGAGCAGCGACACCACATCCGCAGCAAGGTCACGGGCGATGAAGGCCCGGGCCGATGGGGCCCGTGGGGAGCGTTCCTTGGGGGTTATCTCCACCTCGGGTTCGTCGGCGGCGAGTACGCGCAGGCGCAGAGCTTGGCTGACCGGCGCCCCATGCAGGCGCGAGCCGTGGTTCTCAGGCGCTGCGCTGACCCGCAGGTACTCGATCTGCTCGTGCCCGAGTCGCGCCCGTCCGAAGAGCGCGTCGAGCCCGTCCAGAAGCGGTTGGTCGCTGCGGTAGTTGACACGCAGTGTCCTGCGCTGGGTGGCCCCGCGCGCAGCCTGGAGGTAGGAGTAGACGTCGGCTCCGCGGAACCCGTAGATCGCCTGCTTGGGATCGCCGATCAGCACCAGTGTGGTGTTGCCGCCTCCAAACGCCCGCTCGACGATCTGCCACTGCGTCTGGTCGGTGTCCTGGAACTCGTCGATCAGAACCACTCGATAGCGATCGCGCAGCTTGGCCACCGCGTCGTCTCCGTTCGCGCCATTGAGGGCGTCCAGCAGCAGGGTGAGCTGGTCGTCGTAGGTCATCAGCGCCAGCTCGCGCTTGCGCTGCTCGAAATCCGCGCGTGCCCGGGCGGCAAGGCCTGATCGCATCGCATCGGCGCTGCCGGGAGCGGGGCGAAGCGGATGGATCGCCGCCGCCGGGTTCTCAATCGCGATCTGCGCGATCGCGTGTGCTTGCGCAAGGCCGAGCGTGAGGCCGTCCTCTCTGCGGTAGAAGCCGCGCACGTAGAGGTCATCGACAACCTGGGAGAAGAGGTCGTCGGTACCGGCGATGAAGGTCGCGTTCGGGTCGCCCTCACCGAGCGTGCCGAGGCTGTCGAGCACCCGCTGGCAGAAGCCGTGGGTCGTCTCGATGGTTACGGCGTCGAACTGTGCGATCGCATCCGCGAGTCGTCTGCGGCGCTGCTCCACCTGCTCCGTCGGGCCAGAGCAGAGCACCGCTACCACCTCATCGGCGGCGGACGCCGGGGCGCCGGCGGCTAGCGCTCGTGCAAGCTCAGCCTCAGTGAAGACCAGGCGGTCGCGCACGCGCTTGCGCAGCTCACCGGTTGCAGCACGGGTGAACGTGACCAGCAGCAGGTGCTCAAGCGGGGTGCCGTCAGCCACGAAGCGGGCTGCCAGCGCCGCGATTGTGTACGTCTTACCGGTGCCTGCGCTCGCCTCAAGCACAGTCAGGCCCTGTGGGAGCGGGCCTGTGAGGTCAAAGGCGCTCGCCTCGGACTGCCCGGGTGTGCTCACCTGTCGACCTCTCGGCTCAGCAACGGCTCCCAGAGTTCGGGCGCCCGTGCCGCGAGCACCTCGAGGTCGAGCCGTCGGTCCCAGAGGAAATGGTGCTCGGGCTCCTGGTCCTCACGAACCACGCCGAACGTGGATGTCCACGCGGCCGTGGCCGCCGCTGCCGGATCCCTGCCGTCCCGCAGCGCGGCAGCGTAGGCCTCGGAGCTCAGGCAAGGAAGCTCCAGCGGCTCGCGCAGACCCTGCGCACGGAGGTTCAGCAGGCGCTGCAGCTGCTCGCGCGCGTTGCTCGCGCGCGAGCGCGCGTCTGCGCCGAGCTGGCGAATTCGGACGATCTGAGCACCCGCCGGCGCCTGGCCGCTGCTGCCGGCTGCTGCGGGTAAAAGGGGACGGCCGATCGTGACTGCCTCAAACGGCAGCTCGGAGTGGGCGGCGTTCAATGCCAGGAACCGTACCCAGGCGGCGATCCGCTGACGTGCGTCCAGGCGTGCGTAGCTGACGGTCAGCGCGAGGTTTCCGTAGACGCCTGAGACGGTGCCGATCAGACGGCTGCCGTCGTCAAAGGCGAGGTTCGTCTCCAGCGACCGCCGCTCTGAGTTGCCGGCATATCGCCTTGCCTCGCCGGCCAGCGCTCTGGCGGACCGCGCGATCGGGTTGAGCACGGCCTCGCCGAGCGTCCCGGGCGGCAACGTGCCGCGAGCGTACTCAGCAAGCGCCGCGGCCGTCGGATCGATTCCGGCCAGACGGGCCTTCAGCAGGCGCTGGCCGACGCTCATGCGCTGCCGCGCATCCAGTTCGATCGGTATCACGTCAGAGATCTCGTCGCGAGGGGTGAGCAGCGAAACACCAAGGCGCTGGCGCAGGAACGCCCGTGCCGGCCGCTGCACGAATGCGATCAGCTCCTCGAGGGTGACGACGCGGTCACCGTCCGGAGCAGGCAACGGTCCTTCGATAAAGGGCGCGGGGTCGCGGCGCTGGCCGGTGAGCGCGCGCGCGCCCGCAAGTGCGGCCCGATCGAAGCTCCAGGGGCCGTCGCCCTCCGGCGACGGCCCCTGGCCGGAGGTGAAATTGAGCGGATCGAACGGTTGGAGCGGGTGGTTGACCACCACCGCCTCGCTTGCCCGTCGCACCACCGCAACCATGCCGGAAGCCCTGTCGGGCACGGCGTTTTGGGGAAAAGTCTCAGTCTCGAGTACAGCGTTAGAGATGGCATCGCAACGGAACGCGGTCTGGTCGATCGCGTCGAGCAGCTCTCCGACCGGCACTGCTGGGGGCCGTGGGGCGTTTGTGCGCTCGTCGTGACCGGTGTAAGTGATGATCACGGCGTCCTGAGCGGCCAGAACGGCGTCCAACAGCAGCTGGCGGTCCTGCGCGCGCGGGTCGCGGTCGCCGGGCTGCGGGTCACGGAGCAGCAGGTCATCGCCGTCGTGGCGGCCACGGCGCGGAAAGGCCCCGTCGTCGAGTCCCAGCAGGCAGACCACTCGATGTGGCACCGAGCGCATCGGCGTGAGCGCACAGACGGTCAGGTGGCCGGTGCGGAAGTTCGCCCGAGTCGGCCGTCCCTCGAGCCGGCGACCCAGCAGCGCCTGCAGATCCGGCAAAGCCAACTCTGCCGACATGCCGGAGCTCGGTGCCGACTCGACCATCTCGGCCAGAATCGCATCGAGCTGCCCGCGCTGCCAGGCGTCGTCCGCGGCGGTGGCCGTCAGCCCATCGGCCGCGAGCGACAGCGAAAGTGCCCATTCCGAAACCAGATGCGTACCGGCCAGCGAGCGCAGGGCGGCGCCCAGCCGGTCGACGAACTCCGTGAAGCGGCCGACCAGGTCGATCGTGCCGCTGGAGACGCGGTCGATCGGCACGACCCCGCTGAACAGCGAGTGGCCGTCGTCGGCGAGGGCGACACCGAGCAGCAGCCGTCGCAGACCCGCCTGCCAGGTGCCGCCCTCCACTCCGCCGAGCTTGTAAAGCGCTCGATCATGCGGATCGAGCCCCCAGTTGATCCCGGCCTGCGCGACCCACGCGCGGACCTGGGCGAGATCATCATCGTCAAAGCAAAAGCGCCGCCTCACAGGCTCACTGTCGGCGAGGTCGAGGACTTTGGTCGCGGTGACACGACCGCTCGGCAGCTCGAGCAGCCGCGAAATCACCCCCAGCACCGGGTTCGTCTGCCGCAGCGAACGGTCGGCGATCCGCACGCGCAGGACGCGGGTGCGGTCCTGCGCGCCCTCGGCGCCACCGAAGGCCGCCTCAATCAACGGGGCGAACGCCTCGACCTCCGGGCACATCACGATCAGGTCACGCGGCTGCAGGGTCGGATCGGCCGCCAGCCGGTGAAGGATCGCCTCACGCAGCACCTCCACCTGGCGTGCGCGGCCGTGGCACGAATGCACGCGGATACTGCGATCGTCGCTGCGCAGCAGCAGGCGTTGCTCGTCCTGGCCGGGGGCGGGCTTCCCGGGCGCCGGCAGGTCACGACGGATGCCGTCCTGGATCGCGTGCAGCAGTGTGTCGCCGCGGACGCCGGTCGTCCCGCTGTCGACCGGCAGTCCGCCGTCTGCGCGCGCTTCGCCCTCGACGCCAACGGTGGCGCCGGTCAGCGGGCCGGCGCCGGCCGCCCGGAGCTGCGCCTGCAGCGCCTGGCTCTCGCGCCCCCAGGAGGCCAGCAGGCGGTTGCCGGACTCACCGGACTCGTCACGGCGCAGCACGCTGTTGAGCATCAGATGGACATCGCGGCTAGAGGCGATCGCCTGCAGTACCTCAAGCTGGGCGGCTGGTAGCCGGGTGAGGCCGAAGACCGTGAGCCGCGGCGGCAGGGTGAGGATCTGGGGGTGTTCTCGCAGCCGCGCGCAGCCGGCCGGCAGGCGCTCCGCGGGGCTTTCGCTGCCGATCGCCGTCCGGGTTCTGCGCCAGAGCTCGGCCTGCCAATCGTCCTCCTCGCCGCGCGCCCAGCTCTGGATCAGCGCCGGCCGGACCTGGCCGTAGTAGTCAAACAGACGAGCGAGCGCGCGAGCGCGGCTGAACCGCCGCTCGGGGTGATCCTTGAAATGGCGGGCCAGCTGCTCGAGCCAGCCCTCGTCCAGGGCGGCGTCGATCGTCTCCAGCAACGCCCAGACCAGCCGTTCGGGGCGCCAGGGATCGGTGCCGGCGTCGATCTCGAGAGCGGCTGCCAAGGCCTCCGCGACCACTCTTCCCGGCGGCGGGAAGTCGACGTTCGCGCAGATGCCGTCGGCCCGATCGGGGTGAGCGCCGAGCCGGCTTGAGAGGCGTTGCGTTATCCAGCGCTCGATCCCGCGCGTCGGTACAGCCACCACTTCGGGGGCGAACGGATCGGGCAGCGGTGTTGCCAGGACCCCGGCCAGCACGTCGACGAGCTCCGCCGCGCGTGTCGAGCAGTGAACCTCAAGCACTGGGCACCTCAACCATCGGCTCTCTCCGCGTCGCTCACAGTGCTCCTATCCAATCGCTTCGGGAGGTCGGACCTCTACCCTGGCATCCGATGCGACTGGAAGGCATCGAGACGGGTGACATCGTGGAGGTTGATCGCCTGGGGCGTCGCTTCCACGCGCTCGTGACCGGCGGCGCGCTGGGGGGTCTCGGCATCCAGCCACTCGACCGTCGGATCACCTATCGCTCCTGCCGCGCCAACGAGGTGCTCTCGCACTGGGCGAAGCGCGGACGCCCACGCTCGACCAACGAGCCGCTGCGGCCCGAGACGTTTCAGCTCGAGTTCGACCTTACAGTTCGGCGCGACGCCGGCGACTAGTTCGGCGACAGATGCGCGCGTCGTATGAGCAACACCGCGCCGCCGTAAGCGCGTCGCCTAAACGGTGAAGACGATCTTGCCGTGGGTTTCGCCGCAGAGCATCGCTTCGAAGCCCCGGCGCGCCTGCTGCAGCGGCAGCACGGCGGCGATCGTCGGCTCGATCTTGCGCTCGACGATGAAACGCATCAGGCGTTCCAGCTCCTCGCGTGTCCCCATCGTGGAGCCGACCACCGACAGCTGGAGGTAGAAGATCCGGGTCAGCTCGGCCGGCGTCGCATCCCCGGTCGTCGTGCCGCAGATGATGATCGTGCCGCCAGGCTTTAGCGCCTTCACCGAGTGTGACCAGGTTGCGGCGCCGGTCGTCTCGAGGACCGCGTCAACCCGCTCCGGTAGCCGCGCGCCGGGTTCAAAGGCGGCGTCGGCGCCAAGCGCGAGCGCGAGATCACGCTTCGCCTGGCTGCGACCGGTCGCCCAGACGCGCATGCCGGCGTGTGAGGCCAGCACGATCAGCGCTGTCGTCACGCCGCCGCTCGATCCCTGGACGAGCACGGTCCGCCCGGGGGTCAGGCGCCCACGCGTGAACAGCATCCGGTACGCCGTCAGCCAGGCGGTGGGCAGACATGCGGCCTGCTCGAAGCTCAGCTCCCGCGGTTTGGGCACGAGGTTGCGTATGGGAACCGTGAGCCGCTGTGCCAGCGTGCCCTGGTGGCGCTCGGAGAGCAGCGTGCGGCCGGGGTCGAGGCTCTCGTCGCCGCGCCACTGCTCGTCGCCGATCAGCGAGTGGACGATCACCTCGTTCCCATCCTGATCGACGCCGGCCGCGTCGCAGCCGAGGATCATCGGGAGACGCTCAGCCGGGAGCCCGACACCTCGCAGCGACCAGATGTCGTGGTGGTTGAGCGCCGCCGCTCTGACCTGAATCGTGGTCCACTGGTCGTTGGGCGCCGTCGGCTCCGGCCGCTCGCCGACGACGAGCCCGGCGAGCGGATCCTTGGGGTTGATCGTCTGCGCGTAGGCGGCCAGCACACCGGTATTGATACCCGACCTCGGCACGTTGCGAGGTGGATCGCCGAGGGGCACTTGTACCGCGCTACATTCCCGGTCGTCGTGCGTGAGATCTCAGCCACAGCCACCGGTGTCGCGTCAGCGTCGATCGATACGGTCTTTTCGCAGCTGCGAGACGTCGAGCACTATCCCGACTGGTACCCGGCGGGTGCCAAGAGCGTTGGGGTCCTGGAGCGTGGCGCCGATGGAATGCCCGTTGCCGTCGATGCGGTGCTGGCCGCGGTAGCCGGGCCGCTGCGTAAGAGCTTCGGTGTTCGCCTGGCGGTGGAGACCGAGTTTCCAACCCGCGTTGCGCTTGTGCGAGTCGCGGACGACCGCGGCGACCACGAGGCGCTGACGATCAGCTGGAGCCTGCGTGAACTCGGGCCCCAGCAGACCGAGGTGACGGTCGAGATGGTCGCCCACCTCGACGTGCCGCCGTTCCTGCCGGTCGGGCAGGTCGCACAGGAAGCCGCCGGCGGCTTCCTGGCGGCAGCGATCGCGCACGTCGCCTAACCGGGGATTCAACGGCGGTTGCGCCCGGGCGCGCTCGCCCGGGCGTCACGCTCGCACTCGGTACCGGTCGGTTCGAGCTCAACGCTGCACTCCGGCGCTCACCGGTGAAGTACTCGTCCGGTCGCTGCCGAAGGTCCGCAGGTCGCTCGTTGAGGCGGGTAGGAGCGGCTCGAGTCCCATGGCCTCGGCGATCAGCTCGTAGGAACGCCTGCGGGCCTGATGGTCGTGCGTGATCGTGACGACGATCAGCTCCTCGGCGCCGTACTGGTCGGCCACCTCGAGCAGCTTGGGGGCGACGGTCGCGGGGCTGCCGATGATGCCGCGGCGCCCGTTGACAAAGCCGCTGGTGGTGGGCTCGCCGATCCCCTTGAGGTAGGCGAGCGCCTTCTCCGGCGGGGGTACCGCGATCAAAGTGCCGTGGTGCAGCAGCCGCATCGCCATCCGGCTCGACGCCGCCAGCAACTGCGCCCGCTCATCGGTCTCCGCACAGATCGCCCATACTGCGACGGCAGTGCGTGAAGCACGGTCTCTGTGCTCGGCCGCGTGGCGCGTTCGGTAGTCGGCGGCCAGCGCGGCACCATCGGGGTTGATGAAGTCAGCGAACGCGTAGGAGAGGCCGATCTCGGCGGCCCAGATGGCGCTCTGCGGTGAGGAGCCGAGCAGCCAGCGCTCGGGGATCACAGGACGGCCCGGAAGCGTGCCGGCCAGGCGCGCGAACGGGTGCTCCGCCGGCAGGTCGTCTTCGAGGTACGCCAGCAGCTCCGCCAGCTGATCAGGGAAGTCGTCGGCTGAGGCCTGGCGACGGTCGCGCTGGAGCGCGAAGGTGGTGAGCGGATCGGTACCGGCGGCACGGCCGATTCCAAGGTCGATGCGGCCCGGGAAGAGGCCGGCCAGGATCGAGAAGACCTCGGCGACCTTGAACGGGCTGTAGTGGGGCAGCATCACGCCGCCGCTGCCGACGCGGATGCTGCTGGTGGCGGAGGCGATCGGGCCGATCAGCGCCTCGGGCGCGGCGCCCGCGAGCATCGGACCGCCGTGGTGCTCGGCCACCCAGTAACGGTGGTACCCGAGTCGCTCGGCGAGCTGCGCCAGGTCGATTGTGTTGCGCAGCGCATCGACGCCGGTCAGGCCCTCGGGGATCGGAGACTGGTCCAGCACGGAAAGCCGCATGAACGCTGATCTTAGATACCGGCGTCAGCGTGCCGATCGGGCCCCGCTTCACGGCCGGGACCGCACCCCCCGGCCGGGTGGTTCAGGAGCGCTCGCGCTAGGCGAACGTCCTGCTCACGTGGAACTCTCAATACAGTGACTGTGACTATTCGCCCGCAGGACGACCCGCAGATAGCTCCCGTGCGACGCCGTATCGGTGGCGCGGCGGTCGCGGCTGTGGGAGCGAGCCTGCCCGAGACGGTCGTGCTCTCCAGTGAGATCGAGCAGCGTCTGGGTCTGACTCCGGACTGGATCGAGCGGCGCACGGGCATCCGGGCGCGGCGCCTGGCCGGTCCCGATGAGCACCTCAACGACCACGCGACGCTGGCGGCGCGACGTGCGCTCGATAAGGCCGGGATAGACGTCGGTGACGTTGATCTGGTCCTTGCGGCTACTTCAAGCCCTGAGGAGTTGCTCCCGAACATGGCTCCGATGGTCGCCCAGGCACTGGGCGCCGTCAACGCCGGCGCGTTTGACGTCGGTGCCGCCTGCAACGGCTTTCTGTCGGCCCTGGCCACGGGCACCGCGATGGTCGATTCCGGACGTGCCTCATGCGTGGTCGTGGTCGGAGCTGACTTCATGTCGCGCCTGATCGATCCCAATGAGCGTGGCACAGCCGCGGTGTTCGCCGACGGCGCCGGCGCGATAGTGCTCGTGGCCACCGGCGAGCCGAGCCGGATCGGTCCGGTGGTGCTCGGAGCGGAAGGTGACGTCGACGGGATCATCCGCATAACTCGCGAGCGCCAGCTCGTTGAGATGGTCGGACACGAGACTTTCAAGCACGCCGTCACGCGGCTTTCGCAGGCCACGCAAGAGGCTGTGGTCGCAGCCGGCCTCAGCTACGACGACATCGACCTCTTTGTCTACCACCAGGCCAACGGCCGTATCCTGACCGCTGTCGCGGAAAGGATCGGCCTGCCGGTTGACCGTGTGGTCGACTGCATCGGAGAACTTGGAAACACCTCCGCTGCGACGCTTCCGCTCGCACTGGACCACAGCGTTAGCGCTGGGCGTCTGCGCGAGGGCGATCGCGTGCTGCTGGCCGCCTTCGGCGCCGGCTTCGCATGGGGGGCAACTGTCGTGGAATGGGGCGTACCAGCATGAGTGCAGTGATTCCCAGCGGTGATCAGCAGACCCTGGCACCGCTCGAGCGCCTGGAGGCGCTATGCGACCCGGGCACGCTCGACGTGATCCGGACCGAGGTGCTTTCGGGCCAGATGGGTGCCAAGGCGCGTGCTGGGGACGGTGTCATCGGCGGCGCCGGGCTCGTGGAAGGCCGCCCAGTCTTCTGTTACGCGCAGGACGCCGGCTATGTCGGTGGTTCGCTCGGGCTGGCTCACGCTGAGACGATCGTGCGGGTTCTGGAGCTCGCGGATCGTGCCCGCGCCCCCGTTGTCGGCTTCGTCGGCTCCGGCGGGGCCCGCATGCAGGAGGGCGTCAACGCGCTCGGCGGCTATGCGCGCATCTTCCGGCGCACGGTTGCGCTCTCCGGCCTCGTCCCGCAGATCTCGATCATCAGCGGACTGTCCGCCGGCGGCGGCGCCTACTCGCCGGCGCTCACCGATTGGATCGTGATGACTGAGGGCGCCAGCATGTTCCTGACCGGCCCAGGTGTCGTCAAGGAGGCTCTAGGCGAGGACGTCACCGCCGAACAGCTGGGCGGCTACAAGGTTCATGAGAAGAACGGCGTCGCCCACTTCTCGTCCCGCAGTGACCGTGATGCGGCACTTCTGGCGCGGGATCTGCTCGGCTATCTGCCGAGCCACCGTGACCTGGCCCCGCCGGTCCTGCCGACGCAGGCCCCTGGCGCCGAGGATCCGTCCGCGCACGTGCCGACGGACCCGCGCAAGGTCTACGACGTGCGCAGCGTGATCTCGGGGCTGGCCGATGGCGGCGAGCTATTGGAGGTTGCGCCCGGTTGGGCGCGCAATCTGGTGACCGCGTTCGTACGGATCGATGGCCGTACGGTCGGGGTGATCGCCAACCAGCCACGCTACCTGGGTGGCGTGCTGGACGCGGCCAGCTCCGAGAAAGGTGCCCGTTTCGTCCAGCAGTGCGACGCCTTCCGGATCCCGATGCTCGTCCTGGTCGACACGCCCGGCTTCATGCCCGGCACACGCCAGGAATCGGCCGGTGTGATCCGCCACGGCGCCACGCTCGTGCGCGCCTTCGCGCAGGCGACGGTCCCGCGCATCACCGTGATCCTGCGCAAGGCCTTTGGCGGCGCCTTCATCACAATGAACTCCAAGGACCTCGGCGCGGACTACGTCTTCGCCTGGCCGCAGGCTGAGATCGGCGTGATGGGTGCGAAACCCGCTGTCGGGATCATCCACCGGCGGGAGCTGGCAGCGTCCGAAGATCCGGACGCGACCCGTCAAGAGCTCGCTGACCTCTACTCCGAGCATCATCTGCGTCCGCACGTGGCGGCGGCTCACGGTCAGATTGACGAGCTCATAGAGCCTAGCCAGACCCGCTCCCGTGTCGCCTGGGCCCTGCGCACCATGGAGCGGGCGGGATGAGCGATTCCGGTCGCGTACTGCTCACTGGCGCGACCGGCTTTGTCGGGATGGAGGTCGTTGCGCGCTATCTGGAGCGCAGCGATCGCGAACTCACCTGCCTGGTGCGCGCCGCGTCGCAGAGCGGTGCGCGTGAACGCGTTGACGGGGTGCTGCGGGAGCTGTTCGGTCGCAGTGCAGGCCGTTATGCGGGTCGCGTACAGGCGGTTGCCGGTGAGCTTGCGGCGCCGGGCCTGGGGCTGTCAGCGGCCCGCCGCGGTGCGCTGGCTGAGCAGGTCACCACGATCGTGCACAGTGCCGCGTCGGTTTCATTTGCGATGCCGCTTGACGAGGCACGCAGCGTCAACGTCGACGGTACCCGCAGGATGCTGGAATTCGCGTCGGACGCCCAGCAGCGCGGCGGCCTTGACCGCTATGCGCAGGTTTCGACCGCGTATGTGGCCGGCACGCATGCCGGCCATTTCGCCGAGGCGGACCTTGACGTCGGCCAGTCCTTCCGGAACTCCTACGAGCAGTCCAAGTTCGAGGCCGAGCAGCTTGTCCGCTCGCAGGGCCAGGGGCTTCCATGGATGATTCTGCGCCCCAGCATCGTGGTCGGAGACCGCACCTGCGGCTGGACCTCGGCTTTCAACGTGCTCTACTGGCCGCTGCGAGCTTTTTCCGCGGGCGTCTTCAAGAGCGTTCCCGACACGCCCGATTCGCCGCTGGACGTGGTTTCGATCGATTATGTGGCCGACGCGATTCATGAGCTCTGCGAAGGACCGGCGGCCGCGGGACAGACCTTCCACCTGACCGCCGGTCTGGACGCCTCGACGATGGGCGAGATCGCGGCGCTGGCAAGCCGCTATTTCCGCCGGCCGCTGCCCAAGGTCGTCTCACCCGCCGAGTTCGCGCAGGGAGAGAGCGGCATGTCCGCGGCTGCGCTCGAATCGAGTCGCGTCTACTTCCCCTACTTCTCGATGACCACCGTGTTCGACAACGCGCTCACGCGGGCGCGGCTCGTGCCGGCCGGCATTCAGGCCGCGCCGCTCAGCGACTACCTTGAGCGGCTGCTGGACTTCGCCACCCGCAGCCGGTGGGGCAAGCGCCCGATCGGTCGCTTCGAGGCGTTCGCGCAGTAGCGTTAGCCGCGGGATGGCGGCACAGAACCCTGAACTGATCGACACCACCAGCGCGGTTCCGGTTGACGCGCTGGAGCTGTTCGTGGAAGTGCTCTCGCAGTCCGAGCATCACCCGGCCAGCGGTGACGGCTTCTACGACCGCCTGTGCGAGGCGGTCTGCCGGCTCGCGCGCCTGCGGCGCGCGGCGATCTTCCGCTACGAGCCGGAGAGTCGCCAGGTGCGTGCCGCAGGCGCGCACGGCGTGGACCTAAGAGGTTTCGAGGGAGTGCGCGTATCTCTGGAGATCGCGCCCATCGCCCTGCGGGCGATGAAGCAGGACGAGGTGATAGAGGCGGCCGGGGATATCCGTGATCAGCTCCCGCCGCAGTTCGCATCGCTCGTCAGCGAGCCGATGCGGATCGTATGCGCGCCGATGTATGCCGCCGGGCGCGCGGTCGGTGTGATCCTCGGCGAGCGCAGCCTCAACGAGCCCCCGCTCGATGCCTCCGAGCGTCACCTGCTCTGGACCCTCGGCAAGGCTGCCGCGCTCGTCTCGGTCGCGCGCACCGTCGCCACGCAGGCGGAGACCTCGCGCCAGCTGCGCCAGCGGATCGATCTCGCGCGTGAGGTTCACGAAGGCGTGATCCAGCGGCTTTTTGGGGTTTCGATGGTGCTGGATGGCGAAGGTGACCTGCCGGCGGAGGTGCGGGCGCGCTGCGCGAGCGAGACCCAGGCGGCGTTGACTGAGCTGCGGGAAGCGATGCAGCGCCCGCTCGGCCGCGCACCCCGTGCCACCCGGGCGACGTTTACCGATGAGCTGCGCCACTGGGCTGACCGCAGCCCGGATCTGGCGTTCGACATCGACGGAGTCGGGTTGGTGCCGGCAGCGCTCGAGCCGCTCGCGCAGAGCGTGCTGGGAGAGGCGCTTCGCAACGTCGGCAAACATTCACACGCCACGACAGTCGTGATCCGCAGCGTTGTCAACGACGGCGCCTTTATGCTCGAGGTGGTCAATGACGGGGTGCAGGAAGCCCCGCGTCGCCATCCCGGGATGGGGCTGAGGTTGGCCGCCTTCGAGGCGCTGCAGAACGGCGGCATCGTTGAGTTCGGCCCGGGCGAGTCCGGGACCTGGCAGGTGCGTCTGGTGGTGCCATATGAGCACGGCTGACGCCGCCACTCGCAGCCCGGAGCGGCTGCGGGTGCTGGTGGTGGACGACCACGCGGTGGTGCACTGGGGCTTCCGGCTGATGCTCACCCAGCAGCCCTGGGTCGAGCGCTGCCTGACCGCCTCCAACGGCGATGAGGCAGTTGAGCTCGCCAACCGTTACCGGCCGCATGTGGCCGTCGTTGACCTCTTCATCGGCGAGGAGTCTGGCGCTCAGGTCTGCGAGCGCCTGCGCGCCACCGACCCCGGCGTGCGGGTGCTGCTCTGCTCCGGTGCCGGCGAGATCTCGGCCAGCGCCGCTCGCGCCGCCGGCGCCTCCGGCTTCGCCTACAAAGATTGGCCCGCCGCGAAGATCGCCGGCGCTGTGCGCCATGTCGGGCTCGGCGGCAGCGTCTTTGAGCGTCAGGACCGAGCCGGCGTGCTGGGTCTCTCCGAGCGCGAGCGGGAGGTGCTGGCTCTGATGGCCGCCGGCTCAACCAACCCTGAGATCGCCGCCGCCCTGCACCTCAGCCCGCACACGATCAAGGAGCACACCAGCGTTCTCTACCGCAAACTCGAGGTTCGCAACCGCACCGAGGCTGTGCAGAAGGCCCAGCGCCTCGGTTTGTTGGCGTGACCTCAGCCCACCTGCCCGAGGCGCTCCAGCAGCGGCGCCGCCAGCATCAGTTGCTGGAGCTCCTGAGCGGTGAAGTTCTCCTCCAGCGCCTGCGCGAGCGACGCGCTGCCGGCTTCGCGCTTACGTTTCACCGCGGCGCGTCCGGCGTCGGTGATTGAGAGCAGCACGCGGCGTCCGTCCCAGGGGTCGTTCGCCCGCGAAACCAGGCCGCGCGACTCAAGAGCAGCGAGCGTCGCGCCCGTCGACTGGGGGCTGATCTGCTCGAGCTTGGCGAGCGCTGCAGCAGTCGTCGGTCCGCGGTGCTCGAGCTTAGCGAGCGCCGAGCGTTCCGGCAGCGTCAGCTCCCCCTGCGCCGG
>Ga0181537_10001419_pt1 | contig 22148 bp, 17 predicted proteins | sample PEATcosm2014_Bin_39_FD_119765 | JGI IMG/M metagenome (GOLD analysis project Ga0181537, IMG submission 119765) | Peatland microbial communities from MTU Mesocosm Facility, Houghton, MI, USA - PEATcosm2014_Bin23_10_metaG | ecosystem: Environmental > Terrestrial > Soil > Wetlands > Peat | place... | reverse complement strand
GAGCACTTGCTACAGGCGCTCAACAAAACGCCCATATGGACGGGGATGGTCATGTGGCGTCAGAATCACGTCGATCCGGTCGTCCAAAGCCTGAGGGACATCGGAGAGGCATACGCGGGAATCCCGGAGCGCAAGAGCCTGATCCTCGTGGGCGGGAGTTTGCCCGAACTGGAGCTCGATCCCAAGAGACAAGACTTTGAGTACGCGTGGCATTTACAGCGCATGGGCCAGGGCCTGATGAACGCGAGCATTGCTGTGTATCCGCTGGGAATTGCGTCGCGGGCCGCGGGCTCGATGATCGACGGTCCGAGGCCCTGGCTGCGGGACGATTTTCTAAACAGTTTTGCGGGCGAAACCGGCGGCAACATCTGCGTCGAGCCACTTTGGAACGGATGCTTGGCCGACGCGGTGGAAGACTCGCGATCCTATTACATGTTGGGGTTCCGTGTCCGTTCGGACGACCGCAAGCGGGGATGGCGCGATCTGAAGGTCAGCGTGGCGGTTGAGCATACGGACGTGCGGGCACGCAGTGGGTTTTACTACGGATCGCCGCCCGGAAGCGATGCGAAAACGGCGCGGGAGGAGGAAATCAACGCGCTGGGATCGGCGGCGCCGAAAAGCGATGTTCCCATGTACGTGAAGGTGCTAGGGGTGGCGACGGCGGTTTCCGCCGGCAAAAAGAAGAAAACAGTTTCGTTCATGATTAACTTGCCGTTGGGGAGCGTGAAGGTAGATGCGTCGAAGGCGAATCCTCTGGACCTGGAGGTGGGAGCAATCGCCATCACAGAGAAGAAGACGAAGGAAGCCGGAGAATTGCTGCACGCCGTGCAGGGTAGCCCCAAGCCGGAGAATCTGCAGGCATGGACGCGAGATGGCATCCAGATTCCGGAGAAGCTCGATCTACCGCCGGGAATCTACGATATGCGCTTCTTCGTCCGGGACATGAACGCCGGGCACATAGGGACAGTCGTGTTTCCGCTTACAGTGGAGTAGAGCGAAGGGATCGCCGTGTGCGCACCGCCGTCACCTTGAAGATAAAAACTTCGGGCAAAACCGGCCAGAAGTCAGGCAATTCTCGATGTTTCTAGCATCCCCATTACACTCATCGGCTAAGCAGCCTGCTTCAAAGCCTGTCTCGAGTTTCTTACCTGCCCGGCTCCAGCACCAGCCGATGAGCCTTGGCCGCGTCCACGACTTTCACGCTGAATGGAAGTGGGAACGTGGTCCCTTCGTACCACGCCTTCCATTGGTCCATGTAATACGGGCTCAGAAAGTTTCCGCCCTGCCCAGTCACGATGTTCAGCGTGGACTGGTCGAGGTCCGCGAGGTTGGCCGTGAAGCGCTCGGACGGCCCGTGGTGCCGCGTGACCGCCTTCACCGTGTATCCGCTGCCCGACTGCTCCTGCACTCCCGGCCCCGACCACTTCCGGATCAGCGGAATCTTTCCCAGAATCGGATGCTGGATCTCAACCGCATTAAACGTGCCCCAGTTCCACGATGCCAAATCCTTGGGCGCTCCCGGACCGTTCACCGCCGCATCCACGGCCGCGGTCAGCAGTTCGTCATAATTCGGATATCTTTCCGGCAGCCAGCGCTTCGGCCGATGCAGCAGAATATTTTCCAGCCACACCGAACGCATCTCCCACGAGTAGGTCGTCCAGTTGAGGGTCTCGTCTTCTTTCGCCCCATCGGCAGGCGCGCTGCCCAGCCTCGGCTCTAGCAGGAGCCGCCTCAGTTCACGAATCGAATTTTCCGCGATCGTAGGCGCGGCTGAGGAAGCCTGCATGCGTCCGTCCCAGCTGCGCATCAAGTCCGCGGCCTGCTTGGCGCGAGCCGAAGGCTTCGCCGCATGATCCACGGCATAGACAAACCGTTCGGCGGCAAACAAATCGTGCTCCGAATGAATGTCGGTTTGCAGCGCCAGCATGTCCGCCGGCGAGAATTGCCGTCCTGATTCCAGCACGTGATAAATGCGTTCCTGGCGCCACGGCGCTTCCCACTCCATGCTGATCGAATACGGATACTTGTCGGGCGTGATTCTTCCGTTCGCCGTTCCGATAATTCCCGACGGAGGGTTGTAGATGCTGGGCAACTTGTCGAAGGGAATATAGGAAGTCCACTCATGCGCGTTGTCGGCGCCGTTCACCGGCAGGCTGCCGTCTCCTGCCGCGCGGATCGGCACCTTGCCCGTAGTCTGATATCCGATATTCCCGTCCACATCGGCATAAACCACGTTCTGCCCGGGTGCGTCGAATTGCGAAAACGCCTGCCGGAACTGCTCCCAGTTCTGCGCCGAGTCAATGTCGAACAACGGAACATGCAGCACGTCATAAAGCGTCCAACGCAGCGCCAGTTGCCGGGTTTCGCCCGGAACCAGCTCCGTGATCACCGGACCGTGGCGCGTGATCTTCACATCGACATTCACATCCGGCTGGCCCTTGATGTGAATCACCTCGGCGCGATGTTCCGGCTGCACCCATCCGCTCGCAGTCTGGTACGCGCCCTGCGCATTAAAATTCTCAATGTAGACATCGGTCACGGTCGGCCCGACGTTGGTAAATCCCCACGCAATCCGCTGGTTGTGTCCCACGATCACAAACGGCACGCCTGGCAGCGTCACGCCCACAACATCCAGCGCGCCGGAGTGCAGGTGCGCTTCATACCAAAGGTTCGGCATCTGGTGGCCGAGGTGCATATCGTTCGAGAGCAGCGGCTTGCCCGTCACCGTGTGCGCACCCGAAACCACCCAGTCGTTCGATCCGTTCACCGGGAGGCCTTCGCCGGGAGAGACATCCGGCGTGATCGCTGGAGAGCCTCTCCGAGTTACCGAGTTGTCAGGACCATCATCGTCGTCATCATCATCGGAATCGCCGCTATTGCTGTCCGGCTGCTGCAAATCCTCCCGCATCACTGTCGGCGGACGGTCGTGCCACGAGCGGTTCACATACAAATCCGCCGTCAACTCCGGCCCGAGTTTGGCCAGAATCTTTTCGCGGCTCAGCGCGTCGTAAAAATAGTGGTAGTTCAAGTCCTTGACCATCTGGTTGGCGATCACCAGCGAGTCCTCTGCCATCCACGGTTTCGGCGCGTAATGCAGCAGGCGAAATTCAATCGGCAACCGGCCGCCCTGCGAGGCGATGTAGGCATTCACCCCGCGCGCGTAGGCCTCAAGAAAACTCCGATCGCGCGGGCTGGCCGTTTCCAGTCCCTTCTTCGCCGCCGCTCGCAAGCCCAGAATCCTCTGCTCGCGGTCGAGCTTCAAAGTGTCCTCGCCCAGAATCTCGGAAAGTTCTCCGCTGCCGAAGCGGCGCATCACGTCCATCTGCCACATCCGGTCCTGCGCCGTCACGTAACCCTGCGCGAAGAAAAGGTCCTCCAGACTGGCAGCTTCAATCGTAGGAACTCCATGATTGTCGCGCGTGACCGTGACCGGCGCCGAGAGCCCGCTCACCCGCAAGCGCCCGTCGAGCTGTGGCAGCGCAGCGTGCGCCACATACCAGCCGTAAGCCACCGTTCCCGCGAGAATCGCCAGCAGCACCAGCACCAGCCACAACAAGAAGCGGGCGGGCGAACGGCGGGGCCTTTCGACGTTGATTTCTGCCAGAGTACTCATGAAGAAGTTTCGATTCTATTCCCAACGATTGTATTCCACGCCGGCGCACTCCATTTCCCGCTGAAAATGAATTTCATTTTCAAGATGCCGGGTGATATCCTGACACTTCGCCTGAGTTATCCTGAACCGTTCCACCGCACTCCGTTTCACCCGCCATGCTGCAGAAGCGCATTGATGATCAGCCCACCATCTCCCGCCAGATGGTCCGCGAAGCCCAGGAGATTCTTCACAAGCACTTGAAGGGCGTCGGCTTGAAGCAGACGGCGCAGCGCGACGCCATCCTGCGCACCTTCCTCGAAACCCGCGATCATCTTTCCACCGATGAACTTCACCGCCTTGTACAGAAAAAAGACGCTCGCATCGGCTACACCACCGTGTACCGCACCCTGAAGCTGCTGGCTGAATGTGGACTGGCCAGCGAAGTCGCCTTCCACGACGGCATTGCCCGCTACGAGCACCAGTACAACCGCCGCAGCCATCACCACATGGTTTGCACCGATTGCGGCAGCTCAGTCGAATTTTTCTCCCAGGAAGTCGGCCGGCTCGAGCAGGAGATCGGCCAGAAATACCACTACCTCACCACCCGCCACACGTTCCAGATCTACGGCGTTTGCGAAGATTGCCGCAAGAAAAACCACACGCCTCGCCCGCTCTAGCGCGATCCCGCCGGTCAGCCGGGGGCGGACGCGAAATCAGCCCATTTGCCCGACACCCCTGGCTTTGATATCGTCCCCACAATGGATCCCAGCCCTCCCCCGCTGACCTCGTGCCCGCACTGCGCTGTCCAGATGCCGCAGACAGCCACCTTCTGCCCCGGCTGCGGCCTCCCGCTGTCCGCCGAAGCCATCTCAGCCGAACCCTCGTCTGAAGAAACGACGACCGTCGAAACAACGCCCGACGAAAACACGCCCGGCGAAACCACCTCCGGCGAATCGCTGCCCGTTGAACCCCGCGCCCACGGCACGGTGGGCGCTCTCCCCGAAAACATTGTGGGAGCGCTGGCCTACTTCACATTCCTCCCAGCGATCGTCTTCCTGCTTCTCGATCCCTATCACAAGAACCGTTTCGTCCGCTTCCATTCCCTCCAGTGCCTGCTGCTGTGGGCCGCCGCTGTTCTGTTTGCCATCGCGCTCAAGCTCGCCAGCGTGGTGCTGTTAATCATCCCCATGCTCGGACCGCTGCTGGTGTGGATTGTCGGCATAGTGGTTGCGCTGGCTGCAGTCGTGATCTGGCTGGTCCTGGTGATCAAGGCCTTTCAGGGAGAGATGTTCAAGCTGCCCGTGCTCGGCGACCTGGCCTCTCACCCCGCCAGAGAGTAAAGAGAGCTAGCGCACGCAGCCTCCATCGAACTTGTTCATTGCTTTGCCCTCTGCTTTTTTGATACTTTGCCGCAGCATCGCTCGGGTGTGGTCCCGCGCAGGCTACCAGGCCTGGACCGCCACCCCCAATCGATCAGCGGAGGACATTCCTATGGCTTTCTGCAATATGTGCGGCACACAGATTCCCGACGGCGCTGCCACCTGTGCCGCCTGCGCGGGTCGGGCGCCGGCTGCGACCGCTCCCGCGCTCAGCAACGCAGCCGGCATGACCGACAATGTCGCCGGCATGCTGGCCTACTTCACTTTCGTTCCCGCAGTCATTTTTCTCGTCATGGAACCCTACAACAAGAGCCGGTTCATCCGCTTTCATGCGTGGCAAAGCCTGCTCTTCAATGCGGCGTGGTTCGCGCTCTGGTTTGTTCTAAAGATTATCGTGCACATCCCCTTGTTCGGCTGGCTGACCTTCCTGTTTTTGCCGCTGGTTCTGCTCGCCGGCTTTGCCGTCTGGCTCATCCTGGTGCTGAAAGCCAACCAGGGTCAGATGTACAAGCTCCCGACCATCGGCGACATGGCGGAAAAGCAAGCCAACGCCGTTTAAGAACGGAAACCATCAACCACGAAGGACACGAAGTTACACAAAGGACTTCTCTTGCAGGCGTTTCCTTCGTTCTTCGTGTCCTTCGTGGTCGCAGTTTTCTGCTTGTCGGCGCCCGCGCTTGACTTTCTTCCTGTAAGCTGTCAATCCTATTAGCTTTTACCCGCGTCCCAATCCCGCGCCGGCTGGCGTGGTTTTCGGCCGGCGGGAATCTGCGGGGCGATTGGGGAATTCATTGCGCGTACGGGTTTTTTATCACGACAAATGCTTTGACGGAGCTTGCTCGGCCGCGTTGTTTTCCCGCTTCTATCGCGAGCGCATCCGCGGCGACGCCGACTTCGTCTTCACCGGCCTGGTCCACCGCGCCGGCGCGCTGTTCGACGAGAAGGAATTCGACGGCGAAGAGAACGCTATCGTCGATTTCAAATATTCCAGCTCGCCCAAAATTACCTGGTGGTTTGACCATCACGAGAGCGCCTTTCTTTCTCCCGCCGACGCCGCGCATTTCGAGCAGGATCAGAGCAATCGCAAGTTTTACGATCCCGACTTTAAATCCTGCACCAGCTTCATCGCCATGATCGCGCAACAGCGTTTCGGCTTCGATCCCGCACCCCTGGCCGATCTGGTGCATTGGGCCGACATCATCGACGGCGCACTCTACCCCGACGCCAAGACTGCGGTCGCCATGGAAGCGCCTGCCATGAAACTCACCATGGTCATCGAGTCGGCGCCCGATCACGGCTTCGTCCCCAACCTGATTCCGCTGCTGGCCACAAAATCTCTGGCGGAAGTTCTCGAAGAGAAGTTCATAGCGCCGCTGCTTCCGCCGCTGCTGAAGCGCCACGAACTCTCCATCGGAATTCTCGAACAGCGAACCGAATGCAAAGACGCCACAATTTTCTTCGACGTGACCGATCACGATCTCGAGGGCTACAACAAATTCATCCCGTACTACCTGCACCCCGAGTCGGTCTACAGCGTAGGCCTCAGCAAGAGCAGCTTCCGCGTGAAAGTTTCCGTGGGATCGAATCCCTGGGCTCCGCAGGAACCCGAAGTCAACCTGGCTCGCATCTGCGAGCGCTACGGCGGCGGCGGCCACGCCCGCGTCGGCGCGATCTCATTCAACGTGAACCAGCACACCGCCGCCATCAAAGCGTCGCAGGAAATCGTAGCCGAACTGCGTGCCGCCATTCGCCAGAAGAAGAAGTGAACCTTAGTGTGGGGACGGGCGCTTTCGCCCGTCTCGCCAAGCGCAGCGAGGCGAGCCGCCACCACAACCCATGCCAGGCGCACCGCTCATCCGCGCAAAACGTCCCACGACCGTGTTACTCTCCCTTGAGTAATCCTTAGTTTCCATGCACAAGGTCGGAACCAAGCGAGATGCACACCTTCGCCAGCGGCGCGTCCTGCGGGCCGTCGCCACCCTCGAATTCTTCAAAGGCATCTTCGTAGTGGCGATGGGACTGTGCGCCTTGGCGCTCGTTCATAGAGATGTCTGGCTGATCGCCGAAAGCTTGCTGGCTCTTCTCCACGTCAATACCGACCGCCGTTCCGCCCAGCTTTTTCTCGACTTCGCCGACACCATCACTAACGCCAGGTTGTGGGCCGCGGCCCGCTTCGCTTTTGCCTACGCTGCCCTGCGGTTTATCGAAGCGTACGGCCTGTGGAAGGAACGTACCTGGGCCGAGTGGGTAGCGCTGATTTCCGGAACCCTGCTGCTGCCCTGGGAGATCCGCGAGCTCATGCGCGGCATCACTCTCTTTCGAGTCGCTTTGTTTGTCATCAACCTGGCCGTCGTTCTCTTCATGCTCTACGTAATCCGCGCCAACCGCCGCGAGCGCCAGCAAGCCGCAGCGCTGGGCGCCGCTGGCTAGAACAAACCTCCAAATTCCTACTCCTCCGACGTAGTTATCCGTAGGAGCCCAGGTAGTAGAGTCCAACGACTCTGGCGTTCATCTCACTTTCGTTCCATAATCAAGCTCGGAATCGATCCGATTCCCGGAAGGCCCCTATGCGCTTTGTGAGCCTGTTCTGCCTCTTGTTTGCACTGGCTGGAATCGCCGCCGCTCAGGATACGAACTTTTCCTCAGGTCCGCAGTACCTGATCACCGCCAGTTCTCCGCTGTTTATTCATTCCATCGCCACGCCGACGCTCTCCTTGTCCGCTCCGCTACCGGCGCCGAACGCTCCCTTCAGCGAAGCCCTTCCGGAGCCAACGTCTCCTGTCGCCGGTTTGTCCGCGAGCGGTCTAGCCCGTATCTACTGGGGCCCACCGCCCGCTAGCGAGAAGATTAGCGAGACCGCCAGCGAAGCCGTGACTGGAAACGTGAGTGAGAACGTGATCGAGAGCGAGAACGTGAATGAGATCGAGATCAGTTCACCGCAGGTTCCCGTCGCCCTGCCTGCGAGCTTCCTCGATACCGGCGTCACCGCGATGACCGACGCCTGGTCCCTCCGCATGCGAGGCTACGGAGTGCCCCTGGGCGACGCGGCCGCATTCTGGAAGACGCACAAACCCCACGCCCCTCGCGTCTACAACAACTCCGACGTCCAGCGCCTGCACCAAAGCTAGGTTGCGACCGGTGCCCCGTCCATCCTCCCTTCGCGTTCTTTGCGAAAGAGAGCCTGCCCTGAGCGAAGTCGAAGGGGTGGGGAATCTGATTTGATAGGGCCTGCCCAGCAGAGAACTGGGCTCGTCACCATCCTGTAACCCCTCCGTGATAGCCTGATTCCATCTCACCTCCGCACGGGGAGTTCATGCCGGACGCTAATCCCACACATCTCGACCTGCAAGCCATCGCAAAACAAGTTATGCAGCAACGCGGATTCCAGCCGGATTTCCCGCCCCAGGTTCCGCAACAGCTTGCCGACCTGAAGGCCCATCCGCCGCAAATCGCGCCGGCCGGCGACATCCGCGACCTGCGGAATCTGCTCTGGTCTTCCATCGACAATGACACTTCGCGCGACCTCGACCAGATTGAAGTTGCCGAACGCCTTCCCAGCGGCAGTGTAAAAATCATGATCGGCATCGCCGACGTGGACTCCTTCGTCCCTAAAGACACGCCGATTGACCAGCACGCCGCTCGCGAAACCACCACGGTCTATGCCGGAGTCCGCAACTTCCCCATGCTGCCCGAAGAACTCTCCACCGGCAAAACTTCGCTGCTCGAAAATCAGGACTGCCTCAGCGTCGTCGCGGAATTCGTGGTCGATCCCGCCGGCATCGTGAGCAACCCTAGCGTGTATCGCGCGGTCGTCCGCAATAAGGTGCAGCTGCAATACAACTCCCTCGGCGCGTGGCTGGAAGGGAAGTCTCCTGCGCCGCCAAAAGTTCTAGCTTCCAGTGATTTACAGGCGCAACTGAAACTACAAGATGAAGTTGCGCAGAAACTGAGGACGCAGCGTTTTCAGCACGGCGCTCTCAGTCTGGAAAGCGACGAACTGCAGCCCCTGATGCTCAATGATCAGATCATCGACGTCGTGAACCAGCAGAAAAACCGCGCCACTGAACTCATCGAAGACTTCATGGTCGCCTCCAACGGCGTAGTCGCTCGCATGCTCGAAAAGGTTTCCTCTCTGCGCCGTGTCGTGCGCACGCCCAAACGCTGGGACCGCATTGTGCAACTGGCCGCGGGCTGGAAAGAGAAACTTCCAGCACAGCCTGACTCCAAAGCTCTCAACGAGTTTCTCATTCGGCGCAAGGCGGCCGATCCCGATCATTTCGCCGACCTCTCTCTGTCGGTGATCAAGCTGATTGGTCCCGGAGAGTACGTTCTGGAGCGCGCCGGCGACGTTGCCCCCGGTCACTTCGGTCTCGCCGTGCGGGACTATGCCCACTCCACCGCGCCCAACCGCCGCTTTGTCGATATCGTCACCCAGCGCCTGCTCAAGGCGTTTCTGGCGGGCCAGAAGAATCCATACTCCGACAATGAACTATCCGCAATCGCCGCGAACTGCACGCTAAAAGAAGACGCAGCCAAGAAAGTCGAACGCGACATGTCAAAGCGCATCGCTGCCGTCGCCATGCAGAACAGAATCGGCGAGTCGTTCGACGCCATCGTCACGGGCGTGACCGAAAACGGAACTTTCGTCCGCGTCCTGGAGCCTCACATCGAAGGGCTTCTCGCTCAAGGCGCACCAGGACTCGATGTTGGCGACAAGCTGCGAGTCAAACTCATCCGTACCGACGTGCAAAGGGGCTTCATCGATTTTGCCCGCATCTGAACTGCCCACCGGATCACATCTCTTGCCAACTCCTCGCGGCGCACCAAGCGAGGCAATAGCCGCCCCTCCTGCTGCACGTTAAGCTTCTCTGTAGTTGATTTGTGCGGTGTAGCACGAAATAAGTGGGGCGCATTTCTGTTGAAATGGCGACATTTCGTTTGTCTGCCGATGTCCGTAATTCTGCCCGTGTCTCTGGTGGCGCAGGACTCCGCCGCGGCCATGCTTCGTAGCAACGGCGTAGGCGTGATTGTGAACCGGAATCCCGCGCAGGCTTCGGTCGCTTTGTTTACCGACGATCTGATTGAAATCCAGAAAAACGCGACGGCCCGCATTGAAGCCAGCGGATCCGCCGCCGACATCAATGCCGAAACCATGGTGCAGTTTGAGGGCGACGAACTGGTTCTCGACCACGGCAGCCTGTCGGTCAATACCTCCCGCGGATTGCGGGTGCGCGTGGGCTGCCTGACGGTCACTCCCGCCAACCCCACGGAATGGACTCACTACGACGTCACCGACCTCGATGGAAAAGTCAAAGTCTCGGCGTTAAAAAATGACGTCAACATCGATGCCCGATCCAGCACTGTACAAGCCGCCAAACAACCGGAGCACTCCGACCGCGTGACCGTGCGCGAAGGCGAGCAGAAGTCGGGTGAAGAAAAATGCGGAGCGGCCGACATCAAACTACGCCCTCGAATCCCAGGCATCGGGGCCATTATGAATTCGCCCTACGCCATTGGCGGAGGCATTGTCGGCATTGGCGTGTTGACCTGCTGGGCGCTGTGCCGCAGCGGCAACCCGATCAGCCCCACCGACCCGTAGTCCGCGCCTATTAAGGACTGCTCCTACTCAGTCACTACTGCCTTCACCAGGTTGCGCGGGTGGTCTACGTCGTATCCCTTGTTGACCGCAACATGATAGGCGAAGAGCTGCAGTGGAATCACTTCCACAATCGGCAGCAGAAGTTCCGGCGCCGCCGGAACGTAGAACACATGATCCGCGATCTTTGCGACTTCTTTGTCACCTTCGGAGGCCACCGTAACCAGAGGCCCGCGGCGTGAGCGCACTTCCTTCATCACTTCCAGCGTCCGCCGGTAGCGCAACAGCGAATCCGGGTCGCCCTGATCGCAGGTCGCAATCACGACCACGGGCAGCGTCTCATCCACCAGCGCATTAGGCCCGTGCTTGAGTTCGCCTGCTGGATATCCCTCGGCGTGCGCATAGGAAATTTCCTTGAGCTTGAGCGCCCCCTCGCGGGCAATCGCGTAATGCACGCCGCGGCCGAGATACAGGAACTTCTCCGCTTTAAAATGCACTCCGCCGAATTCTTCAGCGAGCCCATCCCAGGTGACGAGATTCAGTTCGATCGCGTCGGGCAGGCGCATCAACCGCTGCAGATACGAGCGCGCCACTTCCGAAGTCATCCGCCCCCGCTTGCGCGCCAGAAACAACGCCATCAGGTAGAGGATGGTGAGCTGAGTGGTAAAACTTTTCGTGGCCGGAATAGACAGCTCCGGCCCGGCTCCGGAAATCAGGGCCGCACCCGCCTCGCGGACAATCGTGGTGGCCGGAACATTGGAAATCGCAATCGTTTTCACGCCGCGCGTCAGGGCTTCGCGCTGCGCCGCGATCGTGTCGGCCGTCTCGCCCGACTGCGTAATCACCATCACGATCGGGTCCACCGCCGCGTGGGTCGAGCGATAGCAATACTCGCTGGCGTACTCCACATCCACGGCCACGCCGGATAGATCTTCGATCATGATTTCGCCCGCCAGCCCCGCATGCCGGCTCGACCCGCTGGCGGCGATAATCAGCTTCTCGAAAGTCAGAAGCGCGCTCTCGATTGCGTCCAGTTCGCCGGGAAAGATGATGTCGTCCTTCAAATGCTTCGCCACGGTGTTCGCGATAGCCGTGGGTTGTTCGTAGATTTCCCGGCGCATGGCGTGGGAATGCTTGGGGTTTGCGGCTTGTTTTTCTTCTGTTGTAGGAGTCATGTTTTGTAGAGTACGGACTTAGGATGAGACTAAATTATTCCCGGTGCACCGGGCAAACGAGCTCACGCCTCGTATGGGCGCAGCTTGGGGTTGTTTTGAAAGGGCACGGCTTCAGCCGTGCCGTAAATAATGTAGAATCACTGCGGCTTTAGCCGCTGAGGCGACTCGTTTTTCAAACTGACCCACCTACGCCTCTACTCCCTCCCCCTCGAAGTGCGCCTCAATCTCTTCCAAAGTCTTTCCCTTAGTCTCGGGCAGAAACCATGTGGCCGTCACGAAATAAATCACCGTACATGCCGCAAACCCGAAAAACATAGTCGAGTATCCATACTTCCCGACGGTCGGCAAAAAGACCGCGGCAATCGTCGTGGAAACTGCCTGGTTCAACACCAACGCAATGCTCATGCCGTTCGACCGGATGCGCGTGGGCATCAACTCCGAAAGCGCCAGCCATACGCACACGCCTGGACCGATCGCAAAAAATGCCATGAAGACAAACAGCGTGATGGCCACCAGCCAGCCATTGCGGGGCTGCGGCACCGGAGTGATCAACGCATTTTCAATTCTTAGCGGCGCCGTGCGCGCCGCATCAAGGTCGCCAAACGGATTCGAAAAGAACGCCTGCACTTTGTTTTCCGGCACACAGCTTTCCCGCGTAACTTCGATCGGCTTGGCCGCCGGATCGTCCGAGCGAACCGCCTGGCTGGCCGCGCGGAAGTCTCCGTACGAATAGATAACCACCAGCGAAGTGGGCTCAGCCGCATTGCCGGAATTCAGCAGCTTGTTGGCCAGTGCTTCGTTAAACACCAGCGTCAGCTTCTGGTCGGCCGTAACCATTGCCTGAGCGGCGCTTTTCGCATCTACTCGCAGCCGTTCCGTGCCGAGGAAAAGAACACCAGTGCAAATCAGCGACACGATAATTCCCGCCGTACCGACGCCGAGCAGAAACTTTCGCCCCTTCCGGTCCACCAGAACCACGCCACCCAGCGTCATCGCGAAGTTCACGAACGTGAACAGCACGTAACCCCAGTGCGCTGCCACGTCAGACAGCCCGCTCTGCAAAAGAATGTTCGTGTTGTAGGCGATGATGGAGTTGATGCCGGTTGCCTGATTGCAGGCGAGAATAATGCAAGCCAGCACGAACGGGATCACATATTTGCGCCGCAGCAGCGATTCGTTGGCCTTGCTCGCGCCCGAGCCCTTCTTTTCGGCCGCGATGACCTCCTGCATCTCCTTCAGTTCGAGATCCGCTTCCGCAGTCGTGCGCGACCGAAGAAGCGCAGCGTAAGCCGCGTCTTTCTTCCCTCGGCGCAAAAGCCAGCGTGGCGACTCCGCCACCATAAAGCTCCCAATCACGAACAAAACTCCCGGAGGCAACGACACCCAAAAAATGCCGCGCCAAGCCGTGTCTTTAAAAGCCAGCAGCCGCGCCGCGTCGCCCAGCTTAGCAACCTGATCCACGCGGAAGCTGAAATACATCCCTACCAGCGCGGCAATAAAAATCCCCAGCGTCAGCAGCCACTGGAAAACGCCCGTCCCCCGGCCACGGTTCGATGCCGTCAGACACTCCGCTAAGTAAAGCGGAACAACCACGCCGATGAAGCCCCCGCTCACCCCTTGCAACAGCCGTCCGAAAACCAGCGGACCATAACCGTGTGCCAGCGCGATCATGGGAATGCTAAGCACGAACAGCGCGCCGCTCAGCGCCATCAACGTCTTTCGGCCCATCCAGTCCGCCAGCAGCCCGGCGAATAACGTCGAGATCACGCTGCCAAGAAGTACCGCGGCCACCACAATGGAAAGCTGGCCAGCGTTCAGCCCGGAGGTCGCTTCGAGATAAGGCAGGGCTCCGGCGATGATGCCGACGTCCACGCCATAGAGCAGACCGCCCAGTCCGGCCACGATGAGTAGAAATCGGTTGTAGAAAATCTTCTTGTCGTCGAGCAGGTTGGCGGTCGAGGTCGCAGCAGTCATAGGAAATTGTTTTTGGGTTCGTCGCTATCCAGTTCAACAACGGACGCTACTTCTCAAGCGCACACGATTGTAGCTTAGAGGCTCCGCCGGCACAGCCCGAATGACTCCCATGTCGCGCTGGGTGCCCCATTTCTCGAGTCTTTTGCGAGACGTGGGAGCTTCCCCCTCTATGTCCCCAAAATCTTTTCCAACGGCAAACTAAACGAAAACACCGACCCACTGCCCAGCTGGCTGACCACTCCGATCGTGCCGCCGTGCGCTTCCACAATCACTTTCGCAATGGCCAGACCCATACCCGTTCCGGGCGCAGCGTAACGCTGGTTTTGGCCGCGATAGAACTTCTCGAAGATAAGTGACTGCTCAAATGAATCGATGCCGGGACCACGGTCGGCAACACTAGTCACGAACTTGTCGCCCTTGATCTCGCCGGTTACCTTGATCGGCACGCCGGCATCGGAGTATTTGCCGGCATTCTCCAGCAGGTGCATCAGTACTTCGCGAATACGCGCCACGTCCATCGGCACCTTGGGGGAATCCGCCGCGACGATGATCTCTACTGGATGATTCTCCAGAGAAGCTTTCGCGTCGTCCAGGGCCGGCCCGAGCGCGTCCTGAATGGAGTGCATCTGCAAGTCGAGCTTAAACATGCCCGAATCGAGTTGCGCCATCTCCGCCGCCTCGCCTACCAGGCGGTTCAGGCGGTCGGTCTCTTCGTCAATGACAGTCAACAGTTCGCGCCGGCCTCCGTCGTCGAGCGTAGCGCCCGACAACAAAGTCGTAATGCTCGCTTTGATGGAAGTCAGCGGCGTGCGGAACTCATGCGTCACCGAATCGAGCAAAGCGGTGCGCAGGCGTTCGTGCTCCTGTTCAGCACGATTCTTGCTCAGCGCTTCGAGGGCGCGAGCGCGTTCAATCGCCAGTCCTGCCAGGCTTCCCAGAGCGTCGAGAGTTTCCCGCGAAAGCTCATCGCCGGTCACACCCAAGGCGCCCACCGTGCGCATTCCCAATCGCAAGGGCACATAGGAAACGCCGCCCTGGGTGATGGGTTCGCCGCGCAGCAGCGTCGACCGCAGTACGGTTTCTTCAAACTTGGCATCGAGCGATGAGCGATACACCGTGGGATGATCCGCGGCCATGACCGCCACGCTGCTCACCGAAAACGTTTCTTGCACATACTTCGGTAACGCATTCAGCAGCTCGAGAACGTTTTCCGAAGCCAGCAAGCGCTGGCTCAGGGCGAAAAGGCGCTCGACCTCGCGCCGTCGCTGTTTTGCGCCTTCGGCCTCGCGGCGCGCCCGTTCCGCCAGGTTGCTGGCCACCAGAGCGCTCACCAGAAAGGCGAACAGGGCCACCCAGTTTTGCGGATCGGCGATCGTGAAGGTTCCCACCGGCGGCAGAAAGAAAAAATTAAACGCAGCCGTCGCACCCACCGCCATCACCACGGCGTAGCGCAATCCCCAGTAGGCCGAGGTCAGCAGTACCGTGACCAGAAACATCAGCGCTACGGTCGTGTGGTTCAAGTGCAGCTTGTAGTCAACGGCCGTGATGGCCGCGATGGCCGCGACTACAAAGACATAACGCAACGCCTGCGTGCGAACGTCCTTCGGGACCGCCCTTTGCTCCCCGGTTTTCACTCCCGCATTGTACGATGGACGTGACAATTCCAGCGCTGCGAAAGACAATGGCTGCACAGTCAATAGCTGCACCACGCGAAGGAGGAGCGACGACCAGGCAATGACCAAGACGCCCGAAGATTGGCTCAACGAAGTTTCCCCGGAAAAGCCGCGGGGAATTTTCAAGCTGTTCCTCGGCTACGCTCCCGGCGTAGGCAAGACTTACAGCATGCTGAGTGAGGCCATACGCCGCGCCAGCCGTGGCGAAGACGTGATTGCCGGCGTAGTCGAGAGCCACGGACGGAAGGCTACCGCGGAACTCGCCGGCAAACTCGACCGCATCCCGCCTCGCAAACTCGAATACAAAGGCACGACGTTTGAAGAAATGGACGTAGACGCGATTCTGGCGCGCAAGCCCGCGGTCGTTGTGATTGACGAACTAGCGCATACCAACATCGAAGGCAGCAAGCACGCCAAACGCTACGAAGACGTCATGGAAATTCTCGAGGCTAAGATCGATGTGCTCTCCACCATGAACGTGCAGCACGTCGAAAGCGTCGGCCCGACAGTGCAGCAGATCACGGGCGTGCAGGTTCGAGAAACCGTTCCGGACTGGGTGATGCAGCGGGTGGATGAAATTGTCCTCGCCGATCTCACGCCGCAGGCCCTGCAGAAGCGCATGGAACGCGGCGACATCTATCCGATGGACCGCGCCCAGCGGGCCCTTTCGCATTTCTTCCGGCCCTGCAATCTGATCGCGCTGCGCGAACTCGCGCTCCGCCAGGTCACGGGAGTGGTCGATCGCAGCTTGGACGCTTTCCTCGACAAGGACGCGACCCAGCCCGCGCACACGGTTCGCGAGCGCATTGGCGTCTGCGTCAGTTCAAATCCGGCGGCACAATATTTGATTGCCCGCGGCTCGCGGATGGCCCAGGCGATGGGCGGTGAATTTTATGTGTTCTACGTTGACGTCGGCCGCGACACTCGTCCGGAAGATCAAAAAACTCTGGCGGAAAATATCCGCTTCGCAGAGAACCTCGGAGCTCGCGTGGTACGCGGCGCCGGCCGAAGCATCGCCGACGGAGTTGCGCAACTGGTGCGCGAGCATCACATCACGCAGGTTATTTTTGGCCGGTCCGCGCGCACCGGCTGGCAGCGTTACTTGTATCTGTCGGCCATTCAGCGTTTTCTCCGCGACTCGCCGTCCGTGGATGTGCACATCGTGACCCAGGAAGCCCGCTGATGCCCGACCGGCCTCACATTCTCGTCGTGGATGACGAACCGCAGATCACCCGCGTGCTGCGCACCAGCCTCTCCGCGCAAGGCTATGACATCCGCATCGCCAACAGCGGCGAAATGGCGCTGGAGATCATGAAGGACTGGTCCCCCAACCTGATCATCACCGACCTGTCCATGCCTTCGATAGACGGCGTGGAGTTGTGCCGCACCGTCCGCGCGGTTTCGCAGGTGCCGATCATCGTGCTTTCGGTTCGCGACAAGGAGCGGCAGAAAGTCGAAGCGCTCGACGCCGGCGCCGACGACTACGTCACCAAACCGTTCGGCATGAACGAACTGCTGGCGAGGGTGCGGGCCAATCTGCGCCGCGTCCCGGCAGAGAACGATCCGGTGGACGCGGTAATCGAGGTCGGCGATTTTCGCATTGACACCTCCGCCCACAAAGTAACCGTGCGCCGCAGCGAGGTGCGGCTCACTCCGAAGGAATTTGACCTGCTCGTTTTCCTGGCGCGCCGTCCCGGCAAAGTCGTCAACCACCGCACCCTGCTGGGCGCAATCTGGGGTGGGCAGAGCACCGAGCAGGTGGAGTATCTGCGCGTATTTGTCGGACAGTTGCGCAAGAAACTGGAATCAGACGCCTCGTCCCCACGCTACATCGTCACCGAACCCTGGGTAGGCTACCGGTTTGAACCCGGCGAGTAGACCACCGTCACCGCAGTCCGCCCTGAAACCTGCTTACGAAGATTCTACGAAGCTTTTATTCAATCCTTACGGCTTTTCGTCCAGTCTGTGTAGAGCAAATGGATCGCACGGCGATATTCATCGGACAACGATCTACTGAGGAACGATTCACCGAATCCAGAAAGGTCAAGAAACTTCAATGTCAACCATTCAGGATGTCTCTGCAGAACAACTGGCAAAAGTATTTCATCACTATTGGGAAGCTCTGGCGCATGACGGAGGCTGTAACGGAGGCGAGGAAACATCCTCGGCCTGGGACCGCGCCCCTCAGAACGAGCGCAAACTGATGGTATCAGCGGCGCGCCTGGCCCTGCTGGAATTGGCAACCACCTCGCTCCGACCGCGCGAGACTCGCAAGTATTACGCCGAACCCGGCGAGGCCGAATGGGGCTGCTGATGCCGCGTGCGCCGAAGCTATCGCAAGGGCTTGGAAGACCTCGAATCACTCCTTACGAATTCTTTATGAACAATTGATCCCGCTATTACGCGCTGAGATGAACAATCAACAAAGCGGTGTTTCAGAGACAGATGCGGCGGTGAGTGATGAGGATGGCGCTGATAGTGCTGAGTATCGGTGCGGTGGCCTTTCTGCTCCGCGTTCTGGCGGCTCTGGTGAAGGAGGGAGTAAGATTGCCTCAGCCCAGGGCGCGAGCTAGGTTTGCCAAATTCAATTCAACGAACGCCGGTGCTCCGCGGCAGCCAGCAGAAATCATCGAAATGAGTCCACAACCGCAGCAGAGCAAAGCTTCCGCGAGATCGGGCGAGCGGATCGCCCTGTGATTTTAGCTAAAGCCATGCCGAACCACGAATCCGCCTGAGGAGATTTTCCATGCAGGACGTTCTTTGGATCGCTGTAACCGTCGCATTCTTCGCGGCCTCAGTCGCCTATGTTCGCTTCTGCGATCGCATGAAGTAAGCAAGGAAAAATTTATGGATCTGCAATCAATCATCATGCTCATCATCAGCGCGCTGGTGACGGTGTACCTGTTCTACGCGCTGCTGCGTCCGGAGAAATTCTGAAATGACCCTCAACGGCTGGCTGCAGATTCTGGTGTTTCTGGCGCTGACCTTTGCCGTCACCAAGCCCCTCGGTGTGTTCATGGCGCGCGTGTTCGCCCGCGAAAAGACTTTTCTCGATCCCTTACTGCGGCCCATCGAGCGCCTGCTCTATCGCGTGACCGGGGTGGACGAAACTCACGAGATGCGTTGGACCGAGTACGCGACCACCATGCTGGTCTTCAGCGCCGTCTCCATGCTCGTGCTGTATTTGATCGAGCGAATCCAGGGCTCGCTGCCATTCAATCCGCAGCACTTCGCGGCCGTCACCCCCCAGCATCTTGCGTGGAATACTGCCGCATCGTTTACCACCAACACCAACTGGCAGGCCTACTCCGGCGAGACCACCATGAGCTATTTCACGCAAATGGCCGGTCTCGCGTATCACAACTTCGCTTCGGCCGCGACCGGCATCGTGCTGGCCATCGCGTTCATTCGCGGCATCGCGCGCCGCCAGATGCAGACCCTGGGAAATTTCTGGGTCGATTTCGTGCGCTGCTGCCTGTGGGTGTTGCTGCCGTTTTGCATCGTTGGATCTTTGTTCCTGGTTTCGCAGGGCGTGGTGCAGAACCTGCGGCCCTATGACACTGTGAAACTCGTTGAGCCCCAGCAGGTACAACGCGTGGGAGCCGACGGCAAAGCTGTGGTCGATGCCGCCGGCAAACCCGTGATGGATACGGTCACCACGCAGACCATCGCGCAAGGACCCGTCGCTTCGCAGGAAGTCATCAAAGAGTGGGGGACGAACGGCGGCGGATTCTTTAACGCCAACAGCGCTCATCCCTTTGAAAATCCCACGCCGCTGACCAACCTCTTCCAATTATTTTCCATCTTCGCCATCGGCTCCGGCCTGACATATACGCTCGGGCGCATGACCGGTTCACCGGCGCACGGATGGGCCGTTTGGTCGGCCATGGCCATTCTGTTTCTCGCCGGCGTACTCGTCGCCTACCGGGCGGAAGCGCAGGGCAATCCGCTGTACCCCGCGACCGTCGCGCAACACGCCACAACCCTGCAACCCGGCGGCAACATGGAGGGCAAGGAAGTCCGCTTCGGCATCGCGAACTCGGCGTTGTTCGCCACCGTGACGACCGACGCCAGTTGCGGCGCCATCAACGGCTGGCATGATTCCTTCACTCCGCTCGGCGGCATGGTTCCGCTGGTCAACATCATGCTGAGTGAAGTTATTTTCGGCGGAGTCGGTTCCGGCATGTACGGCATACTCATCTACGTTGTCCTCGCCGTTTTTATAGCCGGCCTCATGGTCGGCCGCACTCCGGAATACCTGGGCAAGAAAATTGAGGCTTACGACGTCAAGATGGCCATGCTCACCTCGCTGGTCTTCCCCCTGATCATTCTTGCGCTCACCGGAATTTCAGTGGTCAAAGGTTTCGGAACCGCGGGCATCTCGAATCCCGGCCCCCACGGCCTCAGCCAGATTCTCTACGCCTTCACTTCGTCCGCCGGAAACAACGGCTCTGCCTTCGGAGGACTCACGGTCAACACGCCTTGGTATGACGTGGCCACCGGCCTGACTACGCTGCTGGGCCGCTTCTTCATGATTATTCCGATGCTCGCCATCGCCGGAAACCTGGCGCAGAAAAAATATGTGCCGCCGTCTTTGGGAACGTTTCCCGTGACGACACCCTTATTTACTCTGCTCCTGATCAGCGTGATTCTGATCCTTGGCGCGCTCACTTTTTTCCCGGCGCTGAGCCTGGGGCCGATTCTCGAACACCTGCTGATGAATGTGGGAAAGACTTTCTAGGACTACTAAGAAATTATGGCAAGTCAACGCAAATCGGTTTGGGATGTCAATCTGGTCCGCACCGCCGGCTGGAGTTCGCTGCTCAAGCTGAATCCGCGAAACATGATGGGCAATCCCGTCATGTTTGTGGTTGAAATCGGCAGCGTGATCACAACCGTCCTTCTCATTCTCCATCCCCACGAGGCCTTTGGCTTCAACCTGCAAATCACCCTGTGGCTGTGGTTCACCGTATTGTTTGCCAACTTTGCGGAAGCTATGGCCGAAGGCCGCGGCAAAGCGCAGGCGGAAACCCTGCGGCGCGCCCGCTCTGAAACCATTGCCAAGCGCATTGACTGCAACGGCAAGATCGAAGAAATTCCCAGTGCCAAGCTGCGCTCCGGAGATCTGTGCTCGGTCGCCGCCGGCGAACTCATTCCCGGCGACGGGGAAATCGTCGAAGGCGTAGCGTCCGTAGACGAATCCGCGATCACGGGCGAATCCGCTCCGGTGATTCGCGAGGCCGGCGGCGACCGCTCCGCCGTCACCGGTGGCACGCGCGTGCTCAGCGATCACATTAAAGTGAAAATCACCTCGAACCCCGGCGAGACTTTTCTCGACCGCATGATCGCGCTGGTTGAAGGCGCTTCGCGGCAGAAGACGCCCAACGAAATCGCGCTCAACATTCTGCTCGCCGGCCTGACGATCATTTTCTTACTCGCCGTAGTCACGCTGCAGCCCTTCGCCATCTATTCCGGATCGCCCCAGACTGTGTTCGTGCTCGTCTCCCTGCTGGTCTGCCTGATTCCCACGACGATTGGCGGCCTGCTCTCGGCCATCGGCATCGCCGGCATGGATCGCCTGGTGCAGCACAACGTGCTCGCCATGTCCGGCCGCGCCGTCGAGGCCGCCGGAGACGTAAACACCCTTCTGCTCGACAAGACCGGCACCATCACTTTCGGCAACCGCCAGGCTACGGAGTTTCTGCCCGCGCCGGGAGTAACGGAAGCCGAAATGGCCGACGCCGCACAACTTTCTTCGCTGGCCGATGAAACTCCCGAGGGCCGCTCCATCGTCGTCCTCGCAAAAGAGAAATACCAGCTGCGCGGGCGCGAGTTCGCCGCCCACGAAGCCGAATTCATTCCATTCACCGCGCAAACCCGCATGTCGGGCGTGAATCTCGACGGCCGCCAGATCCGCAAAGGCGCCGCCGAGTCCATCGCAAATTATCTCGAACAAAACAACGGTTCGATGCCCGCGGAAGTTCGCGCCTCCGTCGAGCGCATCGCCTCATCTGGCGGTACGCCGCTCGTGGTGTCGGAGAACCGCCGCGCCATGGGCGTCATTCATCTCAAAGACGTGGTCAAAGGTGGAATCCGCGACCGCTTCGCGCAGTTGCGTGCCATGGGTATTCGCACCGTCATGATCACCGGCGATAATCCTCTCACTGCCGCGGCCATCGCGCGCGAAGCCGGAGTCGACGACTTCCTTGCCCAGGCCACGCCCGAAGACAAGCTGAAGCTCATCCGCAGCGAGCAGGCCGGCGGCAAGCTCGTCGCCATGACCGGTGACGGCACCAACGACGCGCCCGCGCTCGCTCAGGCCGACGTGGGCGTCGCCATGAATACCGGCACGCAGGCCGCCAAAGAGGCCGGAAACATGGTGGATCTCGACTCCAATCCCACCAAGCTCATCGAAGTCGTGGAAATCGGCAAGCAGCTGCTGATGACGCGCGGCGCGCTCACCACGTTCTCTATCGCCAACGATGTCGCCAAATATTTCGCCATCATTCCCGCCATGTTCGCCGTCACGTTCCCGGTGTTGAACGCGCTGAACATCATGCATCTCAAGACGCCGCAATCGGCGGTGCTCTCGGCAGTCATCTTCAACGCGCTCATTATCATTGCGCTGATCCCACTGGCGCTGCGCGGAGTGAAATATCGCGCCATGAATGCCGAAGCCCTGCTGCGCCGCAACCTTTTCATTTACGGCGTCGGAGGATTGATCGCGCCTTTCGTGGGCATCAAACTGATTGATATGCT
>Ga0181537_10001418_pt1 | contig 22160 bp, 22 predicted proteins | sample PEATcosm2014_Bin_39_FD_119765 | JGI IMG/M metagenome (GOLD analysis project Ga0181537, IMG submission 119765) | Peatland microbial communities from MTU Mesocosm Facility, Houghton, MI, USA - PEATcosm2014_Bin23_10_metaG | ecosystem: Environmental > Terrestrial > Soil > Wetlands > Peat | place... | reverse complement strand
GTGACTCCCGAGGCCGAGGCTCTTGTGTGTCCCAGGTTTCCTCGCCGAGAAGCACTCCGCGTCCTGGGATATGGCTCAAATGGGTTGCGGACAGTACGTGCGTGGCAATTCGGGAACCAATCCCAGTCGCTTCCGGCCAAGCGGAACTCAATTTGCGAGAAATGGCTTTCGGCCGGGGAGGAAAAACTGAGTCGTTACATCACGTTTCGCGGAGCCGTCTGCTGCAACACGGATGCGTCCAAATCATCGAAGCCAAATTTCACCAGATGAGCCGCCAGCAAGTTCCGCAGTCGCCCGATCCACTCGCTGCTGCAAATGTCGGCATACTCTCCGCCAGCAGTCGCAACACCCATGACTCGCTTCTCGCCCCACTCCAACGGTACTTCTCCCAATGGACAGTAGTCATCCTCTCCCTCAATCGCGGCCAATTCAGCCAGGAGTTTGGAATCAACACGGAATCGGCCTAGCGTTTCGAGAAAGCAACCAAGCCTTTGCGAGGATGCATATAGAACACGGTACATCCCTTCGGGATCGTCAAACCGATTGCCGAAGGTTCCGTCCGGTCCCGCCGAGGCCCAGTCGGGGACAGACCACGGATCGGGCTTTCTTCCCAATCGATAGATCACGCCGGGGACTTTCAAGAATGACTATCCTCCGGCTAGAAACGCGCGCGCTGCGCCAAGAATCTCCGGACCCACGTCCTCTACATTTTCTTCTCGCAAAAGCCGAACCGGCACGCGATCATTCAACTCTGGATTCAGACCCGTAAACCAGGCTTGAACCACGCGTGGCCCTTCATGATCGCTAATCATCTTCGCCAGCCGATACGCGAGCCGTAATCGTTCTTCAACTCCCTTGTAGGACTCTGAGCCTGCCATCCAGCGCTCTACTGCTCTTGCGTCCTTGACCGACGCGATGTAGGCCGTCAATTTCTTACCCAGGATTCCCGTCAATTCCGTGACGAGCTTGGGGAACTCTAACGTTGTCGCTTCCCGGTACGCTAACAAATCCGGCCGTGGCGGTGTCAATACTGCCATGTTTTGAGATCTCCTAACCTCAATGCAAGTGTATCAAAATACCACATAAATAACAATACAATTACCATCAAATACCTGTCATCTCATCGAGATGTAAACTACTGAAAACACGATACAAAGTGCCAACAGCTCAAGCGACCCAGTCCTTGCACAGCAATTCCGCTTGAGCAAGAACCGTGAGCGTCGCTTGTTCCTGCTTGTCCGGTGGATATCCGTGTGCCCGCAAAATGCGTTTCACAATCGCCCGCATTCTTGCACGGACGCTCTCCTTGACTGTCCAATCAATCGAAGCGTTCTTCCTAACCGCATCCACTAGCTCCAACGCAATCTGCCTCAACGTTTCATCACCCAAGACTTTCACCGCGCTATCGTTCACTTCGAGCGCGTCATAGAAGGCGATTTCCTCATCGCTCATTTTCAGCTTGTCGCCGCGGCTCTGCGCCTCCCGCATGTTCTTGGCCAGGTTCACCAACTCGGCAATGATTTCCGCAGTGTCCAATGAGCGGTTCTGGTATTTCTGAATGGTTTTCTGCAGCATGTCGGAGAAAAGGCGCGACTGAACCAAGTTCTTTAGTCACCGTAGGAATGGAACATTGCGAAAGACAAATCGGTCTTTACATTCGCAAGCAGCAAACCCTCGCGAGATGATAGCCATAGAACCTCCTAGTAGGAAGCGGACAATCGTTCGATGCTGCCCCACAAACGCATGGAAAAAAGAGCAATCGAGCTTCCAATCGAGATCGTCACGGTGTGGAAGAACCGTCCGTCCCCGTCATGCTCTTGAGACGCGGGCCGTCGCAATAGCGTCACAGTGTCTCCATGTCATCAACCCCAGCGGGAACTCACTAATTCCGTCATTGTAGTTCCTGAACGGCCGCTTCTCACGATGTTGAATCCACTGGCATAACGACGCAGTGCTAAACGCTTCCGAAGGCTTCAGGCGTTGGAATACCAGTTGCTTATTCATCGCTGACGTGATGCGAAGCCAAGGAAAGGTCAAAAATATGAAGAATCGAGCGACACTGCTGTTTCTGCTCCTCTGCGCGCCGGCCGTCGCCCTCGCACAAACCCCCTCCGAAGCGAGCGCTCTCATTAAGTTCGCAGCTTGCGAGAGCCATCGCCCCGCCTACAATCCGGACGCGCCGTCCAAGTTTAAGGCCAGCGACCACGTATTTATTCAGAGCGCGTTGGCTGTCGATTTCACTTATCGCCAGGCTACGGCCACGCTGCCGCTGTTTCGCGGGCTCGATTCAAGCGGGGAGTCGGTCTATTACATTCTGACCGATGCGTCTGATTTCGCGTTCGCCCGCGCTCTGGGCATAAACTACGCTCCAAAGCTACGCAAGGCCGCCGGTAGTTCTGGCGCCCAGACTGCGACGATCAAGGAAGGCCTAATTACCTTCAAGGGGAAAGTAGATTTCTCCCCGGTTTATAAAGTGGTCCCTGGTTCACCCGACCCATTTCCACCAAGCGTCGCCGATCCCGGTGCAGTGGCCGACGCAGAATGGTCGTCAATCGTTGTGCTGCCAAGCGGCATCGTGATAAACGCCCAGATCGTCGACAACAAAACCGGTACACATGATCGTCTTAAGAGTGTGGATATCAAGCATCGCACGGTCACGCTCTCGATACTCGACGGCACCCAGGGCGGTACACAGTACTTTTATCACCTGGTCACCGATGCCTCTGCCAGTCTGCCCGCGGTGCTGGAAAAGGGCGTGTACGCTCCTCGCCTTGCTATGCTGCCGACCTTCGGTAAATCCGAGCCCACCGATGACTCAGCACTTCTCGCGTTCTCTCCTAACGCCAACGGGATCACCACGCTCAACTCCGGTCAGGAGCAGGGATTTGCCGCATCGCTCGCCAATGGCGGGATCGATCCCATCAATGTTTTCCCTCTCGGCCCAAACAATGCTGATAGCTCGGAGTCGAACAACTACAGCCCACTGTGGGACGCTCACGTCAGCGCTTGGACGCCGAAAGCAATTAAGGAGGGCAAGGTACATCGGATTCTATCGATGGATGAGCAGAAGCAGCTTATCACCGACGGTTATCTGACGAGTGCCACTGGCGATGATTCGTCACCGAAGAATGCCTTTGTGGGGCGACTGCATCCTTCAGGATTAATTGTCAATTGCCCCGTAATCGCCCATCCCGAACTGCCGGCACGCTAACCTGCAAAAAAACTATCTCCTGCAGCCTAGGAACGCTGTCGAGGGCGGGGGTGAGCTTGACGATCTGCGAAAGATGTCGCATGCGCTAAGCAACGGCGATTAGCGCGGTCATCCTCTCGTGGCTTGCTCGGACATGATGAATAATCCGATCGTTTGATTGGCGTGTCATAGGCGAGAATGAAAACTGCTGAAGGAAGTGGGCCGAGAACCCACCCGCAGAATGCTATTGTACGAAATTAAAATGTGTCTGCAACTATATGATAATAAACGAGTTATTGGTGGAGGCGACGGGAGTCGAACCCGCGTCCGAAAATGTTACTGGTCAAGAGACTACATGCTTATTCGCGTTCATGCCCCAGGCATTACCCTGGGACGTTCGCGGCCCACGCTCAGAACGGACAAGAAACGCTAGCCGCTAGCCTGAGGTCTTAGCCTCTCCGCCCAGACGTAACGGAGAAGAGCAGCCCTCTGTGTGACGCTCGCTCACCGCCCAAGGGCGAAGCGGTGGAAAGCGGCTGCCTAAACTAGTTAGGCTGCGTATGCCATTTGTTGATTGGCAATTATCATTTTGCACGCGATTACGGGTGTGTGCACCCCGGCATGCCTCTTGGCCGCAAGCATCTCCGTCGAAGCCGTGACGCCCCCACTGGTGGGATTGGCCATACTCAAAGAACTACCTCCAGACTAGGTGGAGATTGAAAGGAAGTCAACGTGTAACTAGATGGCCTAACTCCCAGAAAAGATTCAGCTTGTCTGCGAAGATGTGGTTTTTCTCGGGATCGCCGTTTTACGATCAGAGAGTTCTATAGAACGAAATGAGGTTTGCCGTAGTTGCTCATGGGAATCAAGAAGAAATGGGCGACGCCCATCTGGTCCGCACGAACAGAATGGGACTCATTCAAGCCGTTCCACCCCAAACCGCGACAATGTTCATGAGCAATCAAGGGCTATGTCATAATCCTCCGCGTTCTGAGCGGCCCGCCCTCTGCGATTCTGGTTTTGCCCCGCGTCCTTATTTGAGCCCCGCACCCGCGCGCAGCTTCTGCTCCAGCCGCGTCTTTACTTCCGCCCACTCCGAGTCCAGAACGCTGAAATAGACCGAATCGCGCACGCGGCCGGTCCAAGTGATCACATGCCGGCGCAGCGTACCTTCTTCTCTCGCCCCCAGCCGCAGGATCGCATTGCGTGATTTCTCATTCAGCGCGTCGGTCTTGAGTTCGACTCGAAAGCATCCCCACACTTCAAACGCATGCCGCAGCATCAGAAACTTAGCCTCGGTGTTCACGGCCGTGCGCTGCCAGGCCGGAGCAATCCACGTGGACCCGATCTCGACTCGGCGATTATTGCGGTCAATGTTCATGAAGCGGGTGCTGCCAACGACGCGTCTCGAAGCGATTTCCATCGTGGCGAACACAATCGACTCGCCGCGTTCCTGCTCCTCGATAGCCTTGGCAACCAACTGCTGAAAATCTTCCCGCGTTTGCATGCGATAAGGAATCCAGCGAAAGATGTCACCGAGATCGTTATTGGCTACTTCCCAGAAGAGATCGGTATGTTCGTGGCGAATCGGTTCAAGGCGAACCACCGATCCGCTAAGCGTGACCGGCGTCACGATATTCAGCGGAGAATTGAGGATGCTCGTATTGACGATACCCATAAATGAAATTGCGTTAACGGTCCCTTAGCCAGATTAACTTGTCCCGGGCCCGCGCGGCATGATTATCTTGCATCATCACGTCCATTTGCGGCATCTCAACAACGGCGTGCAAGGGTGGCGCGGACCAGGACCAAGTTACGAAGAATGGTGATTGAGCAGCCAATTTGCTGAACGAGGTTGCTGAAGCACGGCAAAAAAGTTGGGGGAGCGACGCGAGCCCAACCCCGATTGCTTCGATACAGATTGACTCGATACAGAAAGAATCACATAACCTTGTCCACGCAGAGTCGTCTAACCCATCGATGTTTCCGGAGCTGCCAGTGAAGGCGCACTGTCTGCCGTTTACCCAAATTCCGCATACCGCGCACCTCTTCACTGACTTTCTCGCGTACACGCCTCAGGTCCAACCGTTCTATCCACGCTCCCCGCATTTTTCAGAATGGTTAAAAGAAGAAGCCTCGGCGTTACGTTATGACTCCTCCCGCCGCGAATCTGTGAGCGCAATCCTAGAACGCCAGAATCGCTCGTGGGACGCATCGCCACGAACTCTAACCAATCTCGACCGCTTGCGCAAAGGCGCAGCCGCTGTGGTGACCGGCCAACAGGTCGGCTTATTCGGCGGCCCGATGTTCGCCATCTACAAAGCGTTGACGGCTGTTAAACTTGCCGAAGAAGCCACCAAAGCCGGAGTCCATGCCGTCCCGATTTTCTGGCTGGCTACTTACGACCACGATCTCGCGGAAGTAAATCACGTCGCCTTTCCCGGCCCCGACGGCGTATTGCAAACCGTAACCACCACCAGCCACGACGTTCCCGGGGCCCCGGTGAGCGCGGTGCGCCTCGGAGACGAGATTCTCCCCGCGGTCGAACAAGCGGCAACTTTGCTGGGAGAATCCGACGCAACCCGTCTTCTGCGCGAGTCCTACGGCCCCGGCGAAACGCTCGGCACGGCTTATGCCCGCTTCTATGCGCACCTGTTCGCCGACTGGGGAGTGATTCTGCTCGATGCCTCCGACCCCGAGCTCCACCGCGTGGCCGAACCCCTCTACCGCTCCGCGATCGAGAACGCAGCCGCGCTGAACACCGCGCTGCTGGCGCGCGGACAGGCTCTCGAGGCCGCGCGTTATCACCAGCAGGTGAAGGTTGCGCCTTCTACCGTGTTGCTTTTCGCGCTGAAAGACGGAGCCCGCACGCCCATTCACAGATCGACTACAAGCGAAGCCGAGTTCGTCATCGGCCACGAGCACGGCGCCGAGAAGCTTTCCAAACAAGCGTTGCTTGCCCGAATCGCAGCTACTCCCGAGCAATTTAGTCCCAACGTGCTGCTGCGTCCCGTCGTGCAGGATTATTTGTTGCCCACGCTGGCCTACGCCGGCGGCGCCGCGGAAGCGGCCTACTTCTCTCAGGCCGGAGCGGTCTACGAGGTTTTGCTTGGCCGCGTCACCCCAATCGTGCCGCGGTTTTCCGCCACTATCGTCGAACCAAAAATACAGAGATTGCTGGAGCGCCACGGAATCACCCTGCGCGAAGTTCTCAACGGACCCGAAGCTCTGCGCCAGGAGCTAGCTGCTCGCAGCCTTCCCGGAGAATTGCAGGCAGCTTTCGACGTCGCCAACAAATCGCTGGACAGTAACCTGACGACGATCCGCGAAAAGCTCGAGAAGCTCGATCGCACTCTCGTAGAAGCCGCGCAAACCGCCATCTCAAAGATGCGCTATCAACTCGACCGCCTCTACACGCAAGCTGCCCGCGCCGAGTTGCAAAAGGGCGAAGTGGTCGGACGCCACGCCGAAACCCTCACCCAGTCTTTGTTTCCGGGCAAGGGCCTGCAGGAGCGCGAAATTGGCGGCGCTTATTTCCTTGCGCGCTACGGACTGGACCTTCTTCGCCAGCTTCACGACGTGATCCAGCTCGATTGCCACGATCACCAAATTCTCGAGCTGTGAACCGTGGCCGGAAACCACCACGACTGAGGCTACCCGCTCTCCGCAGTTTTCGGGTGGCGGGCATCCCAGCCGCCGACACCGTGTGATCTTGTTCCTTGTGGTTGAAAGGGCCCGCGACTGCCCACAAACCCTAGAACGAGTGGGCCAGCCTCACTGCTTGAGCCAACTTTCCAGCTCCGCGAGCGAATCGACGCGCGCAACTCCGCGGTCGCGGTACGCGCCGGCAACGTCGAACAAAATCGCCTGCATTCCGACATTGCGCGCGCCCACATAATCCACGGAATACACATCACCGACGTAGAGGCTCTCCGCTGCCTGCGCCTGCATCGCCCGCAACGCCGCCTGAAATACCGCGGGATGCGGTTTTTCGTGTCCGACAATCCCCGAGTCTGTGATGCTCTTGAAACAATCTGCAATCCCGCGCCGCCGCAGCACGTCTTCGATTTTGCCGTCAGCGTTGGAAATAACCGCAGTCAAATGATCGCTACCGATGCGTTCAAGTGCCTCGCGCGTTCCGGGCAGGATTTCATCCCAGTTGGCTGATTTCTGCGTGTTTTCGATCAGCACATCGCGCAGACCGTCCTCCAGCAGATGCAATTCTTCCAGCAGGTAAGTATGAAACGTCCACCAGAAACTATGGTCCACTCGCCCGCCGATCACGCCCTCATCAAATTCTTTTTTTGTTCTGCGCTCCAGAGCTTGCCACTGCTCGAGCGTTGGATGGTGGTCTGCAGGCAGCGCAGCCAGGATGCGCGCCCGGTTCGGAAACAACAGAGTATTGCCCACATCGAAGAATACAAAGCGGTGTTCGGCCATGAATCATAGTATCCAAGATGCAGCGAAGATTCATGGAGGCTGGCACACGCATCCTACGTTTGTGGAAGCTATCGCGAATTGGAAAACCACCACGAGTGGGGCCGCCCCGCTCTCCGCAGTTTTCGGAGGGTAGGAGTCCCGGCCGTCGACACCATGTGATTTTGTCTTTGGGGATGGTCAGAGCCCCAGGCTTCGCGTCGGTCTCGTAATCCGGACAGCGCCCCTGACGAACCAGCTTGGCGAACCAGCTTGGCGAACCAGCTTGGCGAACCAGGTACGCTGCTGAACTTCCGGCCCGTGACCATCCGAACAAAAATGAGTAATATCAAATCTCCCCGTGAACGCGAGGCGGAGGCTCCGCCGGAAAATCGCTCGCGTTTCACGCGCTGTCTGTTGAACGACTATGTTTTCGGGCCTCGCACGCACAACTCGTGCCGCACTCGCAGCCTACCCGGCAATGCGCCTGCAAGCGTCCGTGTTGCTGAGCCTGTTGCTGGCCGTGCGATCTCACGGTTCCCGCGAGGAGATCTACAATATTCTCTGGGCCGTGGTATTCGGCTTCGCGACGCTGAATATCCTGAGCCTGGCGTCCCGCCGCCTGGAACCCAACCGTCGAGGCATGAGCTTCGGCGAGTTGCTGGCCGTGCTCGTTGTGCTCCTCTCCGTCTTCCTGCTGGGATGGGAAATGCTGAACCTGTTCCACATCTTCCCCATCAAACTGCAGCGCTAAATCGTAAAATCGAAACAAGAGTGGGTGCCCGTTTCTCGCCTCTTTTGCGAGAAGTGGGGATTTTCGCTGCCGCGGCAACAGTGACATCGCAGCCGAGTGCCCTCACGCATCTCCACTTTGCGGTATGATTCGTATTAGCAATGCCGAACCGTCCCGCAAATTTCGAAATCACATGCCCATGTTGCAACGGCTTGCTGAAGGTGGACGCGACCACCGGCACGGTGATTTCCCATACTGCCGCCAAGCAACCGAAAACTTTCAACGACATGGAAGAGGCCGCACGCGCCATGAAAGAACAGGACAGTCGGCGCGACTCCATCTTCCGGCAATCCGTGGAAGCCCAAAAGAATTCCTCAGCTCTGCTGGAAAAGAAATTTCAGGAAGCCGTCAAGAAGGCCAAAGAGACGCCCGACACCGGCAGGCCCATCCGCGACTTCGATCTGGATTAACAGGAGTGAAGGCTGGCCACGCGTTCTCGGTTTGTGAAAACTACTACGACCGCGGCTGACCCCCTCTCGGCGGTTTTCGGAGGGCGTGAATCCCGGCCGCGCACTGTGCGATCATGACTAATGGTCCGCTTCTTCTCGGCCACCGTGGCGCGGGCGCCCTCCAGTCGATTCCGGAGAATACCCTGGCTTCGTTCGATCGCGCTCTAGCCGACGGTTGCGATGGTTTCGAGTTCGATGTCCGCCTCACTGTTGATCTGGAAGCCGTAGTTTCCCACGAAGCAAAAATTGGCCGCGATAAGATCGAACGGGCCATGGCCAAAGAAGTCTCTCAACTACCCCGCCTGCGCGACGTACTGCTGCGTTACCGCGATTCTTTTCTGGATATTGAACTGAAGGTCAAAGGTCTGGAGAGAACCATAGTCGATCTGTTCCTCCGGCTCAAACCCCGCGAGGGATGCGTCGTCTCATCGTTTCTGCCCGGAGTGCTGAAATCCCTCCACGTCGAAGACTCGACCATTCCGCTCGGCCTGATCTGCGAAACCAAAACGCAACTGCGCTCGTGGAGCGAACTTCCAGTCAACTATGTGATTCCTCACCACGAACTGCTCGGTGCCGAACTCGTCCGCAAAGTAAAGGGAGCTGGCAAGAAAATCATCGTGTGGACCGTCAACGATGCCGCCGCCATGAAGCAATTCGCAGAATGGGGAGTCGACGGCATCATCTCCGACGACACGAAACTCCTAGTCCAAACCCTGAGCGCTGGAAGTTGAATAAGAAGGGGAATAAGGAAACAGTTCGGTTTTATCCGCGTGAATCCGCGGCGAAAAAGATTTTGACTTCAATTCAGTCGGCTGCAGCTTCCAGGGCGGAAGACCTGCGAGTCACGCGGTGAAGGAACGAAGCCCGCTCGGTTTCGAAGGCTTCCAGATTCGCCCCGATTGTATATTCGTCCCAGCCCAGCACTGCGCCAATGCGCAACGCAGCTTCGCGGCTGCACGACTCAGACCAGCACGATCCCAAGGCGACCGGCACTCGCCGCAGCAGAACATCGGCAAGACTCACCGCACACTCACGGCGGAAAGCCTCCACCACCTCGGCCACTACGTGCGAGCCGTGCGGACAAATCGGAGCGCGCAACTCCGGACTCACCAGGGCCATGCGGGCGATATCCATGGCCCGCTTGCCGTACCATTCCACCATCCCGCGCGCCGATTCCTCGCTCACCGAGCCGGCCTGGGCAATCTCGATCACCGCCTGATCGAGCATGGGATCGAGCGCCAGGCCAGGTCCAACCGAAAAAGAAGTTGGTTCCCCTACCGCGATTCCGATTTTTCGCGCGCACTCCCGCGCCAGCGATGCAGCCGTGGTCAGCTTTCCGCCGATCACGGAAATCATCCGCGCCGCGCCTTCCCCGGTATGGTCATGCAGAAAATGCCGCCGCGTCACCGCCGATGGACGACTTCCTTCCGAGTAGGGAAGCGGACGCACTCCCGCAAAAGCGTATTTCACGTCGTGTGCAGAGAGCTTCGCTTTGGGAAACAACTTCATCACACTGCTCAACAAATACCCAGTTTCCTCGGCCGACGGCTCCGTTCTCCCGGGATCGCCCCCATCCGCAACCTCGGTTGTGCCGACCATCAATTGCTCGTTCCACGGCACCACAAAAATCGGACGCCCATCCGCGGCTTCGGTATACAGAGGATTACTCGGCGCCGCCGGAAACAGCGGCAATACGATGTGCGATCCGCGCACCCCGGTCAACATAGGTTTCGCCGTGCGAATCGACGACCGCTGGCAGATGCGATCGGCCCAGGGCCCGCAGCAATTCACCACCCACGCGGCGTCCACGCGCGCGTCCTTGCCCGTAATCCGGTCGCGAAACAGCACACCCCGCGCCCGTCCGTGCGCAACATTTACCGCTAAAACTTCGGCGTGGTTGCGGACCACCGCTCCGGCATCGATCGCCTCCGTAAGCCATTCAGCCACAAGACGTTCCGGGAATTCGCACTGCGCGTCCCCATAATTGAAAATCGACCAGCGATGCCCCGCGTCGAGCGCCCGCTCGACGCGTTTGAGTTCCATCTCTCCCAGGCTCTTGTTTGATTTTCTGCCTGCAAGTCGTTGATAAAGCCACAATCCGATTCGCACTTTCATTGCGCTGCGCTGACTTTGCTCGTTCAAGAGCACCATAAATTGAGTCGGCTGTACGAGATGGGAGCGCTCGCGAAGCAACCGTTCGCGTTCCCGCAACGACTCCCGCACCAGCCCAATTTCGCCGTGCTCCAGGTACCGTAACCCTCCGTGAATAATGCGGGTAGAGCGGCTGGTCACCCCCGAAGCAAAGTCGTTTTGTTCGAGCAACAACGTAGTTTTCCCCGCACGCGCACACTCGCGCGCCACCGCCACGCCGTTGATGCCTCCGCCGATGACTACCACATGGAAGCGCTGGCCTTCCAGTGGCGCTCGAGGCTTGATCGCTAAAGTCATGCTATTTCAATAAGATGCAGCGCGCGCGCACGCCAGAGAACACGCCCTTTTCGGCCCCTCGACCCACTCTTGCCTCCCAGTTTGCGCTGGTTCGCTTCGGGGAGGAAGGTAACGTTAGTGCGGTGGGTCCTCGGCCTAAATCCTATTGCCGACTACATTTTACGGCAATACGATGCTCAGGCTTTCGCTATGGTAAAGAGAAAAACCATTTACCACGAAGGACACGAAGTCTCACGAAGCTTTGTTCGTAGGTTTTCTTCGTGTGACTTTATGTACTTGGTGGTAAAGGCCGTCCCCTCGAGCCACTCATCACTTTTCCGGCCGCATTGCTCGCGCCGCACAACGTCATTTACAGTAGTTCCCGAATGTCTACCACAGGAGAACGATTCGAACGCGCCGTCGCGATCATGGAGCGCTTGCGCGCGCCGGGGGGCTGCCCGTGGGATCGTGAACAGACTTTCGATTCCATCAAGCCCTACACGCTCGAAGAAACGTATGAGGTGCTGGAGGCGATCGACAATCGCGATTGGGACGAACTCCCCGGCGAACTCGGCGATCTGCTGTTGCAGGTGCTTTTTTACTCCGAGATGGCGAAAGAGCAGGGAACATTCTCGATTGACGACGTGCTTGACCGCCTCTCGGGCAAGCTTGTAGACCGACATCCGCATGTGTTTGGCGACGTCAAGGCGGACACTTCTGCCGAGGTGAAGCGGAACTGGGAAGCTTTGAAAGTAGAGGAGCGTAGGAAGCGGCGAAGCAGCGAAACGGAGAGCGCGGACGCAAGCGGATCTGCAACCAATACGAGTCGGCCGCACTCAGACAACTCGGTTCTAGCCGGAATATCCTCGAAAATGCCGGCTATGCTCGAAGCCTCGAAGCTGAGTTCGCGCGCGGCGCAAGTCGGATTCGACTGGCCGAACGTGGAGGGCCTGTTCGCAAAGCTCTACGAAGAGGTCGACGAATTAAACGAGCAGCTGAAAGAATTTCCCGCGCCCGGACCTCGCCCTCAGAGCCGAGGCATCGCGGGATCGGGCCGGCAGGTCATACCTGAAAAGTTGCAGACTCGGATCGAGGAAGAAGTCGGCGATCTTTTCTTCGTGGTCGTAAACATCGCTCGCTATCTTTCGGTTGATCCTGAATCCGCGCTACGCAAGACGAATCGAAAATTCAAACGCCGATTCCAATCCATGGAAGAACGTTTGCGTGAAACCGGACGCTCTGCCGATCAGGCCGGCATGGAGGAACTCGAATCCTTGTGGCAACAGGCCAAGCGCCAGGAAAAAGCGCTGTGACCCCCGATTCCGTCGTTATCCGGTCCTGCCACGGTCTCGATGAGCTGCGCGCTTGCGTGGCTTTGCAGAAAGAAGTCTGGAACTTCACCGACGCCGAACTGATCCCGCTGCGCATGTTCGTGGTGGCAGAAAAAGTTGGTGGACAGGTGATGGGCGCCTTCGCGGGCACGGAGATGGTCGGGTTCGCTCTTTCGGTTCCGGGCACGCGCTCCGGCCATATTTACCTTCACTCCCACATGCTCGCCGTGAGAAAAGACTACCGCAACAGCGGCCTGGGGCGGCGGCTCAAACTCCTGCAGCGGGAAGACGCCTTGGCGCGTGGAATTGAGCTGATCGAGTGGACGTTCGATCCGCTCGAGATCAAAAACGCCTACCTCAACATCGAGAAGCTGGGAGCCATCACGCGGCGCTATACCCTCAACCAGTACGGAATTACCTCGTCTCCGCTCCAAGGCGGACTCCCCAGCGACCGGCTGATTGCCGAGTGGTGGTTGAAGTCGAAGCGCGTCGAAACGCTGCTTAGTTCCGGCAAGAACCCGCCGTCCCAGATCGAAACAAGAATTGAGGTCCCGGCGCTGATTTACGACTGGAAAGCCGCGCCCGAAACCCGCGGCCAGGCTCGGCAACTCCAGGAGCGCAATCGCGACCAGTTTCTACGCGCCTTTGCCGAAGGCTTGACCGTGCTAGGCTACGAACGCGACGCGGCCAGCAACGGGAAGTTCCTGCTCGGGCACTGGGATGAAACTTGGTCGTACGCAGCGGAAGAATGATTCACCAGGGAAACACGGGGTCAGGGAGAAAACCAACACAAATCGCAGTTGGCGCCATAAGGTTTTTGCTAACCAAAGATTCTCTCCTTGTCTCCGTGGTGAAATGAACGAGTCACATGAAAGTTGAAGCCATCACGCTCCGCGAAATTCAGATGCCGCTGGTCCATTTTTTTGAGACCAGCTTTGGCCGCACTTACAGCCGCCGCATTCTTCTGGTTACGGTTCACTGCGAAGGCGTAGACGGTTGGGGAGAATGCGTCGCCGGCGAAGATCCCTTCTACAGCAGCGAATGGATCGACAGCGTCTGGCCCACCATGGTGCATTATCTTGCGCCGGCGGTGATGGGGCAATCGTGGGAGTCCGCACGGCAATGCGTGTCTTTCTTCGCCAAGGTGCGCGGTCATCGCATGGCCAAGGCCGCGATCGAAAATGCTCTGTGGGACGCCGAAGCGAAGCAGAGGCAGGAGCCGCTATGGAAGCTGCTGGGCGGAACGCGCCGCGAAATTGCGTGCGGCGTTTCCATCGGCATCCAGGACTCCGTCGAGCAGTTGCTCGAAAAGATTCAGATCGAAGTCGCGGCCGGATACCGCCGCATCAAGGTCAAAGTAAAACCGGGCTGGGACGTAAACGTGCTCGAAAAGATTCGCTCGCGCTGGGCAGACATCACGCTCAGCTGCGATGCCAATTCCGCCTACACCCTCGACCAGGTCGAACATTTGCGCCTGTTTGATCAGTTCAACCTGCTGATGATCGAGCAGCCGCTATGGAACGACGATATTTACTATCACGCCCGGCTACAGAAACAGCTCCGCACATCCATCTGCCTGGACGAATCCATCGAGAACGCACGGGCCGCGGCGTTCGCGGTGGAAAGCGGAGCCTGCCGCATTATCAACATCAAGGTCGGCCGCGTCGGCGGATTTAGCGAAGCCCTGAAGATTCACGATATCTGCCACCAGCAAAATATTCCGGTGTGGTGCGGGGGCATGCTGGAATCGGGAATCGGCCGCGCCCACAACATCGCGCTTTCCACGCTGCAGAATTTCCGACTGCCGGGGGATGTTTCCGCGTCGAAACGATATTGGAAAGAGGATGTCATCGATCCTGAAGTGCAGGTCTCGCCCGACGGCACCATTACCATTCGCGACGATCCGGGGACGGGTTATGCCATCAAAGAGGATCTGATCGAAAAACTGACTACGCGGAAAGAAACGTTGCGTAAGCAATGAATCCTCGACCGCCGGATGCGAGCGAACCCACAAGGGCTAAAGCCCGCGTTAACTTTGAAGGCTTTACGCGGCCCTGAATCGCCGCTCTTCCACGGGATTACAGGCATTCACGGGATTACACGCATAGCGGCAATCAACGCAAGAGTTTTGCCGCGACCTTCGAAGCCGGGCTTTCCGCAGGCTCTGGAACCCGTGCCCTTGCCCAAACCATTTATGTGATGAGATGACTGCTAGTGAGCGCTCCCGGCGGAGCTCTGAGCGTGGTTCTGAGCCAGCTTCACCTGTTCTGCTTTCAACAAGTCGACCCCTTGCGCAAAGGTCAGGTTCGCGGGGACGCGGCGAAAGTCGCTCAACACTTCGTCGCTTGTCATGTTGAAACTTTTGACCAGCAGTATTTTCCCCGTGAAGCTTAAAGTCATGCGTGTGATTTCCCAGTTGCCGTCGCCAACATCGGTTTGCGCAATCAGAAAATGGCCGCCTTTATCCAGCTTCCCGAAAAATCCCCAGCCGAAGTTTACATCTTTGAAGACGGTGCCCTCGATCCTGGCGATGCGATGGCGCGCCGCATCGATCAGCATTGTTCCCTGCGTGCCACCGAGCGCTTGTTCGGAAAGATGGGAAGGCGGAGTGTAACTCGGATTCGGCCGGAACTTGAGGCGCACCAAGGGTTCTCCGGTCTTGCCAAAATCCGCCGTCCCCGTTTCCGTGCCGTCGTATTCATAAGCGTAAACGTCGGGCAAGGCTTTGAGGATGCGCACGAAGCGGTCGGTGACTTCTTTCTCTTGCGACTGCTTGTGGCGAAGCTGTTCGGGTTGGTCGAGCAGGCCTTGCAGATGAGCCTGCTCCCCTGCGAGTTCCGCCTCCGTCGCGGGACGATCGTCGTAGGCGATCACCATGCCCGCCATCGCGTCGTGTGTCTCCACGTACAACTTGGTTTGTGAACCGCGCGGAGTCTGCTTCCGGGAGCGGAATTGATGTTTCACCGACGGATCCTGGAACGCAGCTAGTTCGGCGGTAACGGTCTGGCGCACGAGTTCGGCTGGCGCCGGCTTTTCCGATGGAAGTGACTGGACGGGCGAGGATTGAAGGAGTGATGACTGCGGGGGGGACGACTGGCCGGCAGCTTGGATCGCGTTCGCGAGCAGAAGAGCCGCGAGAATGGCAAGTGCGATAGAGCGCCCGGGCCAAACGCGAACGAAATCCCGGCCCTGCGGTTTGCTTTCCATCAAGAATGGATCGCTTCGCATTCACCTAGTTTACCAGCGAGGGCTGCTACATTTCCTTGCTGTAAACTTGCTATTTACCCTGGACCGGCAACAATTCTTGATTTCTGTCGCTTGCCGCATGTTCGGAAGGTTGAGTATAGTCGAAGGGACGGCGCGGCCATCCAATACGTGCTTTGTGGGCGGTTGCTTTGCTTGACGCGTTCGTCGTTACTTCCTGATTTCCGTTTTTTTTTGAATTTCTTGGCTTCTTGAGCCAGCTTTGCTAGGAGAGTCTCCATGAGTGCACCGTTGTCAGGCGAATTGGCGCAGATCGGCAAGTCGGTCGTCATCAAAGGGGAACTGTCGGGCAGTGAAGACCTTTACGTTGACGGCCAGGTAGACGGAACCATCGCCTTGAAAGGCAATAGCTTGACCGTGGGGCCCCATGGCCAGGTCAAAGCCAGCGTCGAAGCCAAGGGCGTAGTGGTGCAAGGCAAGCTCGAAGGAAATGTCCTGGCCAGCGAGCGAGTCGAATTGCGGAAGTCGGCGGTGGTTACGGGCGACATTTCCGCGCAGCGCATTTCGATTGAAGAAGGCGCATACCTTAAAGGCAAAGTAGACATTCGCGGCACGCAGGACGGGAAAGCAAAATAGAAACAGATTGGTCGGCGCCGGCGTTCGTTTCCGCGCTCTGGCATAGACTGGCGGGCAGAGGCGGGATTCGATTTCCCTGAATTGAATGGCATCAGTAACTCAGAATTTCATGAAACTCTTTCGAGGCTCATCGGGCGGACCGCAGCCAACTACATCGGCGCAGACTTCGCAGCGACTGAGCCGGCGTTCCAGCGGACTCGGGGAAGTGGCTCGCAGCTGGGACACGGAGACTCCGCTGTGCGTGCTCGATCTGGGCTCGACTTCACCGGCCAATATCAGTTACTTCACCGAACGCGGGCACCGCATCTATAGCGAAGATCTGTTGGTCGCCTCGACCGAGCCGACGCTTGTGACCAAGGACGAGCAGGGAAATGTGGTGCTCGACAGTCGGCAATTTCTGGCTGATAACCTGGTGTATCCCGCGGCGCATTTCGATGTTGTGTTGTGCTGGAACCTTCCGGACTATCTGCATGAAAGCCTGGTGCGGCCCGTCATGGGGCGTTTGTGGTCAGTGCTGAAACCGGGCGGGATGCTGCTGGCATTTTTTCATACGCGGGACGCGGGGCCGGACTCGCCTTGCTACCGTTTCCACATTGTGGGGCGGGATACGCTCGAAATGCAGCGCATCGAGATGCGGAGAGAAACGCGGCGCGGTCCTACCGGAGCGATTCATACTGCGATTACAGAGGGCTTTCATCTGCAGAGAGTCTTCAACAACCGGCACATTGAGAACTTGTTTCGCGACTTCGCATCGATTAAATTCTTCCTGGCGCGGGATAACGTGAGGGAAGTGCTGGTGATACGGTGAGGGCGGGAATGGTTGAGTAAAGATGGTTGATTGAAAAGCGCAATCTGCAGAAAGCGGTGGGTGGGTTTTGCTTTTCAAGCAGAAACCGACAATCATCAAGCAGCAGTTGCCCCCTTCCACACAATCGCTCCCATCCGAAATAGAAAGTGGCGTGAGAACTCCACGCGCGGGGTGGGGCTCGCACCTGACGAAATAATCCCCCTCAACTCCTTCGGAACATACGCTCTGCGCACCGACGCGACGCCATCCGCGCGCGAGATTGCGCTGCGCATCAGCGGGAACCCGGCATAGACCAGCGCCAGGTGCAGCGGATGACGCACCAAGTCATTGATCAACAGCGCACGGCGACTCACCCGAATCGCTTCGTGCACGAAACTTGACAACGCCTCCGGCGCAAGATGGTGAGCGAATAGATTGCAGCTGACCAGGTCAAAGGCTGAGTCGAGGAAGGGAAGTGCTAAGGCGTCGGCGACAATCGCGCCGCTGCGTTTTGGCAGATGGGGCCAGGCGCGATCGAGCAGTGTGATCTCGAGCCTGATGCCGCGCCGCAACAGCTTCGCGCGCACGAGGTGAGAGACTTCGCCCGTGCCGGCGGCGACTTCCAGTAAGGAAAAATGCCGCAGCCCGGTCCCGTGGGCAACCTGCTCAATCAGCTTTTGCGTGGTAGCTACTCCGCCAAACCAACGGTTGACGAGGGCGATATCTTGCAGCGAGGCTTGAATATCCTCGGGCGCGCACGAGCCAGAGTCCAGAAGTTCGGGGATGTCCACGCGCTTCATCGTCGTCGTCGCGGGAGCGCGTCCTCAAGCGCTGCATTTTCATCCGGCACACTGTCAGACCGCATATCGTCTGGCGCCGCATTCTCAGGCAAACCCTGAGAAGAATATTTCGGAACGCTCAGACTTCCGCCAGCTCTTCCTCCAGCAACTGCTTGTTATACAAGTCGGTGTAGTAGCCGTTCAAGGCGAGGAGTTCGTCGTGCGTGCCGAGTTCGACGATGGCGCCGCCATGCAGGACTGCGATCCGGTCGGCGTTGCGCACGGTGGAAACACGGTGCGAAATAAAAATAGTGGTTCGTCCCTGCATCACGTCGCGCAGATGGTTGAGAATCTTGTCTTCGGTGTGGGTGTCCACGCTCGAAAGTGCGTCATCAAGAATCAGAATCTGCGGATTGCGAATCAGGGCGCGGGCAATGGCCGTGCGCTGCTTTTGGCCGCCGGAGAGCGTAATGCCACGCTCGCCGACCAGCGTCTGATATCCCTCGGGAAAGCTTTCGATGTCTACGGCAATATTCGCCGCTTCGGCAGCATCGTGAATCTCCTGGTCGGTCGCCGTGTCCACACCCAGCGCGATGTTTTCCCGGACGCGGTCGCTGAATAGAAAAGTTTCCTGAGGCACGAACCCGATGCTTTTACGCAATGATGCAATTGAATAGTCGCGGATCGGTCGACGATCAATCAGAACCATTCCCGCCGCGGCGTCATAGATGCGCGGAATCAGGCTGACCAGCGTTGTTTTTCCGGAGCCCGTAGGTCCCACAATCGCCAGGCTGCTGCCCGCGGGAATGCGCAGGTTCAAATCGCGTAAAACCGCCTTTCCGTTGTAGCTGAAGCTGAGGCCACGAAATTCAATTTCGCCTTTGACCGGCCGCTCCCACGCGTCGGCACCGTCCTGAATTTCCGGCTGCTCGAGAAGAATCTCGTTGATGCGTTTCAGCGAAGCTGTCCCGCGCTGAAAAATATTGATCACCCATCCCAGAGCAATCACCGGCCACGTGAGCTGCACCATGTAAGTGGTGAAAGCCACGAAATCCCCAACGCCCATGGCGCCGTTGAGCATAAGCGTGGTCTTGGTTCCCAGATACGAAACCAGCTGCACCCGATCTTGTCCTTGCAGCACTTCGCGTCCACCCAGCCACAACACCAGCACCACTGCGAAACCGAGCAGGAGTTCCAGCGTGGGCCAAAGCATTCCCATGAGCCGCACCAGCTTCAGGCTGCGCCGGATGTATTCGTGGTTCTCTTTCTCGAACGCGCGAATCTCCGCTTCCTCCTGCACGTAAGCGCGGATCAGCCGCGCTCCGGAAAAGTTTTCCTGGGCGCGCGCCGAAATGTCGGAGAACATGGCCTGGATGCGTTCGAAGCGCTCGTGAATTCGCCGGCCAAAATACTGGATCACGATGCTCACCACCGGCAGCGGAAGAAAAGTATAGAAAGTCAGCCGCGGACTGATCGAGATCATGAAGGCCAGCGCCCCGGCCGTGTACACCATTGTATTGGCCGAATACATGATGGCGGGGCCAAGCAGCATCCGGACCGCGTTCAAGTCGTTGGTCGCGCGGGCCATGATGTCGCCGGTGCGGTTGCGCTGGTAGTAGGAGAACGAAAGACTTTCCAGATGCTTGAACAGATCGTTGCGCAGGTCAAACTCAATTTCGCGCGAAATGCCGATCACGATCCAACGCGTCAAAAACTGAAAGATTCCCTTGAGCGCCGCGATTGCCAACAACAATCCTGCATAGAAAAGCAGCTTGTGACGGGTGACGCCCTCGCGTAAATCGTCCGCAGCACGGCCGATTACCAGGGGAAACAGAATCCAGATGCCGTTCGTGAGGAAAACGCAAACCGTGCCCGCCGCGTAACTCCAGCGATAGCGTTTGAGGTAAGGCAGAAGCGGGCGCAGAGTCTTGGGCACCATTGCAGGTTCTGTAGATGAGATTTTAACAGGCAGGGTTCAGCTTTTCGCGGGGGATGAGGCGGCGGGAATGACCAGATAGCGGATAACCGATTCTTGGCGCTTGCGAGTCGCGATCACACTCGCGCGTGGGTCTTGGCAATCGAGGGAGCGGAGCCAATGACAGTGCTTTGTTGCTGTTTGTCGAACGCGCGCTTTGCGAACAACGGAGGAACCGACAGAAAGTCCCTGCCGAAGGCAATCACGCTGACCGTGACCACCACCAGGCTCCATCCTGCGAAGAACAGCCAGCCCGCATCGAGAAGATAGGATTCGCTACCGGTCATTTGTTTTCCTCCATTTGCTGGAGTGTTAACCGCGCCGAGGCCTCTTGTTGTAGTGGCGAGTTGCAACAAAGTCAAACCCCCACCCTAAACGCACAAACCGCGCTTAGGATGGGGGGACCCAGTTGCGCTTTACGGTTCCGCCGGAGCCGCTGGAGCTGCGGGCGCTGCGTGGATATGCCGCTGCATCCGAGCCGCGCGGCGAGCCTGCACTGCCTTCATTGTGGCCTGCTGGTCCGAGGTCAATACCTGGAACAGCTCGGAATGAATCCGGGTCTGCTGCACCGTCAGTTCCACCATCGCCTCAGACTGTTGCGCGGCGAGAGCACGAACCTTCGCGTCGTCATAGCTACCTTGCTCATACTGCTTCAGCTGCTGCCGCGTCTGTTGCAGCTGTTGGAACAGCGGCTTCAACGCGGGATTCTCTTTGGCCAGAATGCCTTTCATCTGCGTTGTCTGAGCGTCGGTCAAGTTGAGGTAGTCGGCAAAAAACTCGCCGCTGCCGCCTCTGCCAAATTGATGGCCACGCGCGGGCGGAGCAGGGGATGCGTCGGCGGCCTGCGATTTCACAGCCACCGTCACAAACAACACGCACAGTGCCGCAATCATGAAACGAAAACGAAGTGCTTTCATCATGTTGGTAAACTCCTCGTTCCCGGCCTCTTTTCGAGGCCGGTTTTGCTTGCACTTATGGAAACACGGCTCCCCTTAAAAAGGAGTAAAGAATCGGTCAACCGGAGTAAAGTTTTGTCAAAAGCGTACCCTTCTGGCTAGTCGCTGGGATGAGTCCCTGGCCATTTGTGGTTTGACAAGTGCAAAGTGACAATTCTTTACTACTAGGTTCAGTCGGCGTGGTGCAAAATGAAACCTGCACATATGGATCGCATTCTCGTTATCGACGACGACGTGGAACTCTGTAGCTTGGTGCAGGAATATCTTCAGGCGGAGGGCTTCTCCGTGGAGTGTGTACATGACGGGGAGCGGGGCCTGCAGCGGGCGACCGCGGGTCGGTATCTTCTGGCGGTGCTGGATGTAATGTTGCCGGGCATCAACGGTTTTGAAGTGCTGCGGAGAATCCGCGCCACCTCCCGCCTGCCTGTGCTCCTGCTCACCGCGCGTGGCGAAGATGTGGACCGCATTGTCGGCCTCGAGATCGGTGCGGACGATTACCTTCCCAAACCTTTTAATCCGCGGGAGTTGGTGGCGCGCATCCGGGCGATTTTGCGGCGCTCGCGCAGCGACGGCAAACCCGTTCCCGCGACTCCGGAGATTGTGCGAGTGGGTGAAGTGGAGCTTGATCCCGCAACCCGCACGGTGCGGCGCGACGGCCAGCCCGTGGACCTTACTTCCGTCGAATTCAATCTGCTCGAAGTTCTGCTGCGTGAAGCCGGCCACGTGGTACCCCGCGAGCGTCTGGTCAATGCCGTGCTCAGCCGCAAATTTTCGCCTTTTGACCGCAGCATCGACATGCACGTCAGCAAGGTCCGCAAAAAACTGGGTGATACCGATGATGGCAACGACGAGCACATCAAGACGGTTCGCGGTGTAGGCTACATTTTTGCGCGGCCGCGGGAAAAAGTCCGGAGCTCGACATGAAGAGTTTGTTCCTGAGAATTTTTCTGTCGTTCTGGGTGGCGCAGGCGCTTTTTATCGTGCTGGCCATCCTGGTGACGCTCGCCCTTCGTCCTCGGAATCCGTCGTGGGAAGCGCTGCGCACTACCGCGCTCAACGATTCGGTGAGCGCTTATGAGGAAGGCGGAGATCGCCAGGTCCGGCAATACCTGATGGATCTGGAAAACACCCAGCACGTGCGCGCTTTTTTGTTCAACGAGCAGGGTGAGGAGGTTTCCCACCGCGCGGCTCCTGATTGGGCCTTGCGCATTGCGGCG
>Ga0181537_10001417_pt1 | contig 22161 bp, 19 predicted proteins | sample PEATcosm2014_Bin_39_FD_119765 | JGI IMG/M metagenome (GOLD analysis project Ga0181537, IMG submission 119765) | Peatland microbial communities from MTU Mesocosm Facility, Houghton, MI, USA - PEATcosm2014_Bin23_10_metaG | ecosystem: Environmental > Terrestrial > Soil > Wetlands > Peat | place... | reverse complement strand
GTCCTCGTCGGGGAAGTCGATATGGGCCTCGACGGTCGAGAGCGCGGCGATCACCCCGCCGACCAGCGCCTCCATGTGCCGGCCGAGCGCACCGCGGAGGACCTCGTGCGCCGCCGCGAGCGCCCTTTCGCTTCGGGCGCTGATGACGTCCATCACGGCCTCGGCCTGGCTCAGGTCCATGCGGCCGTTCAGGAAGGCCCGCTCGGTGAATTCCCCGGGCCCGGCCGGCCGGCATCCCCGCGCGAGGAGGTCGGCGAGGATCAGCCGCGCGATGAGCGGGCTGCCGTGGCAGGAGATCTCGAGCGTGTCCTCGCCGGTGTAGGAGTGGGGCGCCGCGTACAGCGTCGCCACGACGTCGTCGACCAGCGCTCCGCCGAGGTCGCGGTAGTCGCAGTGCGTGGCCGAGCGGGGTGGGGGAGCGGCGCCGAGCGCCGCACCGGCGACCGCGTTGGTATCAGGACCGCTGATACGAAGGACGGCGAGCGCCGCCGTCCCCGCCGGGGTCGCGAGTGCCGCGATCGTGTCCAAATGGCGCGCCATGGGCGCCCAACCAACCCCCGCGGGGCCCCGGACTCAAGCGCCGAGATCCCTCAGCGGAACTCCATCCAGTCCGCTGACGAATACTGCTCCGTGAGGCCGGCAAGCTCCTCCTCGTTCAAATCAGGCCAGGGCGTGGGGACCGCATCCGCGCCCAGGGCCGCCGCCAGGCGCCCGACAAGGTCCTCGGCGAGGCCGTCCCAGTCGATCGTCCGCCCCAGGGCCGGGCGCCAGACCGAGCCCTGGAACAGGAGGCCCCTCTTGTTCCTTTTCTGCGCCCCCCCGGCGATCTTCGCGCCGGTCTCCGACTGGATGACGTCGAAGATCTCGGCCCTCTCAAAGCAGACGCCGGCGGGTCCGCCCGGCTCGCCCGCCGGCACCGCCTCTGCGACGGGCTTGAGCGCGACCGGCACGCCCGCCCGCCCCAATGCCCCGGCCAGGGCCTCATGGATGGCCCGGTAGCTGGCGGTGGCCCGGGCCTCCTCAAAGGGATGGCCCCGGGGGATGACCAGCGAATACGTCCAGTCGTCGCGGTGGTCGACGATTCCTCCCCCCGTGGGGCGCCGGCACAGGTCGGGCGTCTCGCCGGGCGGCAGCTGGCTCCTCACGAATGCGATCTTCTGGCTGTAGCCGAAGGTGAAGGAGGGGGACCGCCAGCCGTAGTGCCGGTAGCGCGCCACGCCCTCGCGCGGGTAGCGCTGCAGCAGCATGAAGTCGGTCGCCATGTTCTCCGCGGCGCCGCCGGTCCTCCCTGGCAAGACCTCCAACCTCATGGGGAGCGCACCAGCCACTCCGAGCGCCAGCGCTTTCCGTCGAAGGAAAGCGCGAGGACCCCGGCCTTCGGGAACGGGAAGAAGATGGCCGGGCGGGTGGGGCCGTGGACCAGGAGGCAGGCGAGCACCCCAAGGTGCGGCTCGTGGCCGACCGCGGCCACTTCGTTCGTCTCCGCCTTGAGGAGGACCGCCATGATCGCGGGGTCGTCGTCCGGCTCGAGCCCGGGCTTGAGGACGAGGGGGGCCGAAAGCTTGAGCCCCTGCACCAGGAGCTCCGCCGTCTCGCGCGAGCGCACAAGCGGGCTGTGCCATAATTCCGCGGGCTTGAAGGACCCCTTCCCGAGCACCACGCAGACCCTGGCGACCTGCTCGCGGCCCTTCGCGCTCAGCGGCCGGGCGGGATCCACCTCGTCGGACACGGCGTCGGCATGGCGGATCAGGTATATCATCGGGGTCGCTCGGGCCTTGTTCGCTCAGGGCGCCAGGCGCTCCACGGTCCAGGCCCCGCTCGCCTCGCGGCGGTAACGCAGCCGGTCATGAAGCCTGCTGCGCCGTCCCTGCCAGAACTCGACGGTTTCGGGGACGATCCTGAATCCGCCCCAGTTGGGAGGCAGTGGCGCCTCCGCGCCCGCGAATTTCTTCTCCGTCGCCTTCATCGCCTCCTCGAGCGCGGCGCGGCCGGAAATGATCGAGCTCTGCGGGGACGCCCATGCGGCGAGCTGGCTCGCGCGCGGGCGGCTGTGGAAATAGGCCTCGCTCTCCTCCTTCGCCACCTTGGAGACCGCTCCCTCGACGATGACCTGGCGCTCGAGCGCGACCCAAGGGAAAAGGTATGATGCCCGCGGATTAGCCTCGAGCTCTCGGCCCTTGCGGCTGTCGTAATTGGTGAAGAAAACGAACCCGCGGCCGTCGATGGCCTTCAGGAGAACCATGCGGGCGGACGGCCTCCCGTCCTTGCCGGCCGTCGAAAGAACCCCGGCGTTCGGCTCGTGGATCTTCGCGGCCTCGGCCTCCTGGAACCACTTCTCGAACTGGCGGAACGGGTCGCGCGCAAGGTCCTTCTCGGAAAGGCCCGCGAGGGAGTATTCCTTCCTGAGGTCGGCCAGGGTCATCGCGGGCACGCTGTGCCCGCGCGCTTCCCCTGTCAAAAACATCTGCCGCCGGTCAGCGCGTGAGGGCTAAAATGGACCCTGCGTGAGCGGGAAAATCGCGCAGGAGTGTCTCCCTTTGCCCGAGCTCGAACTCCTTCTGGTCCCAGGCAGGCGAGAGCGTGCAGCCAAGGAGCGCCCATCCGCGCCGGCCGCCCGGGGCGAGCCTGGCTCCCTGCCAGATCCCGGCCGGGACGAGGACCTGCGGAACGTGGCCCCCCGTCACGTCGGGACCCAGGAGTTGGGTCCGGAGCGAATCCGCCTTGGGGTCTATCTGGGTCAGCGCCACCGGGTCCCCCGCGTGGAAATGCCAGAGCTCCTCCAGGCCGAGCCGGTGGAGGGCTGAAAAGCCCGTGTCGGTGATGAGGAACAGGATCGCCGAACCCAGCGCCCGCCCGCCCGGCCCCACGCTCGAGCTGGTCCATGTCTGGGCGAAATACCCGCCCTCTTCGGGGAGGGGAATCAGCCCCAGCTTGGAAATCAATTGTTCCGCTTCGGCGTTCATGGGCAGGGAGATATACATGTGCCGTGCCGTTTGCACGCCATTCCGGCTTCCCGTTTGGAGGCCGATGCGCGATGCTCTCGCGATGGACAGGCTCAACACGTTCATCGATCAGAGCGCCCCGGTGCTGCTGGGCAGGCTCAAGCGCCTCGTGGGGTTTCCCACGGTCAACCCCCCCGGGGAGCATTATGAGGCCATCACGGGCTTCCTTACCCGGGAGCTGACCAAGGTCGGGCTCTCGGCGCGCCGGTACCAGATCCCGGGCAAGCTGCTCCGCAAGAGCCTGCCCGAGGACCAGCACGGCTACCCGCGCTACAACGTGGTGGGAAAGCTGAAGGCGCCCGGCGCGAAAAAGACGGTCCATTTCAACGCCCATTACGACGTCGTGCCCGTGTCGGGCACCTGGCGCCACGGGGATCCCTTCAGCGGGGCGGTCGAGAAGGGCGTCATCTACGGGCGCGGCACCGCGGACATGAAGGGCTCCATCGCGAGCCTGCTGACGGCTCTCGACGCGCTGCGACAGACCCGGTCCAAGCCCTCGATGAACGTCGAGGTGTCCTTCACCGCGGACGAGGAGACCGATTCGTTCCTCGGGGCCCGCTGGGTGGTCGACGAGGCGCCGATCAGCCCGGACTATGCGATCGTCATGGAGGGGGCCGAGGGGAACGAGGTGTGCTGCGGCCACAACGGCACGCTCTGGCTGGAGGTCACGGTGCAGGGCCGGGCGGCCCACGGCTCGACTCCCGAGAGGGGAGTGAATGCGCTCGAGAAGATGGCGGCCCTCGTCCTCGAGCTCGAATCCTACAAGGCGAAGATCGCCCGCACGACCTTCGTGACCCCCGAGGGCAAGACGATGAAGCCCACGATCAATGTCGGCGGCGTCTTCAGGTCCGGCCCCGGAGGAAAGATCAACACCGTCCCCGCGCTCGCCTCTTTCTCCATAGACCGCCGGGTGCTCGCGATCGAGGACCACGCCGCCGCGGAGAAGGACCTCCGGGCCTTCCTGTCCGCCGCCGCCAGGCGCATTCCGGGGTGCAGGATCAGCGTCGCCAAGGTCTCGGAGAACTTCTCGTGCTTCACGAAGCCGAGCCATCCCTTCTTCAAGGCGATGGCGGCCAGCGTGGGGAAGGTCCGCGGCAAGCCGACCGTGTTCAACGTCTCGACGGGCTTCAACGACATCCACTACTTCTCCCACCACCTGAAGATCCCGACGCTCGGGTACGGCCCGGGAGGCGATGACATCCACGCGGTGGACGAGCGGGCCCGCGTCGGCGACCTGGTCGCGAGCGCCAAGATCTACGCGAACCTCCTGACGACCTTCGCGGGCTGACGCCTCAGGGGCTCGTGAAGCCGCGGCGCACGATGTGCACGGCGATCGCGGCCAGGAGGAGCGCGATGATCTTGGAGACGGCCCGCAGGCCCGTGTGCCCCACCAGGCGCTCGAGGCGCTCGCTCTGCGAGAAGGCCAGCGCCACCAGGGCGAGGTTCACCGCGAGGGCCGCGAGGGTCATCGGCAGCCCGAAGGACTGCGAGATCACGAGAAGCGTCGTGATGGTGGCCGGGCCCGCTATCAGCGGCATGCCGAGCGGCACCACCCCGAAGTCGTCCGGCAGGCTCCTTTTCTCCTGCGAGGGCGACTGGATCAGCTCGCGCGACGCCAGGATGAAGAGGATGAGCCCTCCCGCGATCTGGAAGTCCCCTTCGCCGATCCCGATCGCGATGAAGATGCTGCGCCCGAGGAAGAGGAAGAAAAGCGCGACGATCCCGCCCGTCCAGGTCGCCTGGTTTGCGATCCTCCTTCGCTTGTCGACCGGGACGTCCCGGCCGAGCGCGAGGAAGATCGCCGCGAGACCGATCGGGTCGATCGTGACGAAGAGGGGGATGAAGCACTCGAGGAAGACCCTGCCGATGGCCATGACGGGAAAGCCTGCTCCCCGTGTCCCGAAAGGCAATCCACCTTGCGCCGCACGCCGGCGCGCCGTTCAGTTCCGTTGCCGTTGAAAACCACGCCGACAGACCTGTACGGCCTCACGCTGGACGAACTCCGGCTCCGGGTCGCGACCTGGGGGCTGAGCCCGGTTCACGCCGCGAGGATTTGGAAGTACCTCTACCTGGGCCTGGCGGCCTCGGTGGACGAAATGGCGGAGCTGCCGGCCCGGGTCCGCGCACGGCTTTCCGCGGAGACCCGGATCGGGGGGCTTCCCGTGGCGACCGAGGCCGAGTCGATCGACGGCTTCACCCGGAAGTACCTGCTCGGGCTCGACGACGGCGAGCGGATCGAGGCCGTCCTCATGAGGTTCACCGGCCGGGCGACCGCATGCGTGAGCAGCCAGGCGGGCTGCGCCATGGGCTGTGTCTTCTGCGCCACGGGCCAGATGGGGTACCGGCGCCACCTGGCGGCCGGCGAGATCGTCGCGCAGGTGGTCCACGTGGCCCGCGCGCTCGCCGCCTCCGCCGAGCCCCGCCGCCTTCGCAACGTGGTCTTCATGGGCATGGGGGAGCCCCTCCAGAACTACGACGCGGTCATGAGGGCGGCCGACATCATGCGCGATCCCGCGGGACTCGGCCTGAGCGCGGAGCGGATCACCCTAAGCACCGTGGGCGTCGTCCCGGGCATCCGCCGGATGGCGGACGAGGCGAGCCCAGTGCACCTTGCGGTTTCCCTGCATGCGGCGACCCAGGACGAGCGCGCGGCGCTGGTGCCCGTCGCCCGGAAGTGGCCGCTGGACGAGCTCATGGACGCGTGCCGGCACTTCTGCGCGACGCTGGGGCGGCGGATCTTCTTCGAATGGGCGCTGATCGAGGGCACGAACGACTCCCCGGCGCACGCCCACGCGGTGGGCCGCCTGATCGCCGGGCTTCCCGCCCAGGTGAACCTGATCCCCCTCAACCCGACCGCCGGCTACCGGGGCGGACCCTCGAGGAATGAGGCCTCGAGGCGGTTCCAGCGGATCCTCGCCGACGACTATGGGCTGCCGAGCACTGTCAGGCTGAGGCGCGGGATAGACATCGCCGCGGGGTGCGGCCAGCTGGCGGGATCCCCGTCAGTCGTAGCGGGCGGCCCGGCCGAGGTAATTTAGCGTCCAGATCTCCTTCCAGACCCGGTACCGACCCTCGTTGGAAATCTTCCCGTGGTCCTCGCGCGCGCCGTGCGGGTTCAGGAACCCGAGCTCGGTGTTGACGCTGTCGAGCTCCCGCTGCGCGTCGTTGAGGTCGGCCATGGGCTCGACCGCGAAGGGAACGAGGCCCCGGCCCATCGAGGCGATCCGGGCGCGGTGGAGCGCGAGGAGGCGGGGGAGCGAGCGGCAGCAGGGGCGCCTGTCGACGAACCAGTCCTCGGGATAGAAGCCGCCGAAGGGGATGTAGAGGTTGTCGGTCAGGTACCTCGAGCCGTCGAGGGTCATCGACGTGAGCGAATAGCAGACGTCTATCGCGCCGTTGTTCTGCGGGAGGAAGGTCACCTGCACCCGCAGGAGCGCCGCCTCGTCCTGGTACACCGAGACCCGGAGGTAGATGTCGCCGCCCACCTCGGCCTTGAGCGCCTGCACCTGCTTGAATCCCTGCGCGCGGAGCCATTCGCGGATCTTCAGGAACCGCGGCTGCACGGGCCACTCCTCGCCGCTGTTGTTGACCACGTAGCGCGGGAAAAGGGGGAAGGGGCTCACGCTGAGCGCGGCGATCGCGAGCCAGTTGTAGAGCGTCTCCACGAGGAACCAGACGAGGAAACCGGCGATGGCTATCACCCAGGTCGGCCGGTCGATCAGCTCAAAGTCCCTGCAGAGCCAGGCGCACACGATGGGGAAGATGATCCAGCGCAGCCACCGGTCGGCTATCGCCACGACCGGCGAGGCGAGGCGCTGGTTCACGTGGACCAGCACGAACGAAAGGAGGATCGCGAGGACGATGATGTACCTGTACTCCATGATCGGGCGCCGCGCAGCGTGGCTCTCAGCTCCGGGCCGGAGTCGGGGTAGGGCGCGGCACCGCCCGGGAAGGAGCGGGAACCCCCATCCCCATCTCGCCGTCACGAACATCGTTCTTCGCAGGCATAGCGTTCAGCGCGAATAAATCCGGACTCGCCGGATAACGCAAGCGCGTCCCCCTTGGGCGGCCGAGGGTCATGGGGACCGATCCCCTGCCCACGCCCGGGGACCGCCTGCCTTGGGATGGCGGCATCTCGCCACTGCCTGCATGCAATGTGTCACAGACCCATTCCCACCAGGCTATTTCTAGCCGAGCATCCCGCCTTCACATGACGCCGACGAACACGCGCCCGGCCGGGGCCCCGGAAAAGATGACCGTCCTCATCGTTGACGACGAGCCGCTGGCCCGCGGGCGCATCCGCCGGTTCCTCAGGGACACGGCAATCGTCGAGGTCACCGACGAATGCTCCGACGGGATCGAGGCCCTCGACACCATCCGCAGGAGCAGGCCCGACATCGTCTTCCTCGACGTCCAGATGCCCGGAAGGTCGGGGCTCGAGGTCCTCTCCATGCTTTCCGCGGAGGAGAGGCCGGCGGTCATCCTCGCGACGGCGCATGACAACTTTGCGATAGACAAACTCGCCCCGCACGCAGTCGACTTCCTGGTGAAGCCGTTCGAGTCCGAACGCCTCCACGTGGCGCTCCAGCGCGCGGTCCACCACGTCAGGCTGCGGCGAGCGGGCGACCTGATGACCCGCATGGCGGGACTGGTCGGACAGTCGCGGGAGGCCGTCACCCCGCGCCTGGTCGTCAGGTCCGAGGGCCGCGTCATCTTCCTTGAGCCCTCCGAGATCGACTGGGTGGAGGCGGAGAACAACTACTCGGCCCTGCACCTCTCCAATGCGAAGCGGCTCCTCGTCAGGGAGACGCTCTCGTCGCTTGAGGGGCGCCTTTCGCCGTTCGGCTTCGCCCGGGTCAACCGTTCGTCGCTCGTGCGCCTCGACAGGGTCCAGGAGCTTGTGCCGGCCAAGTTCGGCGACTCGAAGGTCCTTCTGCGCAACGGCGTGAGCCTTTCCCTGAGCCGGAAGCTGCGCGGCCGCATCGAGGAGCTCGGGGCCCGCGGACGCTAGTCCCCGGTTCCCTTGGCCGGGGCCGAGCAGGCCGCAGCTTCGCGAGGGCATCCCGCAACCATCTTCGGGCGCGTCGTCACAATGCGCTTTCAGGGCGGGCCGGGATGCCCAATTTGGCCCGCCTGTCGCCCGTGCCCCGACTGACTACCGGGGGCGGTTGCGGCTTGAACCCCAAACCAAAACACCATGACCGAACCGTACTCTGCCCGCACCTCCCGTCCCCGCTCCGTGCCGCGCCTTCTCGCGCTGCTCCTCGCCCTGGCCTCAGGCCTTGCGCTTCCCGCCCACCGCGCCGCAGCCCAGGGCTGCGTCCCCATCAAGGAGATGGGCGACCAGGGCGTCCCGATCGAGGGCGTCACGTCCTCCCCCGGAACCGACAAGTGGACCCTCGGTGAAAACTACGAGCATTTCCGCTCCTACCTCGACTTTGTCGGCAGCCAGAACAACACGCCCGCCCGGGCGGCCCTAACAAACCAGGTCATCAATGTCGTCGACCAGTTCGACACGTCGCTCACGTACGACTTCGACCTGCGCGACTCCGCGAGCGTCGACGTCCCTTACTTCACGGCCACGCGGTCGCAGCTCGTGAAGGGCCTCGGCAGGTTCAAGACCCGCGGAGCGGGCATCGGCGACACCCGGGTCAACGTCGACCGCTGGCTGCTCAACCCCGCCGGCAACCCGAGGGGAAACATCTCGCTCGGCCTCGGCCTGAGCATCCCCACGGGCAAGAGCGACGTGAAGGACTACTTCCACACCACGACGGGCCTCGTCTACAAGAACGTGGACCAGTCGATCCAGCCCGGCGAGGGCGGCTGGGGCTACATCTTCGAGGGGAATGCCTACTACCGCCTTGGATCGTCGACCTCGCTGTATGCGAACGGATTCTACATGGCCACGCCCCAGGACGTGAACGGCACGCAGGTGGGGGCGACAACCACCAGCGAGACGTCATTCGACTCCGTCTATGACCAGTATGAAATCCGGGGCGGCGTGACGCAGAGGCTCTGGCGCTTCGAGCACGGGGTGCTCAACGGAAGCCTCGGCGGGCGCTGGGAGGGCGTCCCCTCGGACGACCTGATCGGCAGGAGCGACGGCTTCCGCCGCCCGGGCTATGTCCTTTCGGTCGAGCCGGGCCTCTCCCTCGTCCTTCCCCACGACTCGTTCTCGCTCAGCGTTCCCGTGGCGGAATACATGAACCGTACGCAGAGCTACCCGGACACGCTGACCGGCGGCCACGGGGACGCCTTCTTCGCAAAGTTCCTGGTGCTGATCTCATACGCCCACCGCTGGTGACGGGCTAAAGCGCAACCCCGCGACCATGGACCCCATCGGAATCCCGTCCCTGCGGCTGATGGCCCTCATTCTGGTGGGCGTCCTGGCCTGCCCGGCATCCGGCCGGGCAGGGGGCCTCCACGAGAAGGGCGACACGCCCCCCGTGATCTCCCACGGCAGCAAGGTAGACCTGGAGGACTACCTTGTCCCCGGGAAGACCACGATCTTCGACTTCTACAGCATCCACTGCCCGACCTGCATGTCTCTCAAGCCCGGCCTTGAGCGGCTCCATGCGTCGCGCCCCGACATCGCGGTCGTTATGGTCGACGTCGACCGTCCCGGCTCCAAGGGCATCGACTGGGAATCCCCTGTGGCGAAGCAGCATGGGCTTCCCTCCACACCACAGTTCAGGGTTTTCGGGCCCGACGGAAAGCTGCAGGCGAAGGGCCGCCCCGCGTACGACCTCGTGACCGGCTGGATCAAGTAGTCCCACCGGTCGGGACCTTGTCTCTCCGGCGCAAATTTTATCGCCCGTTGTCGTGAGCAGTCATCCCAAAAGCTTCGCCATCGGCTTCAGGTAGTGCCCGTTCCATCCCGTATCGAGGTGGTCGGCGACACCCCCGGGAAATCCGGTATGGTCGAGCTGCATCCGGGTCTTCGGTCCCCGCGCCTCCATCTCAAATTTCACGATCGAGTAGATTCCCGCGGCCCAGCTGGAGGAATGCCAAGCCTGCACGATCCGCTGATTGGGAACGAGCTCGACGTTGCGCCCGAAAATCAGGCCGCCGAACATTGAAAAGGCGCCCCCTTCCCGGGCGTCGATCTCGGCCGGGAGTCCCGTCAGCGCCGCAAACTGGCTCGATACCAGAAGTAGCTCGTAAATGCGCTGGGGCGTGGCGGCGAACTCGACGTCGTAGTGCAGCGACGTGCGGTTGGCGCTCGCCGCCGAACCGGGGATTTCGCCCATCGCGGGCGGATTCTCGGCCCTCGCCGTGGATCCCACGGCCAGGCTGCCGGCCGCGACTGCAATGCTGGCAAGGGCTTGGCGGCGAGTCAGGCTGCGGCCTGTCGCGGGGTGCAATGCGGTGTGATTCATGGTGTGGAGGGATGATCGGGATTCGCTGGAAGGCTTATAACGTTGGTCCAAAATATGATAAAGATAATCTTTTGGTTTAGTGCTATTCTTCAGCGCGCCCCCGCAACCTCTATCCCCGCCGAAGAAGAAAGAGACACCCATGCCCTACGCCGCTGGACACCGACTCAAGACGAAGCTATTGATCATCGACAGCGCCCGCCAGCTGTTCAATCGGCATGGCTTTGAAAGCGTGTCGATCACGCAGATCATGGCCAAGGCGGGTCTCACGCACGGGGGCTTCTACAGGTATTTTGGCAGCAAGAGCGACCTGTACGCCGAGGTCCTGGACTGTTTTTTCACCAACCCCGAATGGGAACACTGCTGGGAGGGGGTCGACGTGGACCTGTCCAAGGGCGACGTCGGCTCGCAGATCGTCAGGGCCTACCTTTCCCGCGGGCATTTTGAGGACGTCGAGAATTCGTGCCCCATGGTGGCGCTGCCGACGGATGTCTCGCGGAGCAACGAGCGGGCGCGGCGGGCCTACCAGACCGTCTTCAGGGCCATGGTCAGCGTCCTTGAGCGCAGCGTCAGGAGCCGGGGCTCCCGGCGCCGGACAACCGGGCAGGCCACCGCGGCCATGTGCATCGGGGGGATGATCGTGGCGCGGACGATCATGGATCGAAAGGAAGCGGACGAGCTGCGCGCCGACTGCCTGGCCGTCGCCTTGGAACTCGGCGGGTGGACGAGGCCGATCGGGCGCCGTGCCCGTGCGCGCACACGAGCCGCGGCCGCGGGGCAACCGGGGTAGCTTCCGTGAAGCGCCCCGTTCAGCTCTGCCTCATCGGCATGATGACGCAGATGAAGTTGTCCAGCGTCTTGAAGACGCCCGGGCTCACCTCGTCCTTCAGCTCGAGGAACACCTCGTCCTTGGACAGCGCACGCAGCGGGTCGATGACGAAGGAGGGATTGAAGGCGACCTGGAGGTCCGGGCCGCTGTAGCCGATCGCCATGGACTCGTGCGCCTCTCCGAAATCGGGGCTCTGCGCCGTGATCTCGAGCAGGTTGCTCGTCAGCTTCAGACGGACCGAGTTCGACTTCTCCGAGCAGACAAGCTGCGCGCGGTGCACGCACTGCAGGAGCAGCTCGCGCTCGAGCTTGATCCGCTGGTGGGTCTCCTTGGGGATCACCTGCTGGTAGTTCGGGTAGCTCCCTTCGACGACCTTGGAGTAGAGGTAGACGCTGTCGATCAGCCCGCTGCTGTCCTTGTCCGTGGCGATCTGGAAGGCGCAGCGTCGGTCGTTGAAGTTGATCTTCACCTTGTCCCCCTTGTCGAGGATGCGGACGAGCTCGCCGACCGTCTTCGCCGGCAGGATGATCGCGCCCGTGCCCGCCGCCGGGACCACCATTTCCTTGGACACAAGGGCCAGCCGGCGGCCATCCGTGGCGACAAGGGACAGGCTGCCCTCCTTGAAGTTGAAATAGACGCCGTTGAGCGTGTAGCGCGTCTCGTCCTGCGACTGCGCGTAGGAGACGCTCTTCAGCATGGCGGCAAGCTCGGTCTGCTGGAGCGTGTGGGCCTTCTCGTCCCCGAACTCGGGAAGCGGGGGAAACTCGTCCTTGGCCATGCCCATGATCCGGAAGGTGGAGCCTCCCGACGTGAGCTTCACCTGGTGATTCGGAGTCGCGTCGACCGAGACATCCGAATTGGGCAGCTCGCGGACGATGCTCGCGAGGCGCTTGACCGGCAGCGTCACCGATCCCGTCTCCTTCACGTCGGCCTTGATCTTGCAGCGGATGCCGAGGTCCAGGTTCGTGGTCGTCAGCGACAGCTGGTCCTTCTCCGCCTCGATCAGAACGTTGCTCAGGATCGGCATGGTGGCCTTTGATCCGACAACATTTAGGACCTGGGAGAGGCCGTTGGCGAAGTGGTCGCGGTTCGTCTTGAATTTCATGTGTCCGGGGCTTGGTCCCGGTGCAAAGCGGGACTAACTAACAAAGTCCAAATGACTGTAGACTCAATAATGAATTAAAGCAGTAGTCGTATAAGGGGCCCGAATCACCAGCAACCGGGCCCTTTCGCTCGAAAACGGAGCCCTTCGGGGCCGTGAGCAATTCCGGGAACGGTGTGCGCAAGTGCCCGGTTATTCGCAGGCCCGGGGTTGCTCGGAAACCGCCGACACGTTCCCGACACGATGTTCGCACGCGGGGGAGGCGGGGCTCATCGCGGGGCGCGGGCGGGCCGCGACCGCCTCCAGTGGCGCACGAGGCCGAAGAAGATGTAGCCCAGGCAAAGGCAGAGGAAGGCGATCTCCTTGTAGATGAAGACAAGCCCCAGGACGAGCACCAGGGCGACGAAGGTGCGCAGGCGGGTCTGGGTCTGCAGGTCGAGGTTCTTGCCGCTCGGGTAGCGCACCGTGCTCATCATGAGGACGGCGATCAGCAGCATCAGGAAGGGCAGGACCAGGGCGTACCGGTTGAGGGACTTGTCGGACTCGTCGAGCTTGAGGATGAAGAGCACGAGCGAGGCCACCGTCATGGCGGCCGCGGGGACCGGCAGCCCGATGAAATCCTTGCCGGATTCCTTCTTTCCCTTGTGGAGGAGGGGATTGGTGATGACGTTGAAGCGGGCGAGCCTCATCGCAGCGAAGAGCAGGTAGATGAAGCCGACAAAGCCCCCGATGTCCCGGAACCACGGGAACTCCTGAGAGGGTGACAGGATAAGGAAGAACATCAGGAACGCCGGCGCCATCCCGAAGGAGACCACGTCGGCCAGCGAGTCGAACTCGGCGCCGAACAGGGATTCCCGGCCCCCCATCCTGGCGAGGCGGCCGTCGAGCATGTCGAAGATGGCCGCTCCCCCGATGAAGTAGACCGCGTACCGGTAGTGCTCGCTCGACGTTGCGGCGAGGTACAGCCCGTCGTCCGCCGTCCCGGCGAGCCGGGCGTGGATGCAGTTCACGACCGCCATGAAGCCGCACAGCAGGTTGCCCGCCGTCATCAGGTTGGGCAGGATGTAGATGCGGCTCGCCTGGGCCTCGTTGTAGGGGTCCTCCCGGGAGGCCAGGTCCGCGTCCTCCCTGGCGTCCTTCGCGCGTCTCGGGAATATCATTTGGTCAGGCCCTCCAGGTATTTCCAGAACTTCGAGTGCTGCTCGACGAGCTGCTGCTCGGAGACTGGAAGCCTGTTGCGCAGCAGGAAATCCTCGAGCGAATTCCTGTGGAGGATGTAGTTCACGTGGAGCGTGTCGCCGGTGACGTCGAAGTAGAACCGGTGCTCCCCGGCGCGCAGGCGGTAGAAGGGGCGCCCCTGGTGCTGGAACCGGCCGAGCGGCTCGCGGGGATGCTCCAGGTCGGACGCCTTGACGCTGCTGATGGGCTCAACCACCTCGAGCTGCGCCAGCGTCTCAAGCTTGTTCAATTCCCGCATGGCTTGCTCTGAAAAGGTAACCTGATACATCGGGTGATCTGGGGTCTAGACCCGTCAGGGTTACCCGCAACGCTATTCCTAGCAAAACGATGGCAGAAAAGCCCGTCAACCTCGCCGACATCAGGGCGGCGCGCCGGCGCATTGCCGCCGGCGTGATACGGACCCCGTGTCCCGAGTCGATCCCCCTCTCGGAGATCACCGGCGCGCGGATCGTGTGCAAGCTCGACAACTTCCAGCGGACGGGCTCGTTCAAGGAAAGGGGGGCGCGCAACGCCCTGATGCGGCTGGCGAAGGCCGCCCGGCGCAAGGGGGTCGTCGCGGCGTCGGCGGGCAACCACGCGCTGGGCCTGGCCTACCACGGTAGGCTCCTCGGGATCCCCGTGACGGTCGTGATGCCGCAGTTTGCCCCCCTCATAAAGATAACGACGTGCCGGCGGCTCGGGGCGCGCGTGGTGCTCCACGGGGCGGATTTCTCGGAGGCGCGCGCGGAGGCCGGCCGCTACGTGGAGAGGGAGGGGCTCACCTACATCGACGGCTTCGACCATCCGGACATCATCGCGGGGCAGGGGACGCTCGGCCTTGAGATCCTGGAGCAGGTGCCCGACGTGGACGCGATCGTGTGCCCGGTCGGGGGCGGTGGGCTGCTGGCCGGGCTCTGCGTGGCCGTCAAGGCGCTCAGGCCGCGCGTCAGGATCATCGCCGTGGAAAGCGTCGCGACGGGCAACCTGACCGCGGCGCTTCGCGCGGGGCGACCCGTGCGCGTCCCCCGGCGCCCGACGCTGGCCGACGGCCTCGCGACGCTGACGGTCGGCGCCCGCTCGTTCGGCCTCATCCGGACGCGGGTCGACAGCGTGGTGCGCGTCGAGGAGAAGTGGATCTCGCTCTCGATACTCCGGATGCTCGAGCTCGAGAAGACGGTCGTCGAGGGCGCGGCGGCGGCCCCGCTCGCGGCGATGATCTCCGGCAGGATAAAGGGACTCCGCGGCAAGCGCGTGGCGCTCGTCGTCTGCGGCGGCAACATCGACCCCGTCATCCTGAGCCGCGTGATCGAGAAGGGGCTGGTCCACGACGGGCGCCTCACGCGATTCACGGTGACGATCTCCGACCGCCCGGGCGGCCTGGCCGAGCTGTGCCGCGTGATCGCGTCGTGCGGGGCGAGCGTGAACCAGGTCGACCACGACCGCGCCTTCAGCGGCCCGGACGTGAGCGCAGCCCACGTCGTCTGCACGGTGGAGACGCGCGACCGAAAGCACGTCGCCCTCCTCCACAGGACGCTGAGGAAGGCCGGCTTCCGGACGTGACCGTTCGCTCCCCGGCCCGCCTGGCCGTCCTCCTCCTGCTTGCGGGGCGCGCTTTCGGTGCGGAGGGGGTACGGCTCGACGTGCCCGTCTTCGAGGGCGGCAACGGGATAGGGTTCTACCAGGAGACGGCGCGGAGATTCGAGGCCCTGCGCCCCGGCGTCGAGGTCAACGTGTACGGGGGACCCCGCGTGCAGGACCAGGTCCGCATCCGCATCATCGACGGCAACCTCCCCGACGCGGCCTCGGTTCCCTACGTGCTCTGGACGACGCTCGTCCGCGCGGGCAAGATGATGGACCTTCGGCCCGCGCTGGAGGGGAAAAACTGGGAGGGCGATGCGCGCTGGCGGGACACGTTCCTGCCCGGGTCGCTCGATTCCTGGGTGATCGACGGCGGCACCTACGGCCTTCCCTTCACCTATTCGTGCTGGAGCATCTTCTACAACCGGGGCCTCTTCAGGGTGCACGGGTGGACGCAGCCGAGGACCTGGGACGAGCTCCTTGCGCTCTGCGACCGGATCAAGGCGGCGGGGATGGCGCCGATCAGCCTCCCGGGGACGCGCTGGCTCTATCCCGACGCGCTTTTCCGCGCCGCCTACCACGGCCTCGCGGGGCCGGCGGGCTGGAAGGCCATCAGCGAGCTCGAGCCCGGCGCGTGGGCCGACCCGCGGCTGGTCCGGAGCGCGCAGGTCATGGCGCGCCTGGCCCGCGAGGACGCCCAGCCCGGCTGGGAGGGGGAGACGGCCCAGGGAGCCGAGCTCTATTTCCTGCAGGGCAGGGCGGCCATGACCGTGTCGGGATCGTGGTTCTTCAGCGAGATGGAGGGAAACATCCCCCGGGGGCTGGACGTGGGGACGATGAACTTCCCCGTCTTCGCCGACGGCATCGCGGACCCGTCGACGATCCAGGCGAGCAGCGACTGCTTCTTCGTCTTCCACACCGGCGACCCGCGGCGCGAGAGGCTGACGGTGGATTTCCTCCGGTTCCTGACGTCGCGCGAGCGCGCCGGGGCGTTCGTCCGCGCGCACGACGCCCCGGTCGCGGTCCGCGGGGTTCCCGCCGCGGCGTATTCGGAGAGGATGAGGGACGTGGCGGCCATGATAGCGGGCGCCCGCGACGCTTTCAACATGCCGCAGGTCATGATGCTGCCGCCCGCCGTGCGCCAGGCCCGGGTCGACGAGACCCGGCGGCTCATGACGGGCCGCGAGTCGCCGGAGGACTTTGCCGCCCGGATCGAATCCGCCGCCGCAGCCGACCGGGCCCGCGCGGCCGACCCGGACCGGATCGTCTACCGGCATCCGGTCGCGGGGACCGCGCTCATCGCCGCCCTCGCCGCGGCGGCGGCCTGGCTCCTCCGCGGCAGGCTTCGGTCGATCGTCGGGTCGCCCCGAGCCGGGGACGCGCCCGACACCGAGGGCTTCGGACGGCTGCGCCCCCGCATGGCCGCGACCTTCGTGGGGCCCGCGTTCGCGCTCTACGCCGCGCTGATGCTGGCGCCCGCGCTCGCGGCGTTCATGTGGGCCTTCACGCACTGGGACGGCATCGGCCGGCGGACCTGGGCCGGTTTCTACAACTTCAAGTCGCTCCTCTATGGGAGCGACGCCCTCTGGACCGCCCTCGGCAACAACCTCTACCTCATGGTGGTCCCCGCGCTCGTGGTGGTCCCGCTCGCCCTCCTTTTCGCGATGCTGATCCACCGCGGGGCCTGGGGGGCCGGCGCCTTCCGCATGATCCTGCTGTTCCCGAACCTCCTCGGCGGGATCGCCGCGACCCTGATCTGGCTCGCCGCCTACCAGCCGCACGGGGGCCTCGTGAACGCGGCGCTCTCGGGGGCCGGAGGCGCGCTTCACTGGGACTGGCTGAGGTCGTTCGCGGACTACCCCTGGCTCTCGGAGGACCACCTCTACGCGGCCCTGGTGCCGATATACATATGGATGGCCTGCGGGTTCAACCTGGTCCTTTACCTGGCCGCGATGGAGGGCATCGATCCGCAGCTGTACGAGGCCGCGGAGATCGACGGCGCGCCCCCGTGGAGGCAGTTCCTCAGCATCACGCTTCCCATGATCCGCGGCGTCCTGGCGATCTCGATCGTCTTCCTGGTCATCGGAGGCCTGAACGCATTCGAGATGATCTGGCTGCTGACGTCCCAGGATCCCTCGGCGTCCGTGAGCACGCTCGGGACCCTGCTCGTCACGACGATGTTCAAGGACTTCGACATCGGGCGCGCCGCGGCCCTGGCCGTGATCCTGTTCGCGCTCGTCCTTGCGGGTAGCGCGGCGGTGCTGCGCGGGATCGAGGGGGAGAACGTCGAGACATGACGATCGCCACACCCGGCGCCAGGGGGTTATCCCGGTTCTCGAGGCCGTTCGCGCTCGCCGCGCTCGCGGGGTATTCCGCGTGGCTCATCCTCCCGATGGCCTGGGTCGCGTACTCCTCGCTCAAGCCCGACGACGCTATCTTCCGCGACACCTTCGCGCTGCCGTCCCCGGGGGCCATTCACACGGAAAACTACACGCATGCCTGGACGGAGGCTCATTTCGGGGTCTACTTCCTCAACTCGGTCCTCGTGACCTGCGGCGCCGTTTCGCTCATCGTGGCGCTGGGTTCGACGGCGGCCTACGCGCTGGCGCGGTTCACCCATCCCGTGGGAAGGATCGTCTTCGGCGTGATCGTCGCGGGGCTCACGATCCCCGCGCAGCTCGCGATCGTCCCCCTCTTCTTCGAGCTCCGGGCCGCGGGGCTCCTCAACTCGAGGCTCGGGCTCATCCTCGTCTACACGGCAAACGGCCTGCCCTTCGCCGTGTTCATCCTGGCCGGTTTTTTCCGATCGCTGCCGCGGTCGCTCTACGAGGCCGCCGTCGTCGACGGCTGCGGGGAATTCTCGGCGTTCTGGAGGGTCCTCCTCCCGCTGGCGCGGCCGGGTCTGGTGACCGTCGCCATCTTCCAGTTCATCGGTGTCTGGAAGGAATACTTCTACGCCTTCATGCTGGTGAGCGGCGACACGGCGGGAAGCGCGCGCACGGTGCCCCTGGGCCTTGCCAACCTCTCGATCGCCGCCGAATACCGCAGCCAGTACGGCATGCTGTTCGCGGGGATCATCCTCGTGACCCTCCCGATCCTCGCCGTTTACGTGGCGCTCCAGCGCCAGATCGTCCGGGGGATCGCCGCGGGGGCGCTCAAGGGGTGACCGCCCAAGGGATGGGGGCCGCCGTGCATTCGGGGAGAACACGCGATTGTGTTACCTTATTGAACTTCACAGGCCGGTTTTGGTCGTATAACCCCTTATGCCCCGAATGAAAGGTCTCTGCCGCCGGTTGGTCCTGTCGATGGTGTTGGCTCTTTCCTGCGTGCAGGTCCGGGCGGCCGCACTCGCGCCGTCCCGGACGGCCTTCCCGGGAAGCATCCGGGCCGTCCCCGCGTCCGTCGGGGGGGCGGGCAAGGGAGCGGTGGTGACGAGGACGGTCCTCACCGCCGGCGAGCGCGCCGCACCGATGCCCTTTGAGGTGGGTTTGCGCATGCGCAACTTCGACGAGATGCAGGCCCGCATCGCCCGGGGCGAGCGGATCTCGGACGAGGAGAAGGCGGCCCGCTATTTCCCCACTGCGGCCGACCACGACAAGGTCGTCCAGTGGCTTAAGGCGCAGGGCCTCGAGGTCACCCGGACGGACGACAACCACCTGGGGATCTTCGGCCGCGGCTCCGTGGACGCCGTCTCCGCCGCCTTCCAGGTCTCCTTCGCGCGTGTGGCGATGGGGACCGAGGAGCTGACGTCCGCCGTGACGGCCCCAAGCCTTCCCTCCGACGTCGCCCCGATCGTGCTCGGCATCCACGGGCTACAGCCCCACATCCGGCGCCATCCGATCTCCACCCTTCGCGTGGTCCATCCGGACGCGACGGTGAACATCACGGGATACCTGCCCGCGCAGATCCAGGCGGCGTACGGCGCGAGCGGGCTGACCGAGACCGGCGCCGGGCAGACGATAGCGATCTACGGCCTCGCCTTTCCCTCCAACGCCGACCTGACGCAGTTCTGGGCCGCCGCGGGGGTGACGACCCAGTCCGTCGGCAATGTGACGACGATCAGCGTTGCGGGGGGCCCCGGCAGTTCGCCCACCGCGGAGTCGCTCGAGGAGGCGGCGCTCGACGCGGAATGGGCCAGCGCGCTGGCCCCCGGGGTGAAGCTCAGGATATACAGCGCCAACGAGTTCGACCCGGCGGAGAACGACGAGATCCTCCAGCAGGTCTATGCGGACCTCCCGAGCCAGCCGACGATGCACATCTTCTCGATCTCGGTCGGCGGCAACGAGCTCGAGGTGCCCAAGGACTACCTTTTCATCGAGGCGCAGTACATGGCCAACCTCGCCAGCGCCGGGGTGACGGTGCTCGTCGCCTCCGGGGACACGGGTGCCAGCGCCGACGGCTCGGTCCAGACGACCTACCCCACGTCGGATCCGGACGTCACCGGGGTGGGAGGGACGACCCTCACGCTCGGCGCGTCCAACGCCGTGACGAGCGAGACCGGCTGGTCGGGAAGCGGCGGCGGCATCAGCATCGCCTTCAACAGGCCGTCATGGCAGACCGGCACCGGCGTCCCGTCGGGATCCATGAGGCTGGTCCCGGACGTGGCCTCCGCGGGCGATCCGAACGAGGGGGCCTATGTCGTCTACCAGGGGAGCCCGGCGAAGATCGGGGGGACCAGCTGGGGCGCGCCCACGTGGGCGGCGTTCTGCGCCCTCATCAACCAGCAGCGCGGCGCGCCGATCGGGCTCATCAATCCCTGGCTGTACCCCCAGAACGGCACCTCCTCCTTCCGCGACATCACCCAGGGTAACAACGGCACGTACAACTGCGGGATCGGCTACGACCTCGTGACGGGACTCGGCACCCCGAATGTCACGGCGCTCATCGCCTCGGGGGCGGCGCCGGCGTTCGGCGTCAACATCCCCGGCCAGCTGGGCAACCGGACGGTGACCCTGGGCCAGCCCGCCACCTTCTACGTCGTCGGCGAGGGAACGCCGCCGCTCGCCTACGCCTGGCAGCGGCTGCCCTCCGGCTCGACCACGTGGGCGGCGCTTGCTAACGGCGGCGCCTACAGCGGGACCTCGACCCCGATGCTTGTCGTGGGCCCGGCAACCCACGCCATGTCTGGCGACCAGTTTCGGTGCATCGTCAGCAACGCCTCGGGCAGCGTGACCGGCGCCGCCTCGAGCCTGACGGTGAACAACGTCGGGGTGACCACCATGGCCGGCTGGCCCGGCTCCGGGGGCAGCGTTAACGCCACGGGATGGGCCGCCCGCCTCAACGTCCCCGGCGGCGTGCGGGTGGACCCGGCGGGGAATGTCTACGTGGCGGACTCCGAGAACAACCAGGTGCGGTTGGTGAGCCCGGCCGGGGTCGTCACGACCGTCGCGGGGATCGCCGGCGTCAGCGGGAGCACCGACGGCCCCGTTGCGACCGCGCTCTTCAACGGCATCGGCGGCGTCGCCTTCGACTCCTCCGGCGACGTCTACGTGGCCGATTCCGGCAACTACACCATCAGGAAGGTCTCCGGCGGGATGGTCACGACGCTCGCCGGCCTTGCGGGCACCCGCGGGGACACCGACGGCACCGGATCGGCCGCGCGGCTCTATGACCCTCAGAACCTGGCCGTCGACTCCGCCGGGAACATCTACGTCCCGGACGGGATGGGGAACGTGATCCGCATGATCACGCCCGCGGGCGTGGTGACGACGATCGCGGGTTCAGGAGCCTCCGGCTCCGCGGACGGCACGGGCACGGCGGCCCAGTTCAACGACCCGACGGGGATAGCCGTGGATTCCTCGGGAAACATCTACGTCGCGGACAACGGCAACGACACGATACGCGTGGTGTCGCCGGCCGGCGTCGTCACGACGCTCGCAGGCAGCGCCGGCGCGGCCGGGAGCGTCGACGGCACCGGTACCGCGGCCAAGTTCAGCGCGCCCGCGGGCCTCTGCGTCGACAGCTCCGGCAACGTGTACGTCGCCGACTCGGGCAATTCCACGATCCGGAAGGTCACGCCGTCGGGATTCGTGACGACCGTGGCGGGGCAGGCGGGCGCCACCGAGAACATCGACGGGCTTTCCACAAACGCGCGCTTCGACACGCCCGGCGACATCACGATCGACAGCTCCGGCGTGGCGTACGTGGCCGACGCGCTGAACGACACGATACGGCGCCTGGTCCCCGGCGCGGACTCGGCCCCGATCTTCACCGCCCAGCCCGCGGACCAGACCATCAACCTGGGCTCCGGCGCCGTCTTCTCGGTCGGCATCAGCGGGACGGCGCCGCTCTCCTTCCAGTGGTACCTGAACAATTCCCCGATCCCCGGGGCGACCAGCCCGTCCTATGCGATCTCCCAGGCGCAAAGCTCGGACGCCGGGGATTACACGCTCACCGTCACGAACGTGGACGGCTCGACGACAAGCGCGGCCGCCACCCTCACCCTCCTCGTCCCCGCCGATTATCCCGACCTCACGGCCCAGCCGCAGGGGGCAACCCTGGTGGGGGGAGTCGCCTCCCTCTCGGTCACCGCCACCGGCCCCGGCCCCTTCACGTACCAGTGGCTCCTGAACGGCTCCGCCATCGCCGGGGCGACCGCCTCGACCTACACGGCCACCGCTCCCGGCAGCTACACCGTCGCCGTGAGCAATGCGGTGGCGACCGTCGTCAGCAGCGCCGCGTTCGTGAGCTCCGGCAGCCGCCTGATAAACCTCTCCAGCCGCGCCGGGGTCCAGACGGGCGCCGGCATCGCCATCGCCGGGTTCGTTATCGAGGGACCGGCCGGCGTCGCCAAGCAGGTGCTGATCCGCGGCGTAGGGCCCACGCTCAGCCAGTTCGGCGTGACCGGCGTCCTTGCGGCCCCCGTCCTCACGCTCATCGACTCGAACAACAACACCCTGGCGACCAACACGGGTTGGGGCACGAATCCCGACGCGACCGACATCGCGACGATCACAGGCCAGGTGGGCGCATTCGCCCTTCCGAGCGGGAGCGCGGACAGCGTTCTCCTCGAGAACCTGACCCCCGGCGCCTACACGGCCCAGCTGACCGGAGCCG
>Ga0181537_10001416_pt1 | contig 22163 bp, 17 predicted proteins | sample PEATcosm2014_Bin_39_FD_119765 | JGI IMG/M metagenome (GOLD analysis project Ga0181537, IMG submission 119765) | Peatland microbial communities from MTU Mesocosm Facility, Houghton, MI, USA - PEATcosm2014_Bin23_10_metaG | ecosystem: Environmental > Terrestrial > Soil > Wetlands > Peat | place... | reverse complement strand
TAACTTTTGCGAAGGCTTCGCTCACCTACTTGGCCACCGTCGCTGCGAGTCGCTCGGCCAGCTGCTCACGCGCCTGCTGACCGCTCAGGTCAAGCTTCCGGTAGATGTGCGCCAGGTGCGTGCCCACGGTCTTGGTGGTTATGAAGAGCGCCTGGGCGATCTCACGGTTGGGAAGCCCGGACGCGGCCAGCTCTGCCACTCGGCGCTCCGACGTGGTCAGGGCGTCGGGACCGCTGAGCGCGTCGCGGCGCGGATGAGCGCCGCTCGCCAGCAGCTCATGGTGGGCCGCCTGGGCCAAGGGCTCGGCGCCGCAACGACGCGCCAATGCCAGTGCTTCACGCAACGGCTCGCGCGCGGCGGCGCGCTGTCCGCCACGCCGCAGCACCGCGCCGTACTCAGCCAGTGTGTGTGCCAGCTCCAGTTTGGCCGGAGACCCACGCAGCACAGCGATCGCCTGCTCCAGGTCGCCGAGCGCGCCCGCGCCGCCGTTGACGCGGGCGCGCGTGCGCAGCGCGACTCCGATTCCACGCGCCTGCCCCAGCTCCTGGGCGCGTGCCAGATCGGCCTCCGCCAGCTCCTTTGCCCGGGCGGGCGCGGTTGCGGCGAGCGCGACCGCGAGCGTCGACCGCCACGGCACGAAGCTCGGGTTGTTGACGATCACGTTCTTCCCGGCGAGCTCCAGATCCGCGATCCCGCGCTGCCTGTCACCGAACGCGAGCCGCGCCCGCCCCCGCGCCACCAGCGCGTGCAACGCCGCGGAGGTGCCGATCGCGCGCTCGACGGGGATCCCGTCGAAGACCTGAGCGGCCCGCTCGAGCGCCCCCTGTTCCCGCAGGGCGTCGGCCAGACAGGCCGACAGCCAGATCCGGACCCAGCCGGCATCTACGCTCTCTGCCACGGTCAGCGCCGACTGCGCATCTGACACCGCCCGATCCAGCTCTCCCCGCCGCACCCACATGAGCGAGCCCCAGGCGAGGTCGACAAGGTGCGAGAGGATCGACCCACGCGAGCGCGCGTCGGCTCTGACGTCCGCCAGCAGCGCCTCGGCTTCCTCAACCTCGTCGGTCAGGACCAGGACGATCGCCGCGTACACGACGATCGGCGAGCCGCCGGTGTGATCAGCGACGAAGCGACCACCGTCGAGTCCCTCCTTGAGCCGACCGAGCCAATCGCCGCCGGCGACGCCCAGCTGCGCCGCCCATGACGCCTCGAAGATCTTGAGGCCACGGCCGGCCGGCCCCGCGGCATCGGCCAGCTCGTGGATCGCCGCAAGCTGGGGCGCGACCTCTGAGACCAGACGCACGTCTACCGACGCGGTGGCCAGACGCAGCGTCTCGAGCGGCGCTCGCAGTGACGGCGGTGCGTCGGTCCCGAGCTCAGCGAGCGTGCTGGTCAACATCTGATACGCCTGCACCGGCTGCCCCCGACTCCAGACGAGCAGATCCCCGAGCGCGCATGCCAGCGCGGCGCGCAGTGCCGGCTGCCCCGTCAGCGCCAGAGCTTTGGTGAGATGGTCGGCCGCTGCTGGGTCGCCTGACATGACTTCAGCCTGCCCAAGCTCACCAAGCACAGCCGCCCGCTCCGCGGCCGTCGGCGGCTCCGCCAGGGCTCGGCTCAACAGGATCGCGGCGCCGCTCGCGTCGCCGTGCACGATCGCTTCGGTGGCGGCCGCGCGCAGCAGCCGCACCACCTCTGGCTCCGCCGCCGGGGAGGCCCTCAGCAGGTGCGCGCCGATCGCGGCGTTGCCCGGCCCGGCGTCCGCCAGCAGCAGGGCCGCGCGGCGGTGGTCGGTGGCTCGCTGAGCCGGCGGGATCTGCTCGTAGACGGCGCGGCGCAGCAGCGGATGCACGAACAGCAGGGGCTCTGCGGCGAGGATCTCGGCGGCGATAAGCGCATCGGCTGCCCGTGCGGCCTGCTGCTCGTCGAGCCGCGCCAGCGCGGCCGCTTGCTGCAGGGATGCGCTCTCCAGCACCGCCACCGCGCGCGCAAGCGCGGTGGCGTCGTCCCCAAGCCTGCCCAGGCGCGCCAGCACCGAACGCTCGACCGAGCCCGGGCTGACGCCTTCGACCGAAGCGGCGTTGGCGGCGCCTGGCGGCAGCCCGTCAGCCTCCATCTGGGTGAGCAGCTCGCGCAGCAGAAAGGGGTTTCCGGCGGTGGCACGGGCGCAGGCGGCGCAGAACTCGGGCGCCGCAGGCTCTCCCAGCCTGGTGCGGACGAGCGCGGCGATCGCCTCGCCGCTGAGCGCCTCCGGGTGAATCACAGTGGCCCCCGGTTCATTGCTTACGCTGGAGAGCAGCTCCCTGGCCGTGGCCGGGTCGCCGGTGCGGATCGCGAGCACCAACAACACCGGCAGCTCAGAGCAGCGCGCCGCCATGTACGCGATGTAGCGCAGCGAAGGCTCGTCGGCGTAGTGGGCATCATCGAGCAGGATCATCAGCGGCGACCTCTCGGCCAGGTTCGCCGTGATCCAATAGAGGCCGTGCACCAAGGTGAAGCTGAGATCCGGCGGGGGATGGACGCTCATATCCGGCTCATCGCCGCGATCGCGGTCGAGCCCGAGCAGCGGCCACGCCAGAGCAGCGGCTCCTTGTAGCACCTCGTGTCTGCGGTCGGCGCTCAGGCGGGCGAGCGGCGCCTCCACAAGCTGCCTGGCGACACCGAAGCCGAACTCACGCTCAAGCTCCAGCCCCCGGGCGACAAGCAGTTCCATGCCGGCTGCGGTGCCCTCCAGGCGCGCCTGGCGCATCAACGCGGTCTTGCCGATCCCGGCCGGTCCTTCGATCAGAAGCAGCCCGCCGCTGCCGGCGGCGGCCGCTGCGATCGCATCACGCAGCTTGGCGAGCTCATCGGCTCGTTCAAGCAGACCATCCGCGGGCAGCTGCATACGGTGCAAAGCTCCTAGCGGGTCGGTCCCATAAATTTCCAGATCTTTCTGAGACCGGCCGCGAGATTGGGACACCAGAATGTAGATAAGCGACGAAGCCGGTGCATCGCCGTCACATTTCCATAAACGCGGGCGCGCCGGCGTTACGCCGCAGGATCGCGGGATGAGTCCTTAGCGTTCCGTGTCCTCCAGCGGCCACGAGCAGATGCCGCCGCGTGCCGGGCAACCGGAGCAGGTGTGGTGGCCGGGGCTCCCGGTCACGGGGAAGTCGCCGCCCAGCGGGCCGGCGACCCGCTGGGCGAGATCCGCCTCCAGCGCCGGGAGGTCAGCGAACGTGTAAATGGTTGCGACCGGCTCTTCGGGACGCTCCAGGAAGATATGGAAGATCTCCACGCCCGGGGCGCCGAGCCGGAGCGCTGCCAGCGCGTAAACCGTGCGCTGGACGCCGTACTTCTCAGCCGCTATCTGAGCAGTGGTGCGCTCGCCGACGCGGTCGCTCTTGTAGTCGACGACCAGGGCCCCCCGGGTCCGTGGGTCGCGGGCGAGGGCGTCGAAGGTGCCGGCGATCAGGATCTCGCCAAAGCTGAACGCGAATGGCTGCTCGCTACGCAGATCCGCCAGCCCCGCGAGTCGGCGGAACGTGGAGCTGGCGGCGAATTGTGCGATCAACGGCCGGACGTCCGCGGGCATATCGAGCGGGATGTGCGGCGCGCGGAAGTCCAGCTCCGCGAGGATCGCGTGGATCTCCGTGCCGCGGGCCGCGGCACGAGCCGGCTCGGGCGTCGCAGCAGCGGAAAATTTGAGCACGTGCTCAACGTAGAACCGGTATCCACAGCGCTCGTATGTCGAGAGCGAGCTGTAGCTGAGTCTGCTCAGTTGCGAGCGGCGCGGCGGCGGTGGCTGCAGCGGCCACGGCAGGTCCAGCGTCAGCTGTTCGGGGATCGCGGACGGGAGGCCGGGAACGCCGAGCGAGGGCACGCGCGAAACCAGGGTGACCTTTACCCCTAGATCGGTGGTGAACGGCGGTGAGCCTGCCCGCGCACCCTCGGCCCCGGCCACAACCGCGGCGGCCTGTGCCCGCGCGCCGATGTCGGGCACGAACGCCGAGCCGACCCAGCCGATCGGGGCGCTGCGGTTGTCCTCCTCCCAGTCGCTGAACGTCGCGGCACCGGAAATGATCAGGCGTTCCTTGGCACGAGTCATCGCGACATAGAAGAGCCGTCGCTCTTCCGCGTCTTCCATCTCCCGCTGCTCCTCCCCAAGCTGGTCATAGGAGAGCGTGTTGATGCGCCCGCCGCTGCCGGGCCGCCTCAGCTGGAGGCCCAGGCGTCGCCCGTCACGGCCCACGCGGATCAGGGCACCGCCGTTGTTGGCCGGCTTGCGGCCGAGGTCGGCGACACAGACGACCGGGAACTCAAGGCCCTTGGAGCGGTGGATCGTCATCAGCCGGATGGCGTCGAGCGACTCTCCCGCAACCGGCGCCTCACTCTCTCTGACACCGTCTCCGCTCGATCGTGTTCTGAGCAGCCTCAGGAGGCCCTGAAGATCGGCGCCGTTCGTGATCTCCCACTCGCGCGCGAGCCGCATCAGCTTGCGTACGTTTGCAAGCCGCCGGCGTCCGTTCGGCAGCGCCACCACCGCCATGTCGTAACCGCTGAATTCCAGCGCCCGCTCCAGCAGCGCCTCGGCGCCGAGCCGCGCCGCGATCTGGCGCTCTGGCAGGAACCACGACTCGAATCGAGCGAGGCGCTCGCGGTCGCGCTCTCCCAGCTGATCACTGGCCCCCGCGGCGACCAGCACCAGCCCATCGAGTGAGAGCCCGCAGAGCGGTGAGAGCAGCGTCGTGTGCCAGGCCTCGTGGTCCAACGGGTTGGCCAGCGCCCGCAGGTAGGACGTGAGCTGGATCACCTGCGGCTGCTCCCAGTAGCCGCGCCCGCCAATCACGTACGTGGGCAGTCCCAGGTCAGCCAGGGCACGGTCGTACACCTGTATGTCCGTGGTCGCGCGCGTCAGCACCACGATCTCACCGGGAGTGGCGACGCCGTCCGCCACCAGCTCAGCTGCGCGCGCTGCCAGTGTCCGCGCCTCCGCCAGCCGCCAGATGGTGGAGCTGCCCGCCGCCGCCAGCAGGTCCGGATCCTCTGTTGCGGCTACCGCGTCGCGGTCGACGATCAGCAGTTCAACCAGCGGCTCCTTGAGCGTCCGGACCGCGTCCTGCTCCGCGGGGCTCGGCAGCAGCGGCCGGAAATCCGCTCCGATTGCCCGACCGAAGGCCGCGTTGATGGCGGTCAGGATCTCCGAGCGGGAGCGGAAGTTGGTTTGCAGCGAGGCACGCGCGCCGATCTGGGCGAGCTTCTGCCCCCGCTGCTCGAAGAGCGCCACGTCGGCGTGGCGGAAACCGTAGATCGACTGCTGCGCGTCACCGACCATGAACAGGTCCTCCCCGGCGACCAGGTCGATCAGTTCCAGCTGGACGCTGTTGGTGTCCTGCATCTCGTCGACCATCACGCGGGCAAAACGCTCGCGGTAGCGGCGGCCGATGTCCTTGCGTTTGAGGAGCTCTCGTGCCAGCAGCTCCAGATCCTCGAAGTCAACGCCCGACCGCTCTCGTTTGAGCTCGCTGTAACGCTCGCCGTAGAGCGTCAGCAGCGTGTCGAGCGTCTCGACGGTGGCGAGCGCGTAACCCTGGGCGGTCAGCAGGTGCAGCTCCTGGAGCGTGGCGCGGTACTCGGCGCAGAGCTCGGTTCGCAGCGCCTTGGCGGTGCCACCAGGCAGCTTGATTCGCTCGAGCTCCCCAGGCCACCGAACGCCAGCGGCGAGCACGCGCGGGACGCGTTCCATCGCAGCCAGCGCGCCCAGCACCTGCTTGCCGGGCTCGTTGGCGCCGGTCAGCTCCTCTGCGACCGCCCTGGCCAGCTCAAACAACTCTGAGCGGCAGCGTTCGGCTGAACGACCATCCGCGAGGGGGGCGTGCTCCGCCCGTGCGCCGGTGGGCAGGTGCGGGTGCAGCTGCCCACGGGCGCGCAGCTCGGAATAGGTCTCGATGATCCCGGTTCTCAGAGCCTGCGGTCCGTACGCGGCGATCAGATCGGCGCCGTCTTCGCTGCGGGCAAGTTCAGCCAGCGCACTGCGCAGCGCGGCCTCCCGCAGCTCCGCGGCGTCGTCTTCGTCCAGGACCGTGAAGTTCGGATCGAGTCCGGCGGTGAGCGCGTGCGTGCGCAGAACACGCGCGCAGAAGCCGTGGATCGTCGAGATCCACGCTCCCTCCGTCGCGAGCGCTGCGCCGTCGTCGCTGGCGGCCCGCAGACGCGTGCGGATCCGGTCGCGCAGCTCAGTGGCCGCCTTCTCGGTGAAGGTGATGGTGAGGATCGCGCCGACGTCGATCTGGTCCTCGACCACGGCGCGTGCGAAACGCTCGACCAGCACCGTCGTCTTCCCGCTGCCGGCGCCTGCATCGAGCAGCATGTCGCCCTTGCGGCGCTCAACCGCATAGATCTGCTCCGGCGTGAAGCGCACGCGCGGTCCCAGCGCCGTCATGCCGCCGCCCAGCAGATCCCGGGATGGCTGCAGCCACCGCTTGACGAACAGAGCTCGGGGCAGGGGGTGAGCTCCCCGGATCGCAGCTTCGCTGCGATCCGGACGGCCTCCCGCTCAACCTCAGCCAGCAGCTCGTCGAGTTCCGCGGCCCCGGTCTCGTCCACGAAGACCGCGTTCTCACCGATCTCCGCGGCTTCCGTGAAGACGCCGCGCTGGCGCAGGTCCTCGCCGCGCAGTGGCTGGTAGAAGCCGGCCACGGTCCGCATCCCCAGCAGGCGCCGCACGGCCAGCATGTAGAGACCCACCTGGAGCTGGTCATCTGAGAGCCAGCGCGCGGCCGGCCAGGTCTCCTTCTTGGCGCCACTCTTGTAATCCTTGACGATCGCGCGGTCGCCGGTACCGGGTTCCACATCGACCCGGTCGACCACGCCGGACAGCAGCACCTGCTGCTCCCCCTCGCCAAGGGCCACGGGCGGCAGGGCGTCGTCATCGGCTCCGAAGCGCAGCTCCGTGTGCAACGGTATCCAAGCGCTCCCATCGGCCGCCTCGTGGCGCAGGTAGCGCCGCAGGTCGGCTTCGATCCCGCGCAGCATCGCGGTGCGGACCTCGCGGGCTTGGCCGTGTCCGATCGTGTTCGGGGTCTGCGCCACCGCGGATCTCAGCAGTCGCTCGGCCTCGGGCAGCGTCGCCGGGCTCACCGGCCCGGCGAGCTCGGCGATCACACGCTCCAGCACGGCGTGCATCAACTCTCCGCGCGCCAGCGGCTCCGGATCGCCTTCAAGGTCTGAGGCGCGGAGCTGTCGCTCGATCAGCCACTTCACCGGGCAGGCGGCGAAGAGCTCCAGGGCACCCGCGGAGACGATTCGCGTGTGACGGACGTGCGCGAGCGCGGCGTCGCTGAGCACGGCCGTAGCGTGCTCCTGCGAGGCGAACGCCGGGCTGAGCTGCGCGGCCATCGCCAGTTCGCGCTCACGCACAGTGGGTGCCTGCTCGGGGGTCCACACAACATCGGCGAGCAACCGTGAGCGGCGACGTTCGCGCCATTCGGGGTCAAACAGCTCCGCGATGTCCGACAGGAACACGGACGGGGTGACCGCGTTCCCCTCCTCATCGGAGCTGCGATAGCTGAACGTGAGACGCTCGGTGGCCCGGGACGCGCAGGAATAGAGCAGATAGCGCTCGCGCGCGAGCGGGTCGGCCTCCACCGGCAGCGCCAGCCCGGACGCGATTGCCAGCTCGTGGCGACGGTCATCACCCAGGAACGGATCACCGGAGGTCGCCTGCGGGGAGGGAAATTCGCCTTCGCAGAGGCCGGTGACGATCACCCGGCGGAAGCGTCTGGCCCTGATCGCGAGGGGTTCGGCGATCAGCACGTCACCTGGCCCTGGGATCGGTCCGGCCGCCACCTCAACGCTCTCGAGCAGCTCGATCAACTCTTCCGGCGAGCTCGGCTGACGTTGGGCGGCGTCGAGCTCATCAAGATCGGTGAGCGCCTCCAGGACCGCCGCGGCGGCGCTTGCATCCAGCGCCTCGGCGTCAGTCAGCACGCGGCCGCTCCGCAGGTGGGGCAGCGCGAACAGCTTCCGGGTGAGTTCCGCCAGCACCGGGAGCCTATCCCTGGCTGCTCGCAGCCGCTCGATCGCCTCAAGCGCCGGCGCCGCCGCCTGCAGGTGTGAGATGCCGGTCAGCTCTGCGAGCCTGACCGTGCCGGCGCGTCGAAGCGCGGCTTCGAGCAGATCGACCTCCGCTGTGCGTGGGGTCACCCCCGGTGCCCGCAGGTAGGTGAGCAGATCGGTTACCGAAGCCTGGTCGGGCTCGCGCAGCGCACACCGGGCGATGGCCAGCACGGCCCGGCCCAGCGCAGTGTGCGCCAGTGGCAGCTTGCGGGCACTGGCGGCTGCGACGCCGTACCGTCGCAGGGCGCCCTCCAGCAGCGCCCCGGAGCGGGCCAGCGATCGGCAGACGACAACGATCTCATCGGCACGCACGCCGTCACGCAACGCAGCCAGGACCTCAGCTGCCACCAGCTCACCCTCAGCACGGTCACCTCCGGCTTCCAGCAGCTGCACGCTCTCCCCCGGGTCGACGCTCGGCGGAGCCACTTCAAACAGGCTCCGCTCCAGGTGGTGGAGCGCGAGCCGCGCCCGCGGCTCGTAGTAATCGGACACGGCGGGCAGCTCGGTCACGTTCTCTGCGTGCTGGCGCAGCTCCTCCACGACGGTCGCGCGAGCCACCAGCGCCGAGCGGCCGGGTTCGTAGGTGAGTGATACGGTCACCTGCGCCCCGGCTTGGTTTGCCAGCGTCTCAATCGTGTCGAGTTCGATCGGGGTGAAGTCATCGAATCCATAGAGGAACACCGCCGCGCCGGGCCAGCGGTCCGGGCGCTCACGCAGCTGGTCAAGCGCGCCCCAGGCGAACATCTCGGCGTCGACCATGCCGATCTCCTGCACTCCCTCGACGTAGCGGCGGTAGATAGCTGAGAGGTCAGCCGCGTAGCCGCGCCGTTCCGGCACGCCCTCGGCCCAGCTGCGCAGCGCCGTCGTGAAGAGCCAGGGCGCGACACGGCCCTGCTCTAGCTCCGTGATCAGGTGCCCGGTGGCCCGGGCAAAACCGGGAGCGCGCGCCGACTCCTCGAGCATCTGCAGGTTCAGCTTGGCGATCGTCCGCCGCAGCAGGCACTGGCGTTGCAGCGGCGTGAGCCGTGATCGCGCGTGGCCGACGCTCTGGGCAATCTTGTCTATGAGCGCCGGGAAGGTCAGCGCCCGGCCGAGTGTCACCTGGCCCTGGGAGCTCTGCGCGAGCTCGCGGTCGTAGTGGGCGACATCCGCCGCGGTCGGTACCACCAGCAGCGCCGCGCGCGACGCGGCAAGGCTGTAGGCGCCGAGCACCGCCCGCGCCTTGGCGGAGTTTGCGGGGCCGAGCACGAGTGTCAGTGGCACCGCTCAGATACTGACGTCGCGTGGAGACAGTTTGGCCCTCACACGCGCGGGGTGGCGAGGAGAAACGTGCAGCACGCGCGAAACCGAGCCGGCACGAGCGGACTTTGTGAATTCACTTCCGGCGTCCGGAAGTGAATTCACATCGTTCATGTGCGCCGGGCTCCGGCGCGGACCTACTTGAGCTTGCCGAGCTCCTGGAAGAGCGCCTTGGCCGTCTGAATCCCGAGCGGGATGTATTCGGCGGGCATGTTCTCATTCGGCGCGTGGATGTTCGCGTCCGGCAGCGAGAAGCCGGTGATGATGGTGGGGACGCCCTTCTCCGCGAAGGCCGCGACGATCGGCAGCGTACCGCCGGTCCGGATCAGCGCCGGGCGTACCCCGAGTACCGACTCAAAGGCGTCCTGGCCGAGTCTGATCGCCTCGGCGTCGGGCGAGACAACCCCCGCCGCCGCGGAGTTGCGCAACTCCACCTCAAGCTCGGCACCCGCGGGCGCCGCCTCACGGAGCAGCATCTCAAATGCCTTTGCGATCACGTCAACCTGCTGACCCGGCGCGAGGCGCACCGACACGTTGGCGGCGGCCCGGATCGGCAGCACCGTCTTGATCACGTAAGCGGAGCCACTGTCTATGCCGTTGACGTCCAGCGCCGGCTCGGCGAAGGTGCGGACGTAGAACTCCTGCGCCGCCTTGGCGTCGGCAGGGCGGGCGCCCTGGTCGGCGAGTTCGTCAGCCCCGGCGGGGAGCTGCTTCCAGCCCTCGAGCTCCTCCGCGCTCGGCGGCACGATGCCCTCACGCAGCGGCTCGGCCAGGCGGCCGTCGGTGGCGATCAGCTTGTCGAGGGTCCGGATCAGGGCGTGAGCGGCGTTGAGCGCGCCGCCGCCGAACATGCCGGAGTGAAGATCACGAGCGCCGGCGCTGAGCTCGACGTGGAAGTAGACGAGTCCGCGTGTCGCCACGTTGAAGGCCGGGAGACCCTTGCGGATCATGCCGCTGTCGAAGACCACCGCGGCATCGGCGCCGCGTTCGTCGGCCTCGATGAACTCGACGATCGAGTGACCGCCGGTCTCCTCCTCACCGTCGCAGGCGAAGCGCACGTTGACCGGCAGCGTGCCCGACTGCGCAAGCTCGCGGGCCGCGCTCAGCAGCAGGTAGAGCTGGCCCTTGTCGTCGGCGACGCCACGCCCGTAGAGATAACCGTCGCGGATCTCAGGCTCGAACGGCGCCGAGTTCCAGAGCTCCAGTGGGTCCGCCGGCTGGACATCGAAGTGGCCGTAACAGAGAACCGTCGGTGCGGACTCGGCGTCACTGCTGGCACGGATCTCACCGATCGCCAGCGGCTGTCCGTGCCAGTCGACAAGTTCGCACTCACCGCCGGCAGCGTGGATCAGGTCGCGAACCCACCCACCGGCGCGGACCACGTCCGGGGCGAACTGCGGGTCCGCGCTGATCGAGGGGATGCGCAGGAACTCCGCGAGCTCATCAAACCAGTCGGTGGCCACAGAGCGAGCAGGCTACCGGTCGCGCTGCAAACGCAGCGCGAGGGCCGGGCAGGACGCCTCCGCCCGGCGGGCATGCTCGTCCAGCTCGGGCGTGAGCTCACCGGCCTCAATCACCGGATAGCCCCAGTCGTCGAGCCAGATCCGCTCCGGGAAGAGCTCGGCGCAGAGGCCGTGGCCGGTACAGGCGATCGGGTCAAGACGCAGAGGCTGGCTCATGCCGCAACCAGCTTCCGAGCTTGCTGCCGTGGCCTCACGGGCTTGTCGCCGAGCGGCAGGACCCGCGGCTCGAGGCAGGCGTCGCAGTGGCCACGACGGGCGTGGTCTTCGAACTTGGCTTTGAAGGTTCGCATCGCGCTGGTCACGAACGACGCTGCCCCGTCTGGCAGCGCGCACGCCCCGCGCCCGGTCACCAGGCCGCACCAGCGCTCGATCTGTCCGTACGCTCCGCTCCGGTCACCGTCGCCGCGGAGTTCCAGCAACGCGTCTGAGATCGCGCCAAGGCCGTTCACACAGACGCCGCACTGCCCCGCGCTCTCGTGGCGCAGCCATTCGGTGACGGCGGCCACCTCAGCGACGGGACAGGCTGACGCTCCCAGCGCGAAGACGATCCCGGGTCCGAGGCTTACCCCACGCTGCCCAAGGCTCTCGTGGTCGAGCGGAAGATCGATCGCCTCTGGCGGTAGCCAGCTGCCCGCGTAGCCACCGAGCAAGAGGCCCTGTAGCGATTCGGTCATGCCGCCAGAGGCATCGAGCAGGCGGCGCACGGTCGTGCCGCCCGCCACTTCCACAACACGGGCGCGCGCCACGGCTCCACTGACCGTGACGAGCCGGGTTCCAGGGGCTCTCGCACTCCCAAGCCCCTGGAACCACGTCGCGCCGTGTCGCACAATCAGGGCAATTTGAGCGAACGTCTCACCGTTGGAGATCAGGGTCGGTCGCCTGTTCACCCCGCGCTCAAACGGGTATGGCGGCGTCAACGTCGGCTTCGCAGCCTTGCCGTTGAGGGCCGCCACGAGCGCCGTCTCCTGGCCGGCCAGATAGCCGCCCGCCAGCGGTGCCGCCACGATCCGCGGAAATCCCCGAGTGCCGAGCTCGGGCCGCTCTGAGATCGCGCGCTCGACCGCACGACGGAGGCCTCCGGCAGCGCCGTCGAAGGCGACGAGGACGCGATCGCTGCCGATCGCGATCGCGATCGCGATCGCCCCGTCGAGCACCAGGTGCGGCAGATGCCTCATCAGCAGCATGTCCTTGTCACTGAGCGACTCACCCTCCATGGCATTGATGACCACGAGCGGTTGCGCCTTCTGCGCGGCCACCGCGGCGATCTTGGTGGCCGTCGGGAAGCTGGAGCCGCCGTAACCGCGCACTCCGGCGCGCTCGATCTCAAGGATCAGTGGATGCTGGCCGGTAGCAGGCTGGAACTCCGGCACGTCCATGCTGCCGTGGATCAGGGTGTGGTTCGCGAAGCTCATCGTGGCGCCGGGCGTGAGCCCGGCCAGAAGCCGAGGGAACTGTTGCGCGGCCAGCATCATCGGGTCGCCGCCTCAGTCGTCACACGGTGAGCTATCAGCTTCGCGGGCGTCCCGGCGCGGGCCGCCCAGCCGGAGGCCAGCGGGCCGCCGGGCAACCAGACCAGCAGTCCCAAAGCGAATGCCACCGGCATAGCGATGCCGATTACGCGGACCGCACGTGTCACGGTGACGGTCAGGGACATGCGGAGCGCTACTGCGCCGATAACGCTCACCACGCACAGGCCGTCGATGACGAGCATCCAGACCTGTTTCACATCGCTCCCGGTGCCAAGGCCGTGCAGCACCGCTATCGGCCAGCACGCGTACGCCAGCCAGTGGATCGCGCGCCAGCTGCGCTGGCCTATCCGCGAACGGAAGATGCTCGAGATCATCAGCGCCAGCAGCATGTCGAAGGCAATCGCGCCGAAGCCGAGCCAGAGCGGGCGGTAGGAGCTGTGGAACGGGATCACCGCATCCCAGAAACCGATCGGCGCGTAGGTATCGAGCACCGCGGTCAAGATGTGGACGCCGAGGAAAGCCACTGCGAGCAGCGACACGCGCCGGTGCAGCGTATCCGTCACGAAGCGGGGCCAGAAACCCGATGAGAGGCGCGAGACGTCAATCACGCCAAGCACCACGACGAGTGTCAGCAGGATCAGTGCGACGGCGCCGGTGGAACGCGTCAGGTACCAGTAGGTGGTGGAGCTGGAGCTGAGCGCCGCGAGGATCATCCCTCGTCCTCCGGCCACCCGCCGAGTGTCGTGACGCTGCCATCATGCGCGACCAGACGCGCGGCGAAGCCGAGCTCGGTGAGCCACGCCGGTGCCTGCTCGCCGAGCACGATCGCGGCGGTCGTCGCGGTGTTGGCGTCCACGCAGTCGGCGGCGGTCACGCTGACTGTGCGCCACGGTCCGTGGGCCGGCAGCCCGGTGCGCGGGTCAAGGATGTGATGCATGGCACCAGACTCACCATTCCAGCGGCGCACGGTGGTGCTGGAGGTGGCCAGCGCCCCGCCCTGAATGCAGACCGTCTGTCCCGGCGCAGTTGGCGCGGAGCGATGGTCGTCTGTGACATGAACGCGCCAGCCGTCGTCCGGCGGGGAGCCCGCAGTCGCGATATCACCGCCGAGCGAGACCAGCGCGCCCGCACCGGTGACCGAGGCGATCAGCTCCGCAGCCCGGTCGGCAGCGTAAGCCTTGGCGGTGGCACCCAGGTCGATCCGGGTTCCGGATGGGAGGCACGCCCATGCGCCGCCGTTCTCCTGCTCCACGAACGCCACGCCACGCCAGTTTGAACTGCGGCGGCGGGTCCGCTCAAGGGTTGGCGTCGTGGTGAACCCGACGCGCTCCAGCTCAGCCCAGTCGCGGTCATAACCGGCGGCGATCAGGGCGTCACCGAGCGTCGGATCCACGAGTCCACCGGAGAATCTCGCGGCCTGCAGCGCAACGAGCAGGACGTCATAGAGGTCCGGGCTGATCACAGCCCACTCACCGGCGCGGGCGTTGAGGCGCTCAACCTCAGAGTCCGCGCGGAAGCGGCTCGCGACCCGGTCGATCTCAGCCAGCTCGCGTTCCAGCAGCCGCGTCGCCTCGGGCAGCGCGTCCGCCGCCGTCACGCAGAGCACGACAGTGGTTCCGAGCGCCGACCAGAGCGCCGAGCTGAGCGGAGCTGGTCTGGTGGTGCTCATCACGAGCCCCCGGAGACGACTGAGCTTGAGCTGTCGGAGCTTGAGCTGCCGGAGCTCGAACTGCCGGAGCTTGAGCTGTCGGAGCTTGAGCTGCCGGAACTCGAACTGCCGGAACTCGACTTGTCGGAGCTCGACTTGCCGGAGCTGCCGCTATCCGAAGACTTGCTCGCTGTCGAAGTGGTCGGAGCGGCGGCGGTAGTGAGCGAAGTCTTGGTTTTCTTTGTGGAGGTCTTGGCGGTCTTGGCGGAGCTTGTGGCGGCTTTGACCACGGTGTGGCTGCTCTTGGACTGGGTGGTGGTCGTCCCGTCGGCCGTGGCGGCGCGCGAGACGACGTCGGTGATCACACCAGCCGCTATCACCGCGGTGACCGCCAGCGTCCGGCTCATCAGCGTGAGGCGCCTGAGTCCGGCGTCACGGAGAGCCTGAGCGCGCGTTCTGGGGGTGCCCGGGTCTGGGTCGCGAGGAGAGTTGCGGGGCTTGCTGGGGGCTCGCTTGAACATGAATCCAGTCTCCTGACACCGTGTGAGAAAACCCTCAGGAACGCGTGTGAAACTCTGAAGACACGGCACGCGAGCGGCGCGTCGTGAGCCAAGCGGATAGGTTAGGCCGCCGCGACGGCGCTGTCCAACGGGGTCGCGTTGGGCACTGGCGTCTCAGCGGTAGCCTCATCGGCCTCAGGCGGCTTTGCGCCCTCCTTGGCCCACGGCTCGTCGAACTCCACGCGCCAGCGACCTTCCTCAGTCTGCATCAGCGCCAGGCGCGAGCGGAAGCTCTTGCCCGCGCGGCTCTTGAAGCCGGTCACGGGGCGCTCCGTGCGCCCGGTCTTGATCAACTCCTTGGCGAGGCTGACGTTCATCGTCTTGCCGGCCTTCGCCTTCCAGATCACGAAGCCGCAGCCCGGGTCCTCCCGAGACCAACAGGAGTAACCCTTGCGGTTCTCCACCACGTCCTGCTGGCAGACCGGGCAGGGCCCGAGGTTAGCCTTCGGGATGCGGACGTCCTTCAAAGTCGTGTCCAGTTGCTGAACCGTCTGTTCAGCGAACTTGACGATGTCCGCCATGAACGCCTCACGCGTGTCCGCACCGGTCTCGATATTTGCCAGGCGGTGCTCCCACTCGCCGGTCATGGTCGGTGACGTGAGCGCATGCTCACCGAGCAGGCGGATCACGTTGAGGCCCTTCTCGGTCACCACGAGGGCACGCCCGTCGCGTTCGATGTAACCGACCTGCAGCAGGCGCTCGATGATCGACGCGCGCGTGGCCGGGGTCCCGATCCCGGACTCCTTCATCGCCTCGCGCAGCTCCTCGTCGTCGACGAGCTTGCCGGCCGCCTCCATCGCCCGCAGCAATGTGCCGTCAGAGTAACGGCGTGGCGGCTTGGTCTCCTTGGCGTCGGATCTGATCCGATGCACCGCTGCCTCTTCACCTTGCTGGAGCTTGGGAAGCTGCTGCTCGACGCCCTCATCGTCATCGTCGGTCGTGATCGCGTCGGCATCGGCCCCTTCCCCGTAGACCCCGCGCCAGCCGGGAACGAGCAAGACCTTGCCGCGCGTCCTGAAGACGTACGACGCGACGGTCGTCTCGACGCGTGTGTTCTCAAACACAGCCTCAGGGTGGAAGACGGCGAGGAAGCGACGCACGACAAGGTCGTAGATGCGGCGGTCGTCCCCATCCATCTTGTCGACCGGATGACGCTCAGCCAGAGTCGGGATTATCGCGTGGTGGTCCGTCACCTTCTCATTGTTGACGACCCTGCCTAACGGCAGCATGTCGAGTCCGGTCACGTACTTGGAAGCAGCGGCGTACTCCTTCTGGGCGCCGACCAGCGCCGCGATCGGCTTGATATCGGAGATCATGTCGCTGGTGATGAAGCGTGAGTTCGTGCGCGGATACGTGAGCGCCTTGTGCTCCTCATAGAGACGCTGGGCGGCGCCGAGCGTGCGGCGCGCGGTGAAGCCGAACCGTGATGACGCCTCGCTCTGCAGCGAGGTGAGGTCATAGAGCAGAGGCGGGCGATCCTTGCGCTCGGTCGTGTCGAGCTTCGTGATCGTGCCGGTCTGTCCTTCGCAGGCGGCGACGACCTTTGCGGCCTCGTCTGCACTGGCGATACGCGGGTTCGCGCCGGCATGGAAACGACCGTCGTACGCGCGCCGAGGCGTGTTGAGGGCGGGTGACGGGATCGGTTCCGCGAGAAAGCGAGCGTCGACCACCCAATACGGCTCCGGCGTGAAGGCGCGGATCTCAACCTCGCGCCGAGCCAGAATCGCCAGGGTGGGAGTCTGAACGCGACCGAGCGAGACGGCGCCATCGAAAGACGACCTAAGGCGTATGGTTGCCGCGCGAGTGGCGTTCATCCCGACTATCCAGTCGGCCTCTGACCGGGAGCGGGCAGCCTCCTCAAGCGTGTGGAACTCCTCCGCCGGCTTCAACGATGAGAACGCATCCTTGATCGCGGAGGTCGTCATCGAGTTCAACCAGAGACGCTTCACCGGCAGCTTGCTGCCGGCCTTCTCGTACAGGTAGGCGAAGATCAGCTCGCCCTCGCGACCCGCGTCGCAGGCGTTGATCACGTAGTCAAGGTCATCGCGATCGAGCGCGCGTTTGACCACGTTCATCTGCTTCTTGGAGCGCTCGTCGCGCACCACCAGCTTGAATTTCTTCGGCGCTATCGGCAGATCGGGCATGCGCCACTTTGCGTATTTGGGGTCGTACTCGTCCGGGTCGGCGAGCTGGACCAGGTGGCCTACCGCCCAGGTGACGACGTGCTCAGGCCCCTCGAGGAAACCCTCGCCCTTTGTGAATTGGCCGGGGAGCACCTTGGTCAGGTCCTTGCCCACCGACGGCTTCTCCGCGATCACAAGCGTTTTGGTCATTGCGGTGAGCACCATAGCGGCATCTCAGCCCGCGCCGTGGACGTGGTCAGCCTGCGCAGCTCTGCGTGCTGACCGTTCCGTGGGCGATCCGTGCCTTGACCAGCTCGCTACGCACGACCGCGTTCGGGACCGCAAATCCGCCCGGCTCACCCTTGGGCGCATTGGTGATCTGCGCATAGACAGTGCCGATCACCTGACCGCTCGCGTCGACCATCGGTCCCCCGGAGTTCCCGGGCCGGACCAACCCGCGCAGGGAGCTGACCTCCCGGACGGTCGCGTTGCCGTACGCGTTCTGAGTGGCGATCACCTCCGTGTCGCCGAGCCTCCCGGGTTGGCGGTCGAAGCCACCGTCTTCGGGATACCCGAGGATCGCACCGGACTCTCCTGACGGTGGGGTGGACGGCTTCGTTTCCATCGTCAATGGGGCGGCGTTCAGCCCGGATACCGAGAGGATCGCGATGTCGTTGTGGGGGTCGAAGACCACCGCGGTCGCGCGCAGGCCAGCTCCGCGTCCGGCTATCTGCACGAGCGTGTTGCTCTCGCCCGCAACCACGTGCGCGTTGGTCACCACAAGCCCAGGCCCGGCAACCCAGCCACTGCCCTCGATGCCGACGCCGCACGCGGTGCCGATGATCCGGACCACCGACGGCGCCGCCCGGTCGACGCCGGCAGCATCGACGATCGCCCGATTCGGAGCGCTCACCTGGGCGAGGCGACCGTTGATCGACGGCAGCGGGTCGATGCGGGCAAGCGCATTCAGGATCGAGCCCGAGGGAGGCAGCGTGTTGTTGAGCGCCTTGAGAATCAGGGAGTTCTGCAGGTCCCGACGGAGGCTCGCGGAGAGGTGAAAGCCGCTGGACCCCTGCAGTAGGACCGCGCCCGCGATCCAGGCGATACCAAGTCCGAGGCAGCCGGTCAGCAGTGCGCCCGCCATGCCATCCACGATGCGGAGGGGCGGGAACCAGAGGAACCGGCGTGCGCGACGGCCGACGCGCTCGAAGATGGCGCCGAAGAGAGCGCCGCCCAGCAGCGCGCCGCCGAGCGCAAAGAGCGCAGCGTACGGTGACTGGCTCCCACGGGAGAGCAGCAACGGCGCCAGATGGCTACCTGCCACCGCGCCAGCGGCGAACCCGACCAGCGCCATCGCGCCGACCAGGAAACCGCGCGCGTAGCCGTGTAGCGCCAGCAGCACCGCGAGGGCCAGGATCAGCCAGTCAACGATGGTCATCCGGCGCTGAGGTTAGGGACCGGGCGGATGAGGCGCCGGAGCCGCCGGCACGCTCGGGTAAGAGTCGCGCGAGCCGGGCAGCTAAAGGTCCAGCGAGACCTTGGCCGGCGTGGCGACACCGGGGCTGAAGACCTCGAGCGTCAGCGGGCGGTTCGAGTAGACCGTGTCGCTCAGCTTGAAGAGGATCAGGCTGCCGCCGGTCGATCCGTCGCTGGCCGTACTGCCTGGCAGCGGCTCAGTCTGGTTCTGACTCAGCGCCTCCGATGTCCACGCGTACGGATTGATCGATGCGTTGAGTGCCTCCGGGCTGTACACCGTGCCCTCGGAGTCGACGATCTCAAACCTGTCAGCGCTCTCCCTGACCTGTTTGTTCTGGTTCTTGGCCCAGAGGAACACACCGAACCAGAGCTGGTCCGCCCGCAGATCCTGAGCGCCTTGAACGCCGGCCAGGTACTGAACGTCCTCAGAGCCAAACGGGTTGAGCGCACGCGAGACCTGCACCTGATATGTGACCCCGCCGACGTTGAAGTACGGCTCTGTGCCTGCCGACAGCTGGTCCTGACTGACCCCGGTGAGCGTCGTCCGCCCGCAACCGCCAAGTGTTAGCGCCAGCGCGCCCACTGTGACCACCATTACGAGGCGCAGCTTTTTCTTGGAGGTAAGAAGCTTCACGGCGGGCGAGAGTCTATCCGGCAATCGATCAGCCGGCGGAGACGGACGGGCGGACGCCACGGCGGCGGTCGTCCTCGAGGATTGCGCGCAGACGGTTCATCGCCTTCTTGGACCTGCGACGGGTCCAGCCGCGCCCACCGAGGATCTCACGCAGGCGGTCAGAGGGCACCGATGCGTCGGTCTCGAAGCTGTATTGCACCTCGCAGACGCCGGCATGGCGCTCAAAGATCTCGTAGGTTCCGATCATCTTGATGCGGTTGAACTTGCCGCCGCGGCCCCGCTCAACGATCCGGAACGGAGCCTGCAGCTCAGCGAGGGTCATGTCGGCCCAGGCAAAGCGGTTGAAAGGTGACTTCACGCGGAAGCGCGCGCCTGCGCCGAGCCCGACCGTGTCGACGCGGGTGAGATGCCAGTCGACCAGGTAATGGTCTGTGAATTCGGCGTGGTTGGCGATGTCGCTGAGGTACTCAAAGACGACTTCACGCGGGAGCTCGATGTTCGTGGAGACGCTGATCGGGTCCAAGACAGGACGAAATTTATAGGTCTGCCCGGCAAGATGACGCCACGGGGGCGAAGCGGCGGCGGAACGACGGCGGAACGGGGGGCTTGGGAAGACCCTCTTAGGCCGCCCGGCGGTCGATGATCCGGATCGAGTGTCCGAACGCAGGACCGTGGACCCTGTGTGACTCGATCACGTCGGCGTGAGCGCGTTCACGGCAGAGCGCGCAGCGGACCGCGCCAGACTCATACTCATATACGCGTTCCCCGATCAGCATCGCCCGATGGCAACCGTCGCAGCTCTCCGCCTCAAAGCCACCGAGACTGCGCCGCAGCAGCGCAAGCTCGAAGTCCGGCGTATCGCCGACCGTAGTGTTCGTCGTGTGCATGAAGCTGGGTTCGCCCGCCGTCTTCCAGTTCCTGCTCCGCTGATCACCGGGATGCGCCGACTGAAAACCGCAGAATCTGGGTACTTCTCAGAAGAAGTGACTAAGAACCGTGAGAACTACCTACATCAACCGTTAACAGTTCCCTATCATTCGAGTGCGTGCCTAGAGGGCACGGCCGAGTCCTTTCCCCTAGTGAGGAGATGACCATGGAAGCCTGGGAACCGGATCAGACGACCGCACAGGTCGGTGTACCCGCAAAGGGCGATGGTCGAGCAGCGACGGATGATCTTGACTGGATCGGCGAGCTGCGCGAGGCCATGGACGAACCTGGTCAGTACCTGGCGTACCGCGGTAGCGATGAGAGCGTAAGAGCGTTTACGCTCGAGCGCGAGTGGACCAGAATTGGACGTAGCCTCGCGGCTGACATCCGCTTTGACGACCCCACGGTGTCACGTAGACATGCCTTGATAGTGCGCCAGCCCGATGGGTTGCGTGTGCTGGACGATCGCAGCCTGAACGGCGTGTTCGTGAACGGCGAGCGCGTGGAATGGAGCACGCTTGCCGACGGTGACGAGATCGTGATCGGCCGTCACCACCTGCACTTCTGTGATGTCCCCGAGGTCCGCGCGAAGCGGGTTATCACGGAGACTGCCCCGCAACCTGTCTGAGGGAATGGGATCAGCGCGTGGCCGCGGGCGGGGCCGCTCGCGTACTGATCCTCACGCCTCGGCCGGGACGCCTTCGCGTTCGGATCCCTACGCCTTATAGTCGCGGGCCATGACGACCATCACCGTGCTCTCCCAGAAGGGAGGCACAGGCAAGACGACGACAGTCCGTACCCTGACCGACGTCTTGCGCCGGATCGGTCTGGACGTGTTGGCCGTGGATCTTGATCCGCAGGGCAACCTCTCTGACTATCTTGACGTCCCGCCTGACGCATCGCCGACGATCAGCGAGGTGCTCCAGGGCACGGCGAAGATCGAGGATGCGATCCACGACGGGGTGGTGCCCGCGAACCTCACGCTCGCCGAGGCTGAGCTGGTTCTCGCAGGCAAGCTCGGCCGTGAGCTGACGCTCAAGCGGGCGTTGCGCGAGGTCGAGGAGAACTACGACCTGGTGCTGATCGACTGCCCGCCGGCCTTGGGACTGCTGACCGTGAACGCGCTGGTCGCCTCTGACTACGCGCTGCTCGCCGCCGAGGCGCAGTACTTCGCGATGCAGGGCGTTGAACAGGCGCTGCAGGTGATTGAGCTGGCCCGGGACAGCCTCAACCCGGAACTGGAGTGGCTTGGCGTGATCCTCAGCATCGCGGACATGCGCACCCGTCACTCACGCGAGGCGTTCGACTCGCTGCGAGCCCACTTCGGAGATAAGCTATTCGACACGACGGTGCGCTCGTCGATCGCGTACGCAGAGTCCGCGGAGCGGGCGATCTCGATCCTGGACTACCGACCGGACCTCGGGGCGGACTACCTGGACATCGCCGCCGAGCTGCTCAAGCGGCTGAAGCTACCGGGGCCCGCGCGCAAGGTCGCGAAGCTCAGAGCGAGCAGCGGCTCATAGAGGCCCTCAGAGTGATGTGACGTAGGCGCCCTGCGGTTCAAACGGCACTCGCAGAACCTCAGCCCAACCGTCGACCTGGGAGCGCAGACGCTCAGCGACCGTGCCGGTCTGGTCGGCCCGGCACCAGAAGAGCACCGTCGGGCCGGCGCCCGAGACGGTGGCCCCCAGCGCGCCGTACTCACAGGCATGCTCGAGCAGCGCAGAGCTGCGGGGGAAGAGGTGCGCGCGATAGCGTTGATGCAGCCGATCTGTGAGCCCCGCCGAGATCAGATCCCAGTCAGTGGTAGCGAGCCCGAGCGTGAGCTTGGAGATCGCCGCCAGGTTGTGAACCGCGTCGCGCATCGGAACCTGCGGCGGCAGCGCCTGCCGCGCCTGCGCTGTCCTCACGGACGCGCCGGGAATCACCAGCACCGCCTCCAGGCCGTCCGGCAGATCGATGCGGTGAGCGTCGGCTTCGTCGCATATCACGACCCCGCCCAGCAGCGAGGCTGCCGCATTGTCGGTGTGGCCCTCGATCTCGGTGGCGTGCGCCAGGATGTCAGCGTCGAGCTCGAACATGTGGTCGGCGGCCAGCAGGCCGGCGACCACCCCGGCCGAACTGGAGCCAAGGCCGCCGCTCAGCGGGATCGTCGAGCTGACGCGGAACTCGAAGCGATCGGCCGGATGCAGCGTCTCGAACGCACGCACTATCAGGTTGGCGCGGTCGCGTCGCAGCCGCAGGCTCGTGACGACCTTGAACTCGCCGGTCTCCACCACCTCGACCGTCAGAAAGAGGCCGAGCGCGGCCGCGAGCACATCAAAGCCCGGCCCGAGATTGGCCGACGAGGCCGGGACGCGTACGATTCGGCGTCTCACCGCCTCACCTCAATACTGCGCGCTCAATC
>Ga0181537_10001415_pt1 | contig 22171 bp, 20 predicted proteins | sample PEATcosm2014_Bin_39_FD_119765 | JGI IMG/M metagenome (GOLD analysis project Ga0181537, IMG submission 119765) | Peatland microbial communities from MTU Mesocosm Facility, Houghton, MI, USA - PEATcosm2014_Bin23_10_metaG | ecosystem: Environmental > Terrestrial > Soil > Wetlands > Peat | place... | reverse complement strand
TTTCTATCATGGCAGCGAAAGCAAAGAAGGCGAAGAAGAAGGTAGCTAAGAAAAAGGCCGCTAAGAAAAAGTAAGCCTTCGAAAGTAATCAACTGTGCCCGCGTAAGCGGGCACAGTTGTTTTGAGGGGTAGGAAAATCGCTCTCTCATCGACGGAAAAAAAGCGCCTCGCGGCGCAAGCCGCCCTCTCCTACGTAGAAGCGGACATGGTGTTGGGGATCGGCACCGGCTCCACCGTCGGCCAATTCATCGAAGTGCTGAAACACAGCAAAATACGGCTCTCGGGCGCCGTATCGAGTTCGCGGGCAACCTCGCAGGCGCTGCAAGCCGCCGGCGTTCCGGAACTCGAGCTGAACTCGGAGGGCGACCTCGCGCTCTACATCGACGGCGCCGACGAGGCGACCGCCGAAGGCGTGTTGATCAAGGGCGGAGGAGCGGCGCTCACCCGCGAGAAGGTCATCGCCGCCGCTTCCACCCGGTTCATCTGCATGATCGACGACACCAAGCTCGTCCCGGTACTCGGCGCATTTCCTCTCCCGGTCGAGGTCATCCCCATGGCCCGCTCGTACGTCGCTCGACAGCTCGTGAAGCTCGGAGGGCAGCCCATATGGCGCGAAGGGGTGATCACCGACAATGGAAACCTGATCCTGGATGTCCATAACCTGCGGCTGAACGACCCGTTGGCCTTCGAATCTGCCGTGGATGAGATCGCAGGAGTGGTGACGGTCGGCCTGTTCGCCAGGCGGCGCGCGGATTTGTTGATCGTGGCGGGCGATGACGGCGCGAAGACCATCGATTTATCGACGCGGCCGCTCTCGAGGGGTGCTTAACGCTTTAAGGCTCGAAAGAGCCTGTCCGCGACGGCGCCTAGATTTCGAGACGGGTCCCGATCTCGATCACCCGGCTGGGCGGAAGTCCGTAATAGTCCGCGATGATCTGCGCGCTGCGCGCCATCTGCATGAAGGCCGTTCGCCGCAGCGGCGGAAGGTCGGAGCGCTGACCCCGCAGCAGTTCTTCGCGGCTCAAGAAGTAGGTCGTGTTCTCAGGGTCATAGGGAACCCCGTAGGCCTCAGCCTCCCGCAGAATCTCGGTGATGTTCGGCTTCTCCATGAATCCCACCTGGGCGACAACCCTCACGATGCCTTCGCACACCGGCGTCACGGTGAGGCGCTTTGCCGCGGCAATCCGCGGCTGCTCGCGGGTCACCACCGTCAACAAGACCACGTGCTCGTGCATCACACGGTTGAACTTGATGTTGTTGAGCAGCGCACGCGGTATGCCGGAGGCCTTGGGGTCCAGGAAAATCGACGTGCCCGCGACGCGCACGGGCGGATCGCGCCGCAAGTCCTCGAGGAAATCACGCACCGGCTTCTGTTCGCGCAACAGCCGCGCCATCACCGAGGCGCGGCCTCGTTGCCAGGTCTGCATCAGCCAATAAATGATCAACCCGGACACGAGCGGCAGCCAGCCGCCGTCTTCGAGCTTGGTCAGATTCGCGCACAAGAATGCGATGTCGACGATGAACAGCAACGACAGCCCCGTGCGCAGCGCGCGGCTCTCACTGCCGGTCCGCGATTTGATCAGGCTCAAGGTGAGCGGCGTCACGATCGTCATCGCGCCGGAGACCGCCAAGCCATAGGCGCCGGCGAGGGCCGACGAACTGCCGAATCCCATCACCAGGGCGAGCGCGGCGATCATGAGGATCCAATTCATCGTCGGCACATATATTTGCCCGGCGTGTTCCGCGGACGAATGCAGCACATTGACGCGCGGCAGTAACCCTAAGCTGACTGCCTGGGTGGTCACCGAGAAGACGCCGGAAATGACGGCCTGGGATGCGATCACCGCCGCGGCGGTCGCGATGAACACCAGCGGCCACAACGACCAGGCGGGCGCCATCAGGTAGAAAGGATTGGTGATCGCCGCCGGATTCTCGATCAGCAGGGCGCCTTGCCCAAAATAATTGATGACCAGCGCGGGCATGACGACGCAGACCCAGCCGAGCCGGATCGGCGTCTTGCCGAAGTGTCCCATGTCGGCATACAGGGCCTCCCCGCCCGTGACCGTCAGGAAGACGCCGGCCAGCACCGCGAGCGCCCCCACATCGTGTTGCGCCAGCAAGCGCAATCCCCTCGACGGGTCGAGCGCGAGCAGTACGCCGGGCTCGCGCACGATCCACGCGACGCCCATCACCGTCAGAATCAGAAACCAGCCGAGCATGACCGGACCGAACATCTTGCCGACCGAGCCCGTGCCCTTGCGCTGGATCAGGAACAATCCGACCAATACCAGGACGGTGATCGGCAGAATGGGAATCTGCGCGTCGGGTGCGGCGATATGCAGACCTTCGACGGCGCCCAACACCGATATCGCCGGCGTGATCGCGCCGTCCGCGAAAAATAGCGACGCGCCCAATATGCCGAGGGTGCCGTAGAGCTTGCGCCGCGGACTCTCACGGGCGGTGTTGATCACCAGCGCCGTCAGCGCCAGCACGCCGCCCTCGCCCTTGTTGTCGGCGTTCAGCACGACGCTCACGTACTTGAGCAAAATGACGAGGACCAAGGACCAGAAGATCAGGGACAGTACGTCGAGCACATGCTCCGGCGTGACCGCGATGGCGGGGCCTGTGAAACAGGCCGACATCGCATACAGCGGGCTCGTTCCAATGTCGCCGAAAACGACGCCGAGCGCGGCAAGCGCCATTGGCGCAAGCTGTCCACCCGAATTGCGTTCGCCCGACATTGCTACCCGTTCAGTTGAAGAAATGGCAGTTAAAATGAAAGGGCCCACGGTTGGGCCCTATTTGGCTGGGGGACTAGGATTCGAACCTAGGTAAACGGTGTCAGAGACCGTTGTCCTACCGCTAGACGATCCCCCAAAACCGGTCGATCGCCGCGAGGATCAGCGCTTGGAGAACTGCGTGCCGCGTCGTGCCTTGCGACGGCCGACTTTCTTTCGTTCGACTTCGCGCGCATCGCGCGTGACGAATCCCGCTTTGCGCAGCAGCGACCTCAAGCTCTCATCATAGGCCATGAGCGCCCGGGTGATGCCGTGCCGGATCGCGCCGGCTTGACCGGTGATTCCGCCGCCCTCGACGTGCGCATCGACATCGAATTTTCCGTCGAGTTGTACCGCGCCGAAAGGCTGTCTCACGATCATGCGGCCGGTTTCGCGGCCGAAGAACTCATCGAGCGTACGGCCGTTGATCGAGACCTTGCCGGTGCCTTGCCGAAGGTACACGCGCGCGCTCGATGTCTTTCGCCGGCCGGTGCCGTAGAACGAATTTGCGGCTGATTTCAGTGCCATGGTCCTGTCCTTTGAGAATTCTTAGATGTCGAGCGCTTTGGGCTGCTGCGCCTGATGCGGGTGGTCCTTGCCGCCGAACACATGCAGCTTCCTGTACATGCGACGGCCCAAGGGGCCCTTGGGCAGCATTCCCTTCACGGCAAACTCGACCGCACGCTCGGGATGCTCCTGCAGCAGCTTGCCGAGGGAGATGCTCTTCAAGTTACCGACGTAACCGGTGTGCTGGTGATAGAACTTGTCGGTGAGCTTGGCGCCCGTCACCCGTACGTTACCCGCATTGATGACCACGATGTGGTCGCCAAGATCTTGATGCGGCGCGTAATTGGGCTTGTGCTTACCCTTCAAGCGATGCGCAATCTCGGACGCCAAGCGGCCGAGGGTCTTGCCCGCCGCGTCGACCAGGAACCAGTCGCCGCGCGTCTCCGCGGGCTTCGAAAATACGGTATACATGAAAATACTCAGCCGTTTCAGGTCGTTAACGAAAGGCGCGAAAGTGTACAGAACGGGGACCTAAGATGCCAGCCCGAGATGCAGGGCCGCGATTCCCGCCGCTATAATATAGTGTGGCAATGGATACCCGCAGTTTTAGTCCAATCGATCGACTGTTCGGCGAAATAGACAAGGCAATCAAGGTGTTAACCGCCACCGCTCACGCCGGCCGCGAAATCCCGGCAGCGAGCGGGAGCGAATCGCTCACAGAGGCCGATCGGACCTTGTCGGGCCGCCTGATGCGGGTGAACCATTCGGGCGAGGTCGCCGCGCAAGCTCTGTACCGGGGACAGGCACTGACGTCGCGCGACCCCGAGGTCGAAAGCGCTTTGCGCGAGGCGGCGGGCGAAGAAAATGACCACCTCGCCTGGTGCGAACGCAGGCTCGCGGAGCTCAATGCCCGCACCAGCGCGTTGAATCCCCTCTGGTACGCGGGCTCTTTTGCGATCGGCGCGGCGGCGGGCGCACTCGGGCGCGGTATCGGGTTGGGCTTCGTCGAGGAGACCGAACGCCAGGTCGAATCGCACCTGCAGGGCCATATGCAGCGCCTTGGGGCCGCGGACCAGCGCAGCCGGGCCATCCTGGAACAAATGATGCAGGACGAAGTGCGCCACGGGGCGAAAGCGGCGACGCTTGGCGCCGCGCCGCTGCCATCGGTGCTGCGGATAGCGATGCGCCTGACCTCCCGGCTCATGACCCGAGGTTCTTATTGGCTCTAATGATCCCGTTAGTGCTTGCGATTCCGGGACTTATGTAATAAAACGTGCGCCAGCACCGTCGTTTACCGACGATACGACATAACACGGAGACACCATGGAAGAAGGGGCAAAGGCCTTAAGCGATATCCCAGCGATCAATCGTTTCTTGAGCTACTGCCGAATACGGACAGTCCCTTCCAAGACCGTGATCATCCATGCCGGCGATTTGCCGGACATTTTGTACTACATCATCTCAGGCTCGGTCGAGGTCATGATCGAGGATGAAGATGGCAACGAAATGGTGCTGGCCTACCTGAACAAGGGACAGTTTTTCGGAGAGATGGGGCTGTTCTACGAGCAGCCGACGCGCAGCGCGTGGGTGCGCACACGCCAGCAGTCCGAACTCGCCGAAATGACATACCCACGGTTCCGGCAGATTGCGGCGGAGAGCCCGGGGCTGATTTTCGAGTTGGCGACCCAGTTGGCGACGCGGCTGGATCGGACCAATCGCAAGCTGGGCGACCTGGCCTTCGTCGACGTGACCGGCCGCGTCGCTCACGCCATCATGGATCTGTGCGGCGAGCCGGATGCGATGACGCATCCGGAGGGCATGCAAATCAAGGTGAGCCGCCAGGAGCTTTCACGCTTGGTCGGCTGCTCACGCGAAATGGCGGGACGCGTACTCAAGGTGCTCGAGGAGCAAGGTCTGCTGCGCGCCACGGGCAAGACGATCGTCGTATTCAACGCCCGCCCCAAGGTCAAGACGCGGCCGCTGATCGTTCCCGTCAAAGCGGGCGCCGGTACGGGTGCTCCGAAGAGCACGCGCAGCGAGCATCACGACGATGATGACGATGACGAGGACGACGAGGACGACGAATAGCGGCGCCGACCGCCGCGAACGTTGCGCGGCGCTCAATCAGCCGCGATTCCTGCCGATCTCTATTTGCGCCCGCATGGCTTTGATGGTGGCCGCATAGTCCGGGCTGCCGAAAATTGCCGAGCCCGCGACGAACGTATCCGCCCCGGCGCGGGCAATCTCGGCGGCGTTGTCGATCTTCACCCCGCCGTCGATTTCAAGGTGTATGTCGCGGCCGCTCGCCTTGATTCGCGCGCGGGCCTCGGCGAGTTTGGGCAGCGAACTTGCGATGAAACTCTGACCGCCGAAGCCGGGATTCACCGACATCAGCAAAATGACGTCGAGCTTGTCGATGACATAGTCCAACCAGTTGAGCGAGGTCGCGGGGTTGAATACGAGCCCGGGCCTGCATCCCGAGGCACGAATGTGTTGAATGGTGCGATCCACGTGTTGCGTGGCTTCCGGATGAAAAGTGATGTTGGTGGCGCCCGCTTTTGCAAAATCCGCCGCCAGCGGATCGACGGGCGACACCATCAAATGCACGTCGATGGGCGCCTTGACGCCGGCCTTTCGCAACGCCGCGCAAACCATCGGACCGATGGTGAGGTTGGGGACATAGTGATTGTCCATGACGTCGAAGTGAATCCAATCGGCGCCGGCGGCAAGGACCGCATCCACCTCCTCGCCCAAGCGGGAAAAATCGGCCGACAAAATCGACGGTGAAATGATGATTCCCATGCTTACTCCTTCACCGCATTCCGCGCGCCGCGCGTATGCCTTCGTAGGCCTCTTGAATTCGCTGAGTCTTTTCCTTCGCCATTTCCGCCATCGACTCCGGTAGTCCGTTCGCCACCAGTTTATCAGGATGGTGACGGCTCATCTGGCGTCGATAGGCCAGGGTCAGCTCCTGATCGCTGATATTGGGATCGACTTCGAGTTCCGCGTAGAAATCCGCCACCGATCCGGCACCGGCCGCGGGACGGGCGCCGCCCTGGTCCCCGCCATTGGCGCCCCGGCCCCGTTGGCGCGCGCGCAAGCTCGCTTCCAGGTGGGCGAATTCCAGGCGGGACATGCCCAGTCGCTCGGCCGCACGCGCCAAGATCAGCCGCGCAGGCGGCGATATCCCGTTGCCGGCGAGCGCGGCGCGCAGCTGAATTTCCATGAAGGCGCGCAACAGGTCATAGCGAGGGCCGCACGCATCGCGCAGGCTCTCGATGCTCGAGCTCGCGTCATACGCGGGCGATTTGCCGGTGCGAAAACAGCCGATCGCAAGGCCGATCTCGTGGGGACCGAGTCTGAGTTCGCTCATCAGGCGGCGCGCCGCGTCGATCTCTGCCTCCGTCACCCGGCCGTCGGATTTCGCGACATGGCCCATCAGTTCGAAGGTCGTCCGGAAGAACTCTTCGGAAATCGACATCGAATTGTTTCCGGGCGCATACCCGGCGCCGGCCCTCGGGGACGCGCGCGAGTTCTCGTCGTATAAATGCCCGATAATGGTGCCTACGACGGCTCCCCACAGGCTGCGGGTGGTGAGCAGACCGATCAGAGCCCCGAGGAATTTACCGATCCAAGCCATTCGCGTTGACCTATCAGCCTTGTCCCGCCACAATCGCCGGCCGTCCTCCATGGTAGCAGTCGGAAGGCCGCACACGCATGCAACAGAATTCGCAATCGGCACCGCTGTTTGAGTCTCGGCTGCGCGGTCTTCCGAAGATCCACCAGGGCAAGGTGCGCGATATTTACCAGGTGGATTCGGACCATCTATTGATCGTCGCGACCGATCGGTTGTCGGCGTTCGACGTCGTGTTGCCGGACCCCATTCCGTTCAAAGGCGAAGTGCTCACCAAGATTTCACTGTTCTGGTTTGAGAAGACGCGGCATATCGTGCCGAATCACCTCTCCGATCTCACGGTGGAGGACATCGTCACCGACGCCGAGGAGCGCGCGCAACTCGCCGGACGCGCGATGGTGGTCCGGAACCTTACGGCGCTGCCCATCGAAGCGGTGGTGCGCGGGTATCTCATCGGCTCGGGCTACAGGGACTACCAGCGCAACGGTTCGGTGTGCGGCATCGCCCTGCCCGCCGGTTTGCAAATGGCGCAGGCGCTGCCGGAACCCCTGTTCACCCCGGCTTCGAAGGCGCCCGCCGGCCGCCATGACGAGAACATCGACTTTCAGGCAATCGTCGAATTGGTCGGGCGTGATTGCGCCGAGAACATCAGGCGCATCGCCCTCGACATCTATCGATTCGCGGCCGAGCACGCGCGCGCGCGCCATATCATCATCGCCGACACCAAATTCGAATTCGGAATCGACAAGGCCGGACGCCTCATTCTCATCGACGAAGTGCTGACGCCGGATTCGTCGCGCTTCTGGCCGATGGCGTCCTATAAGCCGGGCATCAGCCCGCCGAGCTTCGACAAACAATTCGTCCGCGATTATCTGGAATCGCTGCACTGGGACAAGAAGCCGCCGGCGCCGCATCTTCCGGCCGAGATTCTGGCACGCACCAGCGCCAACTATCGCGAGGCGTTGCGCCTGCTGACCGCGGCTCCCTCCGCCACCCACGAACCCGTCTGAAGGCCGGGTACATGCCGAGGTGGCTGGAACGTCTGGAAGACGGATTGTTTCAAAGATCGCGCGGCATGGGTCCACCGTGGGGACCCGTGCTGCGTTTCCTGCGCTTCCCCGCGGCCCTGATCCGCGACTGGCTGCGCGGCGAAATCAACATTCGTGCCATGAGCCTGGCCTACACGACGCTGCTGTCCTTGGTTCCGCTCATGGTGTTCAGTTTTTCGATTCTCAAAGGCCTCGGCGCACGCGGCGATCTACGCTACCTGCTGCATGAATTCTTTCGGCCCTTGGGCGAGGCGGCGACGCAGCTCACCGAGAGCGTCATGCAGTTCGTCACCAACATGCGCGGCGATCTGCTCGGCTCCATCGGCCTCGCCTTTCTCGTCTACACCGTGATCACCACGATCCAAAAAGTGGAGGCGAGTTTCAATTTCGTGTGGCGGGTCGAACGCCCGCGAAGTTTCGGCCGGCGCTTCACCGAATACCTGAGCGTCATGATAATCGGACCGATTCTGCTCGCCGTCTCGATCGGCCTGCTGGGGTCCGCGGAAAACAGCCCGCTTGCGCAGTGGCTGAACGCCCTGCCGCCGCTCGCCGGAACGCTGGAAGTGCTCGGCCGGCTCGCACCCTACGCGATCGTCACCGCCGTGTTCACGTTCATGTATGCCTTCGTACCGAATACCCGCGTTGAAATCCGCGCCGCGCTCATCGGCGGGGTGACGGCCGGCATCATCTGGGCGCTGGTCGGACAGGCGTTCACATCGGTCATTCTTTATTCCTCCCGATTGGTGGCGGTGTACACGGGCTTCGCCATCGTATTGACCACGCTGATCTGGGTGTACCTGAGCTGGCTCATCTTGCTGGTCGGCGCGCAGCTCGCTTTCTATCTGCAATTTCCACAATATCTGCGCCACGGGCAGCATGCGATCGAGCTCACCGGCAGCGATCGGGAACAGGTGGGGCTGTCGGTGATGTACCTGGTCGGACGCGACTACGCGGAAGGCAAGACCTATTGGTCCGCTTCGAATCTCGCCGCCGAACTCGACATACCGAGCATTGCGCTCGCACCGGTGCTCGCGTGCCTCGAGCGGGGCGGAATGCTGATCGCCACCGAAAAGGAGCAATTCGTTCCGGGCCGCAATCCCGATGGCATCTTGTTGGCGGACATCCTGGAGGCGGTCCGCATGATGCAAACCGGTCGCCTGATGATCGGATTGCATTCGGTGAAGGCCGCCGCACGCGTGATGCGCGAGGTTGAAACCGCAATGCGGGAGCAGCTGGGGACGCGCTCGCTCAACGATTTGATTGCGCCCAAGAACTAAGTGCGCCGCATTGCGGTGCGCATTGCCGCTCACTCGCCGGCGATGGTCATCTCCTCGAGCAAAATCGAGCCCACGCGCGTGCCGCCGCGGGTATCCACATCGTCGCCCACCGCCGCTATCCCCAAGAGCATGTCGCGCAGATTGCCGGCAATCGTGATCTCGGCCACCGGGTATTGGATGGCGCCGTTTTCGACCCAGAAGCCCGCGGCGCCGCGCGAATAGTCGCCGGTGACGATGTTCACGCCCTGCCCCATGAGTTCGGTCACGAGCAAACCCTCGCCGAGCCGCGACAGCATCGCGGCCATGCCGCCGCTCTGATTCGCCGCCACGAGGAGATTGTGAGCGCCGCCGGCATTGCCCGTGGTCGTAAGGCCAAGCTTGCGCGCGGAATAACTCGACAGGATGTAGCCCGTGAGGATCCCGTCGACAATGAGTTCGCGATCGGCGGTCGCGACGCCCTCGTCGTCGAAAGGCGCGCTGCCCGCGGCCTTGGGTATGTGCGGCCGCTCGGCGATCGAGAAACCGGCGGGAAATACCTGACGGCCCGCCGAATTCAGCAGGAACGAGGATTGGCGGTATTGGCTGCTGCCGCGGATCGCGGCGGTGAAGTGGCCGATGAGGCCGCGCGCAATTTCCGGCACGAACAGCACCGGTGCGCGGCGCGTCGACAGCTTGCGCGGCCCCAAACGGGCGATGGTGCGGCGCGCACTTTCGCGGCCTATCGCCTCTGCTTGTTCCAATTCGCGCCAGTCGCGCGAACTGCTGTACCAATAGTCGCGCTGCATATCCTCACCGGTCCCGGCGAGCACGACGCAGCTCACAGTGTGCGAGGTCGTCGGGTAGCCGCCGACGAATCCGTGGGTATTGCCATAGACGTGCAGGCCTTGGTGGCTGCTGACCGATGCCCCCTCGGAATTATTGATCCGCGCATCGAATGCAAGCGCGGCGGCCTCGCAGGTTTTGGCGATCTCGATGGCGCGGTCCGCGCCGATGTGCCAGGGATGGGATAGATCGAGGCTGCGCGGCGCGCGCGCCATGAGCGCGGGGTCAGCAAGCCCGGAGCAGGCATCCTCGGCGGTGAATCGGGCGATACTGCAGGCCTTCGCCACCGTCGCGCGGACGGCATCCGGCGAGAAGTCCGCCGTGCTGGCCGAGCCCTTGCGCTGGCCGAAATAGACCGTGATGCCCATGCTGCGGTCGCGCTGATGCTCCAAGGTCTCGACCTCGCCCAATCGCACCCCAACCGAGAGGCCCGTGTCCTGGCTCACGGCCGCTTCGGCTTGAGAGGCGCCGCGCGTGCGTGCTTCCTCGAGCGCCCGCTCGATGATCGATTCAAGGTCTTCCTGGGCAAGGCGTACAGGGTTGCCGGATACAGCCATCAACGTCTCCGAAAATCTCATCGAGGATTCCGATCAGCGATTCTACCGGGCTGAGTGTTAGCATGGGCATATGACGAGCGAGACCGAAGCCGGGGATTCAGGCGAATCCGAGGAGCAGCGCAGCAGCAAAAGCGCCCGCAAGCGGGAGGCCGCCTCGCTGCAGGAACTCGGCGTCAAGTTATCCGCCCTGCCGGATCAAGAGATTAAGGCGCTCGACCTGCCGGACAGCCTGTTCGTCGCGCTGCGGGATCTGCGCCGATTGCCCTCTCATGGAGCCCAGGTCCGCCAGCGTCAATATATCGGCAAATTGATGCGCGAGATCGATCCTGAGCCCGTGCTCGCAAAACTCGCGGAGCGCAAACAACGCCACGATCTGGAAATCCGCCATTTTCAGCAGATCGAACGGTGGCGCGACCGGCTGCTGTCCGAACCCGCGTTGGCCATGGATGAATTGCTGGTCGAGTTTCCCCACGCGGATCGGGCTGCCCTCGCGAAACTGCTCGACAAGGCGGAGAAAGAGCGCGTGGAACAGCGGTCTCCGGTCGGTGCGCGCGAACTTTTTGCGTTTTTGCGGCAGCTGCTGGAATAGGAGCCCGCCCGCATGACAGCCCTGGTCGGAATCATCATGGGATCCGCTTCGGATTGGGAAACGATGCAGGGCGCGGCCGAGATTCTCGACGCCCTCGGCATCGCCCATGAGGTTCGCGTGGTGTCGGCCCATCGCACGCCGGATCTATTATTCGAATACGCGGCGGCCGCGCGAGAACGGGGCCTCAAGGCCATCATTGCCGGCGCCGGCGGCGCCGCGCATCTGCCGGGCATGACTGCGGCCAAAACGCCGCTGCCCGTGCTGGGAGTCCCGATTCAATCAAAGATGCTGAACGGCATCGATTCGCTGCTGTCGATCGCGCAGATGCCGAGCGGTGTGCCGGTGGCGACGTTCGCCATCGGTGCGGCCGGCGCGAGGAACGCCGCGCTCTTTGCGGCCGCCATTCTTGCCAATGAACATGCCCGCGTTCGCACGGCCCTCGATGCCTTTCGCGAGGCACAGACCGCCGCCGTGCTCGCCGCGCCGGATCCCCGCGGCACCTGAATTTGACGCGCGTCGGCATCGTGGGCGGCGGTCAATTGGGGCGCATGCTCGCGCTTGCGGGTTACCCGCTCGGCATCCGGTGCGTGTTTCTCGACAGCAGCCCCGAGGCGCCGGCGGCGCAGCTCGCACCGATTCTGGTCGGCGATCTCGATGACCCGGCGCGCCTCGCCGAGCTGGCCGCGCGGAGTGACGTGGTCACGTTCGATTGGGAGAATGTCCCCGGCAGCGCGCTCGCGCCGCTCGAGAAACTGACGCGGATTCGCCCGCCGCGCGCCGCGCTGGCGGTGTCGCAGGACCGGATGCGCGAAAAGGCCCTGTTCACCCGGCTGGGCATTCCCGTTGCCGCGCACGCCGCCATCGACAGCAAGGCGCAGTTGGTTCGCGCTGCGCGCAAACTCGGCGCGCCCGGCGTGCTCAAGACGCGCCGACTCGGCTATGATGGCAAGGGCCAGTTCGTGCTTCGCGATGCCACCCACATCGACGAAGCCTGGGATTCGATCGGGGGGCGCGGTTTGATATATGAAACGTTTCAAGCATTCTCGCGCGAAGTCTCCATCGTGGGTGCGCGATCGCCGACCGGCCAAATAGTGGTTTATCCGCTCTCCGCGAACCGTCACGGCGGCGGCATCTTGCGCTACAGCATCGCGCCTTTTATTCATGCGGCGCTCGAACGCAGGGCAAGGAGCCATCTGCGACGCGTCATGGACGCGCTCAGCTACATCGGCGTGATGGCCATCGAATTCTTCGTCGTCAAGGGCCGATTGGTCGCCAACGAAATGGCGCCCCGGGTGCACAATTCCGGGCATTGGACCATCGAGGGTTGCGTCACCAGCCAATTCGAGAACCACCTGCGCGCGATTTGCGGACTGCCTCTCGGCAGCACGCGTGCGCTCGGGCATACGGCCATGGTCAATTTCCTGGGCAACATGCCGGACCGGGGACGCCTGTTGGCCATCGAGGGGCTGGCTTTCCACGATTATGGAAAGGCAGCGCGCCCGGGCCGCAAATTGGGCCACTGCACGATTCTCAAAAGCCGGGTAACGGATCGCAATCTGGCGCTTGCGGATGCTCTAAAATTGATTAAATGGACTTGACCCTTCCAGCAGGCCGGCCCCAGCAATGTATCTAGAACTCTTCAAACTCAACGAATTGCCGTTCCGCCTCAGTCCGGATCCTCAATTCCTGTACTTGAGCAAGCAGCATGCCCGCGCCAAGGCCTACATGGAGTCGACGATCTGGTTCACCGACGGATTCGTCGTCATCACCGGCGAAATCGGCGCGGGCAAGACCACGCTCATCGAAACATTCCTGCACGAACTGCAGGCCGACGTCGTGGTGGCGCAGATCAATCAGACGCAATTGTCGCCCACCGAGTTTTTACAGACCGTGCTGGTCCAATTCGGGTTCTCGCCGTTCGAAATGAAGAAGCCGGAGGTGCTGGCCACACTGAACAAATTTCTCATGGAGCAGCACGAAAGCGGACGCAAGGTTCTGTTGATCGTCGACGAAGCGCAAAACTTGAGCAATCGCGTGCTCGAGGAAGTACGCATGCTGTCCGGAGTGGAAACCACCAAGGACAAGGCACTGCGCATCATTCTCGCGGGACAGCCCGAGCTCAACGAGAAGCTCAATTCCCAGGAACTGGTCCAGCTCACGCAACGCGTGCGCCTGCGCTTTCATCTCGCCGCGCTCACCAAGTCGGAGACCGCGGCGTACATCGATCATCGCCTCGAAGTGGCCGGGTCCCAGGGAAGGCGAATATTTGCCGAGGACACCTACGCGTCGATCTTCAAATTCACGGGCGGCGTGCCGCGTCTGATCAACACCCTGTGCGACACCAGCATGATGGCCGCGTTCGGACGCAATCAAGATACCGTCACGACGGAAGAGCTCGAAACGGCGATTCGCGAACTGCAATGGGGTGATCTGGCATCCCCCACCAATCGTTTGCGCGCTCCCGTCATCCTGGAGCAGAGTCTGCCGCCGATGCCCGCGGCGGCGATTCACGGCGTGGGGCGGATATTGCTCGCAAGCGCCGGCAAAACGGTGGTGGAGCGGGAGTTGCGGCCCGGGCGCATGGTGATCGGGCGCACGCCGGACAACGATTTACAGATCGACAGCAAATTCATCAGCCGTCATCACTGCCAGATCGTCACCCAGGCGGACTCCTGCGTGATCGAAGATCTCAACAGCACCAACGGCATTTACGTGCAGTCAAAACGGGTGCGGCGCCACAACCTGAACGACGGCGACGTGGTTCAGATCGGTCAACACGAAATCATGTACATCGACGAACGCGTGCCGCGCTTGCGCGGCGCGTTCGATCCCACCGAAACCGAGGTGCTCGACAAGCCTGCGACGGGGTAGTACGGAACGTACTAACCGTTCAACGAGGTCGGGAAGTCGATGGATTGCCTCGGGTACTCGCGGCTCAGGGCGCGATAGTCCTGGCGGCGCAGATATAGGGTCAACGCGGCGGTCTCCGCGATGACGCCGATCACGAAAGCTATTTCGGTGCCGAGGCCGTCCTCGCCGATATAGAACAAGAAGATCGCCAAGCCACCGATGACCATATACACGTACGGCAGGCTTTCATAAACGGGACGAGCCAAGCGCATGGAAGAAACACCTCCGTGCGCCATAGTAATGCGTATTCGGTGGACAACACCACCAAATTTTACTTATGGGGCGGGAATTACCGGCGGCCGGGAATTACCGCGGCTCGAGCGCTCACTCCTTGCCGACCACCATCTCGGAGATGCGCGACAGCCAGGAATTGCGCCATCCCTCGACGCGAAGCTCGTCCTTCTTGACCTTGGGGATTCGCTTTGCCTCGGACAAGAGATCCTTGGGCAGATTGATTTGGAAGGTGCCCGTCATTGAATTGTCGGCCATGGAAACTCCGTTTGAGCTGGTGATCCTGGCGCAAAGCGTACCGAGTCGGTGAGACGCCCCGATGAGAGGTGGCGCACGCAATCGGCGTTTCCCTGGCCGTCGAGGGCGGGGACGTCGCCGCGACGCGACGCAATCACGCTTTCTCGAAATATGTCGTACGGCAGATGGGCGCCGCTACTGTGCGGCGGCGCTCTGCACCCGCGCCGCCTCGAATTCATCGCCCGGCAGCCAGTGCACCGTGTCCTTCGCGAGCAGCGCCTGCCACCCGAGGGCAAATCCAAATTTTGCGAGGGCCGAGTTGCTGGAAAAATCCATGGTCGGGGAATATTCGTCGCTCGGATTGTGATAGCGCTTCGCGGTGTAATCCTCCTCCTGCGCCTTCCCCCACTCCGGCGGGTGGCCGGCATACTTCACGCCGGCGCCGACGGAGAACGCCGGAACTCCCGTGCGCGCCAGACTGAAATGATCGGAGCGGTAATAATGGCCGGCGCCGGGTTGGGAGTCCGGCTGGATCTCGAATCCGAAGACTTTGGCGGTTTGCTCGACGACCGGATAAAACGAGGTGCGCTCCGCGCCCGTCACAGTCACGGATTCAGGCGTTCCGATCGGCGCGATGGCGTCAAAATTCAAATCGAGCGCGATGCGCGCGGCGGGAATCGGCGGATGCTTGCCCAGATAATTCGAACCCAGCAAGCCTTTTTCCTCGGCGGTCACGGACGCGAACAGCACCGGATGCGGCGGGCGGTGCCGCGCGCCGGAAAACGCGTGCGCCAATTCCAACAGAATGCCGCAGCCGGTGCCGTTATCGACGGCGCCATTATAGATATTGTCGCCGCTCATGGCGGGATCGAGACCGAGGTGATCGTAGTGCGCCGAGTACACGACGGCCTGAGTGGGTGCGCCGCCATCCGTGCCCGGAAGCAATCCCAGCACATTGTACGAGGTGAAGTTACGCACCTTGCTCTGGATATGCGCCTTGAAACGCACCGGCAACTGACGCGCCGCGAATCCGCGTTTGCCGGCCGCGTCGATCATCTCGTCGAGCTTGAGGCCAGAGGCGCTGAATAACCGCCGTGCCACCTCGAGTTGGATCCACGACGCGGCTTTGAGCTTCGGATCCCGGTCACCGGCGAGGTACACCTCTTCCCCGCTCCACGAGCTTCTCACCACGTCCCACCCGTAGCTCGCAAGATCGGTGCGATGAATGATCAGTGCGCCGACCGCCCCCTTGCGCGCCGCCTCCTCGAACTTGTAGGTCCAGCGGCCGTAATAGGTCATCGTTCCGGCATTGAAGAATTTTTTATCCTTCGACGGCGGCTGATTGACGATCATCAGCACAACCTTGCCCTTGACGTCCACGTCCTTGAAATCGTCCCATCGGTATTCGGGCGCCTCGATGCCGTAGCCCACGAAGACGATGGGCGCATCGATGTCGACGCTGTCGGTTTGCGTTTGGTTGCTGGTGACGAAGTCCTCGCTCAGCTTCAGGCTGATCGCATCGCCGTGCTCGGGCTGCAACGTGAAGGAGGTTCCCGGTAAAGTCTGCACGCCGGTGAATTCCACCTTCTGCAAATAGCCGCCGTCATCCCCGGCAGGCGCGAGGCCGTACAACGCGAATTGCGTGGCGATGTAGTGCGCGGCGATGTCCCCGCCACGGGCGCCCGTGCCGCGGCCCTCGAGCAGGTCGTCGGATAAAAACCGCACATTCGCGCGAATACGCTCAGGGTCGATGCCGCGCATCGCGGCGACCACATCGGCGGGCAGCTTCAGTTCCGACAGATGATCGGCCGCCCATGCGTGAGGGATCGATACCGCCGCCAATCCGAGGGCAAGCGCCACCGGTGCCAGGAATTTGCTCATAAGGGCTCCGGGATCAAAAGAGCACGAAGACTACCGTGCCGCTGCCCTCGTGTCACATGCCAGGCCGCCGGGCCCGCTCGGCGGCGGAGCGGCACATGCAATCAGTTCACATAATCATCACACCGATGAAACACGCGGCCTCTACAACGTGGGCCACCGCATTCCCGCGGCAATTTCCCGGAGGGAGTTGTGTATGAATTACAAATCAATCGTATCGCAGTGCGGCAACGGCTTGCGCATCGGACTCGGGTCCCTTGCGCTGTTTCAGTTGTCCTGCGGCTTCACGCTGGCGAGCGTCGTCAGCAGCCATAATAACGCGGCGAACGCCCGCTCGCCGATCAAGCATGTCATCGTCATCATCGGCGAGAACCGCAGCTTCGATCATGTATTTGCCACATACGAGCCGAAGTCCGGCGAGACGGTCTGGAATCTGCTCTCGGAAGGTATCGTCAACAAGAATGGCACGCCGGGGCCGAATTTCTACAAGGCGGCGCAGCACGCCGCGGCCGATCCCACGGCGGATTCGTTCCTGCTGAGTCCCCCCAAGAGTTCATTCCCCAATGGCGTGCTGCCGGCACCGCTCGTCGGCGGCCCCAAGGACTCGTACATTTCGGGCGACAGCCTGGCCCTCGCCCAGCAGTCCGAGAACGGATTGCCCGCCGACTACTATCAATACCTCGTATCCGGCGGCACCGGCCAGAAGTCGCACACGCCGGACGCGCGCATCGCCAACGTCGACGCGCTGCCGCCGGGGCCATTTCAACTCACCAACGGCAAGACCTTCGATTACAACTCCTACGCGGCAAGTCCGGTGCATCGGTTCTATCAAATGTGGCAGCAGCTCGATTGCAGCGTGGAACACGCCACGAGAGAGCGGCCGTCGGGTTGCGACTCCGCGTTGTTTTCCTGGGTCGAGGTCACCGTGGGCGCGGGCGCGAACGGCATCGCGCAGCCCGCCACCTTCAGCACGGAGTATTCACCCACGGCGGTCACCACCGGCGAGGGTTCCACCGCGCTCGGTTTCTACAACGTACAAAACGGCGATGTCCCCTACTTCAAGAGCCTCGCCGACGAGTATGCGATGAGTGACAACTTCCACCAGTCCGTCAACGGCGGCACCGGCGCCAATCACATCATGCTCGGTCACGGCGACGCGATTTACTTCAGCGACGGTGCGGGACACGCGCTCACGCCCCCGCACAATACCGAAGTGGCGGCGGGCACCGCCAACGCCGGCATCGTCGACGAAGTGGAGAATCCCAATCCCGCTCCCGGCACCAACAACTGGTACACGCAGGACGGTTACGGCGGAGGTTCGTATGGATCGGCTTCGTACGGCGGCGGTTCCTACAGCGAATGCGCTGACGCGACGCAGCCCGGGGTGGCCGCGGTCGTGAAGTATCTGAAGTCGCTGCCGCGGCCGATCGATCCGCGCTGCGAGCCAGGGCACTACTATCTGCTCAACAACTATAATCCGGGCTACTTCGGCAACGGCAACAATGCCTACACGGATACGAGCCCCGACAACACCGTGTTCACCATTCCGCCCTCATCCACGCCGAGCATCGGCGACAGCCTGCTGGCGAAGGGCATCTCGTGGAAGTACTACGGCGATCAGTGGAACAACTATGTTCCGGATCCCTACCAGCTCAACTACGGGGCGATCGGCGCCAACTCCGACGAGTACTGCAACATCTGCAATCCGTTCCAGTACGACACCTCGATCATGGCGAACCCGGCCGTCCGCGCCGCTCACATCCAGGACACCGCCGATTTGTACGCCGACATCGCCAACGGAACGCTCCCGGCCGTCTCCTTCGTGAAACCCAGCGGTCTGGTCGACGGCCACCCGTCCTCCTCGAAACTCGATCTGTTCGAAGGGTTCTCGAAGAAAATCGTCGATGCGGTCAAGGCCAACCCCGAGCTTTGGAAGGATACGGCGATCTTCATCACCTTTGATGAAGGCGGCGGCTATTACGATTCGGGCTACGTGCAGCCGCTGGATTTTTTCGGAGACGGCACACGCATCCCGCTCATCGTGGTGTCGCGCTACACCAAACCGGGACACATCTCGCATGAGTACGCGGATCACGTCTCGATCCTGAAATTCATCGAGCGCAACTGGAATCTGAAACCGGTCACCGCCCGGAGCCGGGATAATTTTCCGAATCCCGTCGCGGAGAAATTCAATCCCTACGTGCCGGTCAATACGCCGGCGATCGCCGATTTGTTCGATCTGTTCGACTTTCACGATACCTGGAATCGCTGAAGTCCCTCGTAGGAGCCTGTCAGACGGGCCGAGGGGCTGTCCGACCAATGGGCGCCGTCGCGAGGACGGAGGGGCTGTGGCAGTGGCGAAGGGCGGTGAGTGCGATCTCACCGCCTTTCCTTTACAGTGAATCGCATTGAGCGGCCCCCCTTCTCATGACGTCATCATCATCGGCTCCGGAGCGGGCGGCGCGGCGGCGGCCTACCGCTTGGTGCTCGGCGGCCTGAGAGTCCTGATGCTCGAGAAAGGCCCTCCCCTGCCGCGCGACGGCTCCACGTTGGACGATGAACGCGTGGTGACGCGCGGCGAGTTTCTGAGCAAGGAGCCCTGGATTGACGGACGCGGCAATGCCATCTGCCCCGAGGAGCATTTCAATCTGGGCGGGAAGACCAAGTGGTATGGCGCGGCGGTGCTGCGTTATTCCGAACGGGAATTCGCGCCGGATCCGGACTACTCGGCGCGCGGTTGGCCGATCGGCCTGGCCGAGCTCGCACCGTACTACGAGGAGGCCGAGCGGCTGCTCGGAGTACGGACTTTCGACTGCGAGCCGGGACTCAAACGAATCCTGGCGCGGCTGAACGCCGCCGATCCCGCCTGGCAGTCCGCGCCGCTGCCCATGGCGCTGTCGGCCGGTATTCTGGGCAACCGCACGGAGGCGACCCACTTCGACGGCTTCGCGAGCGTTGCGAACCTCAAGGGCGATGCCGAGGAAAATTTTCTGAGATTGGTGGCCGACCGGCCCACTCTCGCCATCCGCACGCGGGCCGAAGTGGTGGAACTCCTGCCGGCATCGACCGGCGGCGCGCGCGTCGTAGGGGTCAAGCTCGCGAATGGCGAGGAGTGCCGCGCGCCGACGGTGCTGCTCGCGGCCGGCGCCTTGCATTCGCCCCGGCTGTTGAGCCGCTACCTCGCAGCCCGCGGCCATTCGTCTCCGTTACAGCCGCACGGGCAGTCTCAGACGCACGGATTGCCGCAGCCACCGACGCTGAACGCGGTCGGCCGCAACCTCAAGAAACATGTCCTGACCGCCCTGGTCGCGGTCTCCGTCGCGCGTCAAACCGACCTCTTGCGCAAGACGATGATTACGACGAATGCCGCCTACCCGCACAGCAGCGTGCAGCCCCTGGGATTTGACGCCGATTTGATCGCGGGTCTCATTCCCGCCTTCGTGCCGCGCGTCGCGGCGCGCTTCATCGGCCGCCGTTCCTACGGGTTTTTCCTGCAGACCGAGGACGGCTCGCACCCCGACAACCGCGTGCTCGAGCGCGGCGCGCCCGCCATTCGCGTCATGGACTACGATGACTCGCGGACACCCGCGTCGCAGCGCGAACACCGTGCCTTCACCCGCGCGTTCCAGCGCAGTCTCCTGCGCTGTGGATTCTTGAGTTTCACACAGCGTATCGGGCCAAACGGCACCGCGCATGTGGACGGCTCACTCATCGCCGGACAGGATCCGACTGACGCCGTTGTGGATGCCCGCGGAGCGGTATTCGGCATCGCCGGACTGTACGTCGTCGACGGCAGCGTTCTGCCGCGGTCGAGCCGCGTCAATCCGTCGCTGTCGATCTATGCCTGGGGTTTGCGCGTCGCCGATTTGTTGTTGAAGGCCTAGTGTCCTGGGAGAGGACACTGGCACCGCTGCCCGCGCGCTCCATGGCGCGGGCAGCGGCTTGCCGATGCTGATTACTTGGTGACGGTGTAGGTATACGGAATTCGCACCACTTCATCGCCGGTGAATACCACCGGATTGAACGTGTCGACGTAAATGTAGCCGCTCACCACATTGCCCACCTGGGACGGATCCGGTGTGATGGTCACGTAGATCGTTCCCGTTGCACCAGGCGCCAACACCAACGGATTGAAGGTGTTGGTGTTCAACGTCAGGTCGGCCCAGATGTCGCCGCTATCCGCGGACACCGCCGAATCGAAGGCCTTGGTCAGCACATAGGCGTTCGCCGTGACCGGCTCGGTCGGCGCGCCCGCCGCACCGTAGGGCCCCACCAGCGACGGGGAGGCAAGCCAGACGCTATATGGAATCTCCGGCTCGCTGAGAATCGCCGCGATCGTATCGGGGGCAACCGGTCTCGCATAGATGTCCGGTGAACCGGTGCCGCCCACGCCGCTGCCGACATCATTGAATGCGTCCATGGTGATCGGCGCGGTTGATTGCGCCACGAAGGCGACGGTGCTCACCTGGGTCGGCAGGTACCACAGCCCGCAATAGCCCGGCAGAGTCACCACCGTGCCGGAACAGGCGCCGGTTTGCGTCGGCAACTCGATGACCGATGAGGAGGTGAGCCGCGCGTCGGCGAAGAACAACTGCGTGGCCGCGCCGGTGTTCTTGACCACAATGGGCACCGTCACGGCATCGGCGCTCGCCGACAGCGCGACGCCAGGATCATTCGGCAGGCCGCTCGCGTATATCTTCGCCGAGTTGAACCCGATGTGTGCCTTGAAGGGCAGCGACGTCTGATTACCCGACGAGGTGAAGTTCTGCAACAGCACGAACTTCCAGCGACCGGGTTGCGGATGGTCGTGGAACAGCTGCAGTGCGTACTGCGCGCTGCCGTCCACCGGACTCTGATTGGGTTCGACGCTCAACTGCATTCCCTGCGGATCGATCAGCAATCCCTCGAGCAGATAGCCGTCGTCCGGAATTTCGAGCGACAAGCCCAGGTCATGCACGCCGTACGGCACGTCGAACGCGAACGTCTGCGTCGGACCCGCCCCGTCGCGCCCATTGCCGCCGGTGAGGGTCCCCGTGAAATTGCCGCCCGCCGCGCCGACGGGGATGAGGGTGCGTAAGCTCACCGGGATTTCGGCGAAGCCCGGGGCGCGGATGGCCACCGACGAGTCGCCGGGGGCACTCGGCATGGAGAACTCGGCGGTCACCGACTCGCTCGCGCCGGGCGCAAGCGTCAGGGTCGCCGGCCACACCGATCCGGTTTTGACGTAGTTTTCGACACCCCAGGTGAAATGGACGGGACCGGTATAGGTACCGGAAACTCCCACTGGGCGGGTGAAGATGAACGCCGTCCACGTGCCGGCCGACGGCTTGACCACATCAACATGGCCGTAGCCGCTGCCGAAACCCTGCGGTATCGAGTAGATCGCCTGGCGACCCGCCGGATCGATCAGTGCGATATAGGCAATCGGCGGCGCGGCGGCACCGATCGCCGTCGGGATGGCGAGCGCCGCATCCAGGTGGTCGGCGCCGGCCGGCACCTGGAAGGTGTACTTGATGTAGTGGCGGGCTGCGCCGGTCACATTCAAGAAAAACGGATCAGTCGCCGGATTCAAGTTCAACGTCACCGACGTACCCGCAAACGGCGCGCCGAGTGTTTCGAGGGTCGGTGTCAGATGCTGCGTCGTCGACCCCGTATTGGTGAAGGTGAACGACAACGACTCGTGCGTATTCGGTGTTGCGGTGA